>Ga0164307_10000515_pt1 | contig 16855 bp, 14 predicted proteins | sample Whisoiple_243_MG_FD_110214 | JGI IMG/M metagenome (GOLD analysis project Ga0164307, IMG submission 110214) | Soil microbial communities amended with fresh organic matter from upstate New York, USA - Whitman soil sample_243_MG | ecosystem: Environmental > Terrestrial > Soil > Unclassified >...
AAGATCGACCGGGTGGAGAAAGCGTTGGTCGACCCCGAGACCCGGGCGGCGGACTCCGCGACCGCTTCGCCATGACCGGGGTGTCGTGACCGCCCGGATCCGGGTCGGGCTGTCGGGCTGGACTTACCCGCACTGGCGCTCGGTGTTCTATCCGCGCGGGTTGGTGCAGCGGCGCGAGCTGGAATTCGCCTCGCGGGCGTTCGACACCCTGGAGATCAACGGGTCGTTCTACTCCCTGCAGCGCCCGAGCAGCTACCGGCGCTGGCGGGAGGCCACACCCGACGGCTTCCAGTTCGCGGTCAAGGGTGGCCGGTTCATCACGCACATGAAAAAGCTCGGCGACGTCGAGCAGGCGTTGGCCAACTTCCTCGCCTCCGGAGTGCTGGCGCTCGGCCCGAAGCTCGGCCCGATCCTGTGGCAGCTGCCGCCCGGCCTGGCCTACCGCGAGGATCGGATGGCGAGGTTCTTCGCGATGTTGCCGGACACCACGCAGCGGGCCGGAGTGATCGCGGCGGGCTGCGACGACAGGATCAAGACCAAGTTCGGGGAGGATCCGGTCATCGCGCCCGAAGGTCCCAGTGCCGTGCTGCGGCACGCGGTGGAGGTTCGGCACGACTCCTTTGCCACCGGGGCCTTCGCCCAACTCTGCCGCGAGCACGGAGTCGCCCTCGTGGTGGCGGACACCGCCGGTCGGTTCACCTGGGTCGACGAGGTCACCAGCGACCTGGTGTACGTCAGGTTGCACGGTGATCAGGAGCTGTATACGAGCCGGTATTCCGATCAGGGCATCGAGTGGTGGGCCGCCCGGGTGCAGGGCTGGGCCGACACCGAAGGGGTGCGCGAGGTCCAGGTGTATTTCGACAACGACGGTCACGCCCACGCGCCGTTCGACGCCCGCCGGCTCGCCGAACGTCTCGGAGTCGCTACCGAACCGCCCGAACCGCTGCCGCCATGGCAACCGCTGCCGTCGCTGCGCGGCCGGGTCAGCCCATGATCGGCGAGCCGGCCGGTCACGCGCGCCCCGCAGACCGGTGCCGACCACACATGCAGAAAGTCCCCGGCCGGTGGCCGGGGACTTTCTGAACCGCTGTCGATGCTGTCGTCTACAGGACGATCAGACCGCCGGTGTTCGCGCGAGCCGCATTGAACCGAGCCGTCGCGTCAGCCCAGTTGACGATGTTCCACCAGGACTTGACGTAGTCGGCCTTGACGTTCTTGTACTGCAGATAGAAGGCGTGCTCCCACATGTCCAACAGCACGATCGGAATCTGCGCCGCCGGCAGGTTCCCCTGCTGATCGAACAGCTGCATGATGTTCAGCCGCTGACCGAGGGTGTCCCAGACCAGCATCGACCAGCCGGAGCCCTGGATGGCGTTGGCGTTGGCGGTGAACTGCCGATTGAACCCGTCGAACGACCCGAAGAACTCGTCGATCGCGGCACCCAGTTCGCCGTCCGGCTTGTCCCCACCTTCGGGCGAGAGGTTGGGCCAGAACACCGAGTGGTTGATGTGCCCGCCGAGGTGGAACGCGAGGGACTTCTCGAGGCCGTTGATCGACCCGAACGAGTCTTTGTCCCGCGCCTCGGCCAACTGGTCGAGGGTGTTGTTGGCTCCGGTGACATATGCCGCATGGTGCTTGCTGTGATGCAGCTCCATGATCTGTCCCGAGATATGAGGCTCCAGTGCCCCGTAGTCGTAGGGCAGGTCCGGCAGCGTGTATTGAGCCATGATTTCTCCTTCGACCGGTGTGTTCTCTGACGTTCGATCGACCCTATACCTGCCCCGCGAGGCAGGTCCGGGCCACCATCGGACGTGATACCCGGCGGCATCGACCGCCAAACCCGAGCGGCCGGCGGTGTCCGACCCGGCTTGCGCGCGATCGGAATCACCCCCAGGACGGCAGCCAGATCTCCATGGTCAGGCGCGTCGACGAGATGGCATCACCGTTGAGGATGGGCCAGAGCCAGATGAAGTTGGCGACCACCAATCCGACGTAGATGGCGACCACCGCCACCGACGTGAGCCGTCGTTCCACCCCGACCCCGGCTCGGCCCAGCACGTCCCCGAGTACCAGGGTGATGCCGATGATCAGGAACGGGGCCAACGGGGTGGCGTAGAAGAAGTACATCTGCCGGTCGAGGTTGGTGAACCACGGCAGGTAGCCGGCGCCGTAGGCGACCAGCACCGCCGCATATCGCCAGTCCATTCGGCCGATGGCCTTCCACAACGCCCAGGCAAGCACGAAGAGCGCGATCCACCACAGCGCGGGGGTGCCGATCAGGAAGATCCGGCGCACGCAGTCGGTGGGTCCGGCCGAGCAGCCCTCGCCGTCGGGGGGCGAGTAGTAGAGCACCGGTCGGGTGCCCAGCGGCCAGGTCCACGGTTTGGACTCCCAGGGATGCCGCTTGGCGGGATCAGTCGGCGTGAGCAGATGCGAGTGGAAGTCGAGCATCTTCCACGTCCACTGCCACAGGCTGTTCGACCAGGTGGCGGCGATGTCGTAGAGCGTCCCGCTCTTCCAATCACCCCGGTTGCTCTGCACCGCGACGAGGTCGTGCCGCGGCCAGACGGTTTCCGAGGCGAACCACGCCCACCAACTCGCGACGTAGGTCAACACCGGCACGACAGCGAGCGACCAGATGTCCGGGACCAGGTCGCGTCGGACCACCGCCCGGACCGGCCGACGGATACCGGCCTCCCGCCGGGCGGTGATGTCCCAGATCACGGTGAGCACGCCGAAGGCCACGATCCAGTACGCGCCGGACCACTTCACCGCTGTCGTCAGGCCGAGCAGCACGCCGGCCCCGAACCGCCACCACCGGGCACCCAGCGCGATCCCGGCCTTGTGGGTGGCGATCGAACCGTCCGCCACCGCGGCCGCGAGCCTGGCCCTGACCTGGTCCCGGTCGGCCACCACGCAGGCGAAGGCGGCCAACACGAACACGGCCTGGAAGATGTCCAGCAACGCCGAGCGGGATTGGACGTGGCTGACGCCGTCGCAGATCAGCAGAACGCCGGCGATCCCACCGAGCAGGGTCGACCTGGTCATCCTGCGGACGACCCGGACGATCAGCAGCACGCTGACGATGCCGGCCACCGCCGAGGCGAACCGCCAGCCGAACGGGGTGTAGCCGAACATCCACTCGCCGATGGCGATGAGTTGCTTACCGAACGGCGGATGCACCACCACGCCGAAGCCCTGATTGTCCTCGACCCCACCGTTGCGCAGGATTTCCTGAGCCTGGATGGCGTAGTACTTCTCGTCGAACAGCGGTGTGCCGACGTCGGTCCGGTCGCCGAGTCCGACCAGTCTGACGACGGCAGCGATCCCGGTCAGGATCAGGGTGACGGCCCAGCCGCGGGCGCGGTCGGTGGGCATCGGTGGCAGCACCAGCCGGCGTGGCCGTTTCGGGGTCGTCAGCGCCGGGGTGTCACCGATCGCGACCACGGACTTCGCCGGATCCGGCCGCAGCTCATCGGTACCCGGCGACCCGGCATTCTCGGCCACCTCGATCTCTTCGACGGTCGACCGATCGCTCTCGTCGATGTCGTCACCGGTACGGCCGACGACTGATGGCGGAGCGGGCATGCGGTCGATCGTAAGGTGACCGGGTGACAGCGGATGTGAAGCCCGGTCGGCTCGTGCTCGCCGGCACTCCGCTCGGCCGGGTTTCCGACGCTTCCGAGGGCTTGCGTTCTGCGCTGACCGGGGCCGATGTGATCGCCGCCGAGGACACCCGACGGTTGCTCCGCCTGGTGGCCGACCTCGGGGTGACCATCTCCGCCCCGGTGGTGTCGTACTACGAATCGGTGGAGCAGGCGAGGATCCCGGCGTTGCTCGAACGGATGCAGACGGGGCAGACGGTCGTCCTGGTCACCGACGCGGGCATGCCCTCGGTGTCCGATCCGGGATACCGGCTGGTTGCCGCAGCGGCGGCCGCCGGGCTTCCGGTCACCTCGGTGCCGGGTCCCTCAGCGGTCATCACCGCGCTGGCGCTCTCCGGGCTGCCGTCCGACCGCTTCTGCTTCGAGGGCTTCCTGCCGCGAAAATCGGGGGAGCGCTCGCGTGCGCTGGCCGAGTTGGCCGGTGAGCGCCGGACGATGGTGTTCTTCGAATCGGTGCACCGACTGACCGAGGCGCTGACCGCGATGGCGACCGCGTTCGGAGCCGACCGGCCGGCGGTGCTCTGCCGGGAGCTGACGAAAACATACGAGGAGGTGCGGCGCGGCTCCCTGGCCGACCTGGTCGAGATGGCCACCGCCGGCGTTCGCGGCGAGGTCACGCTGGTGGTGGCCGGCGCGACCGAGACGGTCGAGGCGGTGACCGACGAGGCGTTGGCGGCAGCGGTGGCCGAACTCGTCGCCGCCGGCAGCACCCGCCGGGACGCCGTCGATGTGGTGGCGGCCCGGCACGGCATCGCGCGCCGGATCGTCTACGCGGCGGCCACCCGCAAGTAAGCGGTCGAGTGCCGGCGCAAGCGTTGCATTCCGGGGAGCCTCGGGGCTCGGGTTCCGGGCTTGCGGGGTAAGAAAGTCGTTCTCAAGGCGATTTTGTTTCCCAGCTTGTTTGTTTCCCAGCATGGGTCGGCCGACAGGATCAGACCCCGGCCAGTTGCTTGCCGAAGCCGTCGACGAGCCGGTGATAGCTCTCGTCCAGGTCCAGCGGCATGGCGAACCCGCCGGCCGCCTCCAGCGAGACGAAGCCGTGCATCAGCGCCCGCAGCCCGCGGATGGCGTGCACCATGTCGTCACCGGTGAGTCCGAATCCGCTCAGCACCGCCGCCACCGTTCGCAGCACCGATTCGCCGACCTGCTCGTACTCGACGTCCCCGCGGGTCGGCGCCATCACGGAGGCGGCGTACCGCCCCGGATGCTTCTTGGCGAAGGTGCGATAAGCCTGCGCCATCGAGAACAGGGCGTCTCGCCCGGACTTGCCGACCGCGGCCGTGGCGAGTTCGTCGCCCAGCTCGCGGCCGGCCAGCACGCTGACGTCCCTGCGCAGCTCCGACAGCCCGGCCACGTGCTTGTAGAGGCTGGGTTGCCGAACCCCGAACCGTGCGGCAACCGCGGCGAGAGTGAGCTGCTCCCAGCCGATCTCGTCGACCAGCTCGGCGGCGTCGGCGGCGATCACGGTGCGGGACAGTCCGGCCCTAGGCATCCTGCTGGATGCCCTTGATGCCCAGCGCGAATCGGACGATTTCCGGGGTGGTGAGCTCGGGGAACTCGTTCTGCGGATAGTGACCGGCCCCGGGGATCATCGCGATGCGTCCGCCGAGGTGCCCCGTGATGAATTCCGCCTCGGCCTGTTGATCCGGGAAATCCGGATCCTTGGTGCCCATCACCACCAGCACCTCGGTGTGCACCTGGTCGAGCACGGCCTCCGCGGGCTCGTGCGACAGCCGGGTCGTGGCGCGGAACGCCCGCAGGTGGCCCGGGCGGGCAAGTCCGGCGGCAACGGCCGCCCGGTGTTCGGTGTAGTTGGCGTCCCGACGGGTGGGGTAGAAGGTCGGGAAATAGGCCATCCACACCCGCCGTGCCCACGGCCCGGCCATTGCGGCCCGCATCAGCAGGCGCTGCCAAGCAGGACCCTGCGGGTTGCGGACGAAGGGCCCGACGAGGGCGAGGCCGGCGATCAGTTCCGGGTGCTGCGCCGCCGCGATCACCGCGGACGCAGCTCCCATCGAATTGCCGACCATGATCGCGGGGCCGCCCAGATGCTCGACCAACGCGGCGATGTCGGTCGCGGCGGCGACGTCGTCGTAGCTGCTGAAGGTCGTGTCGCTGTCGCCGTGACCGCGCAGATCCATGCTGGCGACCCGGAAGCCGGCCTCTACCAGCGCCGGGATCAGCTGCCGCCAGGTGCTGCGCAGGTCGGCCATCCCTGGGACACAGAGCACCAGCGGACCGGAGCCCGCGATGTCATAGGCGATACGACCTTCGCCGCGATCGAGGTACTGGGTGGGGGAAGTCGTGGTCATGGCTGGAGCTCCGTCCAGTTGGCTGTTTGTCATAGCCCTAAAGCTAATAGCATTAGCTTTGACTGTCAAGCGTCTTCCTGGAACTGTCGTCAATCGGATCGCGAGGGCAGGTCGGTGGAAACCATCGCCGGGTCGCGCGGCCTTGACGAGAAGAGATGAGCACAACGATGACGGAGACCAGCGGTACGACCGCCACTCTCAAGGCCCGGCTGCGCGCGGACCTGACCACCGCGATGAAGGCCCGTGACAGCCTCACCACCGGCACCATCCGGATGGCACTGGCGGCCATCACCAACGCCGAGGTGTCCGGCACCACGGCCAAGGAACTCACCGACGCCGAGGTGGCCGCCGTCCTCGGCAAGGAGATCCGCAAGCGCAACGAGGCCGCGGAAGCGTTCGCCGGAGCCGGTCGGGCGGAACAATCCGCCAAGGAGCAGGCCGAGGCCACGGTGCTGCAGTCCTACCTGCCCACCCCGCTCACCGACGACGAAGTGGCGGGATTGGTGGCCTCAGCGATCGACGGCGTTGCCGCCAGCACTGATGCGCCGGTGACCATGCGACAGATGGGTCTGGTCATCAAGCAGGTGCAGGCCGACGCAGCCGGCCGGGCCGACGGTGCCCGGATCTCGTCGGCGGTCAAGGCCGCGCTGGCTTCCTGACCCCGCCGTGCGCCGCGGATGCCGGTGCGGAAGGCTGAGGACTCGTCCGCACCGTCTTCCCCGCGATCCGGAGGCTTCTTCATGAGTGACACTGCACCAAAGGCCGATATCGGCGTGACTGGTCTTGCTGTGATGGGGTCGAATCTGGCCCGTAATTTCGCCCGTAACGGGTTCGTGACGGCGGTGCACAACCGGACGCAGGCGAAGACGACGGCGTTGATCGATGAACATGGTGGTGACGGCACGTTTGTGCCGTCGGAGTCGTCGGCGGATTTCGTGGCGTCGTTGGCGGTGCCGCGGAAGATCCTGATCATGGTGAAGGCCGGTGGGCCGACGGACGCGGTGATCGACGAGTTGGCGGAGTTGGTGGAGCCGGGCGACATCATCATCGATGGTGGGAACGCGAAGTTCGAGGACACCCGGCGGCGGCAGGCGGCGTTGCAGGACAAGGGCATCCACTTCGTCGGGTGCGGGGTGTCCGGTGGTGAGGAAGGCGCGTTGAACGGGCCGTCGATCATGCCGGGTGGTTCGGCGAAGTCGTATGAGTCGTTGGGGCCGATCCTGGAGAAGATCTCCGCGCATGTCGACGGGGCGCCGTGTTGCACGCACATCGGCACCGACGGTGCCGGGCATTTCGTGAAGATGGTGCACAACGGTATCGAGTACGCCGACATGCAGTTGATCGCGGAGGCCTATGACCTGTTGCGCCGGGGGGCGGGGTTGTCGCCGGCGGAGATCGGGGAGATCTTCGGGGAGTGGAACAAGGGGGATCTGGATTCGTTCCTGATCGAGATCACCGCGCAGGTGCTGGCCCAGGTTGATGAGGCGACGGGTGGGCCGTTGATCGATGTGATCCTGGACGCGGCGGGGATGAAGGGCACCGGGACCTGGACGGTGCAGACCGCGTTGGATCTGGGGATCCCGGTGTCCGGGATCGCGGAGGCGGTGTTCGCCCGCGGGTTGTCGTCCTCGACCGTGCAGCGGGCCGCGGCGGCCGGGAAACTCCCGGGCCCGAACGGGGCCTGGGAGGTGAAGGACCAGGCGGGGTTCATCGAGGACGTGCGGATCGCGTTGTATGCGTCGAAGATCGTGGCGTATGCGCAGGGGTTGGACGAGATCTTCGCGGGTGCGGCGGAGTACGGGTGGGACATCAACGTGGGTGCGGTGGCCCGGATTTGGCGGGGTGGCTGCATCATCCGGGCGAAGTTCCTGAACCGGATCACCGAGGCCTATGACGTGTCCAGTGGGGTGGAGATCCCGGCGTCACTGTTGTTGGCGCCGTATTTCACCGACGCGATCACCACCGCGCAGGATTCCTGGCGGCGGGTCGTCGCGGGGGCGGCGCAGTCCGGGATCCCGACCCCGGGGTTCGCGGCGGCGTTGTCCTATTACGACGGGTTGCGTTCCGAGCGGCTGCCCGCGGCGTTGATCCAGGGGCAGCGGGACTTCTTCGGCGCCCACACGTACAAGCGGATCGACAAGGACGGCACCTTCCACACCCTGTGGTCCGGCGACCGCACCGAAATCCCAACCGCCTGACCCAGCACCGAATGCGAAAAAGGGGCTCGGTGGCTGATCTGCCGAGCCCCTGCGGCGGTAGGCTCGGCCCGCCGTGGAAACCCGCCGACAGCCAGCCGCACGGAGGAATCTCGCCTCTGCGCTCGATGACGCTCGGGTAGCGGCCTTCGTCGGGCGCGAGCAGGAACTGGCGGCGTTCGAGTCGGCGCTGACCGGTGCCGGAACGCAACGGGTGCTGTTCGTCCACGGTCCGGGTGGGATCGGCAAGACCACCCTGTTGCATCGGCTGCGGATCATCGCCGAACGTGCCGAATGCCCGGTCGTGCACCTCGACGCCCGCGATATCGACTGCAGCCCGGAGAGTTTCCTGGCGGCGTTCGCCGATGGCAGGCGCGCGGCAGTCGTCGGTCAGACGGACCCGGCTGATGCCGGCGATCCAGCCCTCGTGTTGCTGTTGGACGGTTACGACCGGTTGAAAACGCTGGACCACTGGCTTCGCACCGCGTTTCTGCCGTCACTCCGGTCGGACTCGGTGGTCGTGCTGGTCGGCCGGGAGCCACCCGGGGCGGCGTGGCGGACCGACCCAGGCTGGCGGGCAGTGGCGACCGTGTGCCGACTCGACCCGTTGACCGAGGAGGAGAGTCTGGACCTGCTGGCCCGCTGCGCGGTTCCTGACGATGGCCGACCGCGACTGACCCGACTCGGTGGCGGCCATCCGATGACGCTGGCGCTGCTGGCCGATTCGGCGTCCACCGCGCAGCTTCCCGACGACCTGACGGACGCCCCCGACCTGGTGGCGGCCCTGGCCACCCATCTGGTGGGCGAGGCACCCAGCGAGGCGCATGCGCAAGCACTCGCCCTCTGTTCCGTCTCCTGGCTCACCGGTGAGGATCTGCTCGGCATGGCGATCGGAGCGCAGGCCGCGCAGGTGTGGCCGTGGCTGGAGAGCCGGCCGTTCATCACCCGCGGGGCCGATGGTCTGTATCCGCACGACCTGGTCCGCGAGGTGTTGGAGGCGGACCTGCGCCGACGGTCCCCGCAGCGTTACCGCGAGGTTGTCGGCATCGTGCACCGGCACGCCATCGAGTCGTTGCGCAGCAACGACTCCGCGACCCGCGTGCTCGGCGCCCACCAGAAGCTGTACCTGCACCGCCGCGGACCGCTCTACGGGTCGTTCTGGGCGCTGCGCGAGCGCGGTGCGGCTGCGGTGCTCGCCGGGCGGCCGGAGGACCATCCGGAGACGATTGAGCTGATCCGGCGCCACGAGGGCGCGGCCAGCGCGGCCATCGCCGCGCGCTGGCTGGAGGCCCAACCCGAGGGCCTTTTCGTCGTCCGGTCGCCGAACGGCATCGCGGGCTACTTCCTGCAAGTGCTCTATCCGGCCGATCCGGCCCTGGTCGATGCCGATCCGGTACTGGACGCAGCAGTCGGGGTGGCCAACGGCTCGTCGCCGGCCCGGCCAGGTGAGCAGATCAGCATCGGGCGGTTCCTGGGCGGCCGTACTGCGCTTCATCAACGCGACGCCTACGCCGTCCTGGCGAGCTGCGTCGGGTCGACGATCACCTGGGTCCGGCGGCCGCTGGCCTGGTCGTTCGTCACCTCGATCGACGACGAATTCTGGGTACCGAACTTCTCCTACCTGGGCCTGAACCCTTACCGCACGGTGACTTTCGACGGCCGACAGCACACGATCTTCGGTATCGACTGGCGGCGGGTACCGATCGACGGCTGGCTCGACCTGATGGCCGACCGCGAGCTCACCGGTGAGCACGGTCCGGTTCCGCCGGAGATGATGCGGCCGGAGCCGTTGAGCCGTCACGATTTCAACGACGCCGTCCGGAGTGCGCTGCGCGACCTGTCCAGGCCGGATCGGCTGGCCGGCAGTGCGTTGATGTCGACCCAACTGGTGGGCGGTCACGACGCCGATCCGACGGGCCGGCTCCGGGCGGGCGTGCTCGAGGCCATCGCTGTGGTCGACGAGCGGGACGGCGCGCTGGGCAGGGTGCTGGACCGGACGTTTGTTCGCGCCGCACTGACTCAGGAGTCCGCGGCCGAAGTGCTGGATCTGCCGTTCTCCACCTACCGTCGACACCTGGCCAGAGCGATCGAGGAACTCACCGACGTGCTGTGGTCGGTCGAGATCAGTGCCGGCCGATGATCCGGTTGATCCCGGCGAGGTGATTCACGGCAGTTGATACGTGACGAGTTGAGTCGCCCGCCAGGCGAGCGACCCCGCACGCCGGTGAGCACCGACTGAGCAGTTCGTGGACTGGTGAATGAGCAGTTCGGCGCCGGATCATCGCCCTCCTCGGATCGACTCGATGAGAGGTGAACCATGGCGGAGATCGTCGTACTGGGCGCCGGAATGATCGGCCTGTCCACCGCACTCCTGCTGGCCGATGACGGCCACCGGGTGACGGTGCTGGAACGGGACCCTGCTCCACCACCGAGTCCGGATGCGGCTTGGGACAGCTGGGATCGAACCGGGGTGCACCAGTTCCACCTGCTGCACGTCATGCTGTCGCGCTGGCACCTGGAGATGCGCCGGGAGCTGCCGCAGGTCGTGGACGACCTGATCGCCGCCGGCGCACATCGCTTCAACATGCTGCTGTCCCTCCCGGAGGCCTGGCGCGGACCGGCGCGACCGGGTGACGACCGGTTCGACGTGGTCACCGCCCGCCGGCCGATGCTGGAGGCGGTGCTCGCCTGGTCCGCCGACAGTCACCCGAACATCACCGTCGAACGCGGGGTCGGGGTCACCGGCCTGATCGCCGCCGAGAAGCCAACGTCGGTGCCGCACGTCGCCGGCGTCATCAGCCAGAACCGTTCCTGGCGCTCGGATCTCGTCGTCGATGCGGCCGGCCGGCGATCTGCGATGCCGGCCATGGTGGAGGCGATCGGGGCACAGCGCCCGCTGGAGACCAGAGATGACTCCGGTTTCGCCTACTACTCCAGGCACTTTCGCGGCGCCACCAGCTCCGGCGTCACCGACACCGACGTCACCGACACCGTTGCCGGAGGCGGACGACCACCGATCACCGCCACCCTGCTGTCGCACTTCGACAGCGTTTCCACGTTGACCCTGCCCTGCGACAACGGCACCTGGGGTGTCGGGATCATCTGCGCCGCCGGCGACAAGGAGCTGAGGGCCCTGCGTGATCCGGACAGCTGGCACCGGGTGATGGACCTGTTTCCCGAGCAGGCACCGTGGACCAGGGGCATACCGATCACCGGAATCCAGGCCTTCTCCGGGATCGAGGATCGGCACCGCAGCTATCTGCCCGACGGCGTGCCCGTCGTCACCGGCATGGTGCCGGTCGGCGATGCCTGGTCCTGCAGCAACCCGTCATTGGGCAGGGGCTCGACGATCGGCCTGTTGCAGGCGATCACGCTGCGAAATGTATTGCGCGGCAGATCATTCGATCGACGGGACGCTGCGGACTTGACCACGGACTTCGATGCCGCCATCGACCGCGAGGTGCTGCCGTATGTCGAAGCATCGATGACGTTCACCCGGCACCGGCTCGCCGAGATCGAGTCCGACATCGTCGGAACGCCCTACCGCACAGCAGATATCGGGTGGATGCGGAGCAACGCCCTGTATGCCGCGGCCCATCGCGATCCGGATGTGTTGCGCGCCTACTGCGACGTCTCACACCTGGTGCGGCTTCCGGCAGATGCATTGGCCGCTCCCGGGTTGGCGCAAACGGTCGGCGCGCTCGGCGGTGGAATACCCAGGTATTTCCTGCCGGGGCCCAGCCGCACCGAGCTGCTGGCAGCACTGCGGCGACCGACGGCGACCCGACCGCCTAGGCGACAGCCAACGCCTTCCCGACCTCTCGTGCCGAGTCCCGCGCTCCGGAATGCAGCTGTGACGCCAGATCGGTGAAGGCGTCGAGCGCCGGATTGACCCCGACCAGGGTGAACTCCCGCTCGACCACAGTGAGGTCGGCGCCCCAGACGTCGGCGAGGATTCGCGTCAGATAGCCCGTGGCGTGGTCCCACCCTTCCCGGGGGGTGCCCGGACCGTAGGCACCACCTCGAACGGTGACCAGGACGACCTTTCGGCCGGCGAGCAGTTGGGCACCGTTCCCCGCCCTCGGGTCGGTCATCACCAGGTCGATCCAGGTCTTGGCGTGCTGCGAGACGCCGAAGTTGTAGAGCGGGATCGCCAGCAGAATGGCGTCGGCTGAGAGCATCTCGTCCACCAGCGTCGCCGCCAGCGTTCGGGCCCGGAGGTGGTCGGCCGTCAGGTCAGAAGGTGGAACGGACATCGCACCAACAGCCAGCGGCCAGGAATCGGCGGGCAGGACGTCGATCCCGATGTGCCGGCGGTTGATCGGCTCGTCCGGATGAACGGCACGCCATTCGTCTTCGACGATGTCGGCGATCTCGCGGCTGGCGGAGCCCTCGGTCCGGATGCTGGCATCGAGTCGGAACAGTGTCATGGCTTCTCTTTTCGGCGCTGTCGGTGATCTATTAACTTCACGCTTGAAGTTACTCCGGGTCGGTTGTACTTCATGCTTGAAGTACTGTGAGATGATTCACTTCAACCTTGTAGTCATCGGGTAGACTGGCGTCGTGACGACAGTCGAGGAGACCCGTTGGCTGACAGCCGGCGAACAGGACGCGTGGATCGGTGTGATGGGCCTGGTGCTCAGGCTTCCCGGCCTGCTGGACCATCAGCTGCAGCGGGACGCGGGGATGGGCATGTTCGATTACGTCGTGCTCAGCTCGCTGTCGATGTCCGACGGCCGCATGCTCCGGATGAGCGCCCTGGCCGACCTGGTTCACGGTTCGCTCTCCCGACTGTCGAACGTCGTGAAGCGACTCGAGCAGCAGCAACTGGTGCGGCGCGAGCCTGACCCGGTGGACGGCCGGTTCACCGTGGCGATCCTGACCGATGCCGGATGGGACAAGGTGGTGGCGTCAGCTCCCGGCCATGTGGACGCCGTGCGGCACCTCGTGCTCGGGCCACTGACCGCCGCCCAGGTGCGTCAGTTGGCCGAGATCGGCCGCCGGATCAACGCGCAACTGGTGGCAGGGCTGCCGTCTGAAACTGCCTGTGCGCCCGAGAAATCCTTCGCGGAGTGCTGCGAATCCGGGGACTGACACCCAGCTGCGTGCTCAGTTGCCCAGCCCGGCCCGGCGGAGCGCCTCGGCCATCGCGCCACCCGCAGCGGGTGCCGGTTTCTCACCCGGTTTTCCCCTGCCGGCTGCTTTTTTCGCCGGCGACGGACCGCCGGTCCCCCGGCCGGGACGATTGCTGTCGGATGGTCGTTCGGCGCGCTTCGCGGTCCGGGCCCCCGGCTCGTCGTCCAGCCGCAGGCTGAGCGAGATCCGTTGCCGGGCTTCGTCGACCTCCATCACCTTCACCTTGACGACCTGACCGGAGGTGACCACCTGCCGGGGATCGCTGACGAACGAGCGGGCCATCGCCGACACGTGGACCAATCCGTCCTGATGCACCCCGACATCGACGAACGCCCCGAACGCCGCGACGTTGGTGACCACGCCCTCCAACACCATCCCCACCTGGAGATCCGCCACCTTCTCGACGCCGTCGGCGAAGGCGGCGGTGGCGAAGGCGGGACGCGGGTCGCGGCCGGGTTTCTCCAGCTCGCCGAGGATGTCGGTCACGGTCGGCAGCCCGAACGTCTCGTCGACGAAGTCGGCCGGCCGGAGCGACCGCAGCACCGCCGTGTTGCCGATCAGCTCCCGCACCCCGCCACCGGTGCGGGTCAGGATCCGGCGCACCACCGAGTAGGCCTCCGGGTGCACGCTGGAGGCGTCCAGCGGATCGCCGCCGTCGGCGATCCGCAGGAATCCCGCGCACTGCTCGTATGCCTTCGGCCCGAGCCGCGCCACGCTCTTGAGCTCCCGGCGACTGCCGAACGGGCCGTTGGTGTCCCGATGCCGGACGATGTTTTCGGCGAGCACCGGCGAGATGCCGGAGACCCGGGACAACAGCGGCACCGAGGCGGTGTTGACCTCAACCCCGACCGCGTTCACGCAATCCTCGACCACCGCGTCGACGGATCTGGCGAGCACCGCTTCGGCGACGTCGTGCTGGTACTGGCCGACACCGATCGACTTCGGGTCGATCTTGACCAGCTCGGCCAACGGATCCTGCAACCGGCGGGCGATGGAGACCGCGCCGCGGATCGAGACGTCGAGGTCGGGCAGTTCCGCGGAGGCATAGGCGGAAGCGGAGTACACGGACGCACCGGCCTCGGAGACCACCACCTTGATCAAGCCGGGACAGCGCGCGATGAGATCGGTGGCCAGCCGGTCGGTCTCCCGAGATGCGGTGCCATTGCCGATGGCGACCAGCTCGACCCCGTTGGCCTTGACCAACCGTTCCAGGGTCGCCAGCGACTGGTCCCACCTGTTGGTCGGCTGATGCGGGTAGATCGTGTCGGTCGCCACCACCCTGCCGGTCCCGTCGACGACGGCGACCTTGACCCCGGTCCGGAACCCCGGGTCGAGCCCCAGCGTGGGCCGACCGCCGGCCGGCGCAGCCAGTAGCAGGTCCTTGAGATTGGCCGCGAACACGGCGGCGGCATCCCGCTCGGCGCCCTGCCGCAACCGGGCCCGCAGATCGATGCCCAGCGAGACGAGAATCCTGGTCCGCCAAGCCCACCCGACGGTGTCGAGCAGCCAGGGATCCGCCGGCCGGCCGCGATCGGCGATCCGGAAACGGACGGCGATGCGGCGCTCGTAGTCGCCGGGCGTGGGGTCGACGGGATCGACGGCAACCGTCAGCACACCCTGCGCCTCGCCCCGGTACATCGCGAGGATCCGATGCGAGGGAAGGGTTTTCAGTGGCCCGGAGAAATCGAAGTAGTCGGCGAACTTCGCGGCGTCCTTGGCTTGCGCGTCCCGCACAGTGCTGGTGAGCCGGCCGCGTTGCCAGAGGCGCTCCCGCAGCTCGCCGACCAGATCCGCGTCCTCGCCGAATCGCTCGGTGAGGATCGCCCTGGCACCCGCCAAGGCTTGGGCAGCATCATCGATTCCCCGGCCGGCGTCGACGAACCGGGCGGCCGTGACCGCCGGCTCCTGGGTCGGGTTGCCGATCAACAGGTCGGCCAGCGGTTCCAGACCGGCTTCCCGGGCGATCTGCGCCTTGGTCCGTCGCTTCGGTTTGAACGGCAGGTAGATGTCCTCGAGGCGGGCCTTGGTGTCGGCGGCGGCGATCCGGGCGGCGAGTGCGTCGGTCAATTTGCCCTGGGCGGAGATCGACTCGAGGATCGCCGTCCGGCGGTCGGCGAGTTCACGCAGGTAATCCAGTCGTTCGGTCAGCATCCGCAGTTGCGCGTCGTCCAGCGACCCGGTCGCCTCCTTGCGGTAACGGGCGATGAACGGCACCGTCGCACCGCCGTCCAGCAGGGCAATTGCGGCGTCGACCTGCCACCTGGCCGCCGACAGCTCGTCGGCGATGCGGTCACTGATCTGGCCGGCGATCGGGTCTGCCTGTCGGGTCTGTGCGGTCACCCGGTCAGGATGTCACGTGGCCGCGGCCTTCACGCCGGCATCGGGGAGATGACAATTTCGACCGACAGGCTGCGGGTCGCGATCTCGTCCAGGACGGCGCGGCGCGGCTCCGCGATGTCACCGAACACCCGACGAGGCAGATTCTCGAGCACGACCAGCCGCGAATCGGCGAACACCTCGGCCAGCGCGTGCTTGTCGCCGCCCAGCACCAGTCCGCGCAGCGAGGCAGCCAGCGGGACGAGCAGTCGGGCAGTGGTCGTGGAGGCGTTCTCGAAGGACGCGGTGCGCTGGTTCTCCCGCCGCCGGGCGAAGCGTTGTTGGGACCAACCGCCGGCTGCCGTCCGGCCCTGCAGGTAGGCGCGGTCGGTGGAGGAACTCAGCACCAGTCCGTCCCGGACGACGCCGACCGAGTGCGCGCCGCCGCGCACCAGCACCACACCGAGCGCTCCCAACCCCGACAGATGATGCAGTAAGGCCTCGATCGGCTCCCGGTCACCCACCGTCATCGGCCCGAACGGCACCTGCAGTACCGCTGCAGTGCCGTCGCCGCCCGCGACCGAGATCATGTCGCCGTCGGTCGAGATCGCGGCAAGCCCGTCGTTGCGGCCGGCGAACCGGTTCACCCAGCCGACGAGGCGGTCGGGCGGCACCTCGACGGCGATCCCGCCGCCGCTCACGGTCCGCCGCTTGGTCGGCGGCTGCTTCCTGGCCGGTCGGCCCTTGCTCACAGCCCCGATCCCGCGTCCCACAGCTGCCCGGTGAACCCGGCAAGGGTGCGCGCGGAGGCGGCCGCCCGGTCGTCGGTGAGGGACGCCACGTAATCGATGATGCCGCGTCCGCGGCCGAGCCGGACGATGTCGTCCCGGGAGGTCGCCGACTCCCCTGTCGGGCCGACCAGCAGCCGGGGTTCCTCGATCGCCACCCGCCGGTACCCCGAGGTGGCGAGCTCGACCAGGTCGATCAACCGCCGGGGCGCCCGGCCGGCGTCCACCGGGTCGGTCAGCCAGGATTCGAGGTTCGCCACCAGTGAGGTGAGCGACTCCGCCTGCCCGCGTTGGAACATCGCCAGATCCGGCCGGTCCAGCACGAACCGCTGGTGGACGAACTTGAGCACCGCCACCTCGTGCCACGCCTGACGACCGAGCACCCCGTGACCGGCCCGGACCGGCGGGTCGGCGACCACCACCACCGATGCCTCCAGGTGGGC
>Ga0164307_10000516_pt1 | contig 16829 bp, 15 predicted proteins | sample Whisoiple_243_MG_FD_110214 | JGI IMG/M metagenome (GOLD analysis project Ga0164307, IMG submission 110214) | Soil microbial communities amended with fresh organic matter from upstate New York, USA - Whitman soil sample_243_MG | ecosystem: Environmental > Terrestrial > Soil > Unclassified >...
CACCCTGGGTCTGTCGACCGTGCTCGACCTGGTCGTCGTATTCCTGGTGACGCACCCGCTGGTCGCTTTGGCCGCCGGTTCGCCGCTGTTCTCCTCGCCGACCTGGTCTGGGCTGGGCAGCGTGGCCAAGGCCGGCGCGTCCCAGCGGGCGGAGAACGCCCGTGTCGGCAGGGGCGGCACTTCCGATACCGGAACCAAGGACACGAAGGAGGTGTCGGTATGACGACGGACGACGATGCCGTAGCCACCAAGGCGATGGCCGATGCGACGACGGCCGATGCCGCCGCCGGCCGACCGACCAAGGACAAGCAGTACGGTCGGCAGGCCGGCTTCCTCAGCCGGCTGACCACCGGCACCGGGGCGTTCAACATCCTGGGGTACCGCAAGGTCTATTACGCGGTCTCCGCGGTGCTGGTGATCGGCTCCATCCTGCTGATCGTCTTCCGCGGCTTCCAGTTCGGCATCGACTTCGCCGGCGGGACGACGCTGCAGTTCCAGCCCAACGAGGGCACCACGATCTCCACCTCCGAGGTCGCCCAGGTGGTCACGTCGGCCACCGGCGTGGAGCCGGACGCGGTACAGACCGTCGGCAACCAGGTCGAAGTGAGCTCGGCGACGTTGTCCATCGACCAGGTCATCACGGCCAAAGCGGCCCTGAACGAGCAGTACACGCCGGTCGGTGGTGTCTCCGACTCCGCCGTGTCCGAGACCTGGGGTTCCGAGATCTCCCAGCGGGCGCTGCTCGCGGTGGTGGTGTTCATCGTCGCGGTGGCCGGCTTCCTCTGGGTCCGCTACGAGCGGCGGTTCGCGGTCGGCGCCGTCGTGTCCGTCCTGCACGACCTGATCATCACGGCCGGCATCTACTCGCTGTCCGGGTTCGAGGTCACCCCGGCCACGGTGATCGGTCTGCTGACCATTCTCGGTTTCTCGCTGTACGACACCGTGGTGGTCTACGACAAGGTGCAGGAGAACACCAAGGGTCTGACGTCGCTCACCCGGCGGACCTATCCGGAGGCGGCCAACCTCGCGGTCAACCAGACACTGATGCGATCGATCAACACCTCGCTGATCGCGCTGTTGCCGGTGGCCGGGCTGCTGGTGGCCGGCGTGGTGATCCTGGGTTCCGGGACCCTCAAGGACCTGTCCCTGGTGATGCTGATCGGCATGCTCGTCGGCGCCTACTCGTCGGTGTTCATCGCCGTTCCGGTCGCCGTCGACCTCAAGATGCGCGACCCGCTGATCAAGGCGCACACCGCCCGGGTCATGGCCAAGCGGAAGTCCGACGGTTTGATCGTCGACGCCGACGGTGATCCGCTCCGGCGGACCGGCGGGACGGCCGCCCGGACGCCGGTCGCCGCCGGCGCGGCGCCTGCTGCTGCCAGAGCAGTGACCCAGCCGTCCAACTTGAAGCCCGGTGCGGCCCCGAAGCCCGGCGTCAAACCGGTCCGGCCGACCGCCAAGCCGTCCGGCGGCGGGTCGCGGCCCAGCGGCAAGGGTGGTCGGCCCTCGGGCAAGCGGGGTCGATAGCTCCGATGCTCGGGGTGTTCCCGATGGACGACTCCTCACCCGAGCGGCTGCAGAAGTTCGACGTCGCTGGCGCCACGATCGAGCGGCTGGTGCGCACCCAGCCCGACTTTCCGCAGCCCGGGGTGCTGTTCCGGGACCTGACTCCGGTGCTGGCCGACGCCGTCGCGCTGCGGGATGTGGCGACGGCGCTGGCCGCAGCGGCGCCCGATGCGACGCTGATCGCGGGGCTGGAGTCGAGGGGGTTCCTGCTCGGGGCGGCCGCGGCCGTGATTGCCGGGACCGGCGTGCTGGCCATCCGCAAGCCCGGCAAACTGCCCGGGCGGATCCTGTTCGAGGACTACGCGCTGGAGTACGGCTCGGCGCGACTGGAACTACATCCGGACGACGTACCGCCGGGCGCCCGGGTGCTGGTGATCGACGATGTGCTGGCCACCGGCGGCACCGCGGCAGCCGCCTGCCGGTTGCTTCGCCGGGCCGGGGCCGAGATCGCCGGTGTGGCGGTCGCGATCGAGCTCGGTGAGCTGCAGGGGCGGGCCGCCCTGCCGGGGGTGCGGGTCACCGCGCTGCGGACCTGGTGATGCCGGCGCACCAGGCATGATCGATGGGTTGCCGTCGTACCGCGGTCACGTCCCGGCGTGACGTTTGTCGAAGAAGGAGTTCCACCCGATGCTGCCGAACCACGCAGATGCACTGCCCGGTTCCTGGAATTTCCGTGACATCGGCGGGGTGCCGACACCGGGCGGCCCGGTTCGCAACGGGCTGGTCTTCCGATCGGCGAACCTCGCCCAACTCGATCCGACCGGGCTGGAGAACCTGCAAAAGCTCGGCGTCACCGATGTTTTCGACCTCCGGGGACCGCTCGAAATCGGCCGGGACGGCGCCGACCGACTGCCGGAATCGGTGGCGGTGACGGTAGCGCCCTTCCACCCGGAGGAAGGTGAGATGCCGGTGCACGAGGTCGCGGAGGACGGTTCACCGCTCACCCAGCACGACCGGGTCCGCCGCTACTACTCCGCCATGCCCGTGCTGCAGCCGGCGCAGGACTCGATCGCCGCGTTGCTACGCCGGGTCGCCGACGGCACCGGCGGCGTGCTGGTGCATTGCGCAGCCGGTAAGGATCGAACGGGTTGGGCCATCGCCACGTTGCTCACCATTGCCGGGGCGGATCGCGATGCCGTACTGGCGGATTATCTGCAGAGCAATGCGGCCATCGAGTCACTGCGTGCCTGGATGCAGGCGCAGTACGGCGACGCGTTCCTGGCCGACAACGGAATCCTCGGTGTCGATGTCAGCTATCTGCAGGCCGCCTGGGATTCTGCCGACGAGCATTTCGGGTCGTTCGACGGCTACCTGAAGGCGATCGGGATCGGCGACGATGTGCAGTCGCGGATCCGTCGCCGGCTGGTCGGCTGAGCAGCATCTCGTCGACGACCACCCGGTTCGTCCACCGCTGCGGTCGTCCGCCGGTGATCGGGATGGTCGTTTCCGGGATGGTCGTTGCCGCGGAGAGGGTTTGACGATCGCGGGTGATGAACCAGGCAGCGATCGCCACCGTCAACACGCCGACCGCCAACACCGCCGCACCGGCCGGAATTCCGGCCGGCAGGGCGGAGTGTCCGTCGGCCAACGCGGATGACAGGTCCGCTTCCGGCGGGGAATTGTCGCGGGCGAACCTGGTCGGCGTCACCATGCTCCTTCGATGTCGGGGCGCTGTCGCCGAGATTCGGCGTCTACACCCAGCATCGCGAAGCAGCTGCCCAGCGAGTATCGACCGAGCGGTGGCCCACCCGGGGGACGGCTCGTCCCCCGATCGGTGACCGATCGGGGGACGAGTGGGTAGCGGTCGCCCGAGTCGGGGCCGGGCGTTCGGCCGCTACCGGTGGGCGGGCTGCATCGCCGTTGTCACCGCCCGGTTGCCGATCTTTTGGCCGTGCCGCAGGCCGTCGTCGACCGCCTTGCGGAAGTGGAAGCCGACGTAGATCCGGGACACCCCGTTCTCGGCCGCGGCCTGGGAGAAGCTGGTGAAAGTGCGGACCACTCCCTGGCCGCCGGTACCTCCGGCGCAACTATTGCCGGCCGGCAACCAGGGGCTGCAGTTGCTGAACGACGTGCGGTCGCCGAAGACCGACCGGAGAACGGCAGCCGCCGCGGCGCCCTCGACGGCGTGCGCAGAGTCGTAGTCGGGAATCGGCGGTGTCTCCACCAGTGGAAGCCACCTTTTGTCTTCCTGGGTTCGGTCGTTGCCGTCGGTGTCGGCCAGGCGGATGGCCGTCACCGGTCGCCAGAACAGCTCGTCGTACTTGACCTCGAAGCTGCTGATGTAGCCGTCGGCCATGGCCATGTTCAGCAGTCCGAACAACCGCGCGTTGTCCCAGAGATCCATCTGCCGGCTCTGGCCGGCCACCGTCCGGGCAATGGCGTTCCACTGGTACGGCGAGCTGCCGACCCAGAACACCGCGATCTCGGTCTGCTCGGCGTTCCTGGTGCTGCCGGTCTTCGCGCCGAGGCTCTTGATCTCGTTGACGTCATCGGCGTATTGACGACTGCCCAGCCGGTACGGGTCCGACGGTGCGAACTGGTCGCTGCTGCGCAGGGTGAACGGCGTCACCGATCCCCACTTCGGCAGGAAGGCGAAGCCGACGACATCACTGCCGTCAGCGTTCGGAGTGAACCGCCACTCGCCCGGCTTGGTTCCCTGAGGAAACTTCGAGTCAGTAGGGCTCGAGATTTGCAGCGCTGCATGGTCTTTCTCTCGCTTGACCTGAATGGCCGCCGCCGACGCCTCGCCCAGCGCCTGACCGGCCGCCCTCGCTGCGGAATCAGTCACACTCGCAAGCATTGCGGTGTAAGCACTTTCGGCGGTGCCAAGGGCCGGACAACCGGCGAGTCCCACCTTCAGCACATTCCACCCTGCGGCCGCGACGGCAGCGGTCGGCGACGCGTTCGGGCTCAACCGATGGGGCCGGTAGGCGTACGGCGCGGACTCGACACGGATGGCGTTCACCGCGTCATGAATCGCGATGTGCATCATCGCGTACATCCGGGATTCGATGGGCGGGGCGCCCGACAGCCCGCAGGCGATTGCTGCGCTGGTCGCTGTCTCGTTCCAGGCGAGCACCGGGTCCGGTTGACCCTGGCCGGGTGGGTTGTGGTCACCGTCGGCGACCGCGGTGCCGGCGACTGGCAGCATTGCGGCGGCGACCAGCGTCGCCACCAGGAGTAAGCGAGTTCGTGTGGCCATACGACCCTCCGTGGTCGGAGATGGCAACCGCCGGGATGGCGGTTGCACCGGATCGCGCGGCGCACGGGGTCCCCCCTGTTGATTGGCCGACGGTCCTCGACGCAGCGCTGGCGTCGAGCCTGACCTCGCGGATGTGCCTGGTCATGACCAGAAAAGGCGATTCGCGGATGGGCCGTATGGTCAATTCTGGCCATCGACCGGTGCTCGGGCCGTCGGTACCGTATGACGATGCCCCGTTGGGATGGCCCGACGTTACCGGTTCGGTGGGGTCCGGGTTCGCGTCAGGCATTCGTCGGCCGAGGGCGCGAGATCGAGGCCCTGCGGGAAGCCTGGTTGCTGGCCGCGCAGGGTGACCGCCAGGTGGTGTTCGTCGGCGGAGAGCCGGGAGTGGGCAAGTCCCGCCTGGTCGGCGACATGGCGGCCCGGCTGCACGAGCACGGCGCCGCGGTCCTGCTCGGCGCGTGCGTGCCGGAAATGGGCACGCCGTATCAGCCGTTCGTCGAACCGATGGGTGCGCTGATCTCGGCCGTGGCGTCCGGGGAACTCACGATCGACGGATCCGCCGGGATGGCTTCCCGCCGGCTGGCGTCGTTGCGCACCATGACCGGGACCGAACGTCCCGAGTCGCCGGATGGGCCGGAACATCAGTTCACCAGACAGCTCTTCGAGGACTGCTCCGAGGCCGTTCTGCTGGCCGCTCGAAGCCGGCCGTTGGTGATCGTGTTGGAAGACCTGCAGTGGGCCGGCGACACCGCACTGCAACTGCTGCGATATCTGGTGGGCCACACCGCGGAATCCCGCATCCTGATCATGGCGACCCTGCGCACGTCCGCACCGGACCGATCTGCCGACCTGGTCAGCACGGTGGGCCGGCTGTATCGCCTCGACGGCGTCCGGCGGATGGACCTGGACGGACTGACCACCGACGACATCGCGGACTTCCTCGCCGGCGTCGCCGTGGCGAGCCGACGCGACGCGCTCGCAGCCGCGGCCGTGCTGCGCGATCAGACCGGCGGCAACCCGTTCCTGTTACTCGAGGTGTGGCGCGAACTGTCCGCCCACGGCGGCCTTTCCGCTCTGCGTGACGTCGATCTCCGCGCACCGGAATCGGTCCGGGAAACGGTGTCGCACCGGCTCGCCGGCCTCCCGCAGGCACACCGTCGGACGGTCGAGATCGCGGCGGTGATCGGCGAAGAGGCGCCGGTGCGGTTGTTGTCGGCCATCGCCGAGCGCGGCACCGCGGCGATCGACGCCACCGCCCTGACCTACGCGGGGTTGGAGGCGGCAACGGCCGTCGGCCTGCTGGAACCCGCCCGTGGCCAGGATGCGACCTACCGGTTCCCGCACGGGCTGGCCAGGCAGGCTGTCCTCGATCTGCTCACCGACTACCAGCGGGCTTGCGACAATGCCCGCGTCGCAGAGGTTCTGGAGGCGGAGTTCCCGGCCGCGGACCGTCGGGTGCAACGCCTCGGATATCACTACGCGAGCGCCCAGGCCCTCGGCTATTCCGGAAAGGCCGTGCAGTATCTGACGGCCGCGGGGGAGGCGGCCGAGCGCTCCCTCGCCCACCACGAGGCCGCCAGACTGTTCGAACGGGCGGCGGGCATCGCCGACCTGACCCCCGCGCGGGACGATCTCCGGATGCGCGCCGCCCGCAGCTGGATGCGGTCCTCGCAGTTCGACCGGGCGCGGCAGCTCGATGCGCTCGTCGCCGAAACCGCAACGGGTGCCGACCGGCTCAGGGCCGCCATCGGCTACGAGGCTGCCTCCTGGCGATGCGGCGAGCCGGGTGGACGATCCGTCGAGCTGCTGACCGCCGCGATGGCCGAGGTCACCCTCGACGAGCTGCACCCGCTGAACGTCCGTGGCACCGCGGCACTCGGTCGCGCCCTGGTGTTCTCGGGAGAACCGGAGCGGGCGAAGGAGCTCGGCGACCGGGCGGTCGAGCTGGCCCGCGCCACCGGCGACGATGTGCTCCTCGCTGCGGCCCTCCAGATCGCTTTGCAGGACACCGGATCGCCCGCTGAATTGAAGGAGAAGCTGGCCCGGGCCATGGAACTCACCGATCTGTCGAAGCGGGTACGGGATCCGCGACACCTCGGGCCGGCTGCCTACCACCGGGCCGCGATCTCCTACATCCTGGGGGATCCGGCCGGATTGGCCGCCGCTCGCCGGGACATCGCCACCACCGCCAGGGCAACCGGTCAACCGTTCTGGGAGTGGGTGCAGGTCTACCTGTTGTTCGGCGAGGCCTTTCTCCGTGCGGATTTCGTCGCCGCCATGCAGCAGATCGCCCAGTCGCAGGAGCTTGTCCGGAGTTTCGAGGCAGCTCGCAAGGCCGAGGGACCGGCCGGGTTGCAGACCTTCATGGTCCGCCGGGAAACCGGGGGACTGGATCAGGTTCGCGCGCTGATCGACGGGAGCGAAGACCCCGGTGCCCACTGGACCCCGGCACTGCTGGCCCTGTATTGCGAGCTGGAACTGCCCGAGCCGACCCGTCGAACGCTGGATTTCCTGCTGCAGCAGGACCTTTCGGCCTACCGGATGTCGTCGTCCTGGCCCATTGTTGTCTCGTTCCTCGTCGACGCCGCCTGCTGGCTGGAGGACGCGGATGCCGCCCGCCTGATCGAACCGATGGTCGAGGAATACGCGGGCCTCAACCTCCTGGGCGGTGAGTTCCTCGCCGCCGCAGGGAGTGCCGACCGGGGAAGAGGAGAAATCGCATCTCTGCTCGGCAGGGACACCGCGGAGGCGCACTTTGTCTCGGCGCTGGAGATGGACACCGCCATGGGCTCACCGGTGCACATCGCGACCACCCTCGCGGCGCACGTCCGGCACCTGCACCGGGTGTGCGGCACGGGCACGACCGAGCGGGCGGCCGAGATGACCGAACGGGCACACGCGCTGTGCCGGCAGTACGGACTGGTCCGTGCCGAGCGGCTGCTCGACCGGGCGAACCGCTCGGCGGGGGATCGCAAACCGGTCGACCGGCAGGAGCTGCCGGCCGGGCTGACGGCCCGCGAACGTCAGGTGCTCGGCCTGCTGGGACAGGGGATGAGCAATCGACGAATTGCCGGGCAGCTGCACATCACCGAGAACACCACGGCCAACCACGTCCGGAGCATCCTGATGAAGACCGGGGCCGCCAATCGCACCCAGGCGGCCATGTTCGCCTCGTCACACGGGCTGTTGTCGTGAACCAGCGGCGGGTCAGCCCACCGGGTGCATGACCCCGTCCGGCGTGATCCGGTCGGACACCTCGATGATGACGTCGGCGGGCAGCCCAGCGCGCTCGGCCGCTCGCCGGATCGCGTCGGCGGATTCGGCCTCGTACAGGCAGAAGGACTTCCGCTTGTCCGCTGACAGGAACGAGTACAGCCAGTGCACGTCCTCGTCATCGTTGACGAGCCTGACCTCCGCCGCACCCTCCGTGCTCGGCGTGAATTCCTCGGCGTACCGCCGTTCGATCATGAAGACCGGCACGAGCCCCACCACCCTTGTCCGAGTTCATTACTCGAGGAGTTGATTACCCGAGGGAACGGTAACCCGGCAGGCGGCGCAACGATCCAGGATTGACCCGGATGGGCCAACCGCCTGCGCCGACTACTGCGCGCCGACTACTCGGCGTCCATCCGGAAACCGACCTTCATGCTCACCTGGTAATGCCCGACCCTGCCGTCGTTGATGTGCCCACGCACTTCGGTGACCTCGAACCAATCCAAACCGCGCAGGGTGGTCGACGCCCGTGCGATGCCCACCTCGATGGCCGCATCCACTCCGTCCGGCGAGGTACCGACAACCTCGGTGACGCCATACACGTTCGCGCTCATGGGGTTTCCTCCGTTTTCCGGTGTCGGCGCCGATTGACGCCGATGCATGTGTGCGAATGTTAGACCGAGCGGGCTGAACCGGCCCGGGCATCACCTCGCACTCTGCGGCTCGGCTGTGACCAGCGCGACCGCTGGAACGGTCACCGAGACCACCGTGCCGCCGCTGGGCGGTGAGTCGAGGCGGAACTCCCCACCGGCCGATTCGACCTTCACCCGGTGGGAGTTCATCCCGATGTGGCCCTGCGCGAGCCGGTCGGCCAACGATCCGGGAGCGATACCCACCCCGTCGTCGGCAATGGTCAGCTCTGCCAGCTCACCGATCAGCTCCAGCCGCACCGTGAGCCGGGTGGCCCTGGCGTGCCGGGCGACGTTCGCGAGGAGTTCCCGGGCGGTGCCGAACAGCAGCAGGTCATTGCCGGTCCGGGTGTCGGGCGGCCATTGATCGGTGTCCAGTTCGAGCACGAGCGAGCTTCGCTGGGCCACCGCCTGCGCGAGTTGGGCGACCGCGGCGGCCAGGCCAGACTGCGCCAGCACCGCGGGGTGCAGCTCGGACACCGTGGAGCGCAACAGTTGTGACGACTGGGTCAGCGCCTCGTCCACCCGGTCGAAGGCGTTGGGGTCGGCGAGTTCACGGGCGTCCTCCAGGTCCATCCGAGCCGCCAGGATGTACTGCAGCGCGCCGTCGTGCAGGTGCTCGGCCATGCTCCGGCGCTCGGATTCGGTGACCGCCATCAACTCGGCGAGCAGCGCCGTCCGGTCGGCGACCAGCCCCTGGATCGCGGTCACCCTGGATCGCTGGATGCGGGTCAGTCCGATCGCCGCGATCCCGACACCGGCCAGCACCACCACCCGCAACACCACCGATGCCCATGGTTCGGCGTCCGACTCGCGGCTGGCGATGGCCTCGATCGCGTAGAACACGACGGTCGGCACGACGACGCTGACGCACACCCGGACATCGAGCTGGGTCGCGGCCAACACCGGGAGCAGGAAGAAGCCACCCAGCAACACGAACGCGGTCCAGGTGGTGCCGGCGGAACGGTCGGCGATCAGGCACACCGCAGACAGCGCCAGCAGATCGACATAGAGCCCGAGCCAACCCCAATGGATCGCGCTGGGGGCGCCACCGCGCAACCAGACGGTCAGTGCGATCGCGGCCAGCAGGTAGCCGGCGGCGACGATCGCGCACCAGGTCGCCCCCGAGGACGGCGGCAACAGGATGGTCGTGCCCATGACGAACAACGCCAGCACTCCACGCAGGGCGATCTGCAGGCTGACACCGCGTCGTTCGTGCTCCAGCACGATGCGGGCGATACCGGGTGCCGGCGGCACAACTGGGGTGGTGGGCATCGACATGGCAGAACAATGACACGAAGAATCGGCAGGGAGCGCTTCCTGCGGGCGTGCGTCCGACGAGGCGGCTCGACCCGCCCTTGTGGGACGTATCCTCACGGCGTGCGCTCATCGGACAAGAAGGTCACGGTCGTCATCGCGGACGACCACCCGTTCTTTCGCGACGGCGTCACCAGGGGGTTGCTCGGCAGCGGGATGATCACCGTCGTCGGTGAGGCCGGGACCGGCCGGGAGGCGCTCGAGGTGATTGCCGCGGAGTCACCCGACGTGGCCCTGGTGGACTACCAGATGCCAGATCTGGACGGTCTGGACGTCGTGCACGCTGTCGTCCGCGACAACCTGCCGACCAGGGTGCTGCTGCTCTCGGCCGTCACGGACAGTGCCATCGTGTTCCGTGCCCTGGAGCAGGGCGCGGCCGGTTACCTGTCGAAGGATTCCCGCCGGGCCCAGATCGTGGATGCGGTGCTCTCGGTGGCAGATGGTCGAACGGTCGTGCCGCCGGAGCTGGCAGGGGCACTTGCCGGCGAGATCCGGCTCCGTGCCCAGTCATCCGGGCCGGTGCTCAGCGAACGGGAAAGCCAAGTGCTGCAAGCCTTTGCCAGGGGGCTGAGCATCCCGCAGACGGCCGCGGAGCTGTTCATCGGAGCGAGCACCGTGAAGACCCACACCCAGCGGCTGTACGAGAAGCTCGGGGTGTCCGACAGGGCGGCGGCCGTCGCAGAGGCCATGCGGCGCGGCCTGATCGAGTAATCCCGGCTCTCGGCCCTTGATCGGCGAGCGCACCCGGAAGGAAGCGTGCACCTGCGGCGTTATGCTCGATCGACAGATCTCTGCCCGATCGCCGCCGGTGAAGGGGGTGCGCCATGAGTTCGGATATCGAAGGCCGGTTGGCCCACGCGCGCCCGCCCGGCGAGGCGCCGTCGGAACTGGTCGATCCCAAGCCCGATTCCGGTGCGTCCGGACGGCATCTCGCGACGGTGAAGGAACCCGAGAACGACCTCGGTGGCGCGGCGGAGGCCGCGACCGGGGGATCGGCGGCCGTTGCGGTGGTCGACGTCGACCCCGATCCCGCCGAGGAGACCCTGGCGCCGCCATCGGCGACCCGCCGGGTCCGGGCCAGGCTGACCCGCCGGATGAGTGGTCAACGCTCGAGCGCGCCGCCGAACCGGACCGTGCTCGAGCCGCTGTTCGCGGTGCACCGCTCGTTGCACCCCAAGGCCGACCTCAAGCTGGTTCAGCGCGCCTACGAGGTGGCGGAGAAGGCGCACAGCGGTCAGTTCCGCAAATCCGGCGACCCCTACATCACCCACCCGCTCGCGGTGGCGACGATCCTGGCCGACCTCGGGATGGACACCACCACGCTGGTCGCCGCGCTGCTGCACGACACCGTCGAGGACACGCCTTACACCCTGGCGAACGCGACCGCCGAGTTCGGTGAGGAGGTCGCGCATCTGGTCGACGGCGTCACCAAGTTGGACAAGGTGCACTTCGGCGCGGCGACCGAGGCCGAGACGATCCGCAAGATGATCATCGCGATGGCCCAGGACCCCCGGGTCCTGGTGATCAAGCTGGCCGACCGGTTGCACAACATGCGCACCATGCGTTTCCTGCCGCCGGACAAGCAGGCCCGTAAGGCGCGGGAGACCCTGGAGGTGCTGGCGCCGCTGGCCCATCGGCTGGGCATGGCGACCATCAAGTGGGAGCTGGAAGACCTCGCCTTCTCGATCCTGCACTCCAAGCGGTACGACGAGATCGTCCGACTGGTCGCCGATCGCGCCCCGTCGAGGGACACCTACCTGGCGGCCGTCACCGGGCAACTCGAGGCCGAGTTGTCGGCGGCAAAGATCTCCTGCCAGGTGGTCGGCCGCGGCAAGCACTACTACTCGATCTATCAGAAGATGCAGGCCCGCGGTCGCGAGTTCGACGAGATCCACGACCTGGTCGCGGTGCGCATCCTGGTCGGGAACGTCCGGGAGTGCTACGCGGCGATGGGCGTCGTGCACGCCCTGTGGGCACCCATGCCCGGCCGCTTCAAGGATTACATCGCACAGCCGAGATACGGCGTGTACCAGTCGTTGCACACCACGGTGATCGGTCCGGAGGGCAAGCCGCTCGAGGTGCAGATCCGTACCTACGACATGCACCACACGGCCGAGTACGGCATCGCATCGCACTGGCGGTACAAGGAATCTCGCGGAACCCATTCGGGTGTCGGCACCTCGGTCGACGAGATGGCTTGGATGCGACAACTTCTCGACTGGCAGCGGGAGGCCGGCGATGCCGGCGAGTTCCTGGACAACCTGCGCTACGAGATGGCGCACAGCGAGATCTTCGTGTTCACCCCGAAGGGCGACATCCACACTCTCCCAGCGGGTTCCACTCCGGTCGACTTCGCCTACGCAGTGCACACCGAGGTCGGCCATCGGTGCATCGGGGCCAAGGTGGACGGCCGGTTGGTGCCGTTGGAGCGGCACCTGTCCAACGGGCAGTTCGTGGAGATCTTCACCTCCAAGGCGCCCAACCAGGGACCGAGCCGGGATTGGCTGGGCTTCGTCGCGTCCTCGAGGGCGAAGACCAAGATCCGCCAGTACTTCGCCAAGTCGCGCCGCGAGGAGGCCGTCGAGCTCGGTAAGGAGGCCATCGCCAAGGCCGCCCGCCGGGCGGGACTGCCGGTGCAGCGGCTGATCTCGCACGAGGCGCTGGCCGCCATCGGACATGACCTGGGCTACAAGGACATCGGGGCGGTCTATGCCGCCGTCGGCGAGAACAACCTGTCGGCGACGACACTGGTCGGCAAGGTGGTCTCCTACCTCGGTGGCGAGGAGGAGGCAGACGAACAGGTCGCCGAACGGTCCGCCCCGCTGATCACCCGGCGCCGCTCGCGGGCCACCGGGGATGCCGGGGTGTTGGTCAAGGGCATCAGCGACATCCAGGTCAAGCTGGCGCGTTGCTGCACCCCGGTGCCGGGCGATCTCATCCTCGGCTTCATCACCAAGGGTGGGGCCGTGTCGGTGCACCGGGTGGACTGCACCAACGCCGCGTCCCTGCAGCAGGAGCAGGCCCGGCTGGTGGAGGTGACCTGGGATCCCACCTCGGCGTCGGTGTTCCTGGTCACCATCCAGGTCGAGGCGCTGGACCGGGCCCGGTTGCTGTCCGATATCACCAAGACCCTTGCCGACGTGAAGGTCAACATCCTGTCGGCAAACCTGTCGATGTCCAAGGACGGCATGGCGATCTCCCGGTTCTCCTTCGAGATGGCCGACCCGAAGCATCTCGGTCACCTGCTGCGATCGGTGCGCAATGTGGAGGGCGTCTACGACGTCTACCGGGTGACCAGCGCCTGACGTTCGATCGCCCCGCCGTCGTCGGGTGGGTGGGTCGCTGTGAGAATCCATCGGTGTCGCCAGCAGAGTTCGTCTTCCTCATCGCGGCCGGCGTCGCAGGCGGGTTGACCGGCAGCATTGCCGGGCTGGCGTCATTGGCGACCTACCCGGCGTTGTTGGCGGTCGGGCTCGAGCCGGTCTCGGCGAACGTGACGAACACGGTCGCCCTGGTCTTCACCGGCGTCGGATCGTTCCTCGGGTCGCGCCCGGAACTGGTCGGGCAGGGCCAACGGATCAAGGCATTGGCCCCGGTTGCGGCGATCGGCGGTCTGATCGGCGCAGTGTTGCTGCTGTCCACCCCGGCCGAGGGCTTCGAGAAGCTGGTGCCCCTGCTGATCGGGCTGGCCTCGCTGACCATCCTGATCCCGCGGAAGCCGCCCGCCGAGTCCGGTGACCAGCCGGTGTTGCGGGGACGGGCGCAGATCGTGCTCGAGGGTGCCGCCCTGCTGCTGATCGCGATCTACGGCGGGTACTTCGGCGCCGCGGCCGGTGTGCTGCTGCTCGCGCTGCTGCTGCGGATCACCCATGCGTCCCTGGCCAGGGCGAATGCGACGAAGAACGTCCTGCTGTTCGTCGCCAACACGGTCGCTGCGGTGCTGTTCGCGTTCCTCGCGCCGGTGGACTGGGCGGCGGTGGTGCCGTTGGGGATCGGCTGCCTGATCGGCTCCCGGCTCGGCCCGATCGTGGTGCGCAGAGCACCGTCGACACTGCTGCGGGTGCTGATCGGCATCGCCGGGATGGCCTTGGCGATCCGATTGGGGATACAGGCCTACGGCTGAACCGTTCGGTCGGCGGCGCTCGCCTCCCGGTGGGCCCTGGCCAGCGGATGTTCGAGCATCCGGTCGATCAGCGAGCTCCACCTGCGGGCCCTTGCGTCGAGATCGCCGGCCCGCGAAACGGTGAGCGACCCGACCGCGATCGGCACGTGGACCGGAACCGTCGCGAGCAGCCCCGCGACAGCATCGTCGACCGCGGAGTCCAGGTCGTCGGCGAGCAACCGCAGGTATCCCAGACGGTTGCCGGCCTCGAGCACCTGGGCCTCGATGTCCAGCGCGGCCTGGCGGGTGGAGACGGTGATGATCGCGCCGCCGCCGGTGCCCCGGACGAGCTCCAGTGCCTGGGCAGGTGTCGTCACTCCGGTCCCCGGTTGATCGATCAGCAACGGGACGAGCTGATAGTCGTCGGCGTCCCGCACCAGCTGCCCGAACTCCTCCTCGACCGAGCTCTCCTCGGCCGCCCTCGGCACGCCGCAGGCCGTGACGTACCGGGCGCCGAGCCGGGAGGAGAGGTCGAGCACACCGCGATAGGACTGCGGATCAGGCGGGCCGGCCAGTTCGATTCGACCGACGTCCAGCACCGAAACCCGGTTGGTGAGCAGGTGTTCCACCATGCTGGACAGCTCCGCTGAACCCGCGCCCTTGCGCCACCACAGGTCGGCGCCGCGGGAGTGGGCGACCTTCAATCCGATCGAGTCGAAACCGGTGCGCAGAGCGAGGTCGACCAGTTCGGTCGGGGAAAGATCGGGTGCGGCGGATTCGTGGATGGCGAGCCGGTTCATCGCATCAGTCTGCCCTGGCCGCCGGGTCGGTCGTCGCCCGGCCGCCTCTAGGGTCTGGGCTATGACCGACACCGCACAACGGCCGATCTGGGCCAGGCGAACACCGCTGGATCTCGAGGATGCCAAGCAACGCACGACCGCCTACGTGTACGGCAACCTGCTCGTCCTCGCCGCGATCCTGTCGGTCACCGAAGGGGACGTCGACTCCAACCGGGCGTTCTGGATCGTGCTGGGGACTGCCATCTCGACGTTCGTCGCACATGTCTTCGCCGAGGCGATGGGGGCGCAGGTCAGATCGACGGCACGGCCGACGTTGCTCGAATCCCTTGCGCTGGCGAAGGAATCGCTGCCGGTGCTGACCTCGGGCGGGTTCCCGGCAGTCATCCTGCTACTCGGCTACTGGGACGTCCTGAGCAACGGGGTCGCCCTGGCCATCGCTGAGGCCGTCGTGCTGATCCGGATCGCCGGCACCGGGGTGATCGTGGCCCGGCTGCGGAACGAACGCAGCTCGCTGCGGCTGCTGCTGGCCGGTGTCGCGGTGGCGGCGGTCGGCCTGCTGATCGGCCTGCTCAAGGTGTACCTGACGCACTGAACGACCGACGGCGGTGGTGGCCGCTGACATACTGATGTCCGGCGGTGAACGGCCACCGCGGCTTGTCGACGAAGAGGTGCGGGCATGGGCGGACCCCTCAGCAAATGGTTCAAGGTTCCGTCGTTGGCGGAGCGGCTGCGGTCCCACGGCGTGCGCGATGACGTGGTCCGGGCAGCGGAAAGAACGGCGTTCTCCCGGCAGTCCGACCGTGGGTTGTACGACATGGCCGCCCAGCTGAGCGATACCGAAGGCGTGATCCAACTCGTCGAGGGACGGTGTGCCGGGGCGACCGGGCTGTTGGTGCTCACCACCCGCAGGCTGCTGTTCGTTCCCAAGGCCACCGATCGGGCGACAACGACCTCGGTCGACCTGACCGACGTCGAAGCCGTCGACTCGCGGATGCATCGGGGTCTGGGGGTGCTGGAGGTGACGACCGGCTCCGGACCACTGACCGTCGATCAGATCCTGGGAAACCAGGCAGACACCCTGACCGCCAGCATCCGGCAGGCCAAGAACCCGCCGCCGGACGGGGCGCCCGTGCGACGCGATCCGCTCGACGAGTTGGCCGAACTCCGGGCGCTGCACCAGGCCGGCATGATCGGCGAGGCGGAGTTCCAGGCCCGCAAGCAGCAGTTGTTCGGCCAGATCTGAGCTGCTTCTCCTCAGCTCGTTGCGCTGGTGCTGCCGGTCACTTCGCTGGATGTCTCGCTGGTCACCGCACCGGCCGACCCGCCGGCGATCTCGTAGGACCACAGTTCGCTGTGCACGCCCACGGGCGGCGGCGCCTTTTCGCCGGCCCGCTCGGCCGCCGACCGGTGGCCGTGGCTGAACGCGGGTGAACTCACCCACGCCTTGAAGGAAGCCTCGTCCCGCCACCGGGTGATGACCAGCCAGGTGGTCCGGTCGTCCGTCGGCTGCAGCAGTTCGAAACCCTCGAAGCCGTCCTGGTCGTCGATCGCGCCGGCCCGGGCCGCGAACCGCTTGGCGAGCTCGCTTCCGCTGTCCGCGGCCACGGTGATCGCGTTGATCTTGATGATGGTCATGCCCACCATCGTGCCAAGCGCGCAGGAGTGGGGCCGCGCAGGCCTTGCTCCACCCCGGCTCGACCAGCGTCCACGGGCAAGTTGGGTGTCCGGTTGATACCCGAATGGCGATATCGCGGAAACGTTCTGCTGGTCGCGGCCCGGCAGGTGCCCATTCTGCGATGGGCAGCATTGGCCCGAGCGGGGGATGCACACTCCTGGATGCCGGTGACCCTTCGATACCGGCGACCCTTGATACCGGGTGACTCTCGATGCCGGTGACGCCATTCCTGGCGGACACGCCCGATGGTCCGGTGCTTCTG
>Ga0164307_10000517_pt1 | contig 16825 bp, 19 predicted proteins | sample Whisoiple_243_MG_FD_110214 | JGI IMG/M metagenome (GOLD analysis project Ga0164307, IMG submission 110214) | Soil microbial communities amended with fresh organic matter from upstate New York, USA - Whitman soil sample_243_MG | ecosystem: Environmental > Terrestrial > Soil > Unclassified >...
AGCTTCGGCTCCTGGCAACGCTCGCACGAAACCAGGGTGGGGACCGCAGCCTTCCACTGCGACCGGCGGTGGCGCGTGTTGCTGCGCGACATCTTCCGCTTCGGAACAGCCACGGCTACTTCTCCTGCTTCTCGTCGACGCCCGGTTCGGCGCCGCCCATGTTGTCCTTCTCGCCGTCCTGAACGGTCTCGGCGAGTCCTTGCAGTGCCGCCCAACGGATGTCGGCGACGTCGTGGTGATGGTCCGGATTCTCGTCCAGCCTGATTCCGCATTCGGAACACAGACCGGCACAGGTCTCCTTGCACACCGGCTGCAGCGGCAGTGCGAGCACCACCGCGTCACGCAGCACAGGCTCGAGGTCGAACGAGTCGTCCTCGAGAAAGAACCTGTCCTCGTCGTCCTCGGCGTCGTCGACCGGGTCCGCGGTCCTGCTGCGGTTCCGGTCATCGGCGTCAGGGTACGAGAACATCTCCTGGAAGTCCGCTTCGACCTCGAGGGTCAGCGGCTCCAGACACCTTACGCACTCCCCCTCGGCCGTCGCACGGGCGGTGCCTGTGACGAGCACCCCTTCCATGACCGATTCGAGGCGGAGGTCCAGCGCCAGGGGCGCGTTCTCCGGAACGCCGATGACCCCGTCGATGCCGAGGTCCTTCGGTGCTTCCGCCGTGCGGGTCAGCCGCTTCATGGCACCAGGACGCCGGCCCAGCTCGCGCGTATCGAACACGAGAGGGCTGCGGTGGTCGAGGTGGCCGTTCAGGGCTTTTCCTGCTTTCGAAATCATGTGCGTGGTGCGGCTTCGGGAGGGCCACCCCTGTCCTGACGGAAAGAGGGCAGCCGGGATCGCGGACATACACGCGACCGAAGAGCCAGGATACTGGACGTACCGCCCAGCTCCCAATCCGGTACGGCCCGCTCCGGTCAGCGGCCCTGCTCGTACCGGCGCAGCTGATCCAGGTCGATCATGCTGGTGTCGAAGAGACTGGTCTCGTCGAGCGCGCCCTCCCCCTGCTGGGCGGGGATCTGGGCCTGCTGCTGCCAGCCGTAGTCCTGCTGCTGGTTCGGGTCGTACGCCTGCTGCTGGTAGCCGTACGGGTCGGGCTGCTGCTGGTAGCCGTAGGCGTCCTGCGGCTGCTGCTGGTCCTGGTACCCGTACGTCTGGGCGTACTGCTGGTCGGGCTGGGCCTGGGCCGGGAAGCCGGACTGCGCGGGGTCCTGGTAGCCGGCCACCGGCGCGTAGTCCGGCTGCGCCGGCTCCGCGTAGGAGTGCTGCGCGGGGCTCCGGGACGGCTCGGGGGTGGCGAGCTCGGCCAGACCGGCCCAGTGGTCCTCGTCACTGGTGTGCCGAGCGCCTCCGGCCGCGTCCTGGGCCGCCATGTGCGCGCCGAGGTCGTCGGTGGCGACCCGGCCGTGCAGCTTCTGGCGGCCCCGGCCGACGGCCTCCAGGGTCTTGGCGAGCACGGCCTCGAAGGCGCCGAGCTTGGTGTCCACGTAGTCGTCGGCGCGCCGGCGGAGCGTCTCCGGGTCGGCGCTGCGCTCGGGTGCCTCGGCGAAGTCGGGGTCCTCGTAACCCTGCTCGTCGACGCCCTGGCCGCGGCCGAGGAGCTTCTCGCGGCCCCGGTCGACGGACCCGATGGTCTTGGTGAGGACGACCTCGAAGTTGGCCAGCTTGCTGTCGACGTACTCGTCGGCCTCGCCGCGGACCTCGTCGGCCTCCCTGCGGGCCTCGGACAGGATCCGGTCAGCCTCGGCCTGGGACTGCTGGGCGATCTCGGTACCGGAGATCAGCGAGCCGCGCTCCGCGCGGGCGGACTCGATGATCCGCCCGGCCTCCTGCCGGGCCTGCTCGACGAGCTGCTCACTGCCGCCGATGAGTTCCTGGGCGTGGGCGAGCGAGCCGGGCAGGGCCTCGCGCACCTCCTCGAGCATCGCGAGCAGTTCGGCCCGGTTGACCACGCAGGACGCCGACATGGGCATGGACCGGGCGTTGCCGACCGTTTCGACGATCTCGTCGAGCTTCTTCTGCACGTCCACCGTGTGCTCGCCACTCTCTGCTGCTGTTGGAGACGGACGGGACGACTGTAAGGCCAGTCGCCTCCCGCCCGACACCTGGTGACGGTCCGTCAGTGCGTCACTTCTCGCCGAGCCGCTTGACGAGGGCCTCGTGGACCGTCGGCGGAAGCAGGTGCGCCACGTCGCCTCCCCAGGTGGCGACCTCCTTGACCAGGGAGGACGACAGGAAGCTGTAGGTGGGGTTCGTCGGCACGAAGAGCGTCTCGACACCCGAGAGGCCGTTGTTCATCTGGGCCATCTGCAGCTCGTAGTCGAAGTCGCTGACGGCCCGCAGGCCCTTCACGATCGCCGGGATGTCGCGCTGCTTGCAGAAGTCGACCAGCAGGCCGTGGAAGGACTCGACCTCGACGTTGCCGAAGTCGGCGGTCACCTCGCGGATCAGCTCGATCCGCTCGTCGACGGTGAACAGGCCCTTCTTGGACTGGTTGATCATCACGGCGACGTGCACGACGTCGTACAGCTTCGAGGCTCGTCCGATGATGTCGAGATGCCCGTTGGTGATGGGGTCGAACGACCCCGGACAGACGGCGCGGCGCAACGTGATTCCCTCGCTCTCCGGTGCGGTCATCGTGCGTCTTCGCACGTAGAAGCGGCGCGACCGTACCAAAACGTGGCTTCGCCGTAGCGACGCGCCCGCTCTGGCTCGAATCCTTCGGGCCAGGTGAATTCCCCGCCTCTGGTGCTCCGTTCCACCGTGACGAGAGCGTCGTCCGTGAGCCACCCCTGAGCCCGGAGTGTGAGCAGGATCTCCCGAAGATCGTCGTCGGTGACGGCGTACGGCGGATCGAGGAAGAGCACGTCGTACGGATCGGAGGGTGCCGGTCCCGTCACGATCTGTTCGGCTTTGCCCGCACGGAACTCGGCACCGGGCAGGCCGAGGGTGCGGATGTTGTCGCGGACGGTGCGCGCGGCCCTGGCGTCGGCCTCCACGAGCAGGGCGTGGACGGCTCCGCGCGAGAGCGCCTCCAGGCCCACCGCGCCGGAACCCGCGTACAGATCGGCGACGCGGATGCCGTCGAGCGTGCCCAGGAGCGCCTCCCAGGTGGAGAACAGGGCCTCGCGCGCACGGTCGGAGGTGGGGCGGGTGCCGGTGCCGGGCGGGACGGCCAGGCGGCGTCCGCCGGCCGTGCCGGCGATCACGCGGGTCATGGGTCTGTTCCTCGGGTCGCGGGCGGCGCGCAGGACGGGACGTGCGCCGTGCTCCCCACGATATGGCGTCGCCGGGGATCCGCCCGGTCACCCCTTGTCGAGGTACTCCTCCCGGTCCTTGTCGAGCAGCGCGTCCAGTGCGGTGCGCAGCTCCGGCAGCCGCTCGAGCCCGGGGTCGTCCGCGACGACGCGGACGGCTTCCTCGCGGGCCGCGGCGATGACCTCCTCGTCGTCGATGACGCTGAGCACGCGCAGGGAGGAGCGGACGCCGGACTGGGCCTGACCGAGGACGTCACCCTCGCGGCGCTGTTCGAGGTCGATGCGGGAGAGCTCGAAGCCGTCGAGGGTGGCGGCCACCGCGGACAGCCTCGCCCGGGCGGGGCTCGCCTCGTGGGCCTCGCTGACCAGCAGGCAGAGGCCGGGGGCGCTGCCGCGCCCGACACGGCCCCTGAGCTGGTGCAGCTGGGACACGCCGAACCGGTCCGCGTCCATGATCACCATCGCGGTGGCGTTGGGGACGTTCACCCCCACCTCGATGACGGTGGTGGCGACGAGGACGTCGGCCTGACCGGCGGCGAACCGGCGCATCACGTCGTCCTTGTCGTCGGCGGGCATCCTGCCGTGCAGGACCTCGACGCGCAGACCGGCGAGCGGGCCCTTGGCGAGCTGCTCGGCGATCTCCAGCACCGCGAGGGGCGGACGCTTGTCACCGTCCTCCTCGGCGGCCTTCTTCGTCTTCCTGCCGGCCGGCTCGTCCTCGTCGCCGATGCGGGGGCACACGACGTACGCCTGGTGGCCGTTCTCCACCTCTTCGCGGACGCGTTCCCAGGCGCGGCTGAGGAAGTGCGGCTTGTCCTTGGCGGGGACGACGTGGCTGGCGATGGGCGAACGGCCGGCCGGGAGCTGGTCGAGCACCGAGGTCTCCAGATCGCCGAAGACCGTCATCGCGACCGTCCGGGGAATGGGGGTGGCCGTCATGACCAGGAGGTGGGGCGGCTGCTTCCCCTTGGAGCGCAGCGCGTCGCGCTGTTCCACGCCGAAGCGGTGCTGTTCGTCGACGACGACCAGACCGAGGTCGTGGAACTGGACCTTGTCCTCGATCAGCGCATGGGTGCCGATGACGATCCCGGCCTCGCCCGTGACCAGGTCGAGCAGCGCCTGGCGGCGGGCCGCCACACCCATGGACCCGGTGAGCAGGACGACCTTCGTGCCCAGGCCGGACCCGCCCGGCATTCCCTCCGGTCGCCCGCCGCCACCCTCCTGAGGAGGCGCATCGCGCCACAGCCCCCACTTCTCGGCGAGCTCGCCCATCATCTCGGTGACCGAGCGGTGGTGCTGCTGGGCCAGCACCTCGGTGGGCGCGAGCATCGCCGCCTGGCCGCCCGCGTCGACGACCCTGAGCATGGCGCGCAGGGCGACCAGCGTCTTGCCGGACCCGACCTCCCCCTGGAGCAGCCGGTGCATGGGGTGTTCCGTCGCCAGGGCGTCGAAGATCTCCCCGGTGACCTTCTGCTGGCCTTCGGTGAGGGTGAAGGGGAGGGTCGCGTCGAAGGCGTCGAGCAGCCCGCCGGGGACGGACCGGCGCGCCTTCGCCGGGAGTTGGGTGTCGGCGTACCTGCGGCGGGCGAGCGCGACCTGGAGGACGAAGGCCTCGTCCCAGCGGAGCCGGTCCCGCGCGGCCGCGATGTCCGCCTTGGTCTGCGGCCGGTGGATCCTGAGCAGTGCCTCCGGCAGGGGGACGAATCCGCGCCCCTCGCGCAGGGCCGGGGGCAGCGGGTCCACCGCCTCCTGGGCGCTGGGCAGGACGGTGTCGACGGCCTTGGCGATCCGCCAGGAGTCGAGCTGCTTGCAGGCCGGGTAGATCGGCAGCAGCTGACCCGCGAAGGCGTCGACGGCCTCGGTCACGTCGCCGGCGTCGTCGTCCCGCGCGTCGAGGAGCTGGTAGGTGGGGTGGGCGAGCTGCATCTTCCGGTTGAAGACGGAGACCTTGCCCGCGAACATCGCCCTGCGGCCGGGCAGCAGCTCCTTGTGGGGCTTGTGGACGCCGTGGCCGAAGAAGACCAGCTGGAGCCTGCCGCTCCCGTCGGTCAGGGTGACCTCGAGGCGCTTGCCCCGGCCGTTGTTGAACATCATGATCCGCGCGTCCGCGACCTGGGCGACGACGGTCACGTGCTCGTCGAGCGGGAGCTCGGTGAGCGCCGTGAGGCGGCCCCGCTCCTCGTAGCGGCGCGGGTAGTGGTGCAGCAGATCACCGACCGTGTGCAGGTCGAGGTGTTCGGCCATCACCTTCGCGGTGGCTCCGCCGAGCAGCTTCTTGAGGGGTTCATCGAAAGCGGACACGGGGTCCATTGCACACCACGGCACCGACAGACACCGCCGGGCGCGGCGCACGGTGTCGTGTCACTCGACGCCGATCAGCAGGGGCGCCGCCTGGCGGCCGCCCCGGTAGACGACCGTGTCGACGGCGAGGTAGCCCTCCCGGATGTGTTCGCTCAGCTCGTCGCCCAGGAGGTCGGGCACGTCCTCCCCCAGGACGAGGGTGACGAGTTCGCCGCCCGCCGAGAGCATCCGGTCCAGGACGGTGCGGGCCGTGCCGGGGACGTCCTCGCCGATGACCACGACGTCCCCGTCGATCAGTCCGAGGACGTCGCCTGCCTGGCAGATGCCCGCCATGGTCCACGACTGCCGCTCGGCGACGGCCAGTTCGGCGTAGCGGGTGGCTCCGGCCGCCGAGGTCATCGCGACGACGTCCTCGTCGAAGCTGCGGCCCGGCTCGTGGACGGCGAGCGCGGCGATGCCCTGGACGGCGGCGCGGGTCGGGACCAGGGCGACGCGGATGCCCTCGGTCCTGGCCTGTTCGGCGGCCGCGGCCGCGGTGTGGCGCAGCTGTGCGTCGTTGGGCAGCAGGACCACCTCGCGGGCGTGCGCCCGGCGGATGGCGTCCACCAGTTCGCCGCTGGCCGGCGGCTCCCCGGGGCGCGCCAGCACGGTGGTCGCACCGGCCTCGGCGCACAGACCGGAGAGGCCGTCGCCGGGTACCACGGCGACGACCGCGCGCTGGGCGGGTTCGCGGTGGGCCGAGCCCCGGTCGGCGGCGAAGTGGGTGATCCGGATCCGGTAGGGGCGGCCCGCCTCGACCCCGGCCTCGACGGCCGCGCCGGCGTCGTCGACGTGGACGTGGACGTTCCACAGGCCGTCGCCGCCGACCACGACGAGGGAGTCCCCCAGCGCGTCCAGCCGGTTCCGCAGCCGGGCGACCGCGTCGTCGGAGGCCTCCAGCAGATAGATGACCTCGAAGGCCGGACCGCCGTCCGGTCCCGGCTCCGCGCAGTCGCCGGTCAGGGGCAAGGCCTCGGGGGCCGGCCCGACGGCGCCCCCGCGGGCCCGGCCTCCGACCGCTTCCAGCAGGGCTCCCAGTACGGTGACCAGGCCCTGCCCGCCCGCGTCCACGACCCCCGCGCGGCCGAGGACGGCGAGCTGGCCAGGGGTCGCGGCCAGGGCGGCCCGCGCCCCTTCGTACGCCGCTTCGGCCACCTCTTCGAGGCCGGAGCCCGGGCCGGTGGCCACGGCCGCCTCGGCCGCGGCGGTGGCGACGGTGAGCACCGTTCCCTCCACGGGGCGGGCGACGGCCAGCCGCGCCGCGGTGGCGGCCTCCGCCAGCGCGGTCCGCAGGTGATCCGCGTCACCCGCCTCGGACAGCACGGCGGCCATGCCGCGCAGCAGCTGGGCCAGGATGGTCCCGGAGTTCCCCCTGGCACCGATCAGCGCACCGTGCGCCATGGCCCGCACGACGTCGGCGTGAGCCGGCACGGTGGGGCCGGTCTCATGGGCGGCGAAGACCGCTTCGACGGCGGCGGCGGCGGACTCCACGGTGAAGTAGAGGTTGGTGCCGGTGTCCCCGTCGGCGACCGGATAGACGTTGATGGCGTCGATGGCCGCCCGCTGCCGGCCGAGGGCCTCCAGGGCCAGTGAGCACCAGGCGCGCACCGCGACGGCGTCGAGAGCGTCGGGGGACTGCGGCACCGTTGGTCCTCCTTGGGACGGCCGTGGGGGGCTGGCTGCACCGCAGGGTAGTCCTCGCCGGCGGACCCCTCGGGCACAGGTGCGGGGACGGAGTGCCCGGGGCGTCGTGGTAGTTTCGTATCTCCGACGCAGCCGTTGTATGCTGCTTCGGTTGCCCGACGAGAGTCGGGACATTCCTCCGGTACCGCCACTTCAGTAAAATGATTCCGGCGCGCCGGAATTCACTGTAAGTGCATCTGAAGTTTTGGAGTGACCCGTGGCTGCCAACTGCGACGTTTGCGGCAAGGGGCCGAGCTTCGGCAACAGCATTTCGCACTCGCACCGCCGTACGTCCCGTCGCTGGAATCCCAACATCCAGCGCGTGCGTGCCGTGGTCGGTCGGACGCCGAAGCGGCTCAACGTCTGCACCTCGTGCATCAAGGCCGGCAAGGTCGCGCGCTGACGTTCCCGTCGTAGCGCAGCCTTCCGGTTGCCCAAAAAGCCGGTCCACCTCGGTGGACCGGCTTTTTGCTGCGCGCGGCCGGGCCTGCTCCTCAGCGGGCGGTCCGTGCGCGCCAGCCGTGGTCGACGGGGCCGATCCCGCCGCCCAGCGCGAAGCCGGCCCGGATCGCGCCGGTGACGTACTCCTTCGCGCCCCGCACCGCGGTCGGGACGTCCTGCCCGCGGGCGAGTCCGCAGGCGATGGCGGAGGCCAGGGTGCAGCCGGTGCCGTGGGTGTGCCGGTTGTCGTGCCGCGGTGCGCGGAGCCAGTGCTCCTCGTCACCGTCCGTCAGCAGGTCCACGGCGTCACCGGGCAGATGGCCGCCCTTGATCACCACCCAGCGCGGTCCGAAGGCGAGGACCTCCGCCGCGGCCCTGCGCATTCCCGCCTCGTCGGTGACGGTGACGCCGGTGAGCTGGGTCACCTCGTCGAGGTTCGGGGTGGCGACCGTGGCGACGGGCAGCAGCTTCGTGCGTACGGAGTCGAGGGCTTCGGCGGCGAGCAGCGCGTCCCCGTGCTTGGAGACCCCCACGGGGTCGACGACGACGGGTGCGCCGGTGCCGGCGAGGAGTCCGGCGACGGTGTCCACGATCACGGCCGAGGACAGCATGCCGGTCTTCACCGCCTGGACGCCGATGTCGTCGACCACGCTGCGGTACTGGGCGCGTACGGCGTCCGCGGGGAGCTCCCACGCGCCCTGCACGCCCAGCGAGTTCTGGGCGGTCACGGCGGTCAGCACACTCATGCCGTGGGTGCCGAGGGCCAGCATCGTCTTCAGGTCGGCCTGGACGCCCGCACCGCCGCCGGAGTCGGATCCGGCGACGGTGAGGACACGGGGCGGTATCGGGGCAGGTGCGCTCATGCCCCGGAATCTACTGGGCGTCCTCGATGGATCCGAAATGGTCCCAGCCGCCCTTGCTCGTCCAGGGCGCCCCGTCGACGGTGACCTGGGGCAGCGCCGAGGGGTTGAGAACCTCCCCGATGATCCTCCAGCGCGCGGGGAGCTTCACGTCGGACGGGAAGGTCGCCACGATCGCGTGGTCCTCTCCCCCGGTGAGCACCCACTGCAGCGGGTCGACGCCGACGGCCTGCCCGATGTCGGACATCTGCGACGGGATGTCGATGAGCCCGGACCGCAGGTCGATGCGGACCTTGCTGGCCTCGGCGATGTGCCCGAGGTCGGCGACGAGTCCGTCGCTGACGTCGGTCATGGCCGTGGCGCCCAGACCGGCCGCCGCCGGGCCCGCGTGGTACGGCGGTTCGGGGCGCCGGTGGGCCTCCACGAACGCCCGCGGCGAGCGGAACCCCCGGGAGAGCACGGCGAATCCGGCCGCGGACCAGCCGAGCCACCCGGTCACGGCCACGACGTCGCCGGGGCGGGCGCCGGCCCGGGTGACGGGTTCGTGGTTGCGCAGGTCGCCGAGCGCGGTGATCGAGACGGTGATGGTGTCGCCGCCGACGACATCGCCGCCGACCACGGCGGCACCGGCGACCTGGCACTCGTCGCGCAGGCCGTCCATGAGCTCGCCGGCCCAGGTGACGGGCAGGTCGGCCGGGACGACGAGGCCGAGGAGCAGCGCGGTGGGTACGGCGCCCATCGCCGCGATGTCGGCGAGGTTCTGTGCGGCGGCCTTGCGGCCGACGTCGTACGCCGTCGACCAGTCACGGCGGAAGTGCCGCCCTTCCAGCAGGATGTCCGTACTGGCCACGACCCTGCGGTCGGGAGCGGCCACGACCGCGGCGTCGTCGCCGGGCCCCAGCCGTACCGCCGGAGTGGTGGTGAGCCGGGACGTGAGCTCTCTGATGAGCCCGAACTCCCCCAACTCGCCCACAGTTCCCTTCACCGAGTGTCACCTCTCATCTATCGCACCGGACACCTGTCCGGGCTGCTTCAGCGGCCGGGGGCCCGGACCGTGGGCGGACGGCCCACGGAAGCCGGTGGCCCCGGGACGTGCGGGCATCACTGTCCCCCTTCCGCACCGGTGGGCTTGCGGTCGCGAGCGCCCACTGCTGTCGGTACCGTCGAGGGATACGTCAACTTCTGTGGTGCGTGCGCCACGCGGTGGGCGTCAACCGGCCCGTAGGTCTCCCCGCGGCCGGGGGCGACGCGATAACGTGGCGTCCCTTTCCCCCACATGATCCTCGTGGCCGCCCTGGAGGTTCCGTGGTACAGGCGTACATCCTCATCCAGACCGAGGTGGGCAAGGCGTCGATCGTCGCCGAGACCATCGCGAAACTCCCGGGAGTGATTCAGGCAGAGGACGTCACAGGTCCTTACGACGTGGTCGTGCGCGCGCAGGCCGACACGGTCGACGCGCTCGGTCGCATGGTGGTCGCCAAGGTCCAGCAGGTGGACGGCATCACGCGTACCCTGACCTGCCCGGTCGTCCACCTCTGACCCCTGTCTACGCTGGTCCGGTGACTCACACCCGCCGCCGGTCCCGCCGATCCCGTGTCCTCGCCCCCACCGCCGCCCTGCTCGTGCTGGTCGTGGCGGGATGTTCCGGTGGTGACCAGCCCTCGGTGGCGGTTCCCACGCCGTCGCCGGAGGCCGCCGGGTACTGCGGGGAACTGCACGAGGAACTGCCGGGAACCGTCGACGATCTGGAGCGGACCGATCCCTCACCGGACTCGGACCTGACCGCCGGCTGGGGGGACGGGGCGATCGTACTGCGCTGCGGCGTCCCCCGGCCCGCGAAGATGGACGATTCCCAGTCCAAGGCCGTCGACGCGGACGGCGTCAACTGGCTGCTGGAGCAGCGGGACGACGCCGGCCCCCGGTTCACGACCACCTACCGCAAGGCGTACGTCGAGGTGACGCTCGGGTCCGAGTACGCCCATGACATCACCCCGTTGTCCGCGTTCGCCGCGCCCGTGAAGAAGACGGTCCCCGACAGCCTGTGAGGGCCGCCCCGGCACGGGGCAGCCCTCACCCGCGGGGTCAGCGCAGGCCGGTGGAGCGGTTCAGCGCCGCCGTGATCAGCCGGTCCACCAGCTCCGGGTACTCCACCCCGCTCGCCTGCCACATGCGGGGGAACATCGAGATCGGAGTGAATCCCGGCATGGTGTTGATCTCGTTGATGACGAACGAGCCGTCGTCGGTGAGGAAGAAGTCGGCGCGCACCAGGCCCTCGCAGGAGGCGGCCTCGAACGCCTCGACGGCGAGCCGCTGCACCTCGGCGGTCTGCTCGTCGGTGAGCGGAGCGGGAACCAGACCGGCCGCCGAGTCGATGTACTTGGCCTCGAAGTCGTAGAAGTCGTGCGCGGTGACGGGCGGGATCTCGGCGGGCACGCTGGCGCGCGGTCCGTCCTCGAACTCCAGCACGCCGCACTCGATCTCCCGGCCGCTCAGCAGGGACTCCACGAGGAACTTGGGGTCGTGCCGGCGGGCCTCCTCGATCGCCTCGTCGAGACCGGCCGCGTCGTCGACCTTGGTGATGCCCATGGAGGAGCCGCCGCGGGCCGGCTTCACGAAGAGCGGCCAGCCGTGTTCGGCCGCGAACTCCATGACGCGCTTGCGGGCGGCCGGGCGGTCCGTGTCCCATTCCCGGGGGCGGACGACCTCGTACGGGCCGACCGGCAGGCCGAAGGAGACGAACACCCGCTTCATGTACTCCTTGTCCTGGCCGACGGCCGAGGACAGGACACCCGCGCCGACGTACGGCACGCCGGAGAGCTCCAGGAACCCCTGGAGCGTGCCGTCCTCGCCGTAGGGGCCGTGCAGCACGGGGAAGACGACGTCGACCTCCCCCAGGACCTCGGGCACCGAACCGGGTTCGCCCACGACGACGTCACGGTTCCCCGGGTCGACGGAGAGCGCCACGGCGCCGCGTGCGGACCCGGCGAGCTGGTCCACGTCGGGCACCTGGCGGTCCGTGATGGCCATGCGGGCCGGATCGTCGGACGTGAGGACCCACCGTCCGTCCCTGGTGATACCGATCGGCAGGACGTCGTACTTCGTCCGGTCGAGGGCGCTCATGACGGCGCCGGCCGTGACGACCGAGATGCCGTGTTCGGAGCTCCGGCCGCCGAACACGACGGCCACACGCGGCTTGCGGCCCGGCTCGGAGCGCTGCTCGGAGCTCAGGGGGCCCTCAGGGCTCTGGGGGAGGTTCTGGCTGCTCATATCGCGACGAGCGTACCTGCTGGTAGGGCTCGAGTCAGCGTCGCTCGGGCTTGGCGCTGCGCGACATCAGCTCCTTGAGCGCGACGACCGGCGGCTTGCCCTCGTGGACGATGCCCACGACGGTCTCGGTGATCGGCATGTCGACGCCGTGCCTGCGCGCCAGATCCAGCACGGACTCGCAGGACTTGACGCCCTCGGCGGTCTGGCTGGTGACGGCCACGGTCTCCTGGAGCGTCATCCCCCGCCCGAGGTTGGTACCGAAGGTGTGGTTGCGCGAGAGGGGCGAGGAGCAGGTCGCCACCAGGTCGCCGAGTCCGGCCAGTCCGGAGAAGGTGAGCGGGTCGGCGCCCATGGCGAGGCCGAGCCGGGTGGTCTCGGCGAGGCCGCGGGTGATGAGGGAGCCCTTGGCGTTGTCGCCGAGGCCCATGCCGTCGGCGATGCCCACGGCGAGGCCGATGACGTTCTTCACGGCGCCGCCGAGCTCGCAGCCGACCACGTCGGTGTTGGTGTACGGGCGGAAGTACGGGGTGTGGCAGGCGGCCTGGAGGCGCCGGGCGACGTCCTCGTCCGGGCAGGCGACGACGGCCGCGGCGGGGCGGCGTTCGGCGATCTCCTTGGCGAGGTTGGGGCCGGTGATGACGGCGATCCGGTCCGGGGTGACCGCGGTGACGTCCGCGATGACCTCGCTCATCCGCTTGGCGGTGCCGAGTTCGACGCCCTTCATCAGGGAGACGAGGACCGTCTGCGGCTCGAGGTGGTGCGCCCAGTCCGCCAGATTGGCGCGCAGGGTCTGCGAGGGCACGACGAGGACCGCGAAGTCGGCGCCGCGCAGCGCCTCCGCGGGGTCCGTGGTGGCCCGGACCGACTCGGGCAGTTCGACGCCCGGCAGGTAGTCCGGGTTGGTACGGGTCGTGTTGACGGCCTCGGCGACCTCGGCGCGGCGGCCCCAGAGGGTGACCTCGCAGCCGGCGTCGGCGAGGACCACGGCGAAGGCCGTACCCCATGAGCCGGTTCCGAAGACGGCCGCCTTGACGGGGTGCGTCACGTCGTTCCCTTTCCCTCTGCCTTGCGCCGCTGTTCAGCACGGGCCTTGCGGTGATCGTAGAGCTCGGCGGGCGCCTTCTCGCCGCGCACGTCCTCGAGCTGGGCGGTGACCGCGGCCATGATGGTCTCGGTCGCCTGGCGCAGGACGTCGGGCGTCGGCTCCAGGCCGTAGTACGGGGTGAGGTCGACAGGCGGTCCCGCCTGCACCCGCAGGGTCTTGCGGGGGAACAGCCGGAGCTTGTTCTCCTTGGCGTAGGGCGGCATCGCGAGGTTCGCGCCCCACTGGGCGACGGGGATGACCGGAGCCTTGGTCATCAACGCGACCCGGGCCGCGCCGGTCTTGCCGGCCATCGGCCACATGTCGGGGTCCCGGGTGAGCGTGCCCTCGGGGTAGAAGGCGACGCACTCGCCCCGCTCGATGGCGTCGACGGCGGCCCGGAAGGCGTCGAGGGCGTTGGTCGACTCACGGTAGACGGGGATCTGCCCGGTACCGCGCAGGATCATTCCGACGAACGGCGTCCTGAAGAGACCCGCCTTGGCGAGCAGCCGCGGGACGCGTCCGGTGTTGTACTGGAAATGCCCGTAGGACAGGGGGTCCAGGTACGAGTTGTGATTGACCGCGGTGATGAATCCGCCATCGGCCGGAATGTGCTCCATTCCCCGCCAGTCCCGCTTGAACAGAACCACCAGGGGCGGTTTTGCGATGGCCGCCGCCAGGCGGTACCAGAAGCCGATTCTGCGGCGGGACACTCGGACGCCTTCCTCTAGGAACTGAGCTGCTGCGGGGCTCGTGGCGCTGCTGCCTCGCCCGGGGGCCCCTGCTGTGGAGAACACCGTACGCCTCACCTGCGGGGGGCGGACCTCCCGGTTGTCGTACCGGCAGGCGAGAATAAGGGCTGATGCGCACGGAGGGGGAGATCGCCACGAACACCGACCCGACCGGCCCCTGGTCCCTGGTCGTCCCGCTGAAACCTCTCGCACGGGCCAAGAGCAGGCTCGGGCGGGCGGTGGGTGAGGCTCTGCGTCCCCGCATGGCCCTGGCGTTCGCACAGGACACCGTGTCGGCCGCCCTGTCCTGCCGGGCGGTGGCGGATGTGGTGGTCGTCACGGACGACCCGGTGGCCGGGGCGGCGCTGAACGCCCTCGGCGCGCGCGTCGTGAGGGACGCGCCGGCGGCCGGTCTCAACGCGGCGCTGGAACACGGTGCGCGGTCGGTGCGGGCGCGAAGGCCGGGTGCGGCGGTGGCCGCGCTCAACGCGGATCTGCCCGCCCTGCGTCCCGCCGAATTGGGGCGGGTGCTCGAATTCTCCGGCGCATTTCCCCGCGCCTTTCTCGGTGATACCCAGGGAATCGGCACCACATTTCTTTCCGCGATGCCCGGAGTGGAATTGCGGCCGGCCTTCGGCGGGGCGTCCCGGGCGCGGCACCTCTCGTCGGGGGCGGTCGAGATCACGCTGCCGGGTCTCGAATCCGTCCGCAGGGACGTGGACACGGCCGACGATCTGGAGGAGGCGCTGGCACTGGGGGTGGGACGGTTCACCGCGGGCCCGTCGGCCCCGGTGGCGCACGCCGCGGACCGATAGGCTGCCGCACATGCAGGCGACCTCGTTCACGTACGACTCCGGGACACGCAGCGGCAGCGTGCTGCTCGACGACGGCACACCGGTGGACTTCGACGCGGCGGCGTTCGACGCGGGAGGGCTGCGACTGCTGCGTCCGGGGCAGCGGGTGCGGATCGAGACCGAGGGTGAGGGCACCACGCTGCGGATCACCCTGGTGACGCTGCAGACGCTCTGAACGGGCCCTGAACAGCCCGCGGGCCGGGCTCCCCGAGGGGAGCCCGGCCCGGCGCGTGTGAGGAGCGAGCGGTGCCCGGTCTCACTTCTTGCGTGCGGTGACCTTCTTGGCTGTGGTCTTGCGTGCCGTGGTCTTCTTCGCGGGCGCCTTCTTCGCCGTGGTCTTCTTGGCGGGCGCCGTCTTGGCCGCGACGGTCTTCTTCGTGGCCGTCGCCTTCTTCGCCGGGGTCGCCTTCTTCGCCGCCGCCGTGGTCTTCTTCGCGGCCGCGGCGGTGGTCTTCTTGGCCGTGGTCTTCTTCGCGGCGGTGGTCTTCTTCGCAGCCGCCGTGGCCTTCTTGGCGGTGGCCTTCTTGGCCGTGGCCTTCTTGGCGGCCGCCTTCGCCGTGGTGCGGGTGGAAGAACCGCCCGAGAGGCTGCCCTTGGGCGCCTTCTTGACCGAGACCTCGCCGCCCTTGGGGAGCTTCTTGGAGCCGCTCACCAGGTCCTTGAAGCCCTGTCCCGCGCGGAAACGGGGCACGGAGGTCTTCTTGACCCGCACGCGCTCACCGGTCTGGGGGTTGCGGGCGTACCGGGCGGGACGGTCCACCTTCTCGAACGAGCCGAAGCCTGTGACCGAGACACGGTCCCCGGCGACGACCGCGCGGACGATGGCGTCGAGAACCACGTCGACGGCGTCCGCGGCCTGCTGGCGGCCTCCGACCTTGTCGGCAATCGCTTCTACGAGCTGCGCCTTGTTCACGTCTTCCCCTTCGGAGACATTGCCGGAACGAAACTGTTCAGGCTTTTTCGCACGTTAGGCAGATATATACCGCAAATCAAACACGAAACGGGCTAATCACCCTAGTGCCGCAACGAAGTCGACCGCCACGCTGTCCGCGGAGTCAGTCACCTTCGGGGAATCGGCCCTCATCGAGGTCCTTCATCAGACGGTCCAGACGCCTTGCCGCGCCCGGGAGATCGTGCTTAGCCGCGGCCGTGACGACCAACAGCTTCCGGGACAGCGCCATCCGTACGCCCTCCGGGACTTGCAGTGCGCGCACCTTTGCGTGCGCTTCCTTCAATCGGTCGGCGACGTGGCCGTAGAGCTCGAGTTGGCTGTCGCGTTCCATGCACCGATTGTGCCATCTGGGGCGAGTTGTCGCCCGAGGGGGTCTCAACAAGCGACTGCGCCCCCTGCCGGGCGGCAGGGGGCGCAGTTCGGGAAAAGCGCTGCTCAGGCGTCAATCGTACGCGGCTTGTGGGACGGCCTGGCCGCCTCGTAAGTCGCAATGTCCGCTTCGTTCTGAAGAGTGAGGCTGATGTCGTCGAGCCCGTTCAGCAGTCGCCAGCGGGCGTTCTCGTCGAGCTCGAAGTCGGCCGTGACGCCTTCCGCGAGGACCTGTCGCTTCTCCAGATCGACCGTGATCTCGGCGGTCGGGTCGGCCTCGCTCAGCTCCCAGAGCCTGTCGACGACCTTCTGGTCGAGGACGACGGTCAACAGACCGTTCTTCAGGGAGTTGCCCCGGAAGATGTCGGCGAAGCGGGAGGAGATGACGGCCTTGAAGCCGTAGTTCTGGAGGGCCCAGACCGCGTGCTCACGCGAGGAGCCCGTGCCGAAGTCGGGGCCGGCGACCAGAACCGAGGCGCCCGCGCGCTCCGGGCGGTTGAGGACGAAGTTCTCGTCCTTGCGCCAGGCCTCGAAGAGCCCGTCCTCGAAGCCGTCGCGGGTGACCTTCTTCAGCCAGTGCGCGGGGATGATCTGGTCGGTGTCGACGTTGCTGCGGCGCAGCGGGACGGCCCGGCCGGTGTGTGCGGTGAATGCTTCCATGGCTCTCAGACTCCGGCGGGCGTACGGACGTCGGACAGATCGGCGGGCGAGGCCAGATGGCCCAGCACGGCGGTGGCGGCTGCGACCTGCGGGGACACCAGGTGGGTACGGCCGCCCTTGCCCTGCCGGCCCTCGAAGTTCCGGTTCGAGGTGGAGGCGGAGCGCTCGCCGGGGGCCAGCTGGTCGGGGTTCATGCCGAGGCACATCGAGCAGCCCGCCGAGCGCCATTCGAAGCCGGCGGACTCGAATATCCGGTCCAGGCCTTCGGACTCCGCCTGCGCCTTGACCCGCATCGAACCGGGAACAACCATCGCGCGCATTCCGGAACG
>Ga0164307_10000519_pt1 | contig 16781 bp, 20 predicted proteins | sample Whisoiple_243_MG_FD_110214 | JGI IMG/M metagenome (GOLD analysis project Ga0164307, IMG submission 110214) | Soil microbial communities amended with fresh organic matter from upstate New York, USA - Whitman soil sample_243_MG | ecosystem: Environmental > Terrestrial > Soil > Unclassified >...
CTCGCCTCGGGTGGCGCGCAGCCGTCGGCCGCGCTCGATGTCGTCGCGCTCCTTGGCCTGCGCCTTGTCGCTCTTGCGGGTGTCGCGCGCCGGGAGCTGGATGGTCTCCTCGGCGGGCAGGCCCGCCTGGAGCTCGCGACCGCGCTCGAGCTCGGCGTCGAGCTCGGCTCCGAAGAGCAGCGCCAGGTTGGTGATCCACAGCCACAGCAGGAAGGCGATCACCCCGGCGAGCGAGCCGTAGGTCTTGTCGTAGCTGGAGAAGTTGGCGACGTAGAAGCCGAAGGCGGCCGAGGCCACGAGCCAGACCACGATCGCGACGATCGCACCGGCGCTGATCCAGCGGAACTTCGGCTGCTTGACGTTCGGCGTCGCGTAGTAGAGGAGCGCCACGATCAGGACGACGATGACCAGCAGGACCGGCCACTTGGCGATGTTCCAGACCGTGACGATGGTCGACCCGACGCCGATGGCGTCACCGACAGCCTGGGCGGCCGGGCCGGTGACGACGAGGCCGAGCGCGACGATCGCCGTCAGCACGACGGTGATCACCGTGACCAGCAGCATCACCGGCCGCAGCTTCCAGATCGGGCGGCCCTCCTGGACCTCGTAGATCCGGTTCATGCCGCGACCGAACGCGCCGACGTACCCCGACGCCGACCACAGCGCGGTCGCCAGGCCGATGACCAGGGCCAGCCCTGCGCTCGGTGTCGTGCTGAGCTCGGTCAGGGTGGGCTCGAGGGTGTCCGCGGCCGACGACGCACCGACGTCGGTGAGGATCTGGAGGAGCGTGTCAACGGTCTTCGGTCCCTGGCCGACCAGGCCCACCAGTGACAGCAGAGCGATCGCCGCCGGGAAGAGGGCCAGCACGGAGTAGTAGGTCAGCGCCGCCGCCAGGTCGGTGCACTGGTCCTGGGAGAACTCCCGGACCGTCTTACGCGCGACGTAGACCCACGACGGCTTCGTCAGGTCGGTGGGGGAGTCGGGCTTGACCGGAGCGTCCGGTTCGACGGTTGTCATCGTCTCCGGCGCCAGATCACGATCGCAGCGACCAGCACGACGATCACCGCGCCCCCTGCTACCAGGGTGGGGTTGGTCTCCTGGAGACGTTCCTTGGCTCGGGTCCTCACGTCGAGGCGGGCGGTCAGGTCGTCCACGGTGTGCGCCAGCTCCGCGCGGGTGCGCTCGATGTCGGCCTGGAGCTGCTCGACGCCCGGGTTGCTGGTCATCGGTGCGCACCTTCCTTCACGGCCGCGACGTCCTGCTTGACGCTCTCGACGGTCTGCGTCGGGACGGGTGGTGCGGCCTCCGCCACCCGGTTCTTGCCGACCACGGCGGCGACGCCCGCGACGACCATCAGGACGACGCCCACGATCAGTGCGGCGAGCCAGGCGTCTAGCACGAGGGTGAGCGCGAGGATGACGGTCGCGATCAGCACCGCGACGCCGTACCACGCGATGATGCCGGCCGTGCCGAGCAGCCCGACCCCGATCCCGGCCTTCTTGGCCTTCCCGGAGACCTCGGCCTGCGCGAGCCGGAGCTCGTCGCGGACCAGGGCCGAGACCTCCTGCGAGAGCTTCGAGACGAGCTCTCCGGTGGAGTCGTTGCCGGTCATGACGCCGCCGGCTGCGAGGACCCGGGCAGCTTGTCCTTCACCAGCTGCTCGGCCTGCCCGGCCTTCTCCTGCACGCGCGGGTCCTGCCAGACGCCTCGTGCCGTGCCGACGATCTGGTCGTAGCGTCCCCGTCCGGCGCGTGCGCCCAGGACGTATCCCGCTCCGAATCCTGCCAACAGCGTGAGCTTGCTTGCCATGGTGCCCTCCCGAGCCTCGGTGGTGCGTGCGTGAGCACCACGGATCCGGTGCCCGCTCGCCGACGTCGCATGCACCCCCTTCTGGGTGAGGTCGTCACCGCGAGGGCCGGGTACCGCAACGTCCTACCCAGGAGGCAGCATGGATCCGAGCACGCCCGCCAAGGCCGTCAAGAAGGCCGTCAAGTCCACCGTCGAGGGTGCCGCCGCGCGGGTCGCCGAGAAGTTGGCCGAGCAGGAGCGGCCGGCGATGCCCGGCTCTCCGGGATCCGGGACTCCGACGGTGGCCGAGCCCACCAAACCACGCGATCCGCTGCCGCCGAAGCCGGACCAGGCCGGACCCGAGCGTCGTACGGCGACCGGCGCGGCCACCGACGTCGACGCCGAGGCGGTGTCGGGGCAGGGACGGTTCCTGACCACCTCCCAGGGCGCGCGGCTGCGCGACAGCGACCACTCGCTCAAGGCGGGCGAGCGGGGGCCGACCCTGCTGCAGGACCACCACCTGCGCGAGAAGATCACCCACTTCGACCACGAGCGCATCCCGGAGCGGGTCGTGCACGCGCGGGGCGCGGGCGCCCACGGTGTGTTCGTGGGCTACGGCAACGCCCGGCCGGTGACGAGCGCGGGCTTCCTGGCCAAGAACGTCGAGACCCCGGTGTTCGTCCGGTTCTCCACGGTGCTGGGCTCGCGCGGGTCCGCGGACACCGTGCGCGACACCCGCGGGTTCGCCACGAAGTTCTACACCTCCGAGGGCACCTTCGACCTGGTCGGCAACAACATCCCGGTGTTCTTCATCCAGGACGGCATCAAGTTCCCCGACGTCATCCACGCGGCGAAGCCGCATCCGGACCGGGAGATCCCGCAGGCGCAGAGCGCGCACGACACGTTCTGGGACTTCGTCTCCCTGCACACCGAGGCGCAGCACCACACGCTGTGGAACATGTCCGACCGCGGCATCCCGCGCTCCTACCGGACGATGGAGGGCTTCGGGGTCCACACCTTCCGCTGCGTCAACGCCGCGGGGGAGACCTCGCTGGTCAAGTTCCACTGGAAGCCCAAGCTCGGCGTCCACTCCCTCACCTGGGAGGAGGCACAGCTGATCGGCGGGATGGACCCGGACTTCCACCGCCGCGACCTGTACGACGCCATCGAGTCCGGCGCCTACCCGCAGTGGGAGCTCGGCGTCCAGGTCTTCGCCGACACTCCCGAGGAGACGTTCAACGGCATCGACCTGCTCGACCCGACGAAGCTCGTGCCCGAGGAGCAGGCGCCGGTGCAGCCGATCGGGCTGCTCACCTTGACCCACAACCCGACGAACTTCTTCGCCGAGACCGAGCAGGTCGCCTTCCACGTCGGCAACCTGGTGCCCGGCATCGACGTCACCAACGACCCGTTGCTCCAGGCGCGGCTCTTCTCGTACGTCGACACCCAGCTCACCCGGCTCGGCGGGCCGAACTTCAGCCAGATCCCGATCAACCGGCCGCACGCGCCGGTCAACGACATGCTGCGCGACGGCCTCCACCAGGACGCCGTGCACGGCGGGGTGGCGCCGTACCAGCCGAACTCGCTCGACGGCGGCTGCCCGTTCTTCGCTGGCGGCGCCAAGGACGCCGCCTTCGTCGACGTGCCCGCTCACGTCGCCGAGGCCGTCAAGATCCGCGCCAACCCCGCGTCGTACGACGACCACTACAGCCAGGCGCGACAGTTCTGGCTCAGCATGAGTGCCGTCGAGCAGGAGCACATCGTCGCGGCGTACACCTTCGAGCTCGCCAAGTGCTTCGAGCAGCCGGTCAAGGAGCGTCAGCTCCTGGCGCTGGCCAACATCGACCCGGACCTCTGCGCCCAGGTGGCCACCGGGCTGGGCCTGCCGGCCCCCGAGCCGACCGAGCCCCTGGTCGACCTGGACCCGAGCCCCGCGCTGTCGCAGCTCGGCGACGTGTGGCCGACCGACGGGCGCCTGGTCGGGATCGTGGTCGACCCTGACGGCGACCTGAGCGGACTCGACGCCGTCCGCGAGGCCGTCGCGGCTGCGGGCATGGTGCCGCTCGTGGTGGCGCCGCACGGTGGGAAGCTCTCCGACGGGACCACGGTGCAGCGGACCTTCGCGGCGACCCGGTCGGTCGAGTTCGACGCGGTGATCCTCGCCGGCAGTCCGGCCCCGGCACCCGACGCGCTCGTCGCACGGGACAGCAAGGCGGGCGAGGACGACGTTGCGCAGCTCGACCCGCGCGTGGTCCTGCTGCTCCAGGAGTCCTTCCGGCACGCGAAGGCGATCGGCGCCTGGGGTGCGGGCGTCGCCGCGCTCGAGGCCGCCGGCATCGCAGGCGCGCCGGGCGTCGTCACCGGCGACGTCCCCGCCGACGTGTTCGCCGAGGTTCACACCGCGCTCGGTGCACACCGCGTCTGGGAGCGGTTCGAGACGGTGCTGGGTTGAGCCTGTCGCGGACCGCTTCCTCGGCCGGCGGCGCCGTCCTGGCCGCCGCCACTCGGGGTGTGGCGGCGCTACGGCCAGCCCGCAAGCCACTGCACCCCGACGGGGAGGTCGTCCGCGGCCGGATCTATCGCCGCGGCTCCGATGAGCCGACCGGCGTGGCCTGGCTGGACGAGGCGGGCGAGGACGACGTCGTCGTACGGCGCTCGCGCGCGATCGGGCTGCCTCGCAGCCTGCCCGACATCCACGGCCTCGCCGTACGGGTGCCGACGGGCGGTGGTGACGGGGACCTCCTCTTCGCCACGACCGGCTTCGGCCGGGTCACCCGGTTCGTGCTCACCGCGAGCCGACGCCCTCGGAGCCGTCCGCTGACCACGCTGCTTCCCTACGACACCGACACGGGGCCGGTGCTGTTGGCGGCGGAAGGCGTCGAGCCCGGGTCCTACGACCTGTCCTGGGCGCGACCGTCGGGGGAGTGGCACCTCTTCGGGGTGTTGCTCCTGTCGACGACCCGCAGCGACGACGCCGACATCTCGTTCGACCCCGTGGATCGTCAGATCCCGGGACTGCGGCAGTACCCGTCCGTACGACGGTTGCGCGCACCCGCCTACCTCCGCGCCCGACGATCGCGCGCGGGCACCAGCCCCACCACCGAGGAGACCCACCATGTCCACTGATGCCATCGTCCTGCTCAAGGACGACCACCAGCAGATCCTGCGCACCTTCAAGGACTTCGAGGACGCCGGCGACGACGCCTTCGTGACGAAGGGCCGCCTGGTCGACCGGATCATCGAGCTGCTGACCGTGCACACCTACATCGAGAACGAGGTGATGTACCCGCGCGTCCGCGAGCTCGTCCCGGAGCTGGAGGACGACGTGCTCGAGTCCTACGAGGAGCACCACGTCGCGGACGTCCTGGTGATGGAGCTGTCCACGATGAAGCCGGACGACGAGCGCTTCACGGCCAAGACCACGGTCCTGATCGAGAACGTCCGCCACCACATCAAGGAGGAGGAGGACGAGTGGTTCCCCGAGGTGCGCGAGGCCCTCGGGCGCAAGGTCCTCCAGGAGATCGGCGCCGAGATGGCCGAGGCACGGAAGAAGGCACCGACGCGGCCTTCTCAGCCGAGCGCGCTGAAGAAGACGATCGACGCCGTCATCTCCTGAGGCGGCGTCAGCCTGCGGCGCCGTGCAGCAGCTGCTCCAGCGCCTCGACGACCAGGCGGTGGTCGTCGAGCTGCGGGAGGCCGGAGACGGCGACCGTGCCGATGCAGCCGGTGCCCCTGAGCAGGATCGGGAAGGCGCCGCCGTGGGCGGCGTACTCCCTGGGATCGAGCCGCGAGTCGGTGTCGAACGACTTGCCCGCGACCCGGAACTGCTCCCCGACGCGCAGGGACGAGCACCCGTAGCGGTCGACGACCGCGCACTTGCGGGCCAACCAGCCGTCGTTGTCGGCCGACGCGCCCGGGAGCGCCGCGTGGAAGAGTCGCTGGCCGTTGCGGCGCACGGAGATCGCCACCGGCAGCCGGGCGGCGGCCGCGGCCTCGCGCAGCGCGAGGCCGAGGTCCCAGGCGACGTCCTCGTTGAAGGCGTCGAAGACCAGGCGCTGCTCCTGGGCGATCAGCTCGTCGAGCAGGGTGCGGTCCGTCATGGCCGCCAACCTACCGGCGCTCACTCGGCGTCGAGGCCCCGCTCGATGGCGTAGCGGGTCAGCTCGACCCGGTTGTGCATCTGCAGCTTGCGGAGCGTGTTCTGCACGTGGTTCTGCACGGTGCGGTGCGACAGCACGAGGCGGTCGGCGATCTGGCGGTAGGACATCCCCTTGGCCACCATCTTGAGCACCTCGGTCTCGCGCTCGGTCAGCGTGTCGTCCCGGTCGGTGGTGGGTTCGTCGGACCTCCGCTGGAACTCGCCGAGCACCAACCCCGCGAGTCCGGCGGTGAAGACCGGGTCACCCTGCGCGACACGTCGTACGGCGCTCAGCAGCTCCTCGCGCGAGGCCGACTTGACCAGGTAGCCGGTCGCACCGGCCTTCACCGCTGCCAGTACGTCGGCGTGCTCGCCCGACGCGGACAGGATGAGCACCCGGACCGACGGGTCCTGCCGCACCATCTCGGCCGTGACCTCGACGCCATCGGGGGCCGGGATCTGCAGGTCGAGCACGACGACCTGCGGACGGATGGCGGGGAAGCGGGCCAGCGCGTCGCGCCCGTTGGCGGCGACGCCGACGACGTCGAGGCCGGCGGCCGCCAGGTCGCGCTCGACGGCGTCGCGCCACATCGGGTGGTCGTCGACCACCATCACCCGGATGGTCTCGCTCATGGCGGCACCCTAGGTGGTCGCCGTACGTGGCACTACGAACTCCCACTCCGTGCCGAACGAGCCGGTCGCGAGCTCGGCGGTGCCGCCGAGGTCGGCGATCCGGCCGCGGATGGACTCGCTGACCCCGAGGCGCCCCTGGGCCGCGGCCTCGTCGAGGCGGCCGGCCGGGATGCCGGGACCGTCGTCGCGCACCGACAGCTCGACCCGGTCCGGGGCCGCCTGCAGCAGCACCCAGGCCGCCGCGTCCTCACCCACGTGCCGCCTGACGTTGTCGAGGCAGGCGCGGGTCACCGCCACGAGCTCGTGGGCCGTCCCAGCGGGCAGCTCGACGGGGAACCCGGGTGTCGACACCGTGACAGTCGCACCGTGCTCGAGGCGGGTGAGCTCGGCGACCAGGTCCACCGTCTCGTCATCGCCGACGGTCGTGACGGCATCCTGCGCCTGGATCAGCCGACGCAGCTCGCGCTCCTGCTCCCCGGCGACCAGGCCGAGCTCGGCGGCCTCACCACCCAGCTCGCGGCCGCGCCGTTGCACGAGGGCGAGGACCTGCAGCACACCGTCATGGACGACGCGGGCCAGACGGGCGCGTTCGGCGGCCATCGCGGCTGACCGCTCGGCGGCGTCGCGCTCGGTGGCCATCTCCTGCAGGGACTGGCACATGAAGCCGACGATCGGCCCGCCGATGAGCAGCAGGAAGGCGTTGCCGTAGTCGGACTGCCCGACATCCTGGCGAAGCGTGAGATCCGCCGTCGCGAGCAGCACGCCGGCGACGAGTCCGCCGACCAGGCGGTAGTGGATCGCCCAGGCGAGCAGCGCGCCGATCACCCAGAACCCCGGCAGGCTGGCGCTGAAGCCGGCCCCCTTCACCAACGGAGTCGCGAGCAGGAGCCCGACCGCCAGCGCCAGGTCGGCGGCCAGGAGGAGGGCCGTGCGTCGCCGCGGCTCGGCGTACGCCCAGGTGGCGAAGCCGGTCCATGCGACCATCACGCCGACGCACGCCACCCCCGCGACAGGTCGCTCGAAGCTGTCGGCTCGGTAGACGTTCAGCGCGACCGCGTTGACCAGGACGACGACCCGCAGCACCGCGAGTGCCGCGAACAGCCGGCTCTCCACGGCGATCGCGGCGGGCGACGTCCACGAACTCACAGGTGGCAGTGTCGCAGGAACTGAGTATCCGTACGGATGCCGGGCCGCAGCCTCCGCGGCCAGGGTTGAGCCATGGAATCCCACACCCCCACCGCCAAAAACACCACCGCCTTCTTCGCCCAGTCGGCGCTCGCCTTCGGCATCGCGCTGCTGACCATGCTGGTCGCGATCTTCTACCTGCCGGCCGACCCGTGGCCCAAGGCCTTCCTCGCTCTCGGGACGCTCTTCCTGACGACCTCCTCCTTCTCGCTCGCCAAGTGCGTCCGCGACGCCCAGGAGAGCCAGTACGTCGTCTCGCGTCTCGACCAGGCGCGCGTCGAGCGCATCCTCGCCGACCACGACCCGTGGAAGGAGGTCGCTTGATCCCACCGACGCCGTACCCGCGTCCCGGCCCGGAGGGCGTGCCGGACCTCACCGGGTGGCGCCGCTGGGCACGCTGGTCCGTGGTGCCGCTGCTCGTCCTCGGGTCCGCCGCCACCGTCGCGGCCCTGGGTCTCGGCCTCCTCTGGGCGATGAACCCGATGGGCGACGAGTGGGTCTGCTCCGACGGCGAGGCGCCGGCCGGCAACGCGTGCTATCGGACCGACCAGCCGCTGCCCCCGGGCCTGACCTGGGACCCGCTCGGCAACCGCCCGATGCCCTACAACTGCGACAAGGACGGCTGGACCGCCATCGAGCACGACCGGCGCGACGAACGGGAGTGCCTCGACGACGACCTCCCGATGCCGCACGGATGGCACCGGGTCGACTGACCCGACCGTGAGCGGGCGCGCATGTCGACCTCAGAACTCGGGAACCGTTCCGGTATGCCGAAGAACAAGACCCCCGGACCCAGCGTCAAGGACGACCACCTCTACGAGAGGCTCCGCGACGAGGGCAACAGCAAGGAGAAGTCCGCGCGGATCGCCAACGCGGCGGCGAACACGTCGCGCACAGCCGTTGGTCGGAAGGGCGGCGAGTCCCCGTCGTACGACGACTGGACGGTTGCCGACCTGCGCAAGCGAGCGGCCGAGCTCGAGATCGAGGGCCGCTCGTCCATGCGGAAGTCCGACCTGATCGACGCGTTGCGTCACCACTGATCGCATGGCGGGCAGGGCGGACGGCCGCGATGAGACCGAGGAGGAGCGGCTCGACCGCAAGTTCGACGATCTCCTGCAGGAGCTGCGGGTCATGCAGACCGGCGCTCAGCTCACGGCCGGGTTCCTGCTCACGCTGCCCTTCCAGGAGGTCTTCGCCGACCTCGACGACTTCCAGCGGACGACGTACCTGGTCCTGGTCGTGCTGGCGGCCCTGACCACCGTGCTGCTGCTGTCGCCGGTGGCGATCCACCGCCGGCTCTCGGGCAGTCACGCCAAAGGCAGGGTTGTCGCCGCGGCTCAGCGTCTGGTCGCCGCGGCTCTCGTGACGCTGTCCCTGATGATCGTCGGCATCATCTTCTTCACCTTCGACATGGTCGTCGACCGATCGGCCGCCCTCGTGGCTGGGATCGTCATGGGTGCCGTGGTCGCGGGCCTGCTGGTCTGGGTGCCCTGGGGCCTGGACCGAGCGGTCGAGCGGGACTGACGTCGGGTCAGGGAAGTGGCGTGATCTCCGGCTGCGGCGCGTCCGGGTCGTCCGGCGTGATCGGGGCCGGGTCGCCGGAGGGCACGACCTCGGGGTCGGGCAGAGGTTCGTTCGGTGTCGTGGTCATGCCAGGTCGGTACCCACTCGCGACTCCGGCATGTGGGACGACGCGACCCCGGCACTCACACACTGCGTAAGCCGTGACGCCGGGGCCTCGTCGCTCCTGATGGCACGGTGACCCGCGCGGGCCAGGCTCACTCTCGCCCCTCCGGGTGAGGTTGGGGGTCGGGGTCCAGGCGGGCCATGACCGGCGTCGACAGCACGCCGTGCACGAGGACCGACGCCACGATCGTGAAGGCGACGGTCGACCAGAGCCAGTCCTGGCCCAGCTCGGGGGCCTCACCCGCGGCGTACGCGAGGTAGTAGATCGACCCGACGCCACGGACCCCGAAGAACGCGGCGGCCCACTGCTGCGGTCGGGTCAGCGCCCCTTCGCCCTGCTTCGCCCGGACCGCCAGGGCGAGCATCCCCGCGGCCGGGCGCACGAGCAGGATCAGGGCCAGCCCGATGGCGACACCACGCCAGTCGAGCGCGTCGAGCAGGCCGCGCGTGAGCGCGATGCCGAGCACGAGCAGGACGAAGAGCGTCAGCAGGCGCTCGAGCCGCTCGGCGACCTCGTGCATCGCGGCGTGGTAGTCGTGCGAGCGCTCGGCGGAGCGGAAGGTCATCGCGCACACGAAGACCGAGAGGAAGCCGTAGCCGCCCAGCACCTCGCCCACGCCGTACGACGCGACCAGGGCCGCGAGCGCGAGCAGCGACTCGCCTCGCTCGGCGACCCGGAGGGACCTGCTCGCGGAGCGGAAGGCGAGGAAGGCGAGGACCCGGCCGACCACGATGCCGGCCACGACCCCGATCAGGATCTTGCCGACGAGGTAGTAGCCGACCCACTCCAGACCCCAGTTGGACACCGCGCCCTCGGTCGCCATCAGGATCGCGACGTACACGAAGGGGAAGGCGAGGCCGTCGTTGAGACCCGCCTCCGAGGTGAGGGTGAAGCGGAGCTCATCGCTCTCGTCCACCTCCAGGTCGCCGGTCTGCGGCCCGGCGACCTGGACGTCGGAGGCGAGGACCGGGTCGGTGGGCGCCAGCACGGCACCGAGCAGGACGGCGGCGGCCGGGGCGAGGCCGGCGGCCCAGCCGAGGAGGGCGACGGCGGCGATCGAGACGGGCATGCCGATCGCCAGCAACCGCCAGGTCGAGGACCAGCGCCGCCAGCTCGCCTTGTTGCGGAGCTGCAGGGGACGGTCGAGGGCCAGCCCCACACCCATCAGTGCCACGATGACGACGAGCTCGGTGACGTGCTCGATGGCCGCCCTGTTGTGCTGGGGGTCGAGCGGCAGGTCGTCGGGCAGCGACGTGAGGCCGATCAGCATGCCGACACCCACCAGGACCATGGGTGCCGAGATCGCCCAGCGCGAGAGCAGGTCCGGCAGCACGATCGCCAGCAGCAGGCTCGCGCCGGCGACGAGGTAGACGAGGTCGGCGGTCACCGTCCGGCGATTCCGAGGAGGTCCCGGACGGGACCCGCGGGCGGGCGCTTGCTGCCCACCCACACGGCGGTGAACTCGCGCCGCAGGTCGAGGCCGCTGGTGGCGACCTCGACGAGCCGTCCGGCGTCGATCTCGGCGCGCGCGGCGCGGTCGCTGACGAAGGCCGGCGGGCTGCCGGCACGTACGGCGGCGAGCACCGCGGTCGTCGTCGTGAGCTCGACCTCGGACGACGGAGGCGCAGCGCCGGCGGCACGGAACGCGTCCTCGACGACCTGGCGCGTGCCGGACCCGGGCTCGCGGCTGGTGAGCAGGCGGGCCCCGATCTCCTCGGCGGCCAGCGGCTTGCGGCGCCGCGCCCACGGGTCGTCGGCCTCCGCGACGAGGACGAGGTGGTCGTCGCCGACCACCCGTGACGCGAGGCCGCCGAGGTCGGCCGGGCCCTCGATGAACCCGAGGTCGGCCTGACCCCGGCGTACGGCGTCGAGGACGGTCTCGGAGTTGGTGGCGTGCAGGCTGGCCGTCGTGTCGCGCTCCCGGCGGAGCCGGACGAGCCAGCGGGGGAGGAGGTACTCCGCCGTCGTCATGCTGGCGTAGACGTGCAGCTCGCGGGAGCGGTCCTCGCGCAGGGTGCGGATCGCGGACTCGAGCTCCTCGGCCCGCTCGAGCAGGGGACGGCTCCACTCGACCAGCAGCCGACCGGCGGGCGTCAGGGTGGAGCCGGTGGTCGCCCGCTGGACCAGCACCAGGCCGGTCTGGGTCTCGATCGCGCGCAGCCGCTCCGAGGCGGACTGCTGGGAGATGCCCGCCGTACGACCGGCGGCGCCGATGCTGCCGAGGCGTGCGACGTCGGCGAGCAGTCGCAATGACGGCAGGTCGGGCAGCAGGTCCACGAGAGCACCGTACACCGGCGGTCACAGGCTTCTCCTGTGGCGGCACAGGAGTGCGCTCCCTACCGGCGTACTGCCCGCCGGACGAGGGTTGAGCCATGACCACGATTGCCCTCGAGCGACCGGCCACCGTCCGGACGGAGCGACGCGCGCCGGCGTTCGAGTTCGTCGGCCCGAACTGGTTCGCGTCGGTGATGGGCACGGGGATCGTCGCGGTCGCCCTCGCGGGCCTCCCGTTCCCCGTGCCGTACGCCGGCCCGGTCGCCGCTGCGGTCTGGGCGCTGTCGGCCGTGCTGCTGGTCGCGGTGGTCGCCGCCACGGTCATGCACCACCGCCTGTATCCGGAGGTAGCGCGCGGACATCTCGACGACCCGGTGATGGCGCACTTCTACGGCGCCCCGGCGATGGCGCTGATGACGGTCGGTGCCGGCGCGATGGTGGCCGGCGACCGGTTGATCGGGGCCAGCCCGGCCCTGGTGCTCGACATCGTGCTCTGGACGGTCGGGACCCTGCTCGGCCTGGCCACGGCGGTCGTGGTGCCCTACCGGGCGTTCACGAGGCACGACGTGCGGGCCGATTCGGCGTTCGGCGGCTGGCTGATGCCGGTCGTGCCGCCGATGGTCAGCGCCACGACCGGTGCGCTGCTGGTGCCTCACCTCCCGGCCGGTCAGGCACGCGAGACGCTGCTGGTGGCGTGCTACCTGTTCTTCGGGCTGACCCTGGTCGCCAGCTCCGTGCTCATCACGCTGATCTGGGGGCGCCTGCTCCGCCACGGCACCGGTGCCGCGGCCGCGGTGCCCACCCTGTGGATCGTGCTCGGCCCGCTCGGGCAGTCCATCACTGCGGTGCACCACCTCGGCCTGGTCGCGCCCGGCGTCCTGCCGGCGCCGTACGGCACCGCCTTCCAGGCCCTCGGTCTGGTGTACGGCGTCCCGGTCTGGGGGTTCGCGATGCTGTGGCTCGCGCTCGCGGCGCTGATCACGGCCCGCACCGCTCGGGCGGGTCTGCCGTTCAGCCTGACCTGGTGGTCGTTCACCTTCCCCGTGGGCACCGTCGTCACCGGCACGTCGGGCCTCGCGGCCGTCACCGGGCTGGTCGTGCTCCAGGTCGCCGCCGGGCTGCTGTTCGCTCTGCTGGTCACCGCCTGGGTGACCGTCTCCGTCCGCACGGTGCGCGGTGTGTACGCCGGAGATCTCCTCCGGGGGCCCGAGATCAGGACATCGTGACGAAACCGACCTAGGGTGTCCGAATGCGTTTCCTTCCTTTCGGGGCTGCTGGGGCAGTCGCACTCGCCGGCCTGACCGTCCTCGGCGCCACCACGTCACCCGTCCACGCGGCTCCGGCCGACACGGCGTACGCCCTGTCGGGCACGACGCTGCTGAGGTTCGACACCGCCGACCCGACGAAGGTCGTCCCGACGCCGATCACGGGGACGACGACCGCCGAGACCCTGGTCGGCCTCGATGCCCGGCCCCACAACGGCCAGCTCTACACCCTCGGTGTCAACCCGACGACCGACACGGCCACGCTGTACGTGCTGCACGAGCAGACCGGCTACGCGGCTGTCGTCGGCACGGCCGGCAGCATCGCCCTCACGACGGACGGCGCGACCCCGGTGGCCCTGCCTGACCCGACGACCGCGGGCTACGGGTTCGACTTCGACCCGACCCAGGACCGGATCCGGGTCACCCAGGGCACGCTGAGCTTCCGGGTCAACCCCAACACCGGCGCACCGATCGACGGCAACAACGGCGGCGGTGTCGAGGCCGGCACGAACCCGGACGCCCCCGTCAGCGGCGCGACGACCTCCGTCGACGGGTCGGCGTACACGAGCACGCTGCCCGACAGCGGCAACGTCACCTCGCTCTACACGCTCGACTCGGCCTCGAACTCGCTCTACCTGCAGAACCAGACCCCCGCCACCAGCGGTGGGCAGAGCCTGGTCCACGCCCTGATGACCGGCGGCAGCGCTCTCGACTTCTCGGCCGTCCGCGGCTTCGACATCCCCACCGGCGTCGCCGCGGCCACCAACGGCGCGGCCGTCACGAGCGGTGTCGGGTACGCCGCGCTGACGGTCGGCGGCAGCACCAAGCTCTACACGGTCGACCTGGTGTCGGGTGCGGCCACCCTCGTCGGCGCCGTCGGCACCGGGCTCTACCCGGTGAAGGGCCTGGCGCTGCAGCGCGACATCGACGAGGGCTACCCGGCGATCGGTCTGAACACGACCGGCACGGCACTGCTGCGCTTCTCCACGACCGCGCCCGGGCAGGCCACCACGCAGCCGATCTCGAACCTCGCCGCCGGCGAGACGCTGGCCGCTGTGGCCTGGAGGCCGCAGACCGGTCAGCTCATGGGTCTGGGTGTCGACGCCGCGGCCGATGCCGGGACGCTCTACCGGATCGACCCGCAGTCCGGAGTCCTGACGCCGATCGGCGCGACCGGTGGCGTGCAGTGGGTGAGGGTGAGCGACGAGGTCACCCCGGTCGACCTCCCCGACCCGGCGACCACCGGCTACGCCATGGACGTCAACTCCGTCCCGGGGTCACTCAAGGGTGACCCTGCCTCCGACGTGGTCCGCGTGATCGCGGGCCCCGACTTCAACGCCCGGATCAGCCCGGTCAGCGGCAACCCGGTCGACGGCACCAGCTTCGACGTGCCCATCAACGCCGATGCTGGCGTCGGAGTCGGTATCGCCGCCTTCGCCTACACGGGCGGCTACGGTCGCGACCTCTCCGTGCCGGGCCCCACGCCCACCATGTACGCGCTCGAGCCGGCCCTGAACGTGCTCCTCACGTCGGTCGGTGGCGGCCCGCTGGCCGAGCCGCGCACCGTCACGGCCGGCGGCACGCTCGACATCCCCGGCTTCGCGGGTCTCGACATCCCCGAGGACGTCACCGGCACGGCGTACGCCGCGATCGCGTCCGGGCTCTACACCATCGAGCTCGCGACCGGGAAGGCGACCAACCTCGGCTCCCTCCCGGTCGGGCTGCGCAGCCTCACCCTGGGTCAGGCCGGCGCCAACCGGGCGGTCACGCCGCCTCCGGCCGCCGCCGTACCGGCCAAGCTCACCAAGACCGGCGCGCCCAAGCAGCAGAAGAAGACCGTCAAGACCGGTCGGACGCTGTCCTGCCCGACCGCCTTCTCGGCGGCGGTCTGCACGACGACCCTCAAGGTCACCGCGAGCTACAAGGTCAAGGTCAAGGGCAAGACGAAGACCCGGAAGGCCGTGGTCGGCAAGGCGACGGTCAAGACGGCCCGGGGGAAGTCGACCGCGCTCAAGGTCAGCCTGTCGAAGAGTGGCGTGAAGCTGCTCAAGCAGCGCAAGACCCTCGCCGCCAAGGTCGCGATCACCGCGCCCACGGGCCCGCACGCCATCAAGCGCACGACGACCGTGAAGGTGAAGCTCCGCAAGTCGAAGCTCTGAGTCCGCTGTCGCGGGACGTCATACGAATCGTGGGTCAGGGGACTCGATTCGTATGACGTCCTGAGCGGGCGACCACGAGGAGGCCGGTCAGGACGACGGCCAGCAGGAAGAGCAGGCTGACGTAGCCGTCCACGATCTCGATGCGGTTCTCGCGCAGCACCTGCTCGGGCGTCGACCCGGCCGGCATCACCGGCCCGACGATGTCGGGGATCCGCCCGGGAAAGCCCTGGATGGTCAGCTCCGCTGTCGAGAACACCAACGCGGTCCCGACGGCGGCCACCAGGAGCCAGGCGGCGCAGGTGTCACGGAGTGACCGGGTCCGGTGGGCGACGAGCCCGGCCGCGAGGGCGGCGCCCACCGCGATCAGCCCGATGCCCCCACCTGCATCGCGCGGCATCGTCGGCGAGAGCACGACGAGTGCGGCCCACAGCGCCGCCGCGGCGAGCCCGCCAGACGCTCCGGCGGCGAGCGTGATCCCGGCGAAGCGGCCGCCGCGTGCCGCCAGCTGCAGGGTCGCGATGGTCAGCAGCGCGACCACCGTCGCCACGACGAGCAGGTAGGACCGCCGGCTGGCCTCGTTCCCGTTCAACCACTGGTGGCTCTCGACCGCTGCCTGCGCGACGAAGATCGTGCCCAGGCTCAGACCGACCAGACGTACGGCGAGGGGTGAGCGCCTGGCCCGGGCTCGTTCGCGGGCCGCCGCCCCGAGGCACCCGATCGCGAAGGCGAGCCGCGCGGGCGCCGATGGGATCGACTCGACCTCGGCCCGCATCGCGTCCGGCCAGCCCGGCATCTCGCCGCGCGGGAAGATCCGTGCGGCCCATCCCACCAGAAGCAGCGAGGCCCTCGTGCCTCTGGCAGACCTGCGTTCCTCACCCATCACGCCTCCAGGGCCAGCCGCAGGTGCCCGGGTGCGTCGTACGCCCACTCGCGCGCGAAGGCCACGCCGGCCGCCGTCAGCCGGTACTCGTGGCGCGGCGGCCTGCCCTGCGCGGCGACGCTCTCCCAGCGGGACTCGAGGCATCCGCGCTCGTGCAACCGGATCAGGATCGGGTACAAGGTGCCGGCTCCGACGCCGACCTCGGCGCCGAGGTCGTAGCCGTGCCGCCACCCACCGGCGTTCGCGACGAAGGCGGCGAGCACCCGCCTGGTCTGGGGTGAGGGTCGACGAGTCATGATCGGACGCTAGCCAGCGAAACTCCACCTAGATCGACTTCCGCTCCGAGATACCCCATGCCGGGGAGGACACGCCTGGCGAGGGGTGTCCGGACTTGTCGGTGCGCTCTGTAATGCTTGCCCACCGGAAACGGACCGGGACGACAGCGAGGGGGCGGGACGTGAGCGAGATCGCGGGTGAGCTGGCTCGGGTCAAGGGCGCCTTCTCCCAGCCGACCCTGACCCTGCTCCACCAGCGACAGGCGCCGGTCGTGATCACCATCTTCCGGGCGGCGTTCGGGCGCAACAACAAGCCGATCGCGACATCGCGGCTGCACACCCAGGTGGAGGAGCACCTCGCCGAGATCCGGTTGGCGGGGGAGCAGGACATCCCGAGCGGCACCGGGCGCGAGGTCTGCCAGCGCTGGATGCGCGGCCAGTGGCTGGTGCGCTCCCTGGACGAGGTGGGTCACGAGGTCTACTCGCTCACCTCGCAC
>Ga0164307_10000520_pt1 | contig 16767 bp, 10 predicted proteins | sample Whisoiple_243_MG_FD_110214 | JGI IMG/M metagenome (GOLD analysis project Ga0164307, IMG submission 110214) | Soil microbial communities amended with fresh organic matter from upstate New York, USA - Whitman soil sample_243_MG | ecosystem: Environmental > Terrestrial > Soil > Unclassified >...
GGACGACCCGTGGACGCTGGAGACCTCGAAGCTCACACTCACCGGGCTCGACTACGCGGGCATCGTCGAGGTGAAGACGTACAGCGGCAAGGTCAAGAAGGTCCTGAAGTTCACGGCCGGCTCCATCGACATCAAGGACCTGCACCAGCTGACGAAGGGTCCGGCCGGAACGACCGGCCACGTCAAGGCGCGCGGCGGTTCCACGTCGACGATCCGCGACGGCGAAGTGACGATGTACACGGAGAAGCTCGAGGGCAACCTCTTCGGGCTCATCCCGATCACCTTCAGCCCGGAGACCCCTCCGCCGCTGAACGTCCCGTTCGCCTTCTTCACCGACGCGACGGTGACCCAGGCCGGCCAGTTCGGCGGCACGCTCACGGTCCCCGGCCTGTCGAACTACCTCACCGGTGGCAACAGCTGACCGGTGTTCGGGACCCGTCCGGGAGCCGCACACGACTGTGGCCCGCATCCCCGTTCACACGGGGTGCGGGCCACAGTCGTACTCACTTCGAGGCGGACTCCTCGCACTCGTGGAAGATGTGCTGATCGAGATCCACGTAAGCGCGAGCAGTGGCGAGCCACGAGATCAGTTCGGCGCCGAGAACGATGCCCACCGCCATCTCGTCGTCGAGATCCTCTATGTTCTGGACCAGGACCAGAGCCACCTCCGCCTCGCCGCTGTCGGACAGCCTGCCCAAAGCCCGGGCGAACGGCTCACCCCAGCCGGTGACGATCTGTTCGAGGTCCTCCGGGCGGGCGCCCGGTTCGGGGACCCGGGCATATCGCACCCAGCGGTTGTGGGCACGCGGCATCGCCTGGGGATGCCTGCGGCTGCCGAGGGCGTACGACTCATCGGCGGGCATCCCGAGCCGGTCGTCGATCTCGTCCGGCGCGAGCGTCTCGCTGATCACTCGCACGTACATGGTGAACGGGGTCACAGACGGATCTGGATGTTCGTCGGATACAAGATCTTTCCGCCCTTCTTGACGAAGATGATCCGGCCGGTGGTCTTCTCCCGGAAATTGTCCCAGCTCGCGATCTTCCCGCCCAGTTCGCCCTTGACCGAGTGAGGATCCTCGTCGATGGTCGCGAGGACCTTCTTGAGCTGGTTATCGCTGATCTTGACGAGGCTGCCCCGGTTGATCTCGGAAGCGTCCGGGATGGGACCGGGCATGTAGACACAGTGGGCGGCGAGCGCCGCCCGCGCGACCTTGGCCGAGGAGGCTGACGTGACCTGCTCGGTCAGACAGCCAGGATTCTTCCGCAGGTACGCGGCGATTCGCTTGTACTGCGCGATCAGATTCTTGCCGGTCTCGGCCGCTTCGAAGAACTTCGAGATGCCACGGGTGACGCTCACCACCGCTTTCGCCACGGCGGGGATCTTGCCGACGAGAGCCAGCAGACTGACGGCGTCGACCAGGGTCCACAGGCAGCTCTCGACGTCTCCCTGTCCGAAGCAGCGCTTCACGTCGTTGACGCCGATGAGCTCCAGCAGAACTTCACCGCTGTTGGCCTTGAGCCAGTCGACCACGTCAGCGTCCGCGGAGGCCATTGCCGCCTTGTACTGATCGACGCAGACCTGGCCGCACTGCGCACGCAGAATCGCCTCGTCATCACCGGTCAGTCCGGTGCCGGCCCCGCCGGAGACTCCGGTGCCGCCGGCCTCCATGGCCGCCTTGCGTGCCGCTTCGAGCTCCTTGCGTGCCTCTTCCTCCGCGCGGTCCGCCGCTTCGTCGGCTTCCTTGGCGGAGGTGTTCGCGTTGGCCGCGGCGGTCTCGGCGGCCGTGGCATCAGTCTCGGCCTGTGTCGCCGTTGCCCTGGCACTGCTCGCATCGGTCTCAGCAGCGGTCGCGGCGGCGCGTGCGCTCGACGCGTCCTTCTCGGCCTCGGTGGCGGCGCTGTCGGCAGCCGCCGCCTCGCTCTCGGCGCCACGCGCGGCGAACTCGGCGTTGCCGGCCTCCACGCCGGCTGCGGCCGTGTAACTCGTCGCGTTGACGTCCGACTTCTTGGCTGCCGTAGCCGCTGTGGCGGCTTCCGCGGCGGATGCCTTGGCGGCCGCGGCCGAGGCGAGAGCCTTCACCGTGTCGGCGGCGGCCGCAGCGGCGGCATTCGCGGCGATCTTGGAGTCGGCGGCCGCCTTGTCGGCGAGCGCCTTGGCCGTTGCCGCTGCCGTTCTCGCTTCCGCTGCCTTGGCCTCGGCGGCGGAAGCCTGCTGCTCGGCCAGGTTCTTGGAGGTCTGCCCGATGAGTACGGCGAATGCCGCCGAGGGATCGGTCTCCCTGTACGGGCTGCCCAGGGATATGGCTTCGTGGGCCGGCTTGATGACCTCGGTGGCGGAGTCGCGGGCTGCAGAAGCGGCTTGCCCGGCGGCGAACGCGAAGCCGGCCGTCTTTGCGGCCCAAGCAGCCGTCTTGACAGCCTCATCCATGGCCGCGGTTGCCTGCTTGCGGGCCTCGGCGGCCGCCGCCTTGGCCCTGATGGCCGCAGCTTCGGCGTTCTTGGCGTTCGTCGCAGCGGCCGCGGCGGCGTCGATCGCTTCGGCTGCGGCAGCGTGCGCGGTCTGGGCCGCGGCGAAGCTGGTCTGGTAGGCCGACCACGCCTGGTCCGCGTGCGCCCGGGAGCGTGAGGCCGCACCCTCTGCCCGGGTGGCGGCGGCACGGGCGTTCACCGCGGCGGTGCTCGCTTCGTCAGCGGCCGTTCTGGCCCGGGAGGCCGCGCCGGACGCCGCGGTCGCGGCGGCACGGGCCTCGGTCGCGGCCTGCCGTGCCTCGCCCGCGGACGCGGTACCTTCCATGGCTGCCGCGCGTGCTTCGAGAGAGGCGGCGCGAGAAGCGGTCGCCTGCTTGTTCTTCTCCGCCTCGACCGCGTCGTCCCGTGCCACGGCGGCACGGAGTTCGGCCGCTTCGGCCGCTTCGCGCTGAACTGTTGCCGTGGCCCCGGCGGTCTCGGCGTCGCCCTTGAACCGGCTTGCGGCTGCGCGCTCCGTCTGGGCGCGGCTTTCGGCCGCGGAGGCCTTGTCCCGCTCCACCTCGGCGTTCTTGCGTTCGGCCGTGGCGGTGGCCTTCTCCTTCTCCGCCTTCTCACGCTCGGCCTTGGCCGTCGCGGCCGCCGTCCTGGCGGTCTGCTCCGCCTTCTCGGCCGTCGCCTGCGCCGCCTTGGCCGTCGTGGCGTTGACCGCGGCTTCCGCGGCCTGCGCGGCTGCGGCTGTCGCGGCGGCCTTCGCCTGGGCTGCCGCTTCCAGCGCGGCGGCCTTGCGGAACTCAGTGTTCACCGCGTGCGCCTGCGTCTGGCTGAGCGCGTACAACGTACTGCTGGTCGCGACGGTCGCGTTCGCGGCGTTCGACGCGGTCAGTGTCGCCTTGGCCGCGGCCTGGGTGGCGGCGTGCGAGGCGCGGGCGACCTGTACCGACTGCTGCGCGTACATCAGGCCACGGCCACGAGGCAGCTTGGCCGCGTCGGCGATCGTCCAGGCGGACGCCTGTTGCGCGACGGCCTTGTCGGACGCCGTCTTCGCGCGGGCAACCGCTGCGTCTGCGACGGTCACCTGGGCGGCAGCAGCGGCACGGGCGGCCTTGAGGTCCGCTGTCGCCTTGGTGAACTGAGCGGCCGTCGGATAGAAGATGGAGTCCTTGTTGGCGGCCCAGTACTTCTGCCAGAACAAGATCTGGTCGGCCTGCCACGCCTGCCGGATCGCTTCGATCATGGCGTCGGCGGCAGTACGGGTCTCTTTGGACGCCGCTGCTTCGGCGGTGACGATCTCCCGGCGCTGAGTGGTCTGGGACGAGTACTCAGCTTCCCATTCCACGTGTGCCTGGAGCACGGGGGCGGTGAGCACCCGGTAATGGTCGATGGGGTTGTCGCTGTCGCAGCCCGCCCAGGCGAGCTTCAGCGTCTCGACCTCGGTGCGGTACTCCATGGAGCCGGGCTCGGGGGCCTTCGTCGGGAAGCCGCCGTAGCGAAGGAGGTTGGCGACGTCGTGTGAGGAGCCGGTCCCGCTGCCTCCCCAGCCGAATATCTCGTTCTCCGCGTACGGCGTCTTGTAGGAGGTCGCCCAGTCGTCGCCGGTCGTGTCGATGGCGTCGAAGACCTGCCGCGCCTTGTCCAGGGCCGGCTTACCGGGCCTGGGTGTGGGGTCCTTGTAGGCCTGGTCGTAGACGTCGCTCTGCGTCCCGAGTGTGAAGGCCACGATGTCCTCGCCGAACTCGGGCGCGTGGTAGGGCCGGCCGTTGGACGAGTTGGTCCCGGCGTAGGGCTGATTCGTCTCGTTGAGCTTCGTCTGCCGGCTCTGCCAGGTCCGCCAGTACGCCAGACCGGCCTCGTCGTCCTTCTGGCCGGCCTCAAGGACCGGCGTCGAGTTCCAGTACTGTGCCGCTTCGGCGATACCGGCTTGTGATCCTGACAGCGCGGTGTTGGCGACGCCCTTCACCGCAGGCCCGCCGTAGTTGATGTACCTGCCCACCTGACAGCGGTCCTGCCGGTCACGAGCCCCCAGGCTGATGCGGAGGGTCCGCTCGTAGGGGTCTGCGGGATTGTCGCCTGGCTCGTCGGCGGTGGCCGGGACGGCGTACATCAGCCCCGCGAGTACGGCTGCCACCGTGGCCAGCGCCGTGCTCGCCGTCCCTCTCCGCAGGAGTCGCGAGCGGCGCCGGCGTCCCGGAAGTGTGGCTCTTTGCACGTTCTTCACCTGTCGTCATGACACCCCGTAGGTGCCGAGTCGGCCCCGGAGTGGGTGTGTGCGGAACACCGTCCGCCCATGACTCAGGAGTCCGTATGACGTTGCAGGTTCTGTGTGCCTTTCGGTTCACTGTCCCGCCACGAGCGGAACCGCAGCCCCCCAGGAGATGTTGTGATCATGTCATGTGGATTTCGTGAAAGCAGGGCTGTTTCACGTCGATAAAGGGTGTCGATCAGCCGGATATCGCTGGTACGTGCACCTGTCAGGTACTGGTTACCTGCGCCACGGACAACGGCCATGGGCCGCACCCCGGCTGTCGCCGTAGGTGCGGCCCATGGCCGCTCGGTCGGTCCCGGACGGGTGCGTCAGGCGCGCTCGCCGCTCAGGTGGTGCACCCGGACCATGTTGGTGGTTCCGGGGACGCCGGGGGGCGAGCCGGCCGTGATGACCATCGTGTCGCCGTCGCTGTAGCGGTTCAGCTTCAGCAGCTCGGCGTCCACCAGGTCGACCATGGCGTCCGTGTTGTCCACGTGCGGCACGACGTAGGACTCGACGCCCCAGCTCAGCGCGAGCTGGCTGCGGGTGGACTCCTCCGTGGTGAAGGCCAGGATCGGCTGTGCCGTGCGGTAGCGGGAGAGGCGGCGGGCGGTGTCACCGGACTTGGTGAAGGCGACGAGGGCCTTGCCGTCCAGGAAGTCCGCGATCTCGCAGGCCGCGCGGGCCACCGAACCACCCTGGGTACGCGGCTTCTTGCCCGGCACCAGCGGCTGGAGGCCCTTGGACAGGAGCTCCTCCTCGGCGGCGACGACGATCTTCGACATCGTCTTGACCGTCTCGATCGGGTACGCGCCGACCGAGGACTCCGCCGACAGCATGACCGCGTCCGCGCCGTCCAGGATCGCGTTGGCGACGTCGGACGCCTCGGCGCGGGTCGGGCGCGAGTTGGTGATCATCGACTCCATCATCTGGGTCGCCACGATCACCGGCTTGGCGTTGCGGCGGCACAGCTCGATGAGGCGCTTCTGCACCATCGGGACCTTCTCGAGCGGATACTCGACGGCGAGGTCACCACGGGCCACCATCACACCGTCGAAGGCGGCGACGACGCCCTCCATGTGCTCGACGGCCTGCGGCTTCTCGACCTTGGCGATGACGTGGACCCGGCGGCCCTCCTCGTCCATCACCTTGTGCACGTCCTTGACGTCCTCGGCGTCCCGCACGAAGGACAGCGCGACCAGGTCGCAGCCCATCCGCAGGGCGAAGCGCAGGTCCTCGACGTCCTTCTCGGACAGCGCGGGGACGTTGACCGCCGCACCCGGGAGGTTGATCCCCTTGTGGTCGGAGATGACACCGCCCTCGATGACGATGGTGGTGACCCGCGGGCCGTCGACCGAGACGACCTTCAGCTCGACGTTGCCGTCGTTGATCAGGATCGGGTCACCCTTGACGACGTCGCCGGGCAGCCCCTTGTAGGTGGTGCCGCAGACCGACTTGTCGCCCGGGACGTCCTCGGAGGTGATGACGAACTCGTCCCCGCGGACCAGCTCGACCGGACCCTCGGCGAACTTCCCGAGACGGATCTTCGGGCCCTGGAGGTCGGCGAGCACGCCGACGGCGCGGCCGGTCTCGGCGGCGGCCTTGCGGACGCGGTCGTAACGGCCTTGGTGCTCCTCGTGGGTGCCGTGACTGAAGTTGAAGCGGGCCACGCTCATGCCGGCCTCGATCAGAGCGACGAGCTGCTCATGGGAGTCGACGGCGGGACCGAGGGTGCAGACGATTTTGGAACGGCGCATGAGGCGGATCCTATCGGTTTGTTTCACTGCGGAATATTCCGTCTGGTGGAAGATACAAAAGGGCGCGGGCCCGCTCAGTTGTGGACCAGGTCGAAGGTCTGGCCCGCGATCTCCAGCTCCTCGTCCGTAGGTACGACGGCGACCGCCACCCGCGCGTCCTCGGGTGAGATCAGCCGCGGTTCGCCGGACCGCACGGCGTTGCGGTCCGCGTCCACGGCCAGGCCGAATCCCTCCAGCCCCGCGAGCGCAGCCTCCCGTACCGGGGCCGAGTTCTCTCCGACCCCCGCCGTGAAGACGACGGCGTCCACCCGGCCGAGGACCGCCGAATAGGCGCCGACGTACTTCTTCAGCCGGTGGATGTAGATGTCGAACGCGAGGGCGGCGCGCTCGTCGCCCTCGTCCACCCGGCGCCGGATCTCCCGCATGTCGTTGTCCCCGCAGAGGCCGACCAGGCCGCTCCTCTTGTTCAGCAGGGTGTCGATCTCGTCCGTCGACATCCCCGCCACCCGCTTCAGGTGGAAGGTGACGGCCGGGTCGACGTCCCCGGAACGTGTACCCATGACCAGCCCCTCCAGGGGGGTCAGTCCCATGGACGTCTCCACGCAGCGGCCGCCGGCCACCGCGGAGGCCGAGGCGCCGTTGCCCAGGTGCAGCACGATCATGTTCAGCTCGGCCACGGGCCGGCCCAGCAGCTCGGCCGTCCTGCGTGAGACGTACGCGTGCGAGGTGCCGTGGAAGCCGTAGCGGCGGATGCGGTGCGCGTCGGCCGTCCCGACGTCGATCGCGTACCGCGCCGCGTGCTCCGGCATCGTGGTGTGGAACGCCGTGTCGAAGACCGCGACCTGCGGAAGATCCGGCCGCAGCGCCTGCGCCGTACGAATGCCGGTGATGTTCGCCGGGTTGTGCAGCGGGGCCACCGGGACGAGCCGCTCGATCTCCTTCAGCACCTCGTCGGTGATCACGGTGGGCTCGCTGAACTTCAGCCCGCCGTGCACCACCCGGTGGCCGATCGCCGCGAGCTCGGGGGAGTCGAGGCCGAGTCCGTCGGCCGCGAGCTCCTCGGCGGCGGCCCGCAGGGCCTCCTCGTGGTCGGCGATCCTGCCCGTGCGCTCGCGGGGCTCCCCGCCCTTCAGCGGGGTGTGCACCAGCCGGGACGACGACTCGCCGATCCGCTCGACCAGACCGGTGGCCAGCCGGGACCGGTCGCGCATGTCCAGGAGCTGGTACTTCACCGACGAGGAGCCGGAGTTGAGCACGAGCACGCGGTGGGCGTCATTCATGGAGCGGGAACCTCCGCTGGTCGGGTCGGTGGTCATGGCGGTCATGCCTCGCTCTGCGCCTGGATCGCCGTGATGGCCACGGTGTTGACGATGTCCTGGACCAGCGCGCCGCGGGACAGGTCGTTGACCGGCTTGCGCAGCCCCTGCAGCACCGGGCCGACCGCGACCGCGCCCGCGGAACGCTGGACCGCCTTGTAGGTGTTGTTGCCGGTGTTGAGGTCGGGGAAGATCAGCACGGTCGCCCGGCCCGCCACCTCCGACGCCGGCAGTTTGGTCGCGGCGACGGACGGCTCGACCGCGGCGTCGTACTGGATCGGGCCCTCGATCCTCAGGTCCGGCCGGGAGGCGCGTACCCGCTCGGTGGCCTCCCGCACCTTGTCGACGTCCGCGCCCGTGCCCGAGGTCCCCGTCGAGTACGAGAGCATCGCGATCCTGGGGTCCACGCCGAAGCGGGACGCGGTGACCGCCGACTGCACCGCGATGTCCGCCAGCTGCTCCGCGTCCGGATCCGGGTTGACCGCGCAGTCGCCGTAGACGAGGACCTTGTCGGCGAGGCACATGAAGAACACCGACGAGACGATCGAGGCCTCGGGCTTCGTCTTGATGATCTCGAACGCCGGCCGGATCGTGGCCGCCGTGGAGTGCACCGAGCCGGACACCATGCCGTCGGCCAGGCCCTCCTGGACCATCAGGGTGCCGAAGTAGTTGACGTCGGAGACGACGTCGTACGCCAGCTCCACCGTCACCCCGCGGTGCGCGCGCAGCGCGGCGTACCGCTCGGCGAAGCCCTGGCGCAGCTCGGAGGTCTGCGGGTCGACGACGTGGGTCCCGGCGAGGTCGATGCCCAGGTCGGCGGCCTTCTTGCGGATGACGTCGGTGTCCCCGAGCAGGGTCAGGTCGCAGACGTCGCGGCGGAGCAGGACGTCCGCGGCCCGCAGTACACGCTCCTCGGTGCCCTCGGGCAGGACGACCCGGCGCCGGTCGGAGCGGGCCTGTTCCAGCAGTTCGTGCTCGAACATCATCGGGGTGACGCGGCCGCTGCGGGCCACCGAGAGCCGCTCCAGCAGGGCGCCGGTGTCCACGTGACGTTCGAAGAGACCGAGGGCGGTCTCCGCCTTGCGGGGCGTGGCCGCGTTCAACTTGCCTTCCAGCGCGAAGAGTTCACCCGCGGTGGGGAAGGATCCGCCGGCCACCGCGATGACCGGGGTGCCCGGTGCGAGGCGGGCCGCCAGCCGGAGTATCTCCTCGCCTGGGCGCTCGTTCAGTGTCAGCAGGACGCCCGCGATGGGCGGGGTGCCGGCGCTGTGCGCGGCGAGCGAGCCGATGACGAGGTCCGCGCGGTCGCCGGGGGTGACGACCATGCAGCCCGGGGTCAGGGCCTTCAGGAGGTTCGGCAGCATCGCCCCGCCGAACACGAAGTCCAGCGCGTCCCGGGCCAGCCCCGAGTCGTCGCCGAGCAGAACCGTTCCGCCCAGTGCGGTGGTGATCTGGGAGACGGTGGGCGCGGAGAGCGCGGGGTCGTCCGGCAGCACCGAGCAGGGCACGGGCAGCTGAGTCCGCAGCCGTTCCGCGATGTCCGCGCGGTCCTCGGACGCCACCCGGTTCACGATCATGGCCAGGACGTCGCAGCCGAGACCGGCGTACGCACGGTAGGCGTTGCGCGTCTCGGCGCGTACGGATCCGGCGTCCTGGTCCTTGCCCCCGACCACCGCGATCACCGAGGAGCCGAACTCGTTGGCCAGCCGGGCGTTCAGGGCCAGTTCGTCGGGCAGCTGGGTCGCGGCGAAGTCGCTGCCGAGGACGAGGACGACCTCGTAGTCGCGCGCCACCTGGTGGAAGCGTTCGACGAGCAGGGAGACCAGTTCGTCGGTGCCCTTCTCCGCCTGGACCGCGGAGGCCTCCTGGTAGTCCAGTCCGAACACGGTCTCCGCGCTCTGCGACAGCCGGTAGCGGGCCCGCAGCAGCTCGAAGAGGCGGTCCGGTCCGTCGTGGACGAGCGGCCGGAAGACGCCGACCCGGTCGACCTGACGCGTCAGTAGCTCCATGACTCCCAGATCGACGACCTGGCGGCCGTCTCCCCGGTCGATCCCGGTCACGTACACGCTGCGCGTCACGCGTGGTCTCCCGTCCTGTTCGGCTGGCCTCGTCCTCTTGACGATACCTACCGGGGCAGGTATGCCGCCCGCCGGGCGAAGTGCCCGGGACGGGTCTCCTCCGGCCCCTGTGAGGCCCCCGCCCCTTGAGCCGGAAGCGCGAGCGCCCGGCCGGGCGTGGGACAATCGTCGTGACTCACGGTACGGGGGTTTGTCGACGGGTCCCCGGAATGCAGGTCACGAGCGAGCAGGAGACAGAGCAGGATGCGCATCGGAATTCTCACCGCAGGCGGCGACTGCCCCGGCCTGAACGCTGTGATCCGGTCGGTCGTGCACCGGGCCGTGGTGGGCCACGGCGACGAGGTCATCGGCTTCGAGGACGGCTTCAAGGGGCTGCTCGACGGCCACTTCCGGCCCCTCGACCTGAACGCGGTCAGCGGCATCCTGGCCCGCGGCGGCACGATCCTCGGCTCGGCGCGGCTGGAGCGTGACCGGCTGCGCGAGGCCGCCGAGCACTGTGCGGAACTCTCCACCCGCTACGGCATCGACGCCCTGATCCCGATCGGCGGCGAGGGCACGCTCACCGCGGCCCGCATGCTGTCCGACGCGGGGATGCCGGTCGTCGGCGTCCCGAAGACCATCGACAACGACATCTCCGCCACCGACCGGACCTTCGGTTTCGACACCGCCGTGGGCGTCGCGACCGAGGCCATAGACCGCCTCAAGACCACCGCCGAGTCGCATCAGCGCGTCATGGTCGTCGAGGTCATGGGCCGGCACGCGGGCTGGATCGCCCTGGAGTCGGGCATGGCCGGCGGCGCCCACGGCATCTGCCTTCCGGAGCGTCCGTTCCAGGTCGACGACCTGGTCAAGATGGTCGAGGAGCGTTTCGCGCGCGGCAAGAAGTTCGCCGTCGTCTGCGTCGCGGAGGGAGCCCACCCGGCCGAGGGCTCCATGCCGTACGCCAAGGGTGAGATCGACCAGTTCGGGCACGAGCGGTTCCAGGGCATCGGCAACCGCCTCGCCGCCGAACTGGAGCTGCGCCTCGGCAAGGAGGCCCGGCCGGTCATTCTCGGCCATGTCCAGCGCGGCGGCACCCCGACGGCGTACGACCGTGTGCTCGCGACCCGCTTCGGGTGGAACGCCGTGGAGGCCGTGCACCGCGGTGACTTCGGCCGGATGACGGCGCTGCGCGGCACCGAGATCGTGATGGCCCCGCTGGCCGACGCCGTGACCCGGCTGAAGACGGTCCCCAGCGACCGGATGTACGAGGCCGAGTCGGTCTTCTGAGCTCCGGCCCGACAGCGTGTGCGGCCCCGGCCGTCCCCCGTGGACGGCCGGGGCCGCCGCAGTTCCCCGGGGTGGCCGTCCGTGGACGCGCGCGGCTCAGATGCCCGCCGTCCGCCAGAACTCCTCCACCACCTGGTCCAGGAACTCCCGCCCCTCGTCGCCCGCCGTCCCCGCCCGGCCCCGGCCCGTGGTGTTCCAGCTCAGGGTGGAGACCATCAGGGCCTGGTAGTCGACGTGCAGTTGCTCCAGCACGTTCTGGACCAGGATCCGCTCCAGCGGCACGAGCTTGTCCACCGGCCGCACGTACGCCTGCCAGCGGGTCGTGACCGCCCGTGTCAGCAGACCCGCCAGCTCCTCGTTCCTGCCGGTCGCCGTCAGGAACTGGGCCGCCGACATGTCCAGCGCGTCGCAGAGGGCCACGGCCTGGCGCTCGTTGCCGCGCCAGCGGCCCGACTCCTCGATCCGCTGGTAGGCGGAGGCCGTCATGCCGAGTGTCCGGGCCAGGTCGTCGACGGTGAGGTCCCGGGCGACGCGGTGCTCGCGCAAGGTGCTCGCCGCGGCCAGCAGATCGGCCGGCGCGCACCACAGCACACCGGCCAGCGCCATCAGTTCGCGTTCTCCGGGCAAGGCCGTGCCGCGCTCCCAGGCCATCACGGTCTCGGCCGTGACGCGCATGCCGTACTGGGCGCCGAGCCCGTACGCAACATGTCCGGGAGCCATTCCCAGCGCCTCGCGGAGGCGGCGCGCGGCGGGGGCGTTGAAGGGCGGGGTGGGGTGCACGGCCCCACCGTAGAAGGCCGGGAACCGCCTGGCTACAGGCTGTTCCTATCAGTTCACCCTTCGTATGATCCTCCTAGGCGGCTCGCCGACGGCGCGCGGTGCCATCAGCGGGTTTCGGCCACCCAGTGGTAGTGCAGCTCGGGCCGGCCCACCTGGCCGTAGCTCGGGCGCCGCGCGGCCCGGCCGACCGTCACCAGATGCTCCAGATAGCGCCGGGCGGTGATCCGGGAGATCCCCAGCCCCTCCCCGGCGGCCGCCGCGGTCACCCCGTCCGGGGCCTCCCGCAGGGCGCGGGTCACCGCCTCCAGCGTCGGGCCGCTCAGCCCCTTGGGCAGCATGACCGGGTCGGCCACCCGCAGCGCGCCCAGGGCCCGGTCCACCTCCTCCTGGCCGCTCGCCTCGCCCGCCGCCGCCCGGAACTCGGCGTACCGCACGAGACGGTCCCGCAGCGTCGGGTACGTGAACGGCTTCAGGACGTACTGCACGACGCCGAGCGACACGCCCTCCCGCACCACCGCCAGGTCGCGCGCCGACGTCACCGCGATGACGTCGGCGCCGTGACCGGCCGCCCTCAGCGAACGCAGCAGCTGCAGGCCGTGCCCGTCGGGCAGGTAGAGGTCGAGCAGCAGCAGGTCGACCTCCGTCCGGTCCAGCGCCCGTACGGCCTCCGCCCTCGAATGGGCGACGGCGGCGACCTCGAAACCCGGCACCCGGCCCACGTACAGCTGGTGGGCGTCCGCCGCCACCGGGTCGTCCTCCACGACCAGCACCCGGATCACGGCGCCACCGCCTCTGCCGCCGTGCGGCCGGCCAGTGGCAGCCGCACCGTGAACTCCGCGCCGCCGCCCGGAGCCCGGTCCAGCGTCACCTCCCCGCCGTTGCGGTGGACCGCCTGCCGCACGAGCGCCAGCCCGAGGCCGCGGCCCGTGCCGTGGGTGGTCCAGCCGCGCCGGAACACCTCGTCCGCGTCGTCCGGGCCGATCCCGGCGCCGGTGTCCGCCACCCGCAGCAGCAGCTCGCCGGACTCCGTCCGCGCGGTCACGGTGACCAGCGCCCGTGCCGCGGTCCGCTGCGCGGGGACGGGCCCGCCCGCGCCGCCCGTCGCCGTCTCGGACGCGGCGTCCACCGCGTTGTCGATCAGGTTGCCGAGGATCGTCACCAGGTCACGCGGCGCCAGCGAGCGGGGCAGGGCCCCGTCGTCGATCAGGCTGTCCTCGGCGAGCACCAGTTCCACACCGCGCTCGTGGGCCTGTGCCGCTTTGCCGAGCAGCAGAGCCGCGAGCACCGGTTCGGCGACCGCGCCCACCACCCGGTCCGTGAGGACCTGGGCGAGCTCCAGTTCCGCCGTCGCGAAGTCCACGGCCTCCTCCACGCGGCCCAGCTCGATCAGCGAGACCACGGTGTGCAGCCGGTTCGCCGCCTCGTGCGCCTGCGAACGCAGCGCCTGGGTGAAGCCGCGCTCCGAGTCGAGCTCACCCGACAGCGCCTGCAGTTCGGTGTGGTCCCGCAGGGTCACCACGGTGCCGCGCCGCTCGCCGCCCACCACCGGGCTGGTGTTGACGACGATGACCCGGTCCGCCGTCAGGTGGACCTCGTCCACCCGCGGCTCCGAGGCGAGGAGCGCCCCGGTCAGCGGCGCGGGCAGGGCGAGCTCGTCGACCCGGCGTCCGACCGAACCCGGCGCCAGCCCCAGCAGCTCCCTGCCCGCATCGTTGATCAGGGCGACCCTGCGCTGTCCGTCCAGCATCAGCAGCCCCTCACGCACCGCGTGCAGGGTCGCCTCGTGGTACGTGTGCATCCGGCTCAGCTCCCGGGCGTTCATGCCGTGCGTGTGCCGCCGCAGCCGGGCGTTGATCACGTACGTACCGAGCGCCCCGAGCGCCAGGGCCACGCCGGCCGCCGTCCCCAGGGCGCCGAGCTGCTCGCGCACCTGCGTGGACACCCGCTCGACGGTGATGCCCGCACTCACCAGGCCGACGATCCTGTCGCCGTCGCGGACGGGCGTGACCACACGTATCGAGGGGCCGAGCGTGCCGGTGTAGGTCTCCTCGAACGTCTCGCCGAGCAGGGCGCGCTCGGTGTGCCCGATGAAGCTCCTGCCGATCTGGGAGGGGTCGGGATGGGTCCAGCGGACCCCGTCCGGATCCATGATCGTCACGAAGGCGATCCCGGTGTCCTCGCGGACCCGCTCCGCGTACGGCTGGAGTACGGAGGACGGGTCCGGGGTACGGATCGCCTCCCGAACCGACGGCGATTCGGCCATGGCGAGGGCGGCCGCCCGCACCTGGCGGGCCGCGGTCTCCTCGGCCTGGGACCGGCCGGACGCGTACGCGAAGAAGGCGCACCCGGCCACGACCGCGGCCACGAGCAGGGCCTGCATCGCGAACAGCTGGCCGGCCAGGCTGCGGGGGAGGGTACGGGGCAGGCGCATGCCGTCCAGTCTGCCTGGAGGCGCCCGGCGGCCCAAGGTGGCCGATAAGCGTCTGTGAACGTTATGAACGCAAGGGTGACGGCCGTCACAGGGAAGTGAATAGTCACCGGGGCCCCCAGGGACGGGGAGCCGCCGCATACCCGAGGAGACCCCCGTGGCAGAGCAAGCCGCACGACGGGACCGCACCCACTATCTCTACCTGGCCGTGATCGCCGCCGTGGTGCTGGGCATCACGGTGGGCCTGGTGGTTCCGGACTTCGCCGTGGAGCTGAAGCCGATCGGCACAGGCTTCGTCAACCTCATCAAGATGATGATCTCGCCGATCATCTTCTGCACGATCGTGCTCGGGGTCGGCTCCGTACGGAAGGCCGCCAAGGTCGGCGCCGTCGGTGGTCTGGCCCTCGGCTACTTCCTGGTGATGTCGACCGTCGCCCTGGCGATCGGCCTGGTCGTCGGCAACCTCCTGGAGCCCGGCTCCAGCCTCCACCTCACCGAGGCGGCCCGCGCCGCGGGCGAGAAGCAGGCGTCGGGGGCCAGTGAGTCCACCGTCGACTTCCTGCTCGGCATCATTCCCACCACCATGGTGTCCGCCTTCACCGAGGGCGAGGTCCTCCAGACCCTGCTCATCGCCCTGCTCGCCGGCTTCGCGCTCCAGGCCATGGGTTCGGCCGGAGAGCCCGTCATCCGGGGCATCGGCCACATCCAGCGCCTCGTCTTCCGCATCCTCGCCATGATCATGTGGGCCGCCCCGGTCGGCGCGTTCGGCGCGATGGCCGCCGTGGTCGGCGAGACCGGCGTGGACGCGCTGAAGTCCCTCGCGATCATCATGATCGGCTTCTACGTCACCTGCGCGCTCTTCGTCTTCCTGATCCTGGGCGCGATCCTGCGCCTGGTGGCGGGGGTCAACATCCTCTCCCTGCTGAAGTACCTGGGCCGTGAGTTCCTGCTGATCCTCTCGACCTCCTCGTCCGAGTCGGCCCTGCCGCGGCTGATCGCGAAGATGGAGCACATGGGTGTCAGCAAGCCCGTCGTCGGCATCACCGTGCCGACCGGCTACTCCTTCAACCTCGACGGCACCGCGATCTACCTCACGATGGCCTCGCTCTTCATCGCCAACGCGACGGGCGACCCGCTGAGCATCGGGGAGCAGATCTCGCTGCTGGTCTTCATGGTGATCGCCTCCAAGGGCGCGGCGGGCGTCACCGGCGCCGGTCTCGCCACCCTCGCGGGCGGGCTCCAGTCGCACCGTCCCGAGCTCGTCGACGGTGTCGGCCTGATCGTCGGCATCGACCGCTTCATGAGCGAGGCCCGCGCCCTGACGAACTTCGCGGGCAACGCGGTCGCCACGGTGCTCGTCGGCACCTGGACCAAGGAGATCGACCGTGAGCGGGTGGACCAGGTCCTGTCCGGCGCCCTCCCGTTCGACGAGAAGACGATGACGGACGACGCCCACGGCGGCGAACCGCACGTCCCGGACGCCCGGGACGGCGAGGAGGAGCAGCCCTCCCTCGTCAAGGCGTAGCACGCGGACGAACGGGCGCGGCCGGTACGGGAATCCGTACCGGCCGCGCCCGTTCGTGCACCTCGTCCGGTGTGGGTGGCGTGATCGTCCCGTGCTGGTGCGGTGCGGTGGCGCAGAGGATGATCACTGCCCTGAACAGGTACAAGGGGTGGGGACACTGAAGACAGCACGACACCGGGGAGCCGCACTCGCGCTGCTGCTGCCGGTCATCATCGGCGTGGCCGGATGCGGCACGGGGGAGAAGGCCGAGGCGGGGAAGGCGGTCTACGGACTGCCGCTCGCCGAGCAGTTCCAGGCGGCGACGGACGCCACCCGCGAGGCCGGGACCGCCGCATTCGTGTCGACGCTCACCTACGGGGCCGCGGGTGGTGACGCCGTGCACGAGGCGAAGGGCACTCAGGACTACGGGCGGGGGACGGCGATCGCAGAACTCGGGTTGACCGCCGGACGCCACTTCCCGGCGGACGAGCTGGAGTTCCTGCGGGAAACGGCTCCCGACGGGAAGCAGTCGGTGGCCACCGCCGAGGACGACGTCTACGTCCGGCCCGGCGACGACTCCGCCTGGCTGCGGTACACCCCCGAAGCGGTCAACGAGCTCGGCGAGACCACGGGTGTGGTCGCCGCGCACGCCGCCGGTGACACGGCCCCGTACAGCGGGACCCTCGCCGACCTCGTGCCCAGGGTGATCCCCCGGGAGAAGCCCGAGCGCCGGGAGGACGGCAGCCGCGTCTACCGGGTGACCGCGCTTCCCGAGGTGGCGGCCGAACTGCTGCCCCGGAACCTGCAGAGCCTTCAGCACGACTGGGGCACCGAATCCGTCCAGCTCACCGTGCGCCTGGACGTGGAGGGGAGGCTGGCGTCGGCGACCGCCGACCTCGGCCCCGTCCTGGCCAGGCTCCACGA
>Ga0164307_10000521_pt1 | contig 16767 bp, 16 predicted proteins | sample Whisoiple_243_MG_FD_110214 | JGI IMG/M metagenome (GOLD analysis project Ga0164307, IMG submission 110214) | Soil microbial communities amended with fresh organic matter from upstate New York, USA - Whitman soil sample_243_MG | ecosystem: Environmental > Terrestrial > Soil > Unclassified >...
ACCCGGGTCAGCCTGCGTTACCGGCGCGAGGAGGGTTCGGTGCCACCGCTGACCGATGTGATCGGTCACCTGCTCCAAGCCGGGTCCCGCATCCGCGTCCAGACGAAAACGGGTGCGGTGGTGGAGATCTCGGCCGACGACGTTGTTGCGGTGCGGGCGCTGTCCGCAGCGCCGGTACGGACGTCGCAGATCCGGGCGACGGAGCACGCCGCCGCGCTGGCGTGGCCGGGCACCGAGCGGCAGTGGCTCGACGGCTGGCTGCTGCGTGCCGCGGGAGGACACACTCACCGGGCGAATTCCGCTGTGCCGCTCGGCGTTGAGGCGGGAACGAAGTCGGTGCCCGCGATCGTCGATTGGTACACGCAACGCGGTCTGACGCCGTGGCTTTCGGTGCCAGACCGGCTGGTGATCCTTCCGCGAAACGTTCCGCCGCATCTGGAAACCGTCGTGATGGTCCGCGACCTGCCGATGGGTCATCCCGATGCGATGGTGGCGCTGGCACCGCGGCCCGACGCGACGTGGTTGGCGCTCTACGAGCGCCGGGTCCCCGTCGACGTACTCACCGCCGTTGTCGACGGCGACGTCGTTTTCGCGACCCGCGACGACGCCGCCGTCGGCCGCGCGGCGATCACTGCCGCGCCGGACGGAACTCGTTGGGCGGGCATGTCGGCCGTGCGTGTTGCCGACACGCGGCGCCGAGAAGGCCATGCCCGCGCCCTGTGCCTTGCGCTGTTGGCCTGGGCGACCGAACGCGGCGCGCATCGCTGCTACGTGCAGGTTCTCGTCGACAACGCACCCGCGGTCGCGCTGTACGAACAACTCGGCTTCACAACGCAGCACCGCGCGCGCTACATCGACGGTGCGCACATGAGCAGAAGTGTTGATCCGTAGCCTGTAACCATGCGGCTGGCCACGTGGAACGTGAACTCGATCCGGGCCCGTGTCGACCGCGTCACCGACTGGCTGGAACGTGGCGACGTCGACGTGCTGGCCATGCAGGAGACGAAGTGCGCCGACGACCAGTTCCCCACCATGCCGTTCGCCGCCCTCGGATACGAGGTCGTGCATTGCGGCTTCAACCAGTGGAACGGCGTGGCGATCGCATCGCGTGTCGGTATCGACGACGTCCAGGTCGGCTTCGACGGCCAGCCGACGTGGGGCGACAAGCCGGACGTGGAAGCGGTCGCGGAGGCACGTGCACTCGGCGCCACGTGCGACGGTGTCCGGGTGTGGAGCCTGTACATCCCCAACGGCCGCACGGTGGATTCCCCGCACTACGGCTACAAACTGCAATGGCTTGCCGCGCTGAAGGTCACGGCGCAGAAATGGCTCACCGAGAACCCCCGGGCACAGATCGCGCTCACCGGTGACTGGAACATCGCGCCCACCGACGAAGATGTGTGGAGTGTCGAGGCCTACCGCGGCAGCACGCACGTGACGGGTCCTGAGCGTGCCGCGTTCAATGCGATCGTCAACACCCAGTTCACCGACGTGGTAAGACCTTTCACACCGGGGCCCGCGGTCTACACCTACTGGGACTACACCCAGCTGCGGTTCCCGAAGAACCGGGGCATGCGCATCGACTTCATCCTTGGCTCACCGGCGCTGGCACAGCGCGTGTCCCACGCCGAGATCGTCCGTGAGGAGCGAAAAGGCAAGGCGCCCAGCGATCATGCGCCGGTGCTCGTCGAACTCGGCTAGATCTCAGCCGAACAGCGGCAGAGCCCGCTTTCGTGCCAACGCGTCCATTCCGCACTGGATGCTGGATTGCACCTCGCGGTACTTGGCATCGATGTAGTCGTCATCGTCGGCACGTTGCGGATCGTGGTCGAGTTCGATCGCGGGCATGAGCCGCGTCCGGATCTTGGCAGGCAGCGGGAACTGCGGTAGCGCCGCGGGCGCGATCCCCCACGGCAGCGACACCGCGACAGGAAAGACTTTCAACCGCAACAGCTTGTCCAGCCGAAGCGTCTGCGAGAGCCGGTCGCCGCGGATCAGTACCGGCATGGCGTCGGCACCGCCGACGGTCGCGATCGGCACGATCGGAACCCCGGCGCGGATGGCCATCTTCACGAACCCACTGCGTCCTGCCAGATTGGCTTTGTCGCGTTCGACCCACGGCCGCAGTGAATCGACCTCACCGCCGGGCCACACCGCGACGTCACGCCCCTCCGCGAGTGCGGTTGCCATCGAGTCCGGGGCGGCGGGCAGCACGCCCATTGCGCGGAAGTACCTGCCAATCGCGGGTATCGCCATCAGAGCGTCGTGCGCGGTGCCGTGCAGGGGCCGGTCCTGGCCGAAGCGTCTCCACCACTGGACACCGACCGTCCACGCGTCCCAGACAAACGGTGCGCCCGAGTGGATGCCGACCAGCAGCACCGGCGGCTCCGGAAGGTTGTCCCAACCGTCCATCTCCATGCGGAACCAGTAGTCGACGAGGAAGTTCCACAGGTATTTCTGGCGCTGCATCGTCGTCTCGTCCTGACCCCGCAGATCCCACTCGCCCGCGCGCTCGGCCAGCCAGCCGCCCAGTCCGCCGTCCTGCTCACCGCGCCGATCGGCCATTTTCGCGCGTGCCTCTTGTGCGTTGCGCTGCGCCTGCGCTCGAAGGTCCGGGGGCCGGTGATCGGTGCTTGCCATGCGCACCGGGTACCCAATTTTCAGTCGTCGGCGCCGCCGTACCGGCCCGGGTTGAACATCGACGCCACCGCGCCGATGAGCATCATCACCGCTGCCGCGACGAACACCACCACCAGCCCGCTGTGGAAAGGCTCGGTGATCAGTTGCGGGAAGAACGTCTTGCCGGTCAGCACGTCGGCGTTGACGCCGGGGTCCTGCAGCGCGCCCGATGGCGCGAGTAGTTCGGCGATCGGGTTGTAGCCGAGGAATGCCGCGAAGAGGCTGCCGACCGGGGGCAGGTTGGCTACATCCTGCGCGACGGATGCGGACACGCCCTGCGCCTGCAGCCCGCTGCTCATGGCCGACGGAAGGGTGTGTGCCAGCCCGATGATCATCAACGAGAAGAAGACGCCGATCGACAGCGACGAGCCCGCGTTGAAGAACGTCGCCCGCACGCCGGATGCGGCCCCACGCTGAGCGGCCGGGACGCTGGACATGATCGCCGCGGTGTTCGGTGCCGTGAAGATGCCGCCACCGAGGCCGTTCAGGAACACCAGCACCGCGAAGACCCAGTAGTTGAAGTTCACCGGGATCATCACCAGAGCGATGAAGGTCGCCGCCATCAACAGCATTCCGCCGACCGTGAAGGGACGCGCGCCGAAGCGGTCCGACAGCGAGCCGGCAACGGGGCCGGCCACCAGGAAGCCTGCCGTCATGGGCAGCATGTAGATGCCTGCCCAAAGCGGGGTTGACTCAAAGCTGAAGCCGTGCAACGGAAGCCAGATGCCCTGCAGCCAGATGATGAGCATGAACTGCAGACCGCCGCGGCCCATCGATGACATCAGCCCGGCGAGGTTACCCATGCCGAACGACGCAGAGCGGAAGAGCCTGATATCGACCATGGGTTCGGCGACCCGCAACTCGATGAAGCAGAAGGCCACCAGCGACAGCAGGCCGAATCCGATTGCCCCGAGGACGACCGGGCTTGTCCATCCGGTCGTCGAGTCACCATAGGGCTGAATGCCATAGGTGATTCCGGTCAACAGCACCGTCAGCCCGACGCCGAAGGACAGGATGCCCGCCCAGTCGAGGCGCCCCGGTGTGCGGACGCCGAGTTCCTTCAGCGACCGGATGCTCCAGATGGTGCCGAGGATGCCGATGGGCACGCCGACCCAGAAGATCGCCTTCCAGTGCCACTCGGAGAGGAAGCCGCCGATGAGCAGACCGAGGAACGATCCGGCGACGGCGGCCACCATGTTCACCCCGAGTGCCATGCCGCGCTGGTTCGACGGGAACGCGTCGGTCAGGATCGCCGATGACGACGCCATCAGCATCGCGCCGCCCACGCCCTGCACGACCCGCCAGCCGATCAGCCACAGCGCACCGCCGCCGAGGTGGAAAGGGTCGAAGGACAGCGCGACGGCCGCGAACGTGAACACCACGAAGCCGAGGTTGTAGATGCGGACCCGGCCGAGCATGTCGCCGAGACGGCCGAACGGAACCACCAGCACGGCGGTGACCACCAGATAGCCCATCAACATCCACAGCAGGTAACTGACGTTGCCCGGGGCCAATGGGTTCAGCCCGATGCCGCGGAAGATGGCCGGAAGCGAGATGAGGACGATCGATGCGTTGATGGTGGCCAGCAGCGTGCCCAGGGTGGTGTTGGACAGCACCACCCACTTGTAGAGGGGATGGTCGTGGTCCATTCGCTTGCGGCGGCGCGCCGTCTCAACGACGGCTACATCGGCATCGGCCACGATTGGAGGTTTCGTCATCTCTATCTCGGTCGTCATCAAATCGCTTACGTATCGTTTCCGGTCAAAACACATATGTTAGCTATACAAACCAATGGGGAGCAATTTGTGTTCCATGCGATAGCGTGAGCACGGCCGATACCACCACGCGGGAGCGCGCACCGAGCGAGCTGAGAGGACGGCTGTAGCCGCCGTCGACCGTATGAACCTGACCGGGTAATGCCGGCGTAGGGAGTTGTCGTTGAGTTTCCTACCTTTGACTCCCGGCGGTCAGACCCCGCCGCGGGTGATGACGATCGCCGGCTCGGATTCCGGCGGCGGCGCAGGCATCCAGGCGGATATGCGCACATTCGCATTGCTCGGCGTGCACGCCTGCGTCGCGGTGACCGCGGTGACCGTGCAGAACTCGATGGGCGTCAGGGGTTTCCACGAGATCCCCGTCGAGGTCATCGCGGGACAGATCGAGGCGGTCACGAGCGACATCGGGATACAGGCCGCCAAGACCGGCATGCTGGCGTCGTCGGCCATCATCGCCACGATCGCCGAAACCTGGCGCTCGCAGGGCCTGGCCGGCGTGGTGCCGCTGATCGTCGATCCGGTCTGCGCGTCGATGCACGGCGACCCGCTGCTGCACCCGAGCGCGCTGGATTCGCTTCGCACCGAACTGTTTCCGCTCGCAACCCTGGTGACGCCCAACCTCGACGAGGTGGCGCTGCTTGTCGACATCGAGGTGGTCGACGATGCGTCCCAGCGGGATGCGGCCCGCGCTCTGCATGCGCTCGGCCCGCAATGGGCTCTGGTCAAGGGTGGGCATCTGCGGTCGTCTACAGAGAGCCCCGATCTGTTGTACGACGGAACTGACTTCTACGAGTTCGGCGCGCACCGCATCGACACCGCAGACGATCACGGCGCAGGCGACACGCTCGGTGCCGCGGCGGCCAGTGCGCTGGCGCACGGCTACACCGTGGTCGACGCGGTGATGTTCGCGAAGTCCTGGGTGACCGAATGTCTGCGCGCCGCTTACCCGTTGGGTCACGGTCACGGTCCGGTTTCGCCGCTGTGGCGACTGTCGGAGTCACCGTGACCCTCGACGACATTGCGGCCGTCGCGCACCAGCCCGAGGGCAAGCCGAAGGGTGCGGTCGTGCTCACTCACGGCGCGGGAGGCAGTCGGGAGTCGGCGCTGCTGAAGACGATCTGCGACGAATGGGCTCGGCGCGGGTGGCTGGCGGTGCGCTACAACCTGCCCTACCGCAGGCGCAGGCCCAAGGGTCCGCCGTCAGGGTCCGCCGCCACTGATCAGGCAGGCGTCGTCGAAGCGATCGAGCTGGTCGCCGCGTTGGCAACGGGTCCCGTCATCGCGGGCGGTCATTCCTATGGCGGCCGGATGACGTCGATGGTGGTCGCCGACGGCGCGACGCGGGTCGACGCGCTGACACTGTTCTCCTACCCGCTCCACCCACCGGGCAAGCCCGAGAAGCCCCGCACCGAACACCTGCCGCGAATCGAGGCACCGACGGTGTTCACGCACGGCACCTCCGATCCGTTCGGCTCCGTCGACGAGCTCGTCGCCGCCGCGGCGCTGATCCCCGCCGCCACCGAAATAGTCGAGATCACCGGCGCCAGACACGACCTCGGTTCCAGGACACTCGACGTCCCGGTACTCGCGGTGGACGCGGCGCTACGGTTGCTCTCGTGACCACGCCGCCGGGCTATCCTCCACCGCCCGACCAGCCGCCACCGCTCAGACCGTATCCGCCCCCGCCCCAGGGCGCCTATCCGCCACCGGGCGGCTACCCACCACCGCAGGGGGCTTATCCGGCTTATCCGCCGCCGTACTACCCGCCGCCTGGCCCGTACGCGCCCCCTACTCCCGGCACCAACTGGTGGGCGGTCATCTCGTTGGTGTTCGGCGTCCTCGGCGGAGTCCTGATCAGCGTGGTCTGCGGCATCGTCGGGCTGAACCGGGCCAAGAAGGGGCAGGGCGGGCGCGGGATGGCGATCGCGGGTCTGGTGCTGTCCGGGCTGTGGATAGTGGGGATCGTGGCCCTGGTGGTCTTCCTGGTGGTCGTCGACAAGGGCACCGTGAGCGCCACCGAGGTGAAGGCGGGCGACTGCCTCAAGGAACTGCCCTCCTCCGGACTGGTGATCACTGTCGACACCGCGCCGTGCGGCGAACCGCACACCGGCGAGATCTTCTCGGTGATGACGATGCCCGACGGAGACTTCCCAGGCCAGTTCGCCATTGAGGAGTACCAGAACAAGTGCGCGCCCGAGCTCGCCAAGTATGCACCCGATGCCGCAGCGGATCCGGACGTCGGGCTGTTCGTGCTTTACCCGAGTGAGGACTCATGGGGTCAGGGCGACCGCATCGTCACCTGCATCGCGACCACGGACAAGCCGCGCACCGGGACCCTGAAGAACTGAGCTCTCGATGAAGAAAGGATCAGCCATGACAGGACAGAAATCGGGAGGTTCGCCGATAGCGGCCATCTCCGGCGTAGCGCTAGCCGGAGCCGGGCTAGCGCACTTCGTGCGCCCCGAGGTGTTCGACGACGTCACCGGACGCGCGTTCCCGCGCGACACCCGCACGCACGTCTACATCGACGGCGGCATCGAAACCGCGATCGGACTGGGCCTCATCTCGCGAAAGACCCGGCGAATGGCCATCATTGGGCTGATTGGGTACGGCGCCTACCTCGCGGGCAACGTTGCCCGCAATCGGTAGCGGCCGAGCAGCGTGAGGTCGAGCAACCTACTCACCGCGACACGGGATTCGACGCTGTTGTCGTAGTGCACCAGCCTGCCCACGTCGATCACCAGCGCCATGGCGGCGTGCACCGCGAACCGCGCCTGACCGACGGTCCAGTCTGTTCGGATCTCGGTCAACAACCGTACCCACGATTCGACGGTCGCCCGTTGCAGGTTGCGCAGGATCTTCTGGTCGGCGGGCGCCATGTTCACCCGCTCCGTGTAGTAGACGTAGGCGAGTTCCGGATGGTCGAACGACCTCTTCACATAGGCGTCGATCAACCCGGTCAGCGCCTCCTCCGGATCCCGGACCGCACCGAGGATCGACGAGGCTTCCGAGGACAGCCGATCGGCCGCCCGCCGGTATATCGCGGCGAGTATGTCGTTCTTGCCGGTGATGTATCGGTAGATGCCGGACGTGGGCATGCCGATCGCTGCCGCGATCTCCTCCATCGTGGTGTCGCGGTATCCCTTGCGGTTGAACAGCCGCACCGACTCCGTCAGCAGCGCTTCGTATTTCGACGGATCCACCCCCGCCGGTCCCCTACGCTGCCTCTCGGTGGCAGACCCGGTGGACAGGTCGGGCACGTCGGCAGCCGAGATGGCGGCGGCGATTTCGTTGAGTACGACGCGGATGTGGGCGGCAGGTAACTTCGCGTGATGATCGACGATGCTGCCGATCACGCTCAGCATCGACGAGGACAGCATCCAGAGCTGTCGCGAGGAAAGCTCGGGCCGAACTGCCAACAGCGACAATTGAATTCGGCGGTTCACCGTGCGCATCTGGCCGTTGAGGGTGGCCTGGTCGTCGCCGCGTAGAAAGCGCGCCTCCCAGCGGTAGAGTCCGCCCGACTCGCGATTGGCCAGCGCGGTGTCGGTGATGGCGGAGGTCAGCCGCTGCAGTGTTTCCGCACCGGGCTGCGCCCCATCGGCGAACGCCGTGCAGCCGACCAACTGCTCACCCAACGCGAGCACCGCGTCCCGAAACAGGTCGTATTTGCTCGGATAATGCCGGTACAGCGCGGTCGCCGAGATCCCGACCCGCGACGCGATCGCCTCCATGCTCACCGCGTGATAGCCGAACCGGCTGAACGCCTCGGCCGACGCCCGAGCGATCTGCGCCTTGCGATCCTTGGGTCGTCGCCGGATGCCGGCATCGGGGGTCGGCCGGCTGCTCGCCATGGCGACACCCTAATGGAGTTCACCCACACTTATCGGCCCACTTCGATTGCAAAATATTGACAAAATCTCGGCTCGAAGCAGAATGATCATTAACATAACCGTGTGGATGTAGGCGTCTGGACGACGTGACCGGGGAGGCTTTGTTGCATCACTACCACCACCGCGCCTTCTACCTCGGCATGCTCAGCCTCGCGCTGGTCGCCACCGGGCTGCTCGCGCTCAACTTCCCCGTCTACATCGACGTGTACGACCAGTTCGGCTTCCAGATCAAGTGCGGTACCGGATACTTCGCCAACCTCACGCAGGCGTCCGAGGCCAGCGGTGGCGACTACGTCGGCCAGTGCGAGACGGCGGTGATGCTGCGCCGTCTGTGGACGATCCCGCTGGTGGCGATCGGCTCGATCCTGCTGGCAGTCATCGTGGCGGTGGCCGCAACGGTGTGGGGGCGTGAGTCGGTTTTCGGAGAGGACGCCGCGGCCTAGTATCACCTTCGGTGAGCACGCCGGAGGAGCCCGCGCTGCAACGGCGCCTCGGTCTCGCGGACGCCGTGACGATCGGGCTCGGCTCGATGATCGGCGCCGGCATCTTCGTCGTTCTGGCCCCCGCGGCGGCCGCGGCGGGTTCGGGCCTGCTCATCGGCCTCGGCGTCGCGGCCATCGTCGCCTACTGCAACGCGACGTCGTCGGCGCGGCTTGCGGCGCTCTACCCGCAGTCGGGGGGAACCTACGTCTACGGCCGCGAGCGACTCGGCGCGTTCTGGGGTTACACAGCCGGCTGGAGCTTCGTCGTCGGCAAGACGGCCTCGTGCGCGGCGATGGCGCTCACGGTCGGCATCTACGCCTGGCCCGCGTACGCGCACGCGGTCGCCGTGGCAGCGGTCGTCGTGCTCACCGCGGTCAACTACGCAGGCATCCAGAAGTCGGCCGTGTTCAACCGGGTCATCGTGACGATCGTGCTGGTGGTGCTGGCCACGGTCGTGGTGACGCTGTTCGGATCCGGTGACCGGCGGGTGTCTGCAACGAGTTTCGACGGCGGCAGCGTCGGCGGCGTGCTGCAGGCGGCGGGCCTGTTGTTCTTCGCGTTCGCGGGTTACGCCCGCATCGCCACCCTTGGTGAGGAAGTGCGCGATCCGGCCCGCACGATCCCGCGGGCCATCCCGATCGCGCTCGGCATCACGTTGGCCGTCTACGCGATCGTCACCGTGGCGGTCACGCTGCAGTTGGGCGGCGAGGGCCTCGCGACGTCGAGTGCGCCGCTCGCCGACGCCGTCCGGGCGGCGGGCCACCCAGGTATCGAGCCGGTGATCCGTGCCGGGGCTGCCGTCGCCGCGCTCGGTTCGTTGTTGTCGTTGATCCTCGGCGTGTCGAGGACGACGCTGGCGATGGCGCGCGACGGCCACCTGCCACACAGCCTCGCCGCGGTCCACCCCCGGTTCGCGGTCCCGCACCGCGCCGAGCTGGTCGTGGGTGCCGTTGTCGCGGCGCTCGCCGCGTTCGCCGATGTGCGGGGGGCGATCGGATTCTCGGCGTTCGCCGTGCTGATCTACTACGCGATCGCCAACGCGTCGGCTCTGACCTTGGGCCGCAAGTTGATTCCAGCGGCCGGCCTGGCGGGCTGCATACTGCTGGCCGTCCTGCTGCCGATCGGCTCGGTGCTGGTCGGCGCCGGTGTGGTGCTTATCGGTGCGCTCGGCTACTGGTTGCGGCGACAATACTCGTCGTGATCCCGATGACCTGGACGCGAGTCGACGCCCGCTCCGACCCTGACTTCGTCGTTGCGCCCGACGAACGGCTGGACTGGGCGCGCACCCTTGGCATCGGCGCCCAGCATGTGGTGGCGATGTTCGGCGCCACCTTCCTGGTGCCGGTGCTCACCGGCTTTCCGCCCGCGACGACGCTGCTGTTCTCCGGCGTCGGCACGGTGCTGTTCCTGATCATCACCGGCAACCGACTGCCCAGCTATCTTGGCTCGAGCTTTTCGGTGATCGCGCCAGTCACGGCTGCGGTCGCCTCGCACGGCACAGGCAGCGCGCTGGGCGGGCTGGTCGCCGTCGGCCTCGCGCTGATTGTCATCGGCCTTGTCGTGCATGTCATCGGTACGCACTGGATCGACGTGACGCTGCCGCCCGTGGTCACCGGGGCGATCGTCGCGCTGATCGGTTTCAACCTCGCGCCCGCAGCCAAATCCAACTTCGAGAAGGGCCCGCTGGTCGGCATCGTCACCCTGGTGCTGCTGGTCGCCACGCTCGCCTTCTTCCGCGGCATCATCGGCAGGCTGGCGATCTTCCTCGCCGTCGTCGCGGGATATCTGCTGGCGCTGATCCTCGGTGACGTCGACACGTCCGGAATCGCCGCCGCCCCGTGGATCGGGCTACCGGAGTTCCAGACGCCGACCTTCACGCTCTCGGTGCTACCCATGTTTCTGCCTGCTGTGATCGCATTGATCGCCGAGAACATCGGGCACGTGAAGTCTGTCGGTCAGATGACCGACACCGATGTCGACGCGGTGATGGGACGTGCGCTGGCCGCCGACGGCATCGCCACCACGCTCGCCGGCTTCGGTGGCGGATCGGCGACCACCACCTACGCCGAGAACATCGGCGTGATGGCCGCGACGCGCATCTACTCGACCGCCGCGTACTGGGTGGCTGCCGCCGTGGCCATCGCATTGTCGTTGTGCCCCAAGGTGGGAGCGGTGATCTCGGCCATACCGCCCGGCGTCCTCGGCGGCGCCACCATCGTTCTGTACGGGCTTGTCGGTGTGCTCGGGGTGCGGATCTGGCTGACCAACGGCGTCGACTTCGGAAAGCCGTTGAACCAGATGACCGCGGCCATCCCGCTGATCATCGGCATCGCCGACTTCACCTGGCAATTGGGCGATTTGACGTTCACCGGTATCGCGCTCGGTTCGATCGCCGCGCTCGTCGTCTACCACGGCATGCGAACCTTGGGATACAGGACGGCGAACTGATGTTCACCCGCCACGCCCTGGTGAGGCGGCCGTCGCCTCGGCTCGCCGAAGGGCTCATCACGCACATCGACCGAAGTGAACACGTGGATGCCGAACTGGCGCAACGTCAATGGGAGGGCTACGTCGCGGCACTCCAGAACGCCGGGTGGACCACACACGAGGTGCCCGCCGCGCCTGACTGTCCCGACTCCGTGTTCGTCGAAGACACCATGGTCGTCTACGGCGACCTCGCGGTCATCTGTCGACTGGGAGCCGACGAGCGATGGCCCGAGATCTCCGCGGCCGAGGCCGCTGTCAGCGCGCAGGGATACCGCGTCGTGCGGATCGAAGCGCCGGGCACCCTCGACGGCGGCGATGTGCTCAAGCACGACGGCACCGCCTGGGTCGGCGTCGGCGGCCGCACGAACGCCGAAGGCATCGCGCAGTTGGCCGCCCATCTTCAGCCGTTCGGCGTCGACGTGGTGAGCGTGCCGTTGACGAAGGCACTGCACCTCAAGTCCGCGGCGACCGCACTTCCCGACGGCACCGTGGTCGGCTTCGAACCCGTCGTCGACGACCCCGGCATCTGGGGTGAGCGGTTCCTCGGCGTCCCCGAGGAGCCAGGGTCACATGTCGTGCTGCTGGACGACGACAGACTGCTGATGTCGTCGGCCGCACCGCGCACGGCGCAACTCTTCGAAGAGCGCGGCTACCGGGTGATCGGTGTCGACATCTCCGAGTTCGAGAAACTCGAGGGGTGTGTGACCTGCCTGTCGGTCCGTCTTCGCGGCCGGCCGACGTCCTAGCGGCCCTCCAGCACCGCGGACGGTCCGCGGGTCATCATCTGACGCGCCACGATGATCCGCTGGATCTCGCTGGCTCCCTCCCAGATGCGTTCGACGCGCAACTCGCGGAACATCCGCTCGGCGACGTTCTCGCGCATGTAGCCGCGTCCACCGAACACCTGCACGGCACGATCCGCGACGCGTCCGGCCATCTCGGAGCAGTACAGCTTGGCCATCGAGGCCTGCCCGTGCAGCGTCTTGCGGTCGAGTCCGGCGTCGATTGACCGGGCCACCTCGTAGAGCATGGTGCGCGCGGCGAACAGTTCGGTCGCGCTGTCGGCCAGCATTCCCGCCACCAGCTGATGCTCGCCCAACGGCTTTCCGCCGATCTCGCGGGTCTGTGCGAACGCGGTCATCTCGTCGACGAGTCGCCCTGCGGCACCCACGCAACGCGCGGCGACCATCATCCGTTCGAACCGGAACCAGTCCTGGGTGAACGTCATCGGTTCGCCCTCGGCACCGACCAGGTGGGAAGCCGGAACTCGGACGTCGTTGAACGCGACGATCGGGTGCTCGTCGGCGATGTTATGCGAATAGTGCGGTGTGCGAACGACTTCCATTCCCGGCCACGGCAGATCGACCACGAGCAGTACGTGGTCACCGGCATGCTCGCCGGTCGTCAGCACGGCCTCGACGAAGACGTAGTCGGCGAGGTTGTACGACGTGACATGCCACTTGACCCCGTTGATCACATACTCGTCGCCGTCGCGGCGAGCGGTGGTCTGCAGCGCCGAAACGTCGGACCCGGCGAACTCCTCGGTGATCGCGTACGCCTCGTGCTTCTCGCCGCGCACCGACGGCAACAGCCAGCGCTCCAGCTGGTAATCGGTGGCCACCTCGGGCCACCACTGCGGCGGCGTCGCCATCACCCATGCCAGGCCGTTGGTCACCCGCCCGCACTGTTCCTGCACCAGCACCTGCTGCAGGGCCGTGCAGCCGCGACCGCCCACCGACGTCGGCATGTTGGTGGCGTACAGACCGAGGTCGAACGCCCGCCTGGAATGCTCGGCCGTCACCTCCTTGGGCAGCAGGCCGCCTGCCAACTCGGCCTCCACCTCATGCGGCATCAACGACTCCACGAAGGTCCGCGCCGTATTGCGGATCCGCAGATCCTCCTCCGTGAGTCCGTACATCGGGAAACCACGCTCCTCGCTCTTGACTGAGCGTTCAGTCTATGTCAGCGTTCCCAGGTATGACCAGTGCTGACGTTGTAGTGGTAGGCGGCGGAACGGTCGGCGCATGGACGGCCGTCCAACTAGCGGAACGCGGCGTCAAACGGGTGGTTCTGCTCGAGAAGGCGACGCTGGGCGACGGGGCGAGCAGCCGTGCCGCGGGCATGGTGCGCGCGCAGGGCGGCACCGGAACCGCCATCGTGCTCGGCATGCGCACCCAGGACTTCTACGCAGCCAGCGGCGACCGGTTCCCGCTCGACTGCGGCTTCGTTGCGCAGGGTTATCTGATGCCCTGCTTCAGCGAACCCGAGGTGGCGCAGGCTCATGACCGCATCGCGCTGCAGCGCAAGCTCGGCCTCGATGTCGAGTGGCTGTCGGGCACCGACGTCGACAACATGCACACCGGCATCGCGCAGGGCGCCACGCTCGGCTCGTCGTACGCGCCGGGAGACGGCTACATCGACGCACCGCGAAATGTGCTGGCCTACACCGCGGCGCTGACGGCGCTGCAGGTCGACGTGCGGGAGCGCTGCCGGTTCACGGGTCTGCGCCTCAAGGGTGGCCGGGTGGTCGGTGTCGACACCTCCGACGGGCAAATCGACACCGAGCATGTCGTGCTCACCGGCGGGCCGAAGCTTGCCGAAGTCGGCGCCACGGCAGGGTCGAGGGTGCCTGCGGGCGGAGCGCGACACCAGGTGGTGGTCACCGCGCCGGTGACGGCGTTCAATGTGCGCGACGTGCCGATGGTCTTCGACCTGCCGTCTGGAATCTACTGGCGGCCAGGCGAAGCCGGCGGACTGCTGTGGGGTATGAGCAATCCCGAAGAAGCGCCTGGAGTTGCGGCCGACTTCGACGAGATCTACTACCAGAAGGTCCGCGGCCGGATCGAAGAACTGCTGCCCGGCCTGAAGGGGCTCGGGCTACGCAGGACGTGGGCGGCGACGATCGACTACACCCCCGACCATCTGCCGATCCTCGGACCACTGCTCACCGACGACGGCCCGGTCCAGGGCACCGTCGTCGCGAGCCCGGCGGGCCACGGCATGATGTGGGGCCCGGCGGTTGCCGAGGTGGCCGTCGACATGACGATGACCGGCCGATGCGACTGGCTGGACCTCACCGACCTCGGGCTCGACCGATTCGACGCCGACGGCAACAGTCGCGTTGCCCCCGAACCGATTTCACTTCCCTTCCCAGAGAAAGCACCAACGTGAACACGATTTCCACCGCAATCCTTGCCCAGGCCGCCGATGCCGAGTTGGAAGACTGGGGGACCCTCGAAGAGGCGACCGGCGATCCGATGGCGACTCACGGCGTCGAGATGTGGGTCGACGGCGGCAAATCGGCAGGCATCTGGCAGTGCACGCCGGGGCCGTCGTACTGGGTTCAGGAAGAGAACGAGGTCATCTACCTCTTGTCCGGCCGGATGACCGTGACCCCGGACGGCGGCGAGCCTTCCGAAGTCGGCACCGGCGACATCGCGGTGTTCCCCACCGGCTGGAAGGGCACGTGGGACATCCACGAGACCGTGCGAAAGGTCTACTCCATCTTCTGATCTCTATTTGATCAAGGTCGTGCAACGGGTGGTGGGGCAAACCGGGTTTCGTCGTTCGGTGATTGAGAATCCGAAATGTGACGCAACCGCGGGAGCCCGACGTTGGCCCGTGAGATATCCCGCCAGACGTTCCTGCGGGGTGCCGCGGGGGCGTTAGCCGCAGGCACGGTCTTCGGCTCGGTACGGGCTGCCGCCGAGCCGATCGCCACCGGCTGGGATGCTTTGTCGGCCACCATCGGCAACCCGGTCCTACTGCCTGATAGCGGCCAATTCGCCACGGCGAAGCAGGTTTTCAACACGATCTACAACGGATCGAACCCGGCGGCCATCGTCACGCCGAAATCCGCTGAGGATGTGCAGAAGGCGATGACATTCGCTGCGGCCAACAAGCTCAAGGTCGCGCCGCGCAGCGGTGGGCATTCGTACACGGGCGCGTCAACGGCGAACGGCGCGATGGTGTTCGACCTGCGTCAGCTTGCCGGCGGAATCAATTACGACGCCGCCAGTGGCCGGGTCACGACGCCGCCTGCGACCAGTCTGTACGACTTGCATCAAACGCTTGCCGCAGCGGGACGGGGCATTCCGACCGGTATCTGCCCGTCGGTCGGTGCCGCGGGGCACGCCCTCGGCGGCGGACTGGGTGCCCAGTCCCGGCACGCAGGTCTGCTCTGCGACGCGCTGACGTCGGCAACGGTGATACTGCCGGGGGGCCAGGCGGTGACGGCGTCCGCTGCCGAGAACCCCGACCTGTTCTGGGCGTTGCGCGGTGGCGGCGGCGGAAACTTCGGGGTGACAACGTCTTTGACCTTCGCCACCTTCCCTATCACGGACGTCGACGTGGTGAATGTCCACTTTCCGCCCGAGTCCTTCGCCCAGGTCCTCGTCGGTTGGCAGACCTGGCTGCGCACCGCAGACCGGAGCAACTGGGCTCTGGCGGACAGCACCACCGACGCGACGGGTACGCACTGTCGGATCATGGCGACCTGCCCTGTCGGCTCGGGTGACAGCGTCGCGAAGGCCGTCACCTCAGCCGTCGGAATGCAACCGTCCGGGACCGACATTCAAACGTTCAACTACATGGACCTGGTGAAGTATCTGGCGGGCAACAACCTCAACCCGGCGCCGCTCGGATACGTCGGCGGGTCCGACGTTTTCCCGATCGTCGACGCGGGCGCGGCCAAAGGCATCGCCGCGGCGGTCAACGCCTTCCCTCCCGAGGCGGGCCGCATGCTGGCGATCATGCACGCGCTTGACGGCGCTCTGGCCACGGTGGCGCCTGGGGCCACGGCATTTCCGTGGCGCAGGCACTCGGCACTGGTGCAGTGGTACATCGAACCGGCCGGCTCGCCGTCGGCGGCCATCAACTGGCTCAACACGGCACATCAAGCGGTGCAACCATATTCAGTCGGTGGCTATGTGAACTACGTCGAGGCAAACCAGCCGCCCGCGCGATACTTCGGCCCCAACGTGGCCAAGCTGAGCGCTGTCCGGCAGAAGTACGATCCCGGCCGGGTGATGTTCTCCGGTCTGGACTTTTAGCGGCGGTTCGAGCGGTCCGAATTTGTCGGACCCCGCTGCAATGATGGGTTCATGACTTCGACGACGTACCCCACCTGCACGGGAAACGTTGCCGATGAGCGGCTTGAGGTGTTGTTCGGGGAGTTGGCGGAGTTGGCCGGTCAGCGCAACGCGATTGACGGGCGCATCGTGGAGATCGCGGCGGAGATCGAGCACGACGGCCTATGGGGCTCCACGGGTGCGCGGTCAGTGGCGGCATTGATCGCCTGGAAGTTGGGCTCGTCATCGACAACCGCGCACACCATCACTGCTGTCGCGAACCGGACGGCGGAATTTCCCCGCTGCGTCCAAGGCTTACGCGAGGGCCGCCTATCGCTGGATCAGGTCGCAGTGATCGCCGAGCGGGCATCCGACGGGTCC
>Ga0164307_10000524_pt1 | contig 16711 bp, 13 predicted proteins | sample Whisoiple_243_MG_FD_110214 | JGI IMG/M metagenome (GOLD analysis project Ga0164307, IMG submission 110214) | Soil microbial communities amended with fresh organic matter from upstate New York, USA - Whitman soil sample_243_MG | ecosystem: Environmental > Terrestrial > Soil > Unclassified >...
ACGTCGGCAGCCTCGGCGCAGGCCGCCAGTCGTTCCAGGACCTCGGGGGAGGGGACCAGTGCGGTGACCCGGACGGGCTCGGGCCTCGGGGCCCGGCGGTGGCCGGTCGCCGGGAACGGACCAACGGTGTACGAATCGGTCAGGGTCCGCGCGGACGTGCTCCCGCGCAGGGGGGTCAGGCTGTCAACGGAACCCACGGGGTCTCCTCGGAAACGTGGTCGGACGAGGGGCGTACGGAAGCGAGGGGTGCGGCGAATGCTTTCTGCGGGGCCGGGCGCCGCAGACGTGGCAGCAGCCCCCGGTACTCGACCTGCTTCTCGGCGACGGACACCCAGGCGAGCCTGTGCTCCCCGTCGGAGCCGTACGTCGAGTGGGCGGCCACCCGCACGGAGCCGCCCGGAGTGCGGACCGGCAGCAGTGCGTCGGTGTCCTGGGCGGCCTTCCGCCCGGACAGGGACCAGGGCACCGTTCCCTCGATGCCGGCGGCCGCACCCAGGCAGATCGCACCGGTGAGAGCGACCGTGGGGTGCCAGGACGGTACGGACACGGCGCGTACGTACAGTCCACCGCCCTCCTGCGGCAGCAGCGCCGCGATCTTCGGGAACGCCCCGAAGGTGTCCCAGCCCAGTGATTCGCAGACCGCGACACGCAGCCGCCTCATGGCGTCGAACAGCAGGGGGTCGTCCGCGAACAGCGCCCCGGGCCCGCTCACCCCGAGGTGCGAGGCGTCCACGAAGGCGTACGGATTCCCCATCGACACCAGCGAGACGGGGACGATGCTCCCGTCGAAGGGGACAGCGGTCACCGGGTCGCCCGTCATGAGCAGCTCCGGCATCCTCAGCGGCGGCGAGCACAGGAAATGTGCGGTGAACCGGGTGCCGCCGTCGGAGGTCTCCTCCGTCTCGCAGACCACGTTGTCGCCGTTGTTGAGCACGTTGACCCGGACCCGGCAGCCCGGTACCAGCGGCTGGATCATGCCGGTGCGGGCAGCCGCCTCGACAGCGGCCAGGATCGAGTGACCGCACGATCCGCGCAGGTCGAAACTGTCGTGACTGTCCGGAAGGGACTGCACGAACCGGTAGTCGAGGTCGAACAGCGGGTGGCGGGAAGGGCGCACGATGGCGTTCTTGAGCACATCGCCGGCGCCCTGCACCGACAGCTCGGCCCGCAGGTCGGCCAGCGCGTCCAGCAGCTGGGGTTCGGATTCGGGAAACGCACGGCCGTCCAGGACCGCGGTCGGGCAGGGTGCGCCGTGTGCTCGGGCGAGGGAGACGTTCATCCGGCAGCTCCCGCCAGCTCGCGCGTGCGCGGGGTCGGCTGCCCGGCAGGCCTGCCGAGGAACTCGCTCCGCCACATCTGGTGCGACATCAGCGCCCAGAGCGCCAGCGACGCGTTGTCGGAGGGCCGTTCGGCCTGCTCGGTGAAGAGGGCGTCGACAGCCTCGTACCGCAGCCGTCCGTCCGAGCGCAGTGCCTGCGGGGACAGGACGTCGCGGGCCATCGCCCACAGCCGCTGGCCCGGAGCCAGCATCGCCGTGATCGGCAGGGTGAACGGCTGCTTCGGCCGGTTCAGCACGCTCTCGGGCAGCAGCCCGTCGGCTGCGCGGTACAGCGCGCGCTTGACGCCGACACCGGGGACCGTGCGGTGCCGGTCGGGCAGCGTCGCCGCGAAGCGCACCACACTCGGCTGGCAGAACGGCAGCCTGGCCTCCACGGAGCTCGCCATGGACAGGTGGTCGACCCTTCGCAGGTGGTAGGCGGGAAGCCGGTAGCGCTGCTCGATCCGGGAGATGCGCTGGAGCCTGCTGCCCGTGCCGTGCTCGAGGATGTCGGTGAGACCCGGCGGCATGGCCGAGCCACCGGACGCGAGGACTCGGTCGGCGTACTCGGCCGTGTACAGCTCCTCCCGCAGGGCGCGGGGAACGGCGGCAAGGTGGTCGAGATAGGCGCCGGCCCAGTCGGTCCCCTCGGGTGCGGCGACCGCCTGCGTCATTCGCGCGTACCCGCCGAAGAGTTCGTCGGCGGCGTCGCCGGTGAGGGCGACCTTGAACCCCGCGTCGCGGACCGCCCGGAAGAGCGAGAAGGTGCTGAGGGTGATCGGATCGGCGTTGGGCTGGCCGAGATGGCGTACGACGTCGCCCATCAGGTCGGGGAAGGTGGACGGGTCGATCTCCACCTGGTGGTGGACGGTGCCCGTGTGCCGGGAGACCTCCGCGGCGAAGGCGCGCTCGTCCCCGGGCCAGTTCCCCGTGTAGGCGATGTTGAAGGTGTGCAGGGCGCCGGACGCCCCCCGGTCGTGCAGGGTGCGAGCGGCGAGCGCCGTGACCAGGCTGGAGTCGAGCCCGCCGGAGGTGATGGCGGCGACCGGCGCGTCGGCGATCAGCAGCCGGGACACCTCCCGGGAGAGCAGCTCGCGCAGTTCCTCGCCGGCCCGGGCGAGGCTGCGCTCCTCGTCGACCGGCGGAGCGGACTCGTAGCCCATCCGCCGGGTCGTGAGACGCAGCCCCTCCTCACGGGTCACGACCGCGGTGGCGGCCGGCGGAAGGACTTCGATGCCCTCGAACATGGTCCGCCGGCCGAAGGGCGTCTTCGCCGCCAGGTAGGTGTGCAGACCCAGGTCGTCCTCGTACGGGCGTACGTCCGTGAAGCCGAGGAGGGCGGGGAGCTCCGAGGCGAAGTGGAAGCGGCCGCTGCGCTCCTCCCAGTGGTAGTAGAGCGGCTTCATCCCGGAGGCGTCGGTGGCGATGACCAGCCGCGGGGCACCCCTGAGGTCCATGACGGCCACGGAGAACATGCCGTCGAGCTGCTCGGCGAACCGCTCGCCGTACGTGAGGTAGAGCGCCGGCAGAATCGATCCGTCGCACCGGTCCTCGAAGTGGAAGCCCTGCCTGATGAGTTCGGTGCGCAACCGGTCGTGGTTGTAGAGCTCGCCGTTGAAGACGACGGTGATGTCACCGAGCCGGTACGGCTGGGCACCTCCTTCGGGGTCCATGATCGACAGCCTGTTGTTGCCGAGCGCCCAGCCGGAGTGCTGGGCGAAGGACTGGGCGTCGGGCCCTCCGTGATGCTGGAGGGCGGCGACGTCGCGCATCTCCTGGGCGGTGGTACGGGCGTGGAAGGATCCGTGGATTCGGCACATGACTCAGATCACCTGACGTCGGAGGAGAGGCCGGCGGCGGAATAGAGCGCCGGGTCGTACGGGCTGGGACCGCCGCAGGTCACGAAGCGCCTGGCGTCGGGACCGGTGTGCGGGTTGCGCGCTCCGTGCAGGACGCCGGGCGCCGCGTACAGGACGTCCCCGGCGGCGACGTCGATCCAGCGGTCGCGGAGGTACATCTGGCCGATGCCCTCGAAGGCGATGAACGCCTCGTCGCTGTCGGGGTGCAGATGCACGTTGAACGTCTGGCCCGGCTGCTGGATGCCGCAGTGCAGGCAGAGCTGGCTGCTGCCGTTGCCCGGCCAGAAGACGAAGTTCATGGTGGCGCGGTCGGAGTCGGGAGCTATCTGGCCGGTGCCGCCGAAGCCGCGCAGCTGGGTGGTCTCGTCCCAGAGGGTGGAGAAGGGCTCGGGGTCCGTACCGGGCCGGCGGCCCGCCGTGAGCGGCGTGCGCCAGACGTAGACGGTCAGCCCCTCCGCGTCGGCGGTGAGACTCAGAGCCTGCCCGGTGGGCGCGTACACGGCGTGGGCGCGCTCGACCGGGTGACTGCGCGACCCGACCGTCGCGGTGCCCCGACCGTCGAAGACGACTGCGGTGTTCTCCTCCCCGACGCTCCCGTCCGGGCTGAAGGACTCGCCGGCCGCGACGCGCACGACGTGCAGAGTGACGTGCGTGGCGCCCGCGGCCGGGCTCACCGGAGTGGCGATCGTGGTGCGCCGGCCGGCGATCCGGGTGAACTCGAACTCGGCGGCCGTGACGATCCTGGCATCCCCGAGAGGGGACGCTGCGAGGGTTCCCGAGAAGGATGTGCGCGTCATGCGAAGAGCTCCTTGAAGGGGGGAGGGGAAGGGAGGAGGACCGGGAGGGATGGACCCGTCCTCGTCCTGTGACCTCAGGCTCGCTCCGGCCGGTCCCGCCGTACTCCCGCTTCGCTACCGGGGAGAAGGAGATGACCGGGAACCACCCCGTATCGCGAGGACCCTCAAGGAGGTCTCAACACCCATGTAAAACAAGGGAGTTGAGGATCCTCGGGTGTAGGTCCACGCACAACGGGGCCGGCGCGGGCACCCCTCATGGGTGTCCGCGCCGGCCCCGGCTCGGTGTGGTGTGCCGCGCTGTGTCTACGGGCAGGCCTTCTCCGGGACACGAGCTGCCGCGACCGGTGTCTTCGGTGCCGGCTTCGCACGCCACGGCAGAGCGGAGAAGCGCCCCTCCGCGACGGCGAGCGCGGCGATCACGACGATGCCGCCCACCGGCACGTTCCAGGTCAGCGGTTCGCCCAGGGCCAGCACTCCGACGATCACGGAGAACACCGGCACGAGATAGTTCACACCCGAGGCCGTCGTCGGACCCGCGTCCGCGATCAGACGGTTGAGCAGGGCGAACGCGATACCGGTGGAGGCGGCGCCGAGGACCAGCAGGGAGAGCAGGGGCTTGGCGGTGAGGTCGCCGTGCAGCGTCCATCCGGTCATGAACGTGGTGACCACCACGGTGATGACGGCTGCCGCGCTCAGCTGGGCCGCGGTCACCGAGAGCGCCGGCAGCTTGTGGGGACCGATGAAGCGGCGGATGTAGACGAAGCTGACGGCATAGCTGGCCGCGGCGCCCACACAGGCGAGCTGCCCGCCGAGCGTGCCGAAACCGTCCGTGTTCCACGGTCCGACGACCACGATCAGTCCGATGAACCCTCCGACCAGTCCGGCCACCTTGCGGGTCGTCGGCCTTTCCTCGGAGAGCGCGAGAGCGGCGACACCCATGGTGATGAGGGGGGTCGCCCCCTGGATCACCCCGGCGATGGTCGCGGTGGTGTGCTGCTCACCGATCGCGAAGAGCGTGAAGGGGATGACGTTACCGAAGACGGAGGCCACGGCGATGTGGCCCCACAGCTTCCGGGAGGGCAGGGTCAGCCGCTTCAGGGCGAGCATGCCGAGGACGACCAGGGCGCCGACGATCAGCCGGCCCGAGGCGAGCTGGAGGGGTGCGAAGGCCTCCAGGGACATCTTGATGAAGGCGAAGCTGCAGCCCCAGAGGGCGGCCAGCAGGCCGAAACGGCCCCAGTTGACGAGATTCATGCGGTGTTCTCCTCGGAGGGACAGGGCGAATGACGCCCGTCGGTCAGTGGTGGTGGTGCGGGGCCGGGTGGTGGTGGGTGCCGTCCGGGCCGTGAGTGTGCGAGGGGTCGTTCCCGTGCGGGTGGTCGTGATCCGTGTCGGGGGCATCGACCTCGAACTGGTCGTACTTCTCCATCAGGGCGACCATCTCCTCGCGCGACGGGCGGTTCCCGTCGGCGAGAAGAGCGGCCAGACCCTCGAAGTACCCCTCACGGTGCTCGGCGGGAGTGAAGATGATCAGCATCTCGACGAGCGAGTCGCTCTCGTTGCGGAAGCCGTGCACGGCGTTCTCCGGGACGTGCAGGAAGTCACCCGCTCTCGCCGTGCGCCAGCCGGTGCCGTCGTGCAGACGCACCTCACCCGTCAGCACGTAGAAGGACTCGGAGATCCGCGAGTGGTAGTGCGGGTCGGCGCCGCCGGCACCCGGCAGCATCGAGTGGTGGAAGAGCCCGAACCGCCCGTCGGTGGTCTCGGCGAGTGCGATGAAACGCGTGGTCGTGGCGGTTCCGATCTCCGCCTTCACCGCGTCCGCGTACGCACGGAACATCGCGTGACTCATGCTCAGCTCTCCCACATGCTCAGGTAACGCTCTCCCGTGTCGGGCAGCAGCGTGACCACGACGCTTCCGGTCAGCTCGGGCCTGCGGGCGACCACCTCGGAGGCATAGGCGGCGGCACCGGAAGAGACGCCGGCGAACAGCCCCTGGCTGATCGCGAGTCGGCGGGCCGTCACCAGGGCGTCCTCGTCGGACACCGTCAGGACCTCGTCGATCAGCGAGACATCGGTCGTTTCGGCGACGAAACCGCCGTTGAGCCCCGGGATCCGGTGCTGGCCCGCGTACCCCTGGGACAGGATCGGCGACTTCTCCGGTTCGACGGCTATCACCCGCACGTCCGGATCCTGCTCCTTGAGGTGGCGGGCGATGCCGGTGAGCGTGCCCCCGGTGCCGACCGCACACACGAAGGCCGCGATACGGCTGCCGGTGGCCGCCACGGCGGAGTGGATCTCGGGGCCGGTGGTCTCGTAGTGCGCCCGGACGTTGTCCTGGTTCTCGTGCTGGCACGGGAACCAGGAACCCGGCGTGGCCGCGTGCAGCCGCTCCGCCTCGGCGATCGCCCCCGGGTAGCCCAGCGCGCTCGGCGTCTGGACTATCTCCGCTCCGAACGCGCGCAGCAGCTTGACCCGCTCGGTCGTGGCGTTGTCCGGGAGCACGATGACACAGCGGTAGCCGCGGGAGGCGGCGAACGCGGCCAGCGAGATCCCGGTGTTCCCGGAAGTGGCCTCGATGACGGTACCGCCCGGCAGCAGTGCGCCGCGCCTCTCCGCGGCGCGCATCATGTAGAGGGCGGCACGGTCCTTGCTGGACGACATCGGGTTGGCGAACTCCAGCTTCGCCAGCACCCGCGCTCCGGGCGCCAGGTCACGCAGACGCAGCTCCAGCAGCGGGGTCGAGCCCACGAGTTCCTCGATACGCGAGGCGACGGCCGGGCGGGCGGGGGCGGTGTGGGCCGAGGGGGCCTGTGTGATGGTGGGCACGGTTCTCATCTCTCGCAATCGGGGGAGTCGGTCGGCAGGGACTTGGGGCGGGTCACCAGGAACCGGAGGAGGCGATGACGGTGAAGACGTCCTCCATCAGCTCCGGCCGGCGGCCGGGCTCCTTGATGACGGCGGTGGGCGCGAGCACCCGGGCACCGCGGGGTACGTCCTTGTTGACGAGGGCCTGGGCGCCGATCACCGCACGGTCACCGACGGTCACCGGCCCCAGGACGGTGGAGTTGGCGCCGAGGATCACGCCACTCCCGACGACGGGGTGACGACGGTCGCCCTCGGGCCGCTTGTTGTCGCTCCACCAGCCGACCGCGCCAAGGGTGACCTGGTGGTACATCGTCACGTCGTCGCCGACCACGGCGGTCTCGCCGATCACCACCCCGGCACCGTGGTCGATGAAGACCCGACGGCCGAGGACGGCGCCGGGATGGATCTCCACGGCGGTCACCCTGCGGGCCCACCGGGCCAGCAGCCGCGCCGGGATCCGCAGACCGCGGCCGTGCATGCGGTGGGCGATCCTGTGCGCCCACAACGCGGTGAGCGCCGGGTGGAGAATGGCTTCCTTCTTGCCCCGCACGGACGGGTCGCGTGCCACGACGACACCGAGATCCTCGCGGAGGGCGGACAGCAGACGGGGTGTGGCGGACGCGGGGGTGGCCCACGCCGTTCCGGAGGCCCCGGCGCTGACGGTGCTGGACGCGGGGCCGGAGGGCGGATTCGACTCCGCTTTCGTCGGACTGAACAGGCTCATCGTGGCTCCAGTGGCGGGGTGGGCCTCTTGACTGGAACAGAGCCTGCCGGGCGGCCTTCCCGCCGGAGTCCCGGCACGTTCCCGTCCCTCGGAGTCCGGCACGTTCCCGTCTCCCGGGGCCGCCGGAGCCCTCGACGGAACAAGAAGGGAACGTGGCGGGAAACATTCGGGAACGGCTGCTCCCACACTCACCTGAGCACCACCCGGTTGCGCATCGGCGCACCGGCGACCGTGAGCCGGTGCGCCGGCCACGCCCGCCAAGTGGTTCACCGCGAGCAGAGGAGCTCCCCGTGCCTGTGATTTCCGTTGACTGGTGGAAAGGCAACGACCGTGCCCGACGTCAGGAACTGGTCGGTGAGCTGACCGCCTGCGTATCCCGTATAGCGGGATGCCCCGAGGACGCCGTCACCGTCATCGTGCGCGACGTGGACCCCGACCACTGGGGGAAGGGCGGCCGGCTCGCCGACGAGCTCGTTCCCGGCCCTGCCGACGAGCCCGCCCCCACGCCCGCCGCGGAACGTCCCTCGACCTACGCGACCGTTCCGCCCGCCCCGCAGGACGCCGGGGGACAGAAGCCATGACAGCGTCCGTCGGCCTCGGGTCCTCCGACCCGAGGCCTCTGCTCCTCGTCTGTCCGACGCCCAAGCTGGTGGCTGAGGCGAAGGAGGCCGGATTCCCCGTCGTCACGATCGCCGAGACGACCGGGTTCACGGATGACCAGCTGCGCGACCACCTGGTGGAGACCGTCCGTACCCACCGGGTGGGCATGTTGATCGCCTGCGGAAACGCGAGCACCCTGCCCGCCGTACTGGAGACGGCGGAACGTCTCGGCGTGTCGCCGAACCCGGCCGCCTCCGCACGGCTGCTCGCCGACGCATCACAGATCAGGGGCCTGCTGACGCGCAGCGGGCCCCAGTGGGAAGCGCTGGCCCTGCCCACCGGGCCGGGGGACACACCACCGCCGTACGACATCGAATACGGCGTCGAGACGCTGACGGTGGAGGGGATGCACCGGGTCACCGGCATCGTCGAACTGCGTTACACGGGGAAGGAGGCGACCTGCGCAGGTTCCGTGCCCGATCCGGTCACCGGTGACGCGACCGCCGGCACGGATCTTCGCGGTGCGCCTGTCCACACCTTCCCCGCGCCCCTCACCCGGCAGGAGGAAGCGGAGATCCGGGCCCTGGCCACGGGCCTCCTGGATCTGGCCGGGTACGAGTTCGGGTACGCCTTCACCCGCGTCGCCCGTACCGACGAGGGGCCGCGCGTCGTCGAATCACTTCCACGCCAGGCGAGCTGGCCCGCCTCCCGGCTGATCGAACTGACCACCGGACTCATGGCGGAACGTGAACTCGTCCGCGCCCTGTCGGGCATCCCCCTGGACGCGCCCGTGATGGTGGGCTGCGCCGCCGCCGTCCCGTCGCCCGGCCCGTCCGACGCGCCGGACCACGGCACGGCACTGCCGGAGGTACGGGAGGTGCGGGACGGGTACGCCCTCCTCACCGCCCTCACCCCTGCCGAACTGGCCGCCCGCAGGGACGCTGTCCTCGACCGCCAGGCCTCCGCCGGTCTCCTTGCGGCCGGTGAAGGACCTGCCTGACCGGCCGCTCACCGAAGTGCCTCGCCCCACGTGATCGTGCCGGCCGGGCCGTGAGGATCCGTCGCAGAAAGCTCGGCCGGGCCATCCCGGCCGAGCTTTCTGCGTGGGCGGGCGCCGACTTTCTCCACGGCTGAGCGTGGACGGGCCACTTCCGAGCCGCCGGCGGCCGGCCGCCCCGACCGTGGCTCACTCCCGCAGCCGGCGAGAGGGACGCGGCCGCGCTGACCAGACTCCGCCAGGGCAGGAAGAATGCCGGGACCGGCTGAACACCCCTGCGGTGAGGGTAGGACCGCGATGCGCCTGCCGCAGCGGACGGAGCCGCGACGCACGCCCGACGCTCCCCTCGATACCGCCCCCCCGCACGTCCCTGCCCTGCACACGCGCTGCCGCGGAGCCTGAGGGCGGAAGCCGCCCCGCATGACGGCCGGCCCGGCTCCTGAGACACAGGCCGCTGAGCCGGATGCTGCGGGATTCCCGTGGGCGCGGACCACTCGACAGTCCACTCACACGCGCCCCTCACTCCTGGCTCCCCGCCTCCGGGAGCGCGACCGGCAACAGGTCTCGGGCCTTCGCAGAGGCTTTCCCGCTGCGTTCCCGGCCCGCGTCCGGCAACAGGTAGCCGAAGCGGAACGACCCGGGAGCGGGACACGCGAATGTCATTCCTGTCAGAAGGAAAGCCCAGGCAGAACCACTTCAGAAGGCGGGATTCAGATGCGGAACTCGGTGCTCGCGACGGCGGGAATCCTTACGGCGATCGTCCTCTCGGTCAGCGGCGGGTCCGGTGACCTGACGAGTTCGACGAGCGGTTCCCAGATCGGTTCCGAGGCCGCTGCGCACCTGCTCCTGCACGACGGCACCAGCGTCGAAGCCTTCGTCTCCGACTCGGGTGAGGGGCCGAACGTGGTTCCGGTGTCGGATGGTGAGGGGCCGAACGTGGTTCCGGTGTCGGACGGTGAGGGCCCCAACGTGGCCCTGGCATCGGATGGTGAGGGGCCGAACGTGGTTCCGGTGTCGGACGGTGAGGGCCCCAACGTGGCCCTGGTGTCGGACGGTGAGGGCCCCAACGTGGCTCCCTCGTCCAGCGGCGAGGGCCCCAACTTCGCCGCCTGAGAACCGAGGTCCGAGAGCCGAGGCCTGAGCTGCGTCTCGACGCAGCCTCGGCCTCCCGCGGACAGACCGGTGCCGCCTGGATCAAGAGCTGGGACACCGCGCTCCTGGCGTCGGGGATGTGACCGCCAGGAACGGTTCCGAGCGGCCGGTCCCGCTCAGCATCGGACTCGCCAGGGCGTCAGGGCGCCAGGTCCGCAGGAATCCCCATGGCCTCGAACGCTTCGTTCGCCGTCCGGAGATGGGCCTGAGCCTCATCGTGTTCGCCGAGTTCCTCCAGAGCGTGCGCGATTCCGGCGAGCGCGTGCGCCTCCTCCACCCGGTAGCCGATCCCGGATGCCGCCTCCTGGGCGTACCGGTGCAGGTCCAGGGACAAGGAGTAGCGGCCGTTGCGGGCGTGCAGCCGCCCGATGATGTTGCCGACCGCGGCCTCACGCATCGGCGCGCCGCTCAGGTCCCCCAGCTGCATTGCCGATTCCGCCCATTCGCCGGCGAGCTTGCTCTCGCCGAGCCGGTCGGCGGCTTCCGCGGACAGAGCGAGCACCAAGGACATGTCGGCGGGCGACATGACGTCCACCGCCAGTTTGCGGGCACGGCCCAGCAGATCGGCGGCCGCCTCGATCTCGCCCAGGCCCAAGCGGGCGACCGCCAGATCCATGAGCCCCTCGACTTCCTTGTCGACGGAACCGATGCTGCGCGAGAGTGTCACCGCACGGGTGGCGGCCTCCACCGCCTCGGGGAATCGCCTCCACTCGGAGTACAGGTTGCTCAGGTTGGTCAGTGATTCGGCCTCGGCACGCTCCGCCCCGAGCTCCCGTTTGATGGTGATGGACTGTTCCAGCCGGGGGAGTGCTTCGTGGTACCTGCCCAGTGCGCCGAGCAGGAGGCCCAGGACGCCGGTGTCCTTGGCTTCACCGCGCCGGTCGGCGAGAGCGACAGCCAGCCCGCACGCCTCCTCCGCCGACTCTATGCCCTCCTCGAAGCGGCCGAGCTTCCAGCAGGCCACGGCCAGGTTGGACAGGCTCAGCCGCAACAGGGCCGGGTCGTCCACTCGGCGGGAAGCGGAGATCGCGGTGCGGCTCAGCTCGCGGAATTCCTCCAGGCGACCACGAAGGTCGAGTGGAAAGACAACGTTGGCGGCGAGCAGTCCGACGTGGCTGTCCAGCTCCCAGCGGTATGCGAGGGAGACGGCGGCCAGCAGCGAGTCCTGCTCCCTCTCCAGCCACTCCCGGGCTTGGTCAGGGGTGTTGAGCGGGGGCAGTTCTGCGGGCGACAGGTGTTCGGGGCGGCCTATCCGGACACGCCCGGGGAAAAGCATGTCGCAGGCGGCGTCCGTGGCGGCCAGGGCGAAGTCGAGAAGCCGGCGCACTGCCTGCGCGGCCTCCTCGTCACCTCCGCCCCCGCCCGCCCCGCCGGAGCCGGCACCCGCACTGCCGCGCGAGAGGTTCTGGGCGAAGCTCCGGACCAAGTCGTGGAAGGTGTAACGACCGGTCTCGTGCTGCTGGAGCAGATGCATGTCCAGGAGGTACTCCAGCACCCCCTCCGCCTCCCGGGTGCCCTTGTCCAGCAGTGCGCCGGCCGCGTACACGTCGATCTCGGTCCCCGGATGCTGGCCCAGCATCCTGAACGCTTCCCGGGTCTCGGCGGCCAGACCCTCGTACGAGAGCCTCAAGGTCACCTCGACGCTGCGCTCGCCCGAGTTGAGCTCGGCCAGCCTGTGGGCGTCGTCGCGGAGCCGGTCGACGAGGTAGCGGACGGTCCATCGGGGACGCTTCCGCAGCCGGGCGGCGGCGATGCGCAGGGCAAGCGGGAGATGGCCGCAGAGCTCGGCCAGTTGTGCGACGGCTTCCGGTTCGGCGCGGGTGCGGGTGCGGCCGAGGACGCCCTCGACGAGGGCGACGCTGTCGCCGGGCGGCATGACACCGAGCGAGATGGTGTGCGCGGCGTCGAGATCCGCGAGGAGGCTGCGGCTGGTGACCAGTACGAGGGTTTCTGTCGGCGAGCTGAGGAGCGGCCTCACCTGGGACTCGTCCAGGGCGTTGTCGAGCAGCAGGATCATACGGTGGGCGCTCATGGTGCGGCGCCACAGGGCGATGCGCCCCTCGGCGTCGTCCGGGATCCGGTCGCCCGGCACGCCCAGAGTCCGGAGCAGGGCCTCGGCTGCGGCGCCCGCGCTGAGGGGCTGTCCGCTCGGTGTGAACCCGCGCAGGTCGAGGTGGAGCTGGGCATCGGGGTAGCTGTCGGCGAGCTGATGAGCGGCCCGTACCGCGAGGGACGTCTTGCCGCTGCCCCCCATGCCGTCGATGGCGATGATCAGAGGTCCCGTGCCTGGCGCCTCCTCCACGAACCCGAGCAGTTCGCGGACCTCCGCCTCCCGGCCGGTGAAGTCGCGCAGGTCGTAGGGGAGGGTGGAAGGCTTGTCCTCCGGGGCGAACGCAGCGGGGGCGGCCTGCGGTGGAGCCGCGAGATCCGGGCTGTTGCGCAGTATGGCGTTGTGCAGTTCGCTGAGTGAGTCACCGGGGCCGATGCCGAGTTCGTCGATCAGGAACTCGCGGACCTTGGCGAACTCCTCGAGCGCCTCAGCCTGGCGGCCGGACCGGAAGAGGGCCAGCATCAGTTGGCCGCGCAGAGTTTCACGTAGTGGATGCGAGTCGATGAACTCTCTTATCTCGCCGACGAGTTCGCTGTTCTCCCCTGAACTGAGCCGTAAGTCGAAGAGTTGCTCGACAGCCGAAAGGCGCCGTTCCTCCAGGGCTGCGGAGGCGGCCGAGAGCACCGATCCGCCGCTGCCCGACAGCAGCGGTCCCCGCCACAGGTCGAGCGCCTCACGGAGTGCCGTGGCGGCGAACGCGCTCCGTCCCGCGGCCGTGGCTTCTCTGGCCTGTTTCAGTCCCTCGGTGAACCGGCTGAGGTCCACCTGGTCAGGCGTGGTGAGTGCCCGGTAGCCCGGCCCCTCGGTGACGATCAGATTGCGTCCGTCGGGGATGCGCTGACGGAGCTCTGCCACAGCCTTGCGTACCTGGTGGGCGGCGGTCGCGGGCGCGTTCTCGTCCCACACGGCCTCCACCAGGCGGAAGACGGGAAGCACACGCTGGGGTTCCAGCAGGAGAGTCACCAGAACCTTCTCGTGCACCGGGCCGCCCACCCGTACGCGTTCCGTCCCGTCCCAGCATTCGAACGAGCCCAGAATCCGGAACCGCACTCTGTGTTCCCCTGCGTCCTCGCCCATGTAACTTTCCCTCCAGCGGGCCTTGGAGCGGCGTCTGCTGCCACCCCACGAATGCCGACGCTCCCAGTCCTGCCGGTCCGAATGGTTCATCACACCAGGGCGGCGAGGCGGGCGGCAAGACGGCCCTCCGCTTAATGGCCACAAGGCAACGTTTGTCGTACAGAATTGATTTACTGTCAACATTCACCGCTGCTGACCCGTCTGTCACGCGGCCCGACGACGCGGGGAACCCGTGACCGCGACCGCAGGACCCCTTTTCCGGCATATTCATCTCTGGACCTGGGGCCCGCCTCGCCGGACCGCGCAGGCCTGCGGCAGCCGCACCTCCACCGCGGTCACGCCGCTCCGGCGGTGAGCGGCCCGCACGCATCGTCAGATGTGTGGAGCGACCCGTCGCCCGCGTGATGCTGTCAGCCGGCGCGTCCGCATACGCCGGCCGGCCCCCGCTGCCCTCGCCGCGACGTATACACGAGGACCGGACGCGGGTGAGGCGTGAGGAGCGTGAGGAGTGGGAGGCGGACGGGCGGGCACACGAGGCCCATGTCCGGAGAGCACGCACGTCCCATGGGTCTCCCCGTCCGCTCCGTCCGTAAGGCGCCCTCGCGCAGAGCCCGACACGGACGCCGGCCGGTGTTCGGCAGGCGACTGCGCCTGAGGATCTTCGCCTACCGTGGCATCGAGTTCCTCTCCGCCCAGGTCCCCGGTGAAGCCGGACCCGGGGAGGAGTGTCTGCTCCTCGTCCACGTCCGCAAGGTCGTCGGCCAGATCCGCTACCGGATCTGCACCGCCTGCGGCGAGGGTGTGATCAGCGGCGTGGACATCGACGGCCGGCTGCACTCCACCGGGCTCGGGACGCGTGCCCTGTCACACCTTCGGTCCCTCCACCCCGGTATCACCTGGCGCAGCACCCTCACCCTTCGCGCCACCCGCGATCTGCTGCGCCGCATGCGCATCCTCCCCACGGCGAGGGAACCCAGGTGCGGACACGTCCTCACGCTCGGACCGGCGGGCTGACCGCACGCTGTATGCCGGTGCGTTCCCCGGTGGTGGCAGCCTGCGCCGGTCGGTGCCGGAGCGAAACCGTCTGCCTGTGCGGCGGGCCGACGGCCCTTTCCGAGCGCTGCGGTCAGCGAGACGACGTCCCGCTGCCCGGCTCGCGGGTGCAGGACGCCCCGACGCGCCGAAGACGTGGCCCTGCCCCGGCCGACCCCGGTTCCGCTCCCCGCCCGCGCGGCCGGTCGACCACGGACGCAGGCACTTTGTCCCCCCACGGATAAAAGTTCGGACCTGAGGTGCCAAAGGGGTTTCTAGTCGGCGAAAAAGCCATTACCTTCCTGACCTGTACCTGACTAGAAGGGCCCGTGCGCCTCCCTTCCCCGGCGTCCGTGTCCCCGGCGCGACGGCGCGCGCCTGTGCGAGACCACCCAGCCCCGTTGACCCACGGAGGATGCGCGTGCACAGGAGACTCAACCGGCCCCTCGCGGCGCTAGCCAGTACCCTGCTCGCTGCCGCGGGTGCCCTCGGCGCTCAGCAGGAACCGGCCGGAGCAGCCCCCGCAGCAGCCGAGTTCCAGCAGGTCACCCTCGCCAAAGGGGTGGCCGAGACGGGCGAACCGATGACGCTCGCCGTCCTGCCCGACCGATCCGTCCTGCACACATCGAGGGACGGAACCCTGCGCCTGACCGACGCGGCCGGCACCACCAAGGTCGCCGGCAGGCTGAACGTCTACACGCACGACGAGGAGGGCCTCCAGGGCGTCGGAGTCGATCCGGGCTTCACCACGAACCGGTTCGTCTACCTCTACTACGCTCCGCAGCTTTCCACGCCCGCCGGAGACGCACCCGCGAACGGCTCGACAGCCGACTTCGCGCCCTTCGACGGCGTCAACCGGCTCTCCCGATTCGTACTGAGGACGGACGGGACCCTGGACACCGCCACTGAGAAGAAGGTCCTGGACGTTCCCGCCAGCCGGGGGCTGTGCTGCCATGTCGGCGGAGACATCGACTTCGACGCCCAGGGAAACCTGTACCTGTCCACCGGCGACGACAGCAATCCCTTCGCCTCCGACGGTTACACCCCCATCGACGAGCGGCCGACCCGCAACCCCGCCTACGACGCCCAGCGCTCGGCGGGCAACACCAACGACCTGCGCGGCAAAGTGCTGAGGATCAAGGTCGGCGCCGACGGGAGCTACACCGTGCCCGCGGGTAACCTCTTCGCCCCCGGCACCGCGAGGACCCGGCCCGAGATCTACGCCATGGGCTTCCGCAACCCCTTCCGGATGACCGTCGACAAACCCACCGGCGTGGTCTACCTCGGTGACTACGGTCCCGACGCGGGCACCGCGAGTGCGGCACGCGGCCCCGCCGGACAGGTCGAGTTCAACCGGATCACCAAGGCCGGGAACTACGGATGGCCCTACTGCACCGGCAGGAACGACGCCTACGCCGACTACAACTTCGCCACCTCGGCCTCCGGCGCCGCCTTCTCCTGCTCGGCGCCCCGGAACACCTCGCCGAACAACACCGGGCTGACCGACCTCCCCGCGGCCCAGCCCGCGTGGATCCCGTACGACGGCGGTTCCGTCCCGGAGTTCGGCAGCGGATCGGAGTCCCCGATGGGCGGTCCGGTCTACCGTTACGACGCGGCCTCCACCTCACCCGTCAAATTCCCCGAGAGCTTCGACGGAGACTTCTTCGCGGGTGAGTTCGGCCGCAAGTGGATCAAGCGTATCGAGCAGGCCGGGGACGGCACCGTACAGTCCGTCAACGCGTTCCCATGGCAGGGCACCCAGGTCATGGACATGGCCTTCGGGCCCGACGGCGCGCTGTACGTGCTCGACTACGGCACCGGCTACTTCAACGGGGACGAGAACAGCGCGGTCTACCGCATCGAGAACGTCACCGGAGGGCGGTCCCCGCTCGCCCAGGTATCGGCCGACCGCACCTCGGGCACGTCCCCGCTCACCGTGCGCTTCTCCTCCGCAGGAACCTCCGATCCCGACGGCGACCCGCTGACCTATGCCTGGAAATTCGGTGACGGAGGCACATCCACGGCGGCCGGCCCGTCGCACACCTACACGGCGAACGGGCAGTACACGGCCGAGCTGACCGTCTCCGACGGCACCGGCCGGACGGCGACCGCCTCGGTGGCCGTGACGGTCGGCAACACGGCACCCACGGTGAAGCTGGAACTGCCCCTCGACGGCA
>Ga0164307_10000526_pt1 | contig 16690 bp, 43 predicted proteins | sample Whisoiple_243_MG_FD_110214 | JGI IMG/M metagenome (GOLD analysis project Ga0164307, IMG submission 110214) | Soil microbial communities amended with fresh organic matter from upstate New York, USA - Whitman soil sample_243_MG | ecosystem: Environmental > Terrestrial > Soil > Unclassified >...
AAGGAAGCCCTAATCTCATTTGGAGGCCACCCGCCGAAGTCACCCTCTGGCCTGTCGTCAATACCTGGAATCTTAAACCCGGCAGGACAGTCATGGGTAATCATAACGTCAGCTTTACCAGCCTGGGAAGCTGCATCCGCCTCGTCGTAGGTGATGTGCTCTTCGAGCCAGTAGCTCTTGTCTAGCGTCCTCCAGGGTCGATCCACACTGTGTGCACCGCCCATAGCCAGGAACGAAAGACCATTCCATTCCCATCTAAAACCTCTAGGCAAATGGGTGATGTTCTTGCGCATCGGGCGCGAGCCGTCAGGTGCCAGATCATATCCATATAGAGTCTTGAAGTTCTCATGGTTGCCGTCAACAAACACCAGATGCATTCCTGCTGCTGCCAGAGACGACTGCAAGCCATCCATAAACACGTCACCAAAGTTATAACCAAAATCTCCAACGTGAACGATCACAGGTGCGTTGCGCATCTTGGCAGAAAATACTTGCTTGCGGGCGTAGTTCAGGTTGCCGTGCCAATCTCCCATGAACGCTACGCGCTGAGGGTTTAGGTTAGAGATGGTGTTCATTCTTTCTTCCTTTCAATATAAACGATTGCGTTCATAAGTATTGTTGTAGATTCTTTAGCGAACCCTATAAATTTATTGCACCCAGAACAAAGAATACCTCTTACACATTTGCCGCAAGAGTTCCTGCCCGAACAACACGAGTGGTCGTGATCTATGGCGTACTTAAACCTGTCTAATAATATCTCGTCCCTACAAATGGCACAGCGGCCGTCCTGGTTGCTGAGCATATCGACAACCTGTTCGGAAGTTAGGTTGTATCTGTTCTTAAGATGAGCCTCACGCCTTGACCTTTGCCATGCATCCTTGTCTTCCAGGATTCTGTTTTCTTTTCTCTCTTGCTCTTTGATAGCGCAGCATTTTTTGCACTGGCCTCTACGACGGGCCTTTGTTTTGTCAGTCCATCTAAACTCGTCTTCCAGCTTGTGCTCATTGCAAGAACTACACTGTTTCATAAGTACTCCCGGTGGGGTTTGAACCCACATGTCACCAGTTACCCTTTCTACACCTTATAAGAGTGAGGGGATACGGGAGCTGGTGCCCAAATGAATGGGCATTTTATCCTAGGAAAGTAGTTTAACACCATCGGTAGATGCGGTCAAGGCCACCTTCAATTGTTCAGTTTCGTACTTAAGATTCTCTGAGTAATTAACCTTCTTCTTACTCTGCACATTCATCTGTCGCTTAATGTTCGCCTGCAATGCCAGCTCATCCCTGAGGATTTCTAGCTGCTCAGTGTAGTAGGTAGCACGCTCTGATGTGAGACAATTGTCTCGATACCATTCGTCCAGAAGGTCTCCCATGATTTCAACAAATACCGGGTGGTTGAAATCATTGATCTGATTTGCCATGTGAATGCACCGATTATCATATTGACAGTGAAGATTGGTCTTTTTCACGTAAGCAAACAGCTTCGGTCCTAGATAACCCTCGTTCTTTCTATTGCGGAGAAATATCAATGAATATGCGATATAGCCAGTGATACACAATAGGGCCGCGACAAGCATTGCTGCGCTAAACGAAGTGAAGGTGTATGGGATGCCTGCCAGCGCCAGGCTAGCTGCTGGAATCGTATAGAGTGCGGTAGGTCGCATAGACCTTTCGAAGTCAAAGATTCCCTCACCCTTAATGAAGCACCATCTACGACCGTCAGGACTGACATGAATGGGAGTGTTTTTAGGCTCAAATCTCATCTGTGTCTCCTGACACTAGTGCGGACATTTGTGAGCCCCGCTTATGCGACAATCGTGCGGGGCAAACGATCAACCAAATCACTTCTCAAATCAATAGTGGTGTCCGATTGGGTCGCTACATCTATTCTACATCTCCGAGGATAGCCTTGGCAATATCTTCGCCAACATCCCCAAGTTGCTCAATGTAATAATCTATGATTTCCTGGCAGCGTTCGGGCTGCTCGACTGGTAGACCATTCTCTTTCTTCCAGACCGTCAGAGCGTACACCACATCTATCCGCTCCGCAATGAGGCTGGTGATTTCAGAATCTATCCAGTCAATGTCTTCCCTGGCGCTGTCACCAAAGGAACTCAAGGACGCCCGGTCTTGCGACGGTTCAGGTTACGCTGACGCCTAGCAACCTTGTTCCTGGCCCTGTTCTTTGCCACCTTGTACTCATCGGCGGTGCCGTAGTACACCGGCTTGTACTGCAATGCCCAGAGGATTGCGCGGGCGTAATCTGTATCAAAACGGTTTTCCATATCATTCTCCATCTTCTAGTTTGTTAAGTCGGGCATGAAGTTCGCCCATGTATCGGTATAGGAGCGCACTGTTCTCGGGATTGTAAACCACACGAGTGGCAAGGAACTGGCAGTAATCCAGTTCAGCTTGTATTTGATCCCTGTCTCTGCTCATGTGCCCTCCTATTTAATATTGAATCTAGTTTCGAACTCGTCTGCCGAGAACGGCTCACCATCACCATCTGCGAACAGGACTAGATAGTCTCCCTGATATACAAACACGGTGAGACCTGAGGGAGATATTAATCCCACCCAGCCGTCCTCGTCGTAGTCACTCATGACTTCGAATCCGTGCTTGGTTACCTGCTGGACAAACCAGTCTTTATTACGACCGTCCGAATCCAGAACCCATGCCTTGCCGGGGTGCTTGAGAGTTACGTCTAAATGCGACTTAAACTTCGCCACGATAAACCTCCCAAAAATCCTTTAGCTGCTTTGGATTGGGATTAACCACCCTGTCATCTTCGGTGCCATCTGGGTGGACTGCAACTACGCAAGGGATAGTCTTGACCCCGAAATGATCGGTCAGTGTTGATTCGGTATCTACATCCACATACCTCATATAAACTGTATGAGACTCGATCAGGGCATCAGTGTATGGCTTAAGACGCTTGCAGAACGTGCACCAATCTGCCGTGAATACCAAAAGCTTAATCATTAAAATCCTCTACTTTCATTTCTCTTACGAACATGTTCACGCGGATTGACCACAAATGTAACTTCCAGTTTCAGTTCGAACTCATTGTAGAAATTACACTCCGGGCAAACATCGTACACGTATGTATGTGCACGATTAGCATGTACCCAGAAGTCCACCGGGGAGAACGTGTCGAGCAACTTGTCACCGTCCTTGGACTGGAAGTCCTTGATCACGGCATCACAGTTCTGACACGTAATTCCATCGGGATTAGTAATTGTATCAAACATACCCATGTCATTCTCCCCACTCTTTTAGTCTCATTTGGACCGTATTGGCAAGTTCATCAAGCGGTACCGACAGCAGATACTCTCTGCGCCTCGGGGTAACCACCGGATCAAACCTACCATACTCCACACCATCCTGCAAAGACCACATCAGTCTGAGGGCGTGTCGCTGCGGCTTGAGTTCCATGTTCCTGCTGAACGCATACGCAGTATCCAGATACCTCTGAACAAAATTAAACGTATTCAGCCTGTAGGACTGCCGGAACTCTGTCATGGTATCGAACATCGGGGAGTTGCTAAACATTGCCTCTAGGGACTGATGAGCGCCCATATCGCAATAGTGAAGCCAGGTGCTCAGGTTCATCTGAGTCACATCAAGTCCATCCTTGATTGTCTGGTATGCCCACCGGTGCTTGTTGCGCGGGACGTTCTCATAGACTTCGAAGTAGTCGTTGTCGGACCCCGGATGGTTCAGACCATACAGGTGTGATCCGTGCACCGTTCTAAAAAGAAGTCTCATTGTATTCACCCCACGTAATAATGGTCTCGAATGTTACATTGTAGTCCGAGGGGGATTCGAACCCCCACTGTACGCCTTTTGAGAGCGCCGCCTCCTGCCGTTGGGCTACCGGACCTTGGATGATAAGTATACGCTAGCTACCATTGCAATCTTTATCCCGCATAAGGTATAGAGCCTCACGTATTTTACGTTGCAATTCACTTATCTCGTACTGGAGACGGGACTCGAACCCGTATGCACTTAAGCGGCACATTTTAAGTGTGCTGTGTATTTCCAGTTCCACCACTCCAGCTTATGACCGTTTCTGGGGAACACTACGGTCCAGAGTGCTGGTAATCTAGATAAGCGAACGGTGATCAAACCCACTCATCCAGACCCCTTTTAGTTAGTATTCTCTTGCGTACTTAATCGAGAGCCACAAGTTTGCCTGAGTGATAATGGCGTGGTTACTCACCGTCAGTGCTCCCACCAGGTGATCTACCTGCTGCCTGTTCTCTGGCAGTTCGAATGCCAACAACTCTTGGGCTTCCTTCAAGGCTTGCTGTGCCTGATTGACATGGCTCATGGCCTCGTAGAGGGTGTCCATGATCCTACCCGCTCGCTCTGCCGTGAATCCGCCATCTGCATTCTGTTCCATGTTTACTCCCTCAGTAGTCCGACACGATCAATTCTGCCACACGCTGACTGGCCCTGTCAACAGCTTCCCAGTCTCGGGTTCGCTTTGCGTTGTCAAGGTTCACCATGATCGTGCGAAGCTCCTGGTAGATACGAGAGTTGGGGTCCATAGCTGCCTCCTACAAGAATAGTGCGAGAATAATTAGTACCAAACAAATGAATAGAAAGATTCCAATTGGATTCATAATAACCTCCTTGAGGCTATTATACCTCGTACCACTGTCCGTTGGCCCACTCTTCCAGGTTAACAACATCCTCAAACCAGAGTTCCAACACAACCTTGTCGATTGCCTGGTCTGGGGTGTCAGTGGTCTGGAATGGATCGCTGTACGTGAGGACGCCATGCGGCTCGGTCTGGAAAACCCAACGGTAAGTGTTCATGGTTGGCCTCCTAAAGGCTTGTGATGTGATTACCATATCAGTCAGTGTACACGATTGCCTGGAAATTTCCATTGGTACCGCGAAGAACCGTTCCTCCGAAGCAAGTGTTGCCACGGTCACACCAGATCAGGATATCAAGATCGCTGATGTTGTCAGCAAAGACCCGTCCCGCATGGACATTGCGACCGTACTGAGGAGAGCTGCTGTCAACATGAATCGGCTTAATCGGCATGGCACCAAGCTCCTTGTATCGGTCCTGACGAGCCTTCGACTCGGTATCGGCTGCGGTGGTGAATGCGTATCCTGCAACGTGTCCCATGTGGACCTCCTTGGTTGGTGTGCCTAAAGCGTATCTGGTTTGTTCTAGTCTGTCAAGCGCCCTCGGCAGGATTCGAACCTGCGACCTTTTCCTTAGAAGGGAACTGCTCTATCCACTGAGCTACGAAGGCTTAATGGGTAGTCCCCCTGGTATCATCTTTCCACACCAGCGGGAAGCTAAAGTGCCGATCAAACACTCTCGCCAGACTGATCAGGTCTGCTACCCTCGTTCTTGTGATCCTAGTCTAGCACAGGATCAGATCATGTCAATTCGTACTTGCACTTACTCCCACACCGGCTGCCGTAAGCAACACAGCCGCAGGCCAGAAGACCGAGACACAGCTAGTGAAGCTCCAGGCTGCTACAGACGGCACCAGGACGTGCAGATTACCCAGCAGGATCATCAGTGCCCAGCCGCCGAATGCGACGCCTACCGCGAGGAAAAACAGAAACAATAAAGCTACGCCAACACCGGCAAGAAAATCATCCATCAGGCATCCACCTCAACCAGGCTGATCTTGAAATCAACACCGGGAGCATCAACGCGGGCGTACCTGAACCAGTTAACGTCTTCCGTGTCGCTCTCCTCTACGATGAACCAGCCGGGATTCTTCTCCAGCTCGAAGGCATTGCGATTGCTCTTAAAGACGTCGAATGCGTCCTCAAGGCTCACTGCCTCCTCGAAGTAGAAAGCCTCCTTGTAGTGGTCACCGGAAGTAACCTGCATCTTAACATTGTGTGTACTCATATTAAACCTCAACTTCCACGATTTTGATTTCGATAATGTCTTCGAACTTGTTATTCTCTACGTAATGGTATCGCTGATCTTCCACCAGCAAAAGAACGTCGGCCCCATCCTTGGCGAACTCTCGACTCGACTCCAGGTTCTCCTGGAAAATCTCGTTAGCCTCATCGAATGTCACCGGGGTCTTAAACCACAGCATGTCACGAGAACCATCAAGACTCTTGTCCAAAGAATGCATACGGACGTTATATGCTACAGCCATTGTTACTCCTTAGTTATTGAATCCGTGCCAGCCGAGCTGCATCAACTGCACGTCTCGGGGAATATCGTTCATTGCGTCACCGGTCCAACCCTTGTCGAACCCGTAGAGCAAACGGTACTCGTCCAAAGACGAGCCGTCAATAGGTCGTGCCGCCTGCGCGGGAGAAGCAACTGCTGCTGCAATTCCCACACCAATAAGTACTGCACCAAACATTTTCTTCATGTTACTCCTCATTTCTGATTAGACTTCTGAGTTCTTTCTGACGCTCTCTGGTAGTATCCACCCACTCGCCATTCCTCCAGCTAAGGTAGTAGATACTGATACGGCCAGACTTTTTATCGACCTCACGCCGACTAGTCTGGAACCGAGTCTCTGGCGGGTATCCTTCGATGGAGTCTAGAAACCTGTTGACTTCCTCAACTGTCATCTGTTCCGAGAAGATCATCCTCGAAAGGTTCAGAAAGACTATCTGCTCCGGTGTAGTCATCTGGATACCCCTTAATCCTGTAGTAGTGCTCCGCAACGTAGCGGCTCTGCCACTCCTTATTCTGCATGTTCCACATGCCCCATGTCAAGTCTTTGTTGCAATGGATGCAGACCACACGATAATGATCCCAGCTATACTTGCCGGAAACAATCGTCATGACATGATTGCCCCACTTATTCTTCTTGCAGCCGCTCTTCTTCTTGGACCGGTGTGGGGCATCCTCTTCCCCGCCATCGTGCGTGTGGCGGGCGTCTCGACGTACTACGCCGCCATAGCTCCACTTGTCTAGCCTGTCTACGTTGCGCTTGCTCTTGCCCACGCTATCACCTCATTCGTCGGTGGTGTACTCCAATGTAAATCCCCGGTCGGTGAGGACCGAAACAAGTCCGTCGTACGTGAAGAAACCCGGCACCACCGGAATCTCCATTGCATTGACTGTAAAGACCTTCTGATCCTCGCGGACGACCACGTAGGACTTGCTGTTCTTATCGACCCAAAGTTCACGACTCTTCATAATTAACCTCCGTTAGTAATTTTCGGTTGGTACCCAGATTCCGATTGGCGGAATCACAGCCATGTGTACGTCTACTCTTCTAGGTGCGTACTTGTACTGTATCAGATACTTTCCATCAGGGCCATCCGGTGCCACGTTCAGCTTGTGTTCTGGACCGTATTCTATCTTGCCCTTAAATCCGACCCACTTCTCTCTAATATACAAACGGTCGAATCTGGTTATGTAGTAGTCGTGCAGCCAGTTCCAGTCACTTTCATCGTCCTTAATATACATATGAAAGTTATGAGGATTGGTTAATGTCCACCAGCGGTACTCTGGATATTCTTGTCTTTGTGACCAACTCATAGTGGCTCCTAGCTAATAGCGCCGTGACGATTCTTTAGAACATTCTTGCTAGTGTTGCAGACAATCATATCGCAACTAAAGATCAGTTCTGAACTGCACATCAGATTATGTAGGCCGGGCATTTCGTTGTTCATCGTAACAACCTGCGCCATCAGTTCGTAGTTGTTCCCGCGTCTATTCCATAATGAGGCGGTATTGACCTGTACTGTAATTTCCATGATATCTCCCATGTTAGAGAACTTATTGTGCCTCCCTACGGAATCGAACCGTAAACTCTCGGGCTTCAACCGAACGCTTTCCCAGTTAAGCTAAAGAGGCATGGTGTCTCGTTGAATGCGCCACAATCCGAATTGTCTTGCGGTTCTCCTGCGATGACAATTTGCGCATCTAACATCACACTTTTCAATTTCTAGTTTAATATTGGCTATGGAATATCTATCATAAGCCTCAGCAACATTAAACCTTTTTTCTACACCGTCTCTGTGGTCAAACTCCAATACTACAGGGTCTGACTCGGGACAGTCAACACAGGGGTTAGACGATAAGTAGTTCCAAATAAAGTCTCGTGCTCGCTCTACTTGGGCCGCTTTGTTTTTCTCTTTCCTTGCCCTGTCGCCGTTTTGGTATCTTTCCCGCTCGTAATCCTTAAAGCATTCTTTGCACCAGGCGTGTCTACCATCTTTATTTTTGCTATTCTTACTGAATAACTCTATGTCTTTTTCTTCATCACATTTAGAACAAATCTTTTTCACAATTCATTCTAACATATTTGGAAACCTAAAGCCAGTTCCAAATATTTGTCGGGAAGCTCGGGAACGATCCGAGTCCACTAGTACCCAAAACTAGTATGCTTCCTGTACACTACATCCCGATTGCGTATTTTTCTTATCCCGCCAGATAATCAGAGTTGGATTTGCCCTAACCACGCTAGGGACCGGAAGGTCTCTGCACCGCCTAGTGCCTACCGGCTGGTCTTGCCGGTACGAAGCTTGCCTTGCTTAGCTAGCTTATCACGTAAACGTAGCTGCACGCAACCTTCTTCGCAATTTTCAAGATGATCCTTGTGCTTATCGCACCAGACCTTCTCATTGGTCGTTAACGACCTGTCACCGCATGGCGATGAATTCGGACCTGCCATTTTTATAGTTTGTAGTAGTTTTTCTATCACTAACTTCTCGATAGGGCTTTGGAACTCCCCACGAATCTGTTTGTGTATGGCAATTTGGACATAGCAACCTTAGATTCTCTCTAAGATTATTTGTTGTATCTCCATCAATATGATCAACCTGTAATGTTATTGGTTGACCACGCCACTCATTCAGTCCACAACCAGGTGCTGCGCATTTGTATTCTACTGATTCCAAGAAGTATCTTCTTATCGTAACCGTGTAGTTTACACCTTTTCTGAATATAGAATCCGAATATTTTCTGTAACCATATTTTGTAGTCGTAGATAAATGAGACCAATCCACACCCAGCTCGGTTGCTCTGGCTTTTAGCTTTGCCTTTCCAGATTCGCTCTTCGTGCTGACTTCAAGACGTTCTTGAACTTCAATCCATCTATCAGATTCAAGAATCGCCCGGATTAAATCCTTGTCTGTCCATTTTCTACTTGTCATAATAATTTATTATACCACATTCGGGGTACCATTTGATACCAACTACTTTCCCTCCTTTCCTACTAGTCAGTAGGAAAGTCAGCCGGGTTCAAACACCTTCATTGTATTACTCCTTAGTTAAAAAATTGTCTAGCGCCCAACTTATATAAATTTCCTTAAAGAAATTCATTTGATCACTGGTGATTTCGCTCTGCTCTGCCCCGCAGAATGACCAGTATACATAAGTACGTTCTGGTTCTGCAAACGGTTCATCAAAAGGATCAGCCCATATCTTATATCTCATATATCCTTCGTCTTGATCATATCCAGATTCGACTTCGAGAGCCCAGTTATGATCAAGATCAATTGAACCCCTTAGAACTTTATTATCCTCCATGTGCTACTTCTTTAACAAAGTTAGAAAAGTATGTTTCGTCTTCGTAAGTCTTAAGGTCACCATCTTCTGTGACATACTTAACCTCGACTACAGTATATGTATATGCACAGGTATCGCAGTGGCGGAAGTGACGTTCATCTTCATCAACAGACAGGACATACTTTACCTTGTCCTCAAAGTCTCGCTGACGCTCTAGCCACCTGGCTACGTCTTTATAAAACGCTTCACTCATTTTACCGCTCCTAAAAGTTCTAGTAGTGCATCCACATGCTCTACGCTGTTGTAATAGATATCATCAATATCTAAATCACCAAGAGATATTCTGTACTGGCAATATTCTCTGTATAGTCTAAGCTCTTCTAAAAGTGATTCGTAATGATTCTTTCTTTTGAAAAGTCGCACAACTACTCCTTTTACTTGAGTCCCGGCAACGAGATTCGAACTCGCGATCTTCGCTTCGACAGAGCGACGCTTTAGGCCAACTAAGCTATACCGGGTTATTAAATTAAGAGTGGAAACGACGAGACTCGAACTCGCTACCTTCGACTTGCAAAATCGACGCTCTTCCTGCTGAGCTACGTCCCCGTAGATGTTCTATCTTAGCAACATCGTTCTAGCTTGTCAAGCTTTGTACTCCCGCCAGGGCATGATCCTGGCCGTGTCGAATGATTGTTCAGCCGTCGCTGCCATTCTATACGTTCCGCCGTAGGGACTTGGCCGAATCGTACGCATTCGGAAACATCCTTCGGGAGCATGTCTTACATTACCACTGCTTCCAGTTCAACAAAAGCAATCCCCATAACGATGCCGTAACGGCAAACGAGGTGATCACAAACAGCCATGACGGTGCTTCTACCTTGCCTTCAATCATTAGCTGAATTCCTTTCTATCGACTGGATTACCGAAGCCGGTTTCTCTTTCCGGCCCCGCCGCATCGAACAGCGCTCGAAGGGATGCGGTCTTCTCGTCATCATTATGTACGGTGATGTACTTGTAGAACGCTCCCTGCGGACGTTCATTACGAACTCTTGCAACGAACAACAGGAGCCCGTCGTCCTGGTTTGAAAACTCGCTGCCGGTAAGTTCCTGTACCTCACGCACAGAGTCTCTTAGAACCTGCAAATTATCCCAGGTAATCGGCTCTGCATCAGCACATCCCCAGAAGAAGATATCGCTGCAATTAGCATACACATCAATCTGTGTGCGTTCGTCATTGTACCGCCAGAAGATAGCTTCGTTGGCGCTGAATTGTGACAGCTTCGCCACCTCATAAAGCAGGTCTTTATCAGTCTTGTTCACCAGGAACCTCCATTAATGAATGCAGGATGTATGGGAAGTTACACGTCACACACAAATCACTGCTCTTCGGATGAATACCATACTGCTTTCGTCCTATCCACCCGCTGCACCCCTCGCGCATCAGATGACGCCTTACCGGACGTAGAGTCTTTAACTCTGCCTCTAACTCTTCGATACGCTTATTAGCCTCGATATGAGACTGAATCAGTTGCCTCTGCTCATTGATACCAAGACTATGATCCATCTTGCCGATCACGTTCCTGTATCTGTTGAGAGTTTCAGTCTTCATCATCGCCAGGCTCCTCCGGTAGTAGCTTGTCAAGGGCATCAAGACGGGACTGAACGGACTCCTTTTCCTTAACAATTAGAGCACTACGTTCTTCTTCAAGTGCCTCGAAAAGTTCCGGTAGGTGGTTTACGGCAGCAAGAACACTTGCCGCAAGGATAGCGTTGTACTCTACAGCTTCCCTTTCAACGTCATCCCAGGTGCTTTCCTTAACCATAAAAACATCACGAATACATTCTAGGTCTACATGGTCTGACGTCCACAAATCCCCACCATTGTACCTGTAAACGTCCAGTTTCAAATCGACCCGATACTTTTGATTGTAAAGCGTTACATCAATATATTGAAAAAGAACGGTTCCTGTGACGTAGTTATTGGACACAGTAATAGATTGGGCTGACTCTGACGCATCCACTGTGATTTGCATTTCTCTCCTAAGGGCATCGGGATAATACTGATCTGACTCGCTCTTTCTGCTCGTCAGTCATTCTAAGATCGTACTTCGCTTTGACTGTAGCATACTGCTCTACGTACCTACAAGGTCCGTAATTTGGCAGCCACTCGTCTGGTGCCTTATTCGACTTCTGACGATTAATCTCCCTGGTTGTCACCATAAGATTCTCTGTGTCATTAGCGAAGGCAATACGCTTCTGGGTATTCCATGCGTCCGCCCCACTGTACCAAGCATCACTGAGTGAAACAACATGGTCGACCTCCATTACCGTCTCAGGATACTTATACCTGAACGATGTGTATGGGTCTTCAAGGTTACCAGACCGAAGCGCACACTTGGACTTCATTACTACATTCTCAAGCTGTTGCTTGAGAACATCGTCACGAGTGCTGCAACCATTGTTGTCCACGTCATACCAGGCGGGGCCAAACTTGGTCCTGTCGTAGGGCTGACCGGTGTAGTTTCCGTAAAGGATCACATAGGCTGCCAGAGCCGTAATGATTCCTACTGTAGCGAGAATTAGTTTTATTACTGATGTTTTCATAGTTACCACTTCAATACTACAACATCGGTAATAATTACTCTCCATCCCATGAAACTATCATAGAATAGGTATGAGGCCATGTTATCTCTGGTCAAAAACTCCCAGCACTGGAACCCCTTTGCCACCAGCCCATCGACACGATCAATAACCGTCCACTCATCCGTATTGCGAATAGCATCTACATAGAAAAGCTCCCTACCAGCTATTGTGCGCGGGACGCAAACTATCTCCTGCATCTTGCATGGGTAAGTGGCCATATTAACTCCTGTAATTCATATAGATGGGGGTCTTATCTATGCCTCAAAGTCATCGAGGAAACCGAACGGCTTAAATCCAAACCATCTATCTCGGGCTTCCGTAAGGCTAGCCAGACTGTCTACCTCTGTTTCCAGATGCCTTGCAAGTACAAAGTCTGGAATGTTAGTTGCTGTATCCTTGCCGTGCTTATTCAGCAGGTGCTGTAGCTCCCGGCAGAACTCGGTCTCTTCTCCCATTACTCAAAATCCTCTTCTGTAAGTCCGAAAATCTGTACTGACTCCACCAGCTTGGCGTTGATAGTCAACGCCGCCGTCTTCTTATCCGTAACCAGATTGAACACACCGGCACCAGAGGCAAGGAGAACCTTTTTGAACTCTCCATAAAGCTCGATCATATTCTGATCCCCAAGGTCTTCCTGGGAGACCTCATGCACTCGACCGGAGTTCATAGTGATAACCATATACATAATGTGTCCTATCTATCGTAGGGTTTACGTGGACGCGCAGGCCGGAGTCGAACCGACAGCTCAAGCTTATGAGACTTGAAGTTTACCATTAACCTACCGCGCTAGTACCGGTGACAGGAATCGAACCTGCATAATGCATCTTGTAAGGATGCCGCCTTCCCAATCGGACCACACCGGCAAAAGTGACGTACCCGGTATTCTCGGAGACCTCCCCATCATCACGACGGGGCGTGCAAGTGATTACACTATGCCACTAATTCTTATTTGTGTATGTCTACACTCTTTGCTATCACATTAATAGCACGTACAAGGCAGAACAAGAACTACCCATGTCTTACGCGATGAGGGTGGGGCTCGAACCCACACGGCAACTTCTCAGCTCCCAAAGAATTTTCAAGATTCTCTCCGCCAGGCCAACGCTCGGATTGCCTCACCATTTAGTTGTTACAGATCAGCCTCTCTGATCTTCTTCACCATGTTAATATACGGCATCTGACGTTCTTTTGTCAAGACGCTGAAATCTCCACCCGGATGCTGCAACCGGTACAGCTCCTCGCCAAAATCCCAGTATCTATGGTACTCCATTTGCCGCTCATGCGATTCCTTGGCTGCGTCTGCCAGCCGCCGAAACTCGTCGGCATCAATGATATGCTCACCGACAAGGACTTCGAGTCCGCGCATTGCGCTATCAAACTGTGCTCTGAACATAGGATGCCTCCTGTAGTTGTTGTTTACGTTGGTACCCACGGATGGAGTTGAACCATCTTTTGCTCTGTATCAGAGAGCTGCACTAACCGGTGTACTACGCGGGCTCATTCAGTTTATCCGATCTTCTCGCTTCCGTCAACCCTTACCATCCTAACGCATTCTGGCTCCCAGCTCAATCTTAGAGCATATGCGCTTTCTGGAGTATTAACGAACTCGATCACTCCACCGGCTACTCTACCAGAGAATGACCACTGACGCAATAGGCGTCCCTTGATATCTACGGGGTCTCGTTCCACCGGAGCTGTCAGCACAATCACCTGGACGGAGTATCCATTATTCTCATAGATAATATCTCCGGGCAATAGATTTTCTGTGGTGACTTTATTCATGCGCTTTCCTCTCCAGGTCGATTACTTCATCAAGATAGTCTGCGAACGCACACAGCGTAGAGCAATCCATCATATCCATATTGTCTAGAACGTACCTGTCGACGGCGCTGACTAGCATTGCTACGTCCCACCCGCTCATATCGAACGAAATCTTATGGTACTTTCTTTTTACCGGATCAATCATTATCTCTCCTCGAACGCGATACGGGAGTTGAACCCGTCTATCAGGTTTTGCAGACCTGCTCCTTGGCCGCTCGGACAATCGCGCTTGATACCTAGTCTACATCATATTGTGGACTAATGTAATACCTGTATTGAATATCCGTAGGTCGTCTGCGAATATCTATCTTGGCCTGCCACTTGTACGCATGGCATCCTACATTAATTGTGCTGCCGTCGCCAAGGTCCAGTACGACCAGATAGTAGGACGGTCTACCAGAAAGTATCCTTTTCATAAACGTCATCCATATCGTCGTAGTAGTTGGGATCACTGACAAAGTTTCTGCGCAGCCCGTTACTCCTGCGCCTCTCTGCCTTGTTGTTGATCTTACGCCACGACTGAGCGGTGCACAAGTCACACCCTCAGAAGTGGTTTCTACCATCACTATCTTCTATATAGAAACAGCGTGTATGCTTCCACCCGCCGCATGTGACCTGATCCCTGGCATTCGCGGGAAGATCGCAATCTCCCTTTGAATGATCATGAACTTCACTAATACTTAGACCATGACCTTTAGGATCATTTAGCTGTACCCAATACGGATCAGTCTTCTTAGTTCTACTCATCGTCCTCCCCATAGAGGGGCTTGTCTCCATCTCCGTTGTATCCAAAGGCGATACCGTTATCAAGACCCCAAACATTTTCGGTCATTCTTAATTCCTGAACTTCCCATCTGGAAGGGTCTTTTCTGGCTTCATTTGCCCAGTCCTCCCTGGTACCAATATACAAGCAGTTGTTTGTACCAGCCTCAGTAATGACCCAAAATGGGTCTTCATTCATTTCAAAATTAATCATCGTGTTCCCATCCTAATTCTTGATCCTTAAATGTTGCGATTTCGTGTCCATGCTTCTTTTGCATATGCACGCAGTACTTGTCGTCCGCATAGAAGCTCATGCCTTTACCCGGACGTTCGTCACACTCGAAACAGATATCAATAAAATCTGGACAACCTATACACATGCTCCCCAGGCAGGAATCGAACCTACGTACACTGGAACCAAAATCCAGCTGCCAGACCAGCACAGCACTGGGGATTATTAACTTAAAACGGCCACCGGCTGCCTATCCACTCAGCATATGCAGCGGGAATAGCCTGATTGATGTACTTTCTCGGGGCGTAGTGCCTTAGACCCATAGCCTGTCGTCCTTCGTCTGAGAAGGCCTTATAGCCTCTTGTCTGTTGGCCACCACCTCCATTGCCGTAGCATCCCACTGGCTCTCCCTGATGGTTGCATTTCAAGTCTACCTCAATATCCCAGTTCGTTTCAAACTCCCTGTGCCGCCAAAGCTGTCTGTACTTTCCATCCCGGCAATCAGCGCCAAGATCAAACATCGTTCCACATAAAGTGATCGGATTGATTAGGTGATCATTTGTACTCGGCACATTCTCGATGATGTACGGTACACCCGACTGCTCTAGCAAGTACCTGGTGTCTGGGATCAGATCGACATAGTTGGCACCTGTACGGTGTCTCAGATCGCTGTGTGCCTGACACGGAGGGCTGGCATGGACTAGATCAAACTGCATGATGAACCAGGGGTCTAGATCGAGAACATTGGCATTAATAAACTTGAACGGATAGAATTTAGCGCACTTAGGGTCAAGTTCTACTCCGGTGACTTCATAACCAGCTCGTGCGTAGCCATCTGATGCACCGCCAATTCCACAATAGAGGTCTAATAACTTAGGCTTTACCATAACTCCCCTAGGGCATACTGATCTGCTGCCCTGCGCCACTCAGCTAGATACATCAGATAAACAGCGAGCAATAATGCCAAGTACATGTTGCTCTCCTTTGTTTAGTAGCAAGGGCCGGGTCATCCATTCCCGAAATTCGGTTTCCAAGCTAGACTAGTATTCGCTTCCGTACGGACCGCGTGATTAAGGTGTGTTTTTCACTACCCTCGCGTGCTGCCTCCAGGGATCGAACCTGAACCCAGTCATTACCACTGACTGATACTACCATTGTACTAAGGCAGCTCATACGATAGACTCGTCAGCCCTTTCCACACTCAAGCCGTCGTACCGGCTTATTACCACGCAGTGAGCTTCTACGAGAGGCTGGTGTGTGTTCCTGAGCCTCCTGTCGGTTTCGAACCGACCGCCTACGCTTTACAAGAGCGTCGCTCTACACCAAATGAGCTAAGGAGGCAGCGACACTGTGCCTTGACCAATTTGGTTTTATCACTCCGGTCACAATGTCTCGTTAAATTATATTAACACCTGGCAGTGGTGGATGTCAATCTTCTACTACTCCGAACAGCACAACTGTTGGCTTTGACTGCGGAAGAATCTCTCCCAAAGCATTCTCCAGAATCTTTGCCGACTGGTCAATGTTTTCCTGTGAGGCGTCGAAGTACTGTCCCGTACTGAGTTCTACAATGTAACTAATTCTAGGCATTTGTTTCCCTCCTTAGTAATGGACAGAACGACGGCGGGGAGTTGAGTTTGGAGTGATGCCCACCCGCCGTCGCCTGACCTTATCGCTTGGAAACGAATCGTCCCAAGCTGTCCCTAGTAAGCAAGGTATGATTCTGCCTGGTATCTACCGGGCGGGGATCGTACTTGCTAT
>Ga0164307_10000527_pt1 | contig 16674 bp, 14 predicted proteins | sample Whisoiple_243_MG_FD_110214 | JGI IMG/M metagenome (GOLD analysis project Ga0164307, IMG submission 110214) | Soil microbial communities amended with fresh organic matter from upstate New York, USA - Whitman soil sample_243_MG | ecosystem: Environmental > Terrestrial > Soil > Unclassified >...
CCGGGGCGACGTTCTTGCCGCCCGCGGTCACGAGGATCTCCTTCTTGCGGCCGGTGATCCGCAGGTAGCCGTCCTCGTCCATCTCGCCGATGTCGCCGGTGTGGAACCACCCGTCGGCGATGGCGTCGGCCGTCGCGGTCGGGTTGTCGTGGTACGCGTTGAAGACGCCGACACCCTTGAGCAGGATCTCGCCGTCCTCGGCGATCCGGATGCCCGTGCCCGGCAACGGCGGTCCGACGGTGCCGATCTTGATCTTGTCCGGCGTGTTGACCGCGACGGGCGCGGTCGTCTCGGTGAGGCCGTAGCCCTCGAGGATGACGACCCCGATGCCCCGGTAGAAGTGGCCGAGGCGCGTGCCGAGGGGCGCCCCGCCGGAGACGGCGTAGCGCACGTGCCCGCCCATGGCTGCGCGCAGCTTGCCGTAGACGAGACGGTCGAAGACCGCGTGCTGGATCCGCAGCCCGAGGCCGGGTCGGCCGGCGTCGAGGGCCTCGCTGTAGGCGATCGCGACGGTGGCCGCGCGCAGGAAGATCTTGCCCTTGCCCTCGGAGGACGCCTTGGCCTCGGCCGAGTTGAAGATCTTCTCGAAGACACGGGGGACGGCGAGCACGAAGGTCGGCTGGAAGCCGGCGAAGTCGTCGAGGAGCGTCTTGATGTCGGCGGAGTGGCCCATCCGGGCGCGACCCTCGACGCAGAGCACCTCGATGAAGCGGGCGAAGACGTGCGCGAGGGGCAGGAAGAGCAGGGTCGAGGCGTTCTCGGTGAGGACGACCTGGCCGAGCTTCTCGATGGCGTTCTCGGCGAGGTCGAGGAAGTTGCCGTGGGTCAGCTCGCAGCCCTTGGGTCGGCCCGTCGTGCCCGAGGTGTAGATGATCGTCGCGACCGCCCGTCGGTCGAGTCCGGCCCGGCGCGCTGCCAGATCGGCGTCCGAGACCTCGCGGCCCTTCTCGCGCAGGGCGTCGAGACCACCGGTGTCCATGGTGACGACGTCGCGGAGCGACGGCAGGTCACCCCGGACCTGCTCGACGAGCGAGCGGTGTGCGTCGGTCTCGACGACGACGACCTGGGCGACGGAGTCCGAGAGGATCCACTGGACCTGCTCGGCCGAGGAGGTCTCGTAGATCGGCACGACCACGGCGCCCGCACTCCACGCGGCGAAGTCGACGAGGGTCCACTCGTAGCGCGTGCGCGACATGAGGGCGACCCGGTCGCCGGGCTGGAGCCCCTCGGCGATGAGGCCCTTGGCGACGGCGGCGACGTCGTCGGCGAACTGGGCCCACGTCACGTGCGTCCAGCCCCCGGAGGGCGTCTTGCGGGAGAACGCGGTCTCGCTCGCGTTCTCCGCGGCGTTGCGCACGGGGAGGTCGGCGAGGCTTCCCTCCGTCGTGACGGGGGCGAGTGGTGCGACGACGTTGTCCTTCACTGTCACTCCTGATGGCGGGGCCGGGGAACTGTGCTGCACCTTACCGATCGGTAACCGCGCAGACCACGTCAGCATCATCACAGGGCGGGCTCGGCGGTCGGGCGCGCCGCCCCGCGGCGCAGGGCTGCCGTCGTCCCCATCTTGGCACGCGGCCGACGCGGGATGACACCGGCGGGGACAACCGCGGTCGGCCCGCTGACGACGCGATAGCCTTCGGCGCATGGCCGATCGCACCGAGTCCTCCATCGTCATCGACGCCCCGCCCGGCGAGGTGCTCGACGTCATCGCGGACTTCGAGGCCTACCCCGAGTGGGCGGGCGAGGTGAAGGACGTCACCGTGCTCGCCGAGGAGGGTGACGGCTGGGCCGACCAGGTTCAGTTCACCCTCGACGCCGGCGCCATCAAGGACACCTACGTCCTGGACTACGAGTGGGACGTCGTCGAGGACGGCACGGGCGTCGTCTCGTGGTCCCTCGTCTCCGCGCAGGTGCTCAAGGCGATGAACGGCTCCTACACCCTCGCCGGTGACGGCGACGGCACGAAGGTCACCTACCGCCTCTCCGTCGACGTCAAGATCCCCATGATCGGGCTGCTCAAGCGCAAGGCGGAGAAGGTCATCGTCGACACCGCGCTCAAGGAGCTGAAGAAGCGCGTCGAGGCCTGACCGACCGTGACACCGAACGACGGTCCCGACGCGGCACCCGCCGCCCCCGACCAGCCCCACCGGCTCGACGCCGACGGGTCGACGCGCCCCGACGACGCGCCTCCCGGCAGCGTCGCGGCAGAGGCTGCGCTGCTCGTCGACCTGCTCTCGCGCCGCACCTGGTCGGGAAGCTCGCGTATGCCGTCCGGTGACTCCAGGGGTGAGCGTGCGGGCGGCGCAGCGCACGGCCACGACCACGCCGCAGGCCCGGCCTCGCCGGCGGGTGACTCCGCGGGCCCGGACGCAGCGCGTCGACCCGACGGGTCGCCGGGGGAGTGCACGTGCGGGGGCACGACGCCCGCTGCGTGCCGCGTGTGTCCCGTCTGCCAGCTCATCGCCTTCGTCCAGCAGGTCGACCCCGACACCATCGAGAAGGTCGCCGACTTCGTCGGCTTCGCGGCCACGGCCCTGCGCGACCTCGCGACGGCGCAGCGGGAGCGGCGCGCCGAGCCTGCGCCCGACGGTGACACGGACCGCGACGACGCCCACCCCAGCGCCGACGCCGACGACATCGACGCCGACGAGAACGGCCCCGGAGGCAGCGCATGAGCAGGCGTCTCGCGATCGGCATCGACATCGGCGGCACGAAGGTCGCGGGTGGTGTCGTCGACGAGTCGGGCGTCATCACCCATCGCACCCGTCGTGACACCCCCCACCGCTCGACATCCCCGGCGGTCGTCGAGAACACCATCGTCGAGTCGGTCGAGGAGCTGCTCGGCCACGTCGACGCCGACGACGTCGTGGCCGTCGGCATCGGCGCCGCGGGCTTCGTCGCCGAGGACCGCGCGACCGTCGTCTTCGCGCCGCACCTGTCCTGGCGCAACGAGCCGCTGCGTGACGCGCTGTCGCAGCGCATCGCCCTGCCGATCACCGTCGACAACGACGCCAATGCCGCGGCCTGGGCCGAGGCGACCTTCGGTGCCGCCCGGGGAGAGTCGCACGTCGTCGTCATCACGCTCGGCACGGGCATCGGCGGCGCCCTCATCATCGACGGCAACGTCCAGCGCGGGCGGCACGGCATCGCCGGCGAGTTCGGCCACATGCAGATCATGCCGGGCGGCGCGCGCTGCGAGTGCGGCAACCGTGGCTGCTGGGAGCAGTACGCCAGCGGCAACGCGCTCGTGCGCGAGGCCCGCGCCATGATCGAGGCCGGGTCTCCCGTCGTCGCCGACCTGCTCGCCCGTCTCGGCGGCGACGCCAACGCGCTGACCGGTCCCTTCATCACCGAGGCCGCCCGCGACGGCGACCCCACCGCGCGCGAGCTGCTCGCCGACATCGGCGAGTGGCTCGGTATCGGGCTGGCCAACCTCGCCTCGGCCTTCGACCCCGGCCTCTTCGTCATCGGCGGTGGCGTGAGCGCGGCCGACGAGATGCTCATCGGCCCGGCCCGTGAGGCCTTCCGCCGGCAGCTCCCGGGGCGCGGCTACCGTCCGGAGGCGCGGATCGTGCGCGCCGTGCTCGGCAGCGATGCCGGTCTCATCGGGGCCGCCGAGCTCGCGCGGGCCGGCCGCTGAGCCCGTGGCCGTGCGGCCCGGTGGCCGACCGGAGCACGTGCTGCGGGTCATGAGCTACAACGTCCACGACCTGCTCGACGACCGGGCAGCAGCGGCACGCGTCGTGCGTGCCGTCGCCCCCGACGTGCTGTGCCTCCAGGAGGTCCCGCGCCGGCTCACGACGGAGCTCCGCCTCCCACCCTTCGCACGTGACTGTGGTCTGCACTGGCGCCGAGGCCGCCTCGGCACGGGCGGGACGGCGGTCCTGACGGCCGCACGGGTGGTCGTCCACGGCACGTCGCGTGGCCGTCTGCCGGTCCGCTTCCCCGACCGCACTCGGGGGTACGCCGCCGCGACCGTCTCGCTCCCGACCGGCGGTCCGTCGCGTCGTGCCGTCACCGTCGTCAGCGTGCACCTCGGGCTGCGCGCCTCCGAGCGGGCGAGGCACGCGGCCACCGTCCTCGCCGTCCTCACCCGGCTCGGTGGGCTCGACGACCGGGCCGTCATCGCAGGGGACCTCAACGAGGGACCCGGCGGGACGGCATACGCGATGTTCGCCGAGCACCACCCGCCGGTGTCCGGCAACGCGCCCACATTTCCCGCGCTCGACCCGAGGACCGCCCTCGACGTCGTCTTTGCCGGGCCGGGACTGCGGGTCGTCGAATCGGCCGAGACCGTCGTGGGCGAGGGTGACCTCGTAGCGGGGTCGGACCACCGGCCGGTCTGGGTCGACATCGACCTCGGGTCCGACTGACGCGTCGGACCGCCTCGCGACCGGCTAGAGGCGGGTGCCGTCGTCGAACGGGTCCCGCTCGGTGCCGCCGCGCAGGACGAGCAGCACGAAGCCGACGACGACCATGGTCAGGGCCGTCACGACCCACCAGCCGCTGCCGTCACGGTCGAAGAAGAGGACGTAGAGCAGCAGCAGGGGGCCACCGGCGAGGCCGCCGACGATCGCCCAGAACATCGGGTCGGTCTCGGCCGACGGGAGGTCGATCTCGGAAGGGGGGACGAAGTGGTCGTCGCCGTCCGATGCAGCGTCGGCGTCGTCGCGGCGGGACGTCGGGCCGCGCCACTCGTGGGACGTCGTCGGGGCGATCGGCAGCTCGAGCAGACCGGACGACCCCGACGGGGTCGACGCGCCGGCTCCGGGCTGCTGGGGCGGTGCCGTGGGGTCGGTGCCCCGGCCGGCCTGCGGGCGTTCCACCGTCGAGGGTGAGGCGTCCGGGGCCGACGTCGGACCGGGCTGGTCAGCCGTGTCGGCCGTGTCGGCCGTGTCGGCCTCGGTCGGCGAGACCGACGGTGGCGCAGGGTCGGCGACCTGCTCGGCCGCCTGGTCGGTCGACGCCGTGGCGTCCGGACGCTGTGGCTCGGGTGCCTCGTCGTCCCATCCCGCGATGATCCGCGCGAACTCCGCGTCGAGGTCGCGGTCACTCATCGTCCGCCCCCGGCGACGGTCGTGCGGAGGGGCGGGGAAACATGCCGAAGCCCGTTGCGGCGTCGGGACGGACCGTCACGGTGGGGCTCCTCGGGCGAAGCGGCTGGACCTGCTGATCCTCGCATGCGCCGCTGTCAGTGCGCGAGTGTCGTAGAGTTCGAGCCGTCACAGACGGAAGGCGGACACGGTTGTTCTACTGGTTCCTCAAGACGATCGTCATCGGGCCGATCATCAAGCTCCTCTTCCGTCCGTGGGTGGAGGGGGAGGAGAACATCCCCGAGGAGGGTGCCGCGATCTTCGCGAGCAACCACCTGTCCTTCTCCGACTCGATCTTCCTCCCGCTCGTCGTGTCCCGCCGCGTCACGTTCCTCGCCAAGAGCGACTACTTCACCGGCCGAGGCATCAAGGGCCGGCTCACGGCTGCCTTCTTCAAGGGCGTCGGGCAGCTGCCCGTCGACCGGTCGGGTGGCAAGGCGAGCAATGCCGCCCTGACCTCGGGCCTCAAGGTGCTGCGTCGCGGTGAGCTGCTCGGCATCTACCCCGAAGGCACCCGGTCACCCGACGGCCGCCTCTACCGCGGCCGCACCGGCGTGGCCCGGATGGCGCTCGAGGGCAAGGTCACCGTCATCCCCGTGGCCATGATCGGTACCGACAAGGCCCAGCCCACCGGCAAGGTCATCCCACGGATCATGCGGGTCGGGGTTCGGGTCGGCAAGCCGCTCGACTTCTCGCGCTACGAGGGCATGGAGGACGACCGCTTCGTCCTGCGCTCGATCACCGACGAGATCATGTACGAGCTGATGCTCCTCTCGGGCCAGGAATACGTCGACATGTACGCCACGTCGATGAAGGACCGGCTCGTCTCCGCAGCTCGGGCCAAGGCCCGTGAGCTGCAGGAGGCTGCCAAGCCCGGCAGTGCCGCGCCCGAGCTGGAGGAGGCTCTCGACGCCGCCGAGGGCAAGGCCCGCCCCGCCCCGGCCTCCGAGTCGTCCGGAACGACCTCGGCCTCGACCTCCGAGGACGACAGCGACGGCGACGCTCCCGTCGTGGCGGCGTCCTGACGTCATGGCTCGCACGCGGCACGGCGCGGGCCCGGAGCACGACGGTGTTCCCGACGGTGAGCCGGGCGATGTGCCGGGCGGCCCTGACACCGAACTGATCCCGGCTCCGGCGCCGCTGTCCGACGACGAGCTCCCCGCCGCCGTCTCGGCGCCCACGGTGGCCGTGCTCGACGACGAGCACGCCATCGTGCGCGGGCTGTGGCGCGGCATCGACGTCTTCCGCTGCCTCGCCCTCGCGTATGCCGTGTGGTCGGTCTGGGAGCGGCACGAGCAGATCGCGCACCTCGTCGGGGCGGTCGCCATCCTCGGAGTCCTCGCCGGCTGGACGCTCGCGGTCACGTTGCGACCGGTGCGCACGGTCCGCGCCTACACCATCGAGCTCGCCATCGGTTGCTCCGCGATCCTCGCGACCCGGCTCGTCGACGACCCCGACGTCATCACTGCCGGGGCCAAGACCATCCCCTCGATCTGGCCCACCGCGGCCGTCATCGGGTTCGCGGTGCTGCGCGGCTGGCGCGGTGGTCTCGCAGCCGCCTCGCTCGTCGCGGCGTGCTCCTTCGTCGAGGTGGTCGAGCCGACTCCCAACACGATCAGCAACTCGATCTTCGGGCTCCTGCTCGGCGGCTGCATCGGCTACTGCGTCGACCTCGCCCGCTCGAGCCACGCGGCGCTCGCCGAGGCCATGCGGCTCGACGCGGCCCGCGCCGAGCGCGACCGGCTCGCCCGCACCGTGCACGACGGCGTCCTCCAGACGCTCGCCTTCATCAACCGGCGCGCGAGCGAGATCGGCGGGGAGGCGGCGCGGCTCGGTGCGATGGCCGGCGAGCAGGAGCGGATCCTGCGGACGCTCGTGAGCCAGACGGACCTCGCCGAGGTGGGCCGAGCCGTGAGCGGTGACGCCGACCTGCGGGGCCTGCTGCGCCATGTCGAGGGCGACGGCGTCCAGCTCGTCTCGCCCGCCGACGCCGTGCTCCTGCCACGAAGGGTCGCCGACGAGGTCGTCGCCGCCGTCGAGGCAGCCCTCGACAACGTCCGCAAGCATGCCGGTGACGACGCACGGGCGTGGGTGCTGCTCGACGACGACGGCGACGAGATCGCCGTCACGATCCGCGACTCCGGTCGTGGCCTACCGGAGGGTCGGCTCGAGGAGGCCGTCGGCCAGGGTCGTCTCGGCGTCTCGGCGTCCATCCTCGGACGCCTCGCCGACCTGGGAGGCACGGCCACCATCACGTCCGGGCCCGCCGGCGGCACGACGGTCGAGCTGCGGATCCCCAATCGCCGTACGACACGTCTGACCAACCGGCACCATGGTCGGCGGACGCCCGCGACGACCGAACGCGGGCCGCAGGTCGGCACCCAGGGACGAGGAGCACCGTGACGGAGCAGGAGGACGCCATGCCGCAGCAGGGGAGCAGCACGCCGCCCGAGCACATCAGGGTCGTCGTCGCCGACGACCACCCGATGTGGCGCGACGCCGTCGCCCGTGACCTCGCCGACGCCGGCTTCGAGGTCCTCGCGACCGCGGACGACGGCCGGTCGGCGGTTGCGAGGACCCGGGCCACGGTGCCGGACGTCCTCGTCCTCGACCTCAACCTCCCGGGCCTGTCCGGCGCCCAGGTCTGCGCCGCCCTCACCGCGGCCCAGGTGCCGACCCGCATCCTCATCCTCTCGGCGAGCGGCGACCACCAGGACGTCCTCGACGCGGTCAAGGCCGGCGCGCTCGGCTACCTCGTGAAGTCGGCCGGACGTGAGGAGTTCCTCGCTGCCGTGCGGGCCACGGCCGCGGGGGAGCCCGTCTTCACCGCCGGCCTCGCCGGCCTCGTCCTCGGCGAGTTCCGGCGCGTCAAGGCCGCGGGTGGAGGCACCCCGGAGCGACCCATCCCCGAGCTGACCGACCGCGAGACCGAGATCCTCAAGTACGTCGCGACGGGCATGGGCTACAAGGAGATCGCGTCGACACTGTTCCTCTCGCACCGCACCGTGCAGAACCACGTGCAGAACATCTTCGGCAAGCTCCAGATGCACAACCGCGTCGAGCTCGTCCGCTTCGCGATGGAGCGCGGCCTCGACCTCGCCGACCCGACGTGACCCGCATCGACCCGAGCTGACCGCGCTCCGCCGGCCGGACGGCATACGTCGTCGGTGACGCGACCGCGGCGCTCGAAGGTTTCGGGATGCGGACCCGGGCGGGGGCACCCCCGTGCGACGTCTACGCTGGCGGGGTGAACACGAGGACCGCCACCGCCGATGCCGGCCTCGAACCCGTTGACGGGTCCGAGGCCCTCGCCGCCCTCACGGCCGCGGCCACCGAGCTCGAGGCCCAGCAGCAGCCTGCCTGGCCCGACACAGCGGCGCTGGCCGAGGTGATCGAGACCCTCGCCTCGTATCCTCCGCTCGTCTTCGCAGGCGAGTGCGACATCCTCACCGACCGGATGGCCAAGGCCGCAGTGGGTGAGGCCTTCGTGCTCCAGGGTGGCGACTGCGCCGAGACCTTCGCCTCCGCGACCGCCGACAACATCCGCGACCGCATCAAGACGATCCTCCAGATGGCCGCGGTGCTGACCTACGGCGCATCGGTGCCCGTCATCAAGATCGGGCGCATGGCCGGGCAGTACGCCAAGCCGCGCAGCTCGACCGTCGAGACCCGCGAGGGCGTCACCCTGCCCGCCTTCCGCGGCGACATGGTCAACGACTTCGCGTTCCACGAGACCGCCCGCATCCCCGACCCGCAGCGCCTCGTCCGGGCCTACCACGCGAGCTCGGCGACCCTCAACCTCGTGCGCGCCTTCACGACCGGTGGATTCGCCGACCTGCGGCACGTCCACGACTGGAACCGTGGCTTCGTCGCCAACTCGGCCAACCAGCGCTACGAGAAGATCGCCAAGGACATCGACAAGGCGATGCGCTTCATGTGGGCCTGTGGTGCCGACTTCGACGCCATGCGCACCGTCGAGTTCTACGCCGCCCACGAGGCGCTGCTGCTCGACTACGAGCGGCCCCTGACGCGCATCGACTCGCGCTCGGGGCGTCTCTACGACACGTCCGGCCACTTCGTCTGGGTCGGCGAGCGCACCCGTCAGCTCGACGGCGCCCACGTCGACTTCGTCTCGCGCATCAGCAACCCCATCGGCGTCAAGCTCGGGCCCAAGGCCGACATCGACGAGGTGCTGCGCCTCATCGACACGGTCGACCCGAACCGCACGCCGGGCCGCCTGACCTTCATCACCCGCATGGGCGCGGGCACGATCCGCGACGCCCTGCCGGCTCTCGTCGACAAGGTGACGGCGTCCGGTGCCACCGTGACGTGGATCTGCGACCCGATGCACGGCAACACCTTCGAGAGCCCGTCCGGCTACAAGACGCGTGACTTCGAGGACATCGTCGAGGAGGTGCGCGGCTTCTTCGAGGTGCACCAGTCGCTCGGCACGATCCCCGGCGGCATCCACGTCGAGCTCACCGGCAACGACGTCACCGAGTGCCTCGGCGGCGCGGAGAAGATCATCGACTCCGACCTCGAGAAGCGCTACGAGTCCGTGTGCGACCCCCGCCTGAACCACCAGCAGTCACTGGAGCTCGCGTTCCTCGTCGCCGAGATGCTCGGCCAGGCCTGAGCGGTGGCGGCGACGAGTCCCTTCCGGGCAGACCTGCTCAGCGACACCCTGACCCAGCCCTCCGAGGCCATGCGCGATGCCATGGCGCGAGCGGAGGTCGGCGACGACGTCTTCGGTGAGGACCCGACGCTGCGCGCCCTCGAGGAACGCGTCGCCGGGATGCTCGGGCACGAGGCCGCGCTCTTCACGCCCTCGGGCTCGATGGCCAACCAGCTCGGCGTGCGGCTGCACGTCAAGCCGGGCGAGGAGCTCATCGGTGACTCGCTCGCCCACGTCGTGCGGGCCGAGCTCGGTGCCGCCGCGGTGCTCTCGGGCATCTCGTCGCGCACCTGGGTCTCCGAGCGCGGTCGCTTCCGCGCCGACGACGCCGCGTCCCTCATGGTCACCGGTGTCGGGCCGTACCAGGTCTGCACGTCGCTCGTGATCGTCGAGAACACCCACAACTTCGGCGGCGGCACCGTGCAGTCGCTCGACGAGATCCGCCGGGCGCGGGAGGTCACCCGTCAGCGCGGGGTCGCCATGCACCTCGACGGGGCGCGGCTCTTCAACGCGCACGTCGCCTCCGGAGTGCCGGTCGGTGACTACGGCCGTGAGTTCGACACCGTCTCGATCTGTCTGAGCAAGGGTCTCGGCGCCCCGGTCGGCAGCGTGCTCGTCGGCTCGGCCGATGCCATGGCCGAGTCGCGCATCTGGCGCAAGCGCTTCGGCGGAGGCATGAGGCAGGCCGGGATCCTCGCTGCCGCAGGCCTTTTCGCGCTCGACCACAACGTCGAGCGCTTGGCCGACGACCACGCCCGGGCGCGACGAGCCGCCGAGGCGATGGCGGAGGCCGCACCCGGCGCCGTCGACCTGGCCACCGTCGAGACCAACATCGTCATCGTCGACGTGGCCGCGGTCGGCTGGACCTCCGCCGCCTTCGTCGACGCAGCCCTCGCCGCCGGGGTGAGGACGTACGCCGTGGGGCCGGGTGCCGTGCGTCTCGTCTGGCACCTCGACGTCGACGACGCCGGCACCGACGTCGCGATCGACGTCCTCACCGGCCTGCTGCGCGCGGCGCCCGAGGCCGCCTGACCCGGACGCACGCCGCCCTGTCCCGTTCGAGGTGATGTCGACGCCCGCGGGCGTGCCGCGATGACCTCGAACGGACGTCCGTGGTCGGGGTCAGACCTCGTGGTGGAGGGCCTCGGCGGGCAGCTCGCCCGGGCGCCGCCGCGCGAGGAGCTCGACGGCGTACATCGCGGTGAGCACGAGCGCGCCGCCGATGACCATCCGCAGCGTCGCGGTCTCGTCGCCCAGGGTCACGGCGAAGAACGCCGCGAAGACCGGCTCGAGCGTCATGACGATGGCCGCCCGCGTGGCCGGCATGTGCGCCTGCGCCCACGTCTGGACCCACAGGGCCAGGATGCTGGCGAAGACGACCATGTAGAGCACCGACGCCCACTGGCCCGGCCCGCTCGGCAGGACGACGCCACCGGGCAGGGCGCCGACGACGCAGAGCACGGCGATGACGACCATCTGCACGACGGACAGACCGGTCGCGATCTCCGAGGCGCTGTAGCGGCCGAGGCCGACGATGTGCAGGGCGTAGAGAGCGGCGGCGAGCAGGGTGATGGCCTCGCCGACCCCGACGGAGAAGCCGTTGAGCGAGAGCAGGGCCAGGCCCACGGTCGCGAGCCCGACCGCCGCCCAGGTGGATCCGGCCACGCGCTCGCGCAGCAGGACGGCGGTGAAGACCGGGGTGAGCACGACGTAGGTGCCGGTGATGAAGCCCGACACGGAGGCCGGTGTCGTCGCGAGGCCCTGCGTCTGGAAGATCTGGGCCAGACCGTAGAGGGCGCCGAGACCGACTCCGACGAGGACCTGACGACGGCTCAGGGCCCGCACCGGTCGCCAGAACACGAGGAGCATGATGACCGCGGACAGGCTGAAACGTACCGCGAGGAAGTCGACGGGCGGGACGGTCTCGACGAGATCGCGGATGAGGAAGAACGTCGAGCCCCACACGGCGGTGAGGGCGACGAGGAGCAGGGTGCCCAGGCGCGTGCGCGCCGCAGGTGTCACGGACGGCCTCAGACGATCGTCAGGTGGATCGTCGTGCCCTTGGGCACGGGCGTGCCCGCTGCGGGGTCCTGGGCCCGGACCTTCTTCTCGAAGAGCTCACCGAAGGGGTACTGCTTGTCGACCGTGAAGCCGAGGTCGGTCAACGTCTTCTCGGCGGCGGTGTCCTGCTGGTCGACGACGTTGGGCACGGGCACCAGCACCGGCCCCTTCGACACGACGACCGTGACGGCGTCGCCCCGGTGCAGCGTGCCCTTGTCGGGTGACTGCGAGACGACCTGGCCGGCGGGCACGGCGTCGCTGTTGACGTCCTCGCCGCGCTGCACCGTGAGCCCGGCCCTCGTGATGGCTGCCGAGGCCGCGTCGAACGGTGCGCCGGTGACCGTGGGCACCTCGATCGGCTCGCGCCCCTTCGAGACGACGACGGACACCGAGGTGCTGCGCTTGACGGACTCGCCGGGTGCGGGGTCCTGGGAGATGACGACTCCCTTGGCCACCGTCTCGCTCCACTCCTCGGAGCGGCCGCCGAGCCGGAGCGTCAGGGGTGACAGGGTCGCCCCGACGTCGCCGAGCCGGGCGCCGACGAGCTTCGGGACGGCATACCGCTCCTTGCCCTTGGAGACGACGAGACGGACGGTCGACTCCTTGCCGAGCTCGCTCCCCGCGCCGGGCTCGACGCGGAGCACGACGCCCTTGGCCCTGCCCTCGGAGAACTCCTCGACGGTCTCGACCGTCAGGGCGGCCTGTTCGATCGCGCCCTCGGCCTGAGCGACCGGCTGGCCGACGACGGCCGGCACGACGGTCGAGCCTCCCGGTCCGGCCGTGAACCACCAGCCTCCGAACGCGACACCGCCGACGACGAGGACGGCCGCGAGCCAGAGCGGCCACCGTCGTCGGCGGCCGGCCCGTCGGTCGATCGGCATGGCTGCGGTGTGCTCGAGGGCGGGACCGTCGTCGTGGACGGGCATCCTGGCGAGGGCCGCGCGTCCGACCTCGTTGGGTCGGGTGCGGTGGCGCTCGGGGGAGCTCGGCAGGTCGGCCCGCTCCGGCCGAGCCGGGGCGGGCAGGTGCGTCGTCGACGAGACGGACGGCAGCACCGAGGTGGTGCCGGGGTCGGTGGCGACCGCGCTGCCACGTCGGTCGAGCTCGTCGGCCGTGAGGCCGCGGCGCACCCCCCGCAGCGCAGCGACGAACGCGGCGGCCGACTCGAAGCGGTCCTCGGGCTCGAGTGCCGTCGCGCGGGCGACGAGCTCGTCGAGCTCGGTGGGGACACCGGGGACGACCGAGCTCGGCGTGACGATCGAGCCGTGGACGTGGTTGTACGCGATCTGGATCGGGGTGCCACCGGTCACGGCCTTGCGACCGGTGAGCATCTCGAAGAGGAGCAGGCCGGCGGCATACACGTCGCTGCGGGTGTCGGCGACGCCGCGCTCCACCTGCTCGGGGGAGAGGTAGGAGACGGTGCCCAGCAGGACGCCCGTCTGGCTCGTCGCGGCCTGGTTGGTGATGGCGCGGGCGAGGCCGAAGTCGGCGACCTTCACCTCACCGTCGCGTCGCACGATGACGTTCTCGGGCTTGACGTCGCGGTGGATCATGCCGGCCACGTGGGCCGCCCTGAGCGCCAGGAGAATGGGCTCGAGGATGGCGAGCGCCTCACGTGCCGTGAGGGGCGCCTCCTCGTGGATGACGTCACGCAGGGTCTTGCCCTCGACGAGCTCCATGGCGAGGAAGACCTCGCCGTCGTCCTCGCCCTGGTCGAAGACGGCCACGACGTTGGGGTGGCTCAGGCGGGCCGCGGACCGGGCCTCGGCGCGGAAGCGCTCGACGAAGACGTCGTCGGTGGCGAGGCCGGGGCGCATGATCTTGAGCGCCACCTCCCGGTCGAGCCGTCCGTCCAGCGCCACGTAGACAGAGGCCATGCCTCCGTCTGCGAGGTGGGAGAGGATGCGGTACCGGCCGTCGATCACCCGACCGACGAGGGCGTCCGCCACGCTGGACGTCACGCCCCGCAGTTTACGGGCTGGGTCTGCGCATCCCGTGCAGGCCAGCCGCGGCGGGGTCTCGCGGTGCGGGCGCGCTGCCCGCCCCGATGGGCGCGCCGGTCAGGCCCACCGCGAGACCTCCGCCTGCGCTCCGCGCCCGAGGGGCCGTCCGGCGACCTCCCCGTCGGGCGGCCCGGGACGCGGAGCGGCACCCCGTCAGAGCCGGTCGTAGACGGCCATGACGTTGGCCACGTAGCGCTTCGTGTCCTCGTACATGCCCTTGGTGCGGACCGAGTAGAGGCCCTGGTAGTAGCCGGCGATGGCCTGCTCGCGCGAGTCCGCGCTGGCCTGCAGGGCGCGGATGATGAGGACGCCTCCGGTGATGTTGTCCTGCGTGTCGTAACGGTCGAGCGTCCGGCCCGCGAGCTGCGAGGCCCATGTCTGGGCCACCGGCATGAGCTGCATGACGCCGACGGCGTTGGTGTACGAGACGGCGCGCTGGTACCACCCGGACTCGAGGTAGCCGATGGCGAGAGCGAGCTTCGGGTCGACGCCCTGGCGGGTCGCGGTCGCCCGGATCATCGCGGCGGTGTCGGTGCGGCTCGGCACGTCCATGGCCGCGAGCTTGGCCTTGCTCTCGGCGACGGCCTGGGCGGTCTTGCTGGGGTACTGGTAGCCGGGCGCGGGGGCCGGGGCGGGTGCCGGTGTCGTGGGCGCGGGGGCCGAGACGGTGCCGGGGATGACGATCTTCTGGCCCACGTAGATGCGGCTCGCGTCGGCCAGCTTGTTGGCCGCGAGCAGCTTGGTCAGCGAGACGCCGTAGCGCTGTGCGATGACGCTCATGCTGTCGCCGGCCTTGACGACGTAGATCGTGCCGGCACCGCTCGGGGTCGTCGGTCCCGTCGCCGGCTTCGAGGGCGTCGGGGTGGAGGGCTTCGGCGCCGACGGCGTCGGGGTGGCCGGTGCCTTCGCTCCGGGCACGCTGATCCGCTGCCCGACGAAGATGAGTCCTGCGTTGGCGAGCCGGTTCGCGGCGAGGAGCTTGGTCAGCGAGACCCCGTAGCGCTTGGCGATCCCGCTCATCGTCTCGCCCGCACGCACGACGTGGATGACGGTGGCGGTCGTGCTCGCCGGGCGGACGCTTGACGCCGTCGACGCGGCGGACCGGGCCGGGGTCGCCGAGGGGCGACCGGGCACGAGCAGCTTCTGCCCCGGGTGGATCACCGAACCGCGTGCGGTCAGCCGGTTCTTCTCGACGATCGCCTGGACGGTCGTGTGGTTGGCGAGGGCGAGGTGCCAGATCGTGTCACCCGGGCGGACCGTGACGGTCTTCCACGGGGTGGCGGCCACGGGGGCCACGGCGGCGTGTGCGGGTAGCGCGAGCGCGGCGACGTCGGCGAAGGGCATGGGATGGAGTCCTTTCCTGGAGCCCGAGCTGAGTTCGAGAAGCGTGGAGGGGCGTTCGGAAGGGGTTCGGTGAGGTGCTGGAGGGTGCTGTGGTGCTGCTGCAGTGTTGTGAGGTGCTGTGTGACGCTTGTGAGCGGAGTGGCGCCTGTGACGATAGCGCATAATTGAGCACTAAAACATAAATACACCCGTGTAATTCGCCCCGTTCTGCTCCAGCCCGCCTCGGTCGGCGGGGTGCGCGGACCGGTCGGGACGGTGGCAGACTCTCGTCCTGTGAGCGAGACCCCTGAGCTGCAGCCCGACGTGCCCACCACCCGTGACCTCGAGTCGCTCGTCGGGGAGTGGCTGACCGTTCCCGACGCTGCCGAGCGGTTCGGTCTGCAGCTGTCGCAGGTGCGCCAGCTCATCGCCGACCGCGAGGTGCTCGCGGCCCGCATCGGTGAGCGGCGCGTCGTCGCGATCCCGGCGAAGTTCTTCGACGAGACCGGCCCGCGGCCCGAGCTGCGCGGGACCTTCACCGTGCTCGCCGACGGCGGCATGGACGACGACGCGATCATCGAGTGGCTGCACACCCCCGACGAGACGCTGCCCGTCGAGGGCGCTCCCATCGACGCCATGCTGGCCGGCCACAAGACCGAGATCCGGCGCCGGGCGCAAGAGCTCGCTTTCTGACGCGTCCGACGGACCGAGGGCGTATGCCGTCCGGCCGATTCGTCAGGACCGGCGGGTCGTCAGGACCGGCGGGCCGTCGAGACCGCGACGAGCGCCTCGAGGACGTCGAGCGCCGACGTGTCGTAGGAGCCTGTCGCCCGGGCCCGGTCGACGGCGCGGCAGGACTCGTCGGCCAGGGTCGCGATGAGGCTCTCGACCCGGTCGACCGCTCCGGTGTCGAGCAGCACCCTGCGGATCGCCTCGACGCCCGCGAGCTCGAGGTCGTCGCGCCCGAGGAGGCTCTCGACCGTGGCGCGGTCGGTGTCGGACGCCGCGTCGAGGGCGTGGGCCACGAGCACGGTGCGCTTGCCCTCGCGCAGGTCGTCACCCGCGGGCTTGCCGGTGGCCTCGGGGTCGCCGAAGACGCCGAGCAGGTCGTCGCGCAGCTGGAACGCCTCCCCGAGGGCGAGGCCGTAGTCCGACAGGGGAGCGAGCGACCCGTCCGGCGCGCCGCCGACGAGCGCCCCGATGAGCAGCGGGTGCTCGATGGTGTACTTCGCGCTCTTGAAGCGGATCACCTTGCGCGCCGAGGCGACCCGGGCGTCGAGGTCGAGCCCGTCCCAGCCGCGGGCGGACTCGAGCAGGTCGAGGAACTGGCCGCCCATGAGCTGCGTGCGCATCGAGTCGAAGAGCTGACGGCCGCGGGCCAGCTCGTCGGCGGGCAGGCCGCACGTCGCGTACAGCTCGTCGCACCACGTGAGGCACAGGTCGCCGGCCAGGATCGCGGTGCCCTCGCCGAAGCGGTCGGCGTCACCCGCCCAGCCACGCGCCTGGTGCAGCGAGGCGA
>Ga0164307_10000530_pt1 | contig 16638 bp, 8 predicted proteins | sample Whisoiple_243_MG_FD_110214 | JGI IMG/M metagenome (GOLD analysis project Ga0164307, IMG submission 110214) | Soil microbial communities amended with fresh organic matter from upstate New York, USA - Whitman soil sample_243_MG | ecosystem: Environmental > Terrestrial > Soil > Unclassified >...
CAGCTTGGGCGCTCACGGGGGGCAGCAATGCTCCGTGGTCAGCGACGTCATCCGCGATCCGGACGACCAGGCGCACCTGATCGGCAGCAAGCGCATGAATGATTTCCCGGTCGGCAAGACTTGGAATGGCAGCGGCTTCTTGGCCTGGGATCCCTCCGGCCTGGCCAATGCCCCGCCCGGCACGGCCGACCCCGCGGCGTTGAACGCGGCTTTCCAGGACCTGATCGGCGTGGTCGGCGAGCACGGCTGTGGCTACGAGGCCTCGCTCGAGTCCTGGTATCGTTTCTTGGTCGACCCAGAGCCGCCGGCCAATGTCGCGCGCGTGGGCAACAAGACCGTGCGCAGCTCCAAGCTCAGCGTGAACGCCGACGGTAGCGTTGGCGCGTGCGTCGGCTGTGACGACGCGCTGCTCGCCCAACGCAAGGCCTTCCTACGCCCGGACTCACTGCTCGCGATCGTGATGCTGACCGACGAGAACGATTGCTCGATTCGCGACGATGGCGCAGGTTGGTTGGTCGGCGCGGACAAGCACCTGGAGCATGCGACCTCGCAGTGCGATACGGATCCGAATCACCCCTGCTGCCGTTATTGCGGGCAGAGCGAGCCGGATGGACCGCCCTCCGGGTGTCCGGCATTGAGCGATGACCCCCAGTGCAAAAGCGCGTACCTCGACCCGAAGGACTCGCCGAACCTGCGCTGCTACGATCAACGCCGACGCTTTGGCTTCGATCTTTTGTACGACACCTCGCGCTACGTGAACGCGCTGAGCCAGACGACGCTCGAGCTTCAGTCGACCCCGGGCACGTTCGTCGACAATCCGCTGTTTTCCGTGAGCGCGTCGGGCAAGACGCGCGCGCCGTCGCTGGTGTTCTTGGCGGGTATCGTGGGCGTGCCGTGGCAAGACATTGCCGACGAGGCGTCGCTCACCGGGCCTGGGCTCACCTACCTGACGGCCAAGGAACTGACCGAAAAGGGACGTTGGCGCGCGCTGATCGGCGATCCCAGCGCCAGCCCAGCCGTGCCGCCGAGCGATCCCTTCATGGTCGAGACCCCGGCTGAGCGCATGGGGAAGAACCCGGTCGTCGGTACCTCGATTTCGTCGGCCGTGTCGACGAACCCGCATGACAACCCGATCAACGGCCACGAGCAGGACCTGACGGCGAAGCTGAACGATCTGCAGTACGCCTGCACCTTCCGGCTCAAGACGCCGAAAACTTGCAGCCAGGAGGAGCTGCTCGCCAATAGTCCACTTTGCGAAAATGGGCCGGGGGGCAACCTGCAAACCTCGGCCAAAGCCTATCCCGGTGCGCGCGAGCTGAGGGTGCTGCAAGGGCTCGGTGACAACGCGATCGTGGCTTCGATTTGCCCCAAGGTGATCGACGCGGCGGACCCCAACCAGCCCGCCGCCGATCCCAACTACGGTTACAATCCGGCGGTCAGCGCCATCTTGGCGCGTTTGAAGATCTCCCTTGCCGGCAAATGCTTGCCGCGCACGCTCCAGACCGACGAGCAAGGACAGGCGTTGTGCCGGGTCGTGGAAGCTCAGAAGGAGAACGGGGCCTGCAACTGCGGGCAGGGCGGCCGCGCCGAGGTCGATGCGGATACGGAGCGAGCCGTGCAAGCGCAGCTGCATGCGAACGGGTACTGTGGCCGGCCGGGTCAGAAGGCGTGCAGTGACTGGTGCATGTGCGAGATCGAGCAGGTAGATCCGGCGCATCTCAAAGCCTGCCAAACCAACCAGGGAGGCGTGCCCGCCGGCTACTGCTACGTCGACGAGCAAGCGAAGCTGGGGGCGGACGAAATCGGCGTGCAGGCGATCGAATCCCAGCTTGCCCTGTGCCCGGTCAATCAACGGCACCGGTTGCGCTTCGTCGACTCGGATCCGGCGCACAAGACGCCTGCCCAGGGCGCGGTCGCTTTCATCGCCTGCCTGGGTGCAGCGATCACGAGCGCACCTTGAGCGATACGCGCGGCATTTGTAAGCGAGGGTGCGACTCGCGGCCAACGAGGCCGAGCGCGCGTGGTCGATTGTAGGTGCGTGGTCGCGGGCGCCGCGCGCAGCGACCACTCCATTGGCCGAGCGACCTGCGCTGCCAACTGTGTTGCCGGTCGAGAAACTCGATCCGTGGGGAATAAGCGGGAAAAGGCGACGGCACGCGGCGTGCTTAGAAGCCCATCGTGCGAAAGCAGTTGTGTATTCCGAGCCGAGCAGAGAGCCGAGAAAGATCCGTTGCTACGGGTGTTTCCTGGGGATCGTCGCAAGGATTGACAACTTACTGTGCAAAAACCTACCCTTCGGCCGCCGCGCGCGAGGGGTCCACGTGGGGCCAGTTAATTCTGTTTGCCCCGCTTGCCTCTGTGTCCCCCTCACGCTCCCAGGCCTTTACGGGTCAGGGGCGGCGCCCATTCAAGGAGTCCTTTCAATGATATTGAAGTCCAAGCCGAGTGCCATGGCACGGCTCACCCGAGCCGGCCTGGTTAGCTTAGCAGCCGTCGGTACGGCTGCTGCGCTCGCCACCGGCTGTCTCGACCGCCCGGTGGTCAAGCAGTCACCCAAGACCAGCAACTTGTTCGTCGATCAGATCGTGCAGACCGCTGTCGATAAGATCGATCTCTTGTTCATGGTCGACAACTCGGTGTCGATGTCCGACAAGCAGGCGATCTTGAAGGACGCCGTGCCGGTGCTGGTCACCCGCCTCACGGCGCCCATCTGCGTGGACGTGGATGGCAAGCCCACGGGCGAGAACTCGGTCAATGGCCATTGCACCAAAGGCGCTCCGGAGTTCACCCCGATCGGCGATATCCACATCGGCATCGTGAGCTCCAGCTTGGGCGGCCACGGCGGCGCGGTGTGTTCCGCGGCCGACGGCGTAGTCGTCAACCCGGACGACAAAGCCCACTTGATCGGTAGCGTCCGTACTGGCGTGACCAGCTGGGCCAACAGCGGCTTCCTCGCCTGGGACGCCAAGGGCACGGCCAACACTCCGCCCGGCGAGAGCAACCCTATGGCTCTCCAGACCGCGTTTCAAAACATGATCGGCGCTGTGGGTGAGCACGGCTGCGGTTACGAGGCCTCGCTCGAGTCCTGGTACCGCTTCTTGGTCGATCCGGAGCCGCCGGCGGAGGTCAAGCAGATCAACCGCCAAACGGTGCGCGGCTCTGCTCTGACGGTGAACGAAGACGGAACGTTCGGTGAATGCGTGGGCTGCGACACGACCCTGCTCGCTCAGCGCAAAGCCTTCTTGCGGCCCGATTCCTTGGTCGCCATCGTCATGCTCTCGGACGAGAACGACTGCTCGATCCGTGACGACGGGGTAGGCTGGTTCGTCGGCTCGCAATCGCCGATGCCGAAATCCACCGCGATTTGTGACTCGAACCCGAATGATCCCTGCTGCCGCTCCTGCGCGCAAAAGGAAGACGGCGGTCCGCCCGCCAGCTGCACGGCGTTGGGCGCCGATGCGACCTGCAAGGACGTGCCCGCGGGCTCGCCTTACGTGACCTGGGACAACTTGCACGACTCGCTCAACCTGCGCTGCTACAACCAGCACAAGCGCTTCGGCTTCGACCTGCTGTACGAGACCGACCGCTACGTCAACGCGCTCAAGAGCACGACCATCGCGCTGCAGTCGAACGGTCGCGTGATCACCAACCCGCTGTATGATGCGAGCGGCTCGGACAAGGCCCCGCGCGACCCGTCGCTCGTGTTCTTGGCCGGTATCGTCGGCGTGCCGTGGCAAGACATCGCGGACGACGCCTCGCTCACGGACCCGGCAGGTCTCACCTACTTGACCGCCAAAGAGCTGCGCGAGAAAGAGCGCTGGACCGCGCTGCTCGGCGTTCCCCGCCCGGCGGGTGGCGGACAGCCGGTGCCGCCCACCGACCCGTTCATGATCGAGCAGCCCGAAGCACGTTCTGGCACGAACATGATCGCCAAGCCGCCCGTGTCGATCGTCGCGGCCGACTCGAAGATGCCGCACGCCAACGTGATCAACGGTCACGAGCAAAACATCCCCAAGCTCGACGACTTGCAGTACGCCTGCATCTTCCCGCTGCAGACCCCCAAGGACTGCGCCGTGGGCGATGTGGCGTGCGACTGCTCGGCGGACAAATCCTCGGCCACCCCGCCCGACCCGGCGGGCGACAATAAGGCCGTCATCGCGGCCAACAGCCCCTTGTGCCAGGGTGGCACCAGCATCAACCAGCAAACGTCCGCCAAAGCTTACCCCGGCGTGCGTGAGCTGCAGGTGTTGAAGGACCTGGGCGACAACGCCATCGTCGCTTCGATCTGCCCGAAGGTCATCAAGGCCAACGGTTCTCCGTCGAGCGATCCGAACTACGGCTACAATCCGGCCGTCGGCGCGATCATCAACCGCTTGAAGGACGCCTTGAAAGGCAAGTGCTTGCCGCGTCCGATCGAGACCGCGCCGGTCGATCCGAACGACACCATGGGCACTGGCCCGCGTGAGGTCTTGTGCAAAGTGGTCGAGGCTCAGAAGGGCACCGTCTGCGATTGTAACCTACCCGGTCGTGCGGACGTCGCTCCCGAGATCATTCCTGCGGTGCGCAAGCAGCTCAAGCTGACTGGCCAGTGCGGGACCGGAACGCAGCCCTCGTGCGACACCTGGTGCCAATGTGAAATCAAGCAGGAGCAAGGTGACGAGTTGGCCAAGTGCCAAACGGGCCAGGTCGCTGAGCCGGGCTACTGCTACGTCGACAAGAGCGTGGACAAGGACGGAACGCAGCTGAAGAACTGCCCCTCCAATCAGCAGCAACTGCTGCGCTTCGTGGATGACGGAAAGAATCCGACGCCGGCCAAGGGCGCGGTGGCCTTCATCGCGTGCCTCGGTGCCCCGGTTGGTGCCGACACAGACGCTGGGCAGTAACCCAGGTCTCTCGAAGTGAGACACGGCGGCGAGGCTCTAAAGCTCGCCGCCGTTTCCTTTTTGTGTACACTCGGCCGCCTGGATGGAAGCGAAGAAGACCATCCTCGTCATCGACGACGAGCCGCACATCACGCTCGGGCTGAAAGACGCGCTCGAATTCGAGGGCTTTCGCGTGGTCACCGCCAGCAACGGCAAAGACGGCGCGCAACTCGCTCGCCAAGAGCACCCGCACGCGATCTTGCTCGACCTGATGTTGCCCGACGTGAACGGCTATCAGGTGTGCGAAGACGTGCGCCACTTCGACGCCTTCGTGCCCATCATCATGCTCACGGCCAAGAGCCAAGAGGCCGACAAGATCCGTGGGCTAGACGCGGGCGCGGATGATTACGTAACGAAGCCGTTCAGCGTCGGCGAGCTCGTGGCGCGCATTCGCGCCATTTTTCGCCGCGCCAACCGGCCGAGCGAGAGCGCGACCTTCAACCTGGGCAAGCTGACGGTCAACGTGGCGGCACACACGCTGGAGCGCGCGGGCAAGCCAGCGGAGAGCTTGTCGTTTTACGAGGTGGAGCTGCTGCGCATGCTGTTCGAACGCGCGGGCCAACCGGTGAGCCGGGAGGAGATCTTGAACAAGATCTGGGGCGTGGACGCCAACCCCACGAACCGCACGATCGACAACTTCATCGTCAAGCTGCGGCGCAAGATCGAGAAGCATCCGGACAAACCGGAGCACATCCTGACCGTTTACGGCCTCGGTTATAAACTGGTCGTGTAGCGATCAGGGCAGTAGCTCGAGCACGTTGCGCGGATCGCAAGCCACGGTCTTCGCGTTCTGAGTGACCTGACCGAGCGCTAGCTGCGCGGCGTTCACGCCTTCACGGGCACGCCGCACTTCCAGGTGCAGGTGCACGATGCCGGGACTGTCCGAGTCACCCACGTAGCCGAGCAGCGAGTCCGCCTTCAACGTTTGTCCCGGGCTGATGCCGGGCGCGATGCTGTCGAGGTGGCCGTAGACTACGAGATACTCGCGCAGTGCGCCCGCCTCGCGCAGCGTATGCAAGGTGACCACCGAGTTGCCGAACAAGTGACCGGCAGCGAGCACCAGCGCATCACCGACTTGATTTTCGAGGTTCACGAGCTGCACACGCGTGCCGCGTGCTTGCGCCAAATCGACGCCGCCGTGCCCCACCGCGGACAGCTGAGCGCCGCGCCGCTGCTCGGCGTCGGGGCGATCGAGGTCATAGCCGCTGCCGACGAAACCCTGCGTGGCGGGTGCCGGAATGGGTAGGCGGTACTGGCGAAAATCCTTGGGCCGCTCGGGGCTGCGCGGGATCTGATCGTACACCCGCAGGCGCCCACTGCGGTCGTGGTGCTCGTTCTGCGCTTCGCTCAGGGCCTGCCGGCCCGCCTCGGGGTCCGGCACGGGCACGCACACGTTGCCGTCGGGCAGCGTGCCGCGCGGGCAGGGCGCTTGCGCGAGGTCCGGCGCGCCGGGCATGCCGCGATCGACCGTCGCTGAGCGCGTGGGCTGGGCACGCGCGGGACTCGCGGCAGGGCGCGCGCGCAGGTCCGCGGCTCGGGTCAACAAGCCGACCAGGGTTACCGCCAAAGCACCGCGGAGCAGCGGATCCATCTGAGCAAGCACGCTACACGCTACGGTAGCAGAAACGCCGCCGGCTCGACCGGCCTTCCCGGAAAGGACCCATTTGCGGTTTGCATTGCGTCCGTGCCCCTAGATTGATAGCCATGACGCGCTTTGGTTTTCTCAGAAAAGCTATCTCCCGCTGACGCCGCGATCCTCGAGACCTTCGTGGTTCCGCGTTACCTGTCGCTATTCGGCGACCTGATGCTGGAGATGATCCTGGTCGGAGAATCGGCGCGCATCGCGCACCTGGGTTGCCGCACCGGGTACCCGGATCTGAAGCTGTACGAGCGAATGGACGGCGTCGACATCGTGGGCATCGATTCATCGCTACCCGCGCTGGAGCTGGCTCGCAACAAGGCCGCCGTGCTGGGCGATGTAGCGGTCGAGTACCGCTTCGCCGAAGAGCTGCCGCTCGAGCTCGAGGGCGGCAACTACACGCACGCTTACTCGATCCACCCGATCTCGGGTCCACAGGATCGCGCCCTACTGTTCGGCGAGATCAGCCGCTTGCTGTGCAGTGGCGGGCAAGCGCTGGTGGCCATGCCCCTGCGTGGTTCATTCCAGGAGATCGCCGACCTGTTCCGCGAGTACAGCCTGAAGCACGACGACAGCGATTTCTCGAAGGCGATCGAAGCCGCCCTGGTCGGCCGCCCGAGCATCGAAATGCTCTCCGAAGAGCTGGAAGAAGCCGGGCTCGACGACATCGACGTCGAGATCCGCCAAACCAGCCTGACCTTCGACAGCGGTCGCGCGTTCATGGAAGACCCCGTGAGCCGCCTGATGGTCATCCCCGAAGTACGCACCTGGCTCGAGATCGACGATTTGAACAAGCCGCTCGAATACGTACGGGATGCGATCGACAAGTACTGGTCCGAGGGCAAGCTCGAGCTGACCCTGAACGTCGGCTGTGCCAGCGCGCGAAAGCCGTAGCATCGAGCCTGCCACGTCCCCGGGCTAATACCGATACAACCACAGCAAATTCACGCCTGCGCCGATGTTGCTCACTTCGGTGGTCAGCGACCAATTCCTCTTGAAGCGCCAGTCGACCGTGCCGCTGAAGGCGTTGCGGCCGGCGCCCGTGAAGTCTTGGGTTTGGAGGGTCTTGTAGCTGCCTTCGAACCAGAATTCGTCGGAGATGGGGTAGGCCGCGGAATAAGTGGCATAGGTCCGTTGATCGACGGTGGTTTCGTTGCCGGCTTTCAGCTCGAGGTGCGAGAGGGCGGTGTTGGCCAGCAAGCGTTGCCCCAGGTAGCCCGTGCCGGCGCTGAGTCCGGTGTTGGCGCTATCGCTCGAGCCCAGCAATGCGGCCAAGATTTGCGCTTGGTTGGTCAGGGTCGGGTCGTCGCTCTCGAATACGATCTTGGCATCTTGGAAGGTGCCATTGACGGTGGCCCAGACCGTAACTTGCGAAAGCTTACACACGGCGCGCACACGGATGCGTGGGTCGGAGGGGTCGCCGTCGGCGTCGAAAGAGACGCTACCATTCTCGATCGTGAACGGCCGCGCCACGCCGGGCAAGCTGAGTCGCCCACCGGCACGCAGATCGACGCTGCCCTGAACTTGCAGCGTCTCGCCGAGTAAAATCTCCGGCGCACCCGAGATAGGCAAGGAGACATCGGAGCGCGTGAGCTTGACGTTGTTCCCGAGCTCGAAGCGCATGCGCCAGGGCAACGACTCTCCGTCGGCGCCCCTGGTGGGTGCGGTGATGGGCTGAGCTATCAGGATGTCTACGTTCTCGCCCAGCGAGATCAGGCTGCGCGAGGCTTCCTGCGGCAGCTTGGCTTCGAGCCTCGGAATCACCAGTCTCACGAACATCTCGCTCGGTCGCCGCTCGAGCTCGATGGCGATGGGCGTGTGCTTGCCGTTGCGATCGGGCTTTCCGCTGTCGAGCGTGGCCAAGGGCACGCCCTCCACCAAAAACGGCACGCCGTATACCTCGGCATTGGCGCTACCGCTGACCACTCGCAGCCCGGTGAAGCGCAAGCCGCCACTGGCGACCACGTTGGTCTCCCTGCCTTCGGCCGCGCCTCTCAACGCGTCGATCTCGACGAACGTGGACTTGCCGTCGGCCTTGGCGGTGGCACTGATTTGAACGTTGCGCAGACGCAGACCCAGCTGCGAAAGCTGCAGGTTGCCATCGCGCATGCCGAGCGTGCCTTTGACGTTGCCCGACCAACGTTCGTCGGCCTTTGCCTCCAGATTGGGCGTCAGCGAAAGCTCCAGGACGGCGTCTAGCTTGCCGCCGATCTCGGACAAAACGTCGCGCACGAACGGCGTCAGCAGTACCGCGTCCACGTTGCTCGCCGAAAGCTTGGCCGCGACCGGGCGCGTATCGTCGATGCTCGGCAGCACACCTTGCCAATCGATGGAGCTCGACAGCTCCGCGTGCAGCTGCCCGCCGATTTGGCTGCCATTCGTCGTCTCGGAGTCGGGCTGTTTGAGCTCGAGCGAAGCCGAAAGCGAGCGGCCGTCCGTCTGCGCTAGAACCACGGCGGTGCCCAGGCGAGTGCGAGCGAACAGCGCATCTTGTACCTGCAGCTGCGAACGGATTTGCGGCAGTGCTTCCTTTCGATCGAACATGACCGCACCGAACACGCGCCCGCCGAAGCCGGCTTCCGCCACGGCCGGTACGATGTCGAGCGGCAGGCCTTCGAGCGACAAGCCGGCGCTGCCCGTCCACGCGGGGTCCGCGCTCAACGTCGAATCGACCAGCTTGTCCCACTCCGCGCGGCCACCCGCGCTGAACTGCGCCACGCGTGCGCCCTGACAGGCACGTGCGTCTTTGGCCTTGGGCAAAAAGGCTTCGCCGCGCGCGCCGTATCGGCCGCTGCTCTTGTCGTAGTCGAGCTGGGCGCAGACATCGATGGTCTTGTCGCGGTCGTTCTCGCCGAGGCGCAGGCCACGAAGCTCGGTTTTGTCGCTGAATATCGGGTGATCGAGGCTTCCGCGCAGCGACAGCTCGGTGCGCAGCCGACCCGAGATCCCGGGCGGAACGATGGGCACGGGCAGATCCTCGAGCGCGCGATCGTCGACCAACAGTTTGGCGACCAGCGCCGTCCCGCGCAGCTGCGACCAGAGCCGCTCGGGATGTGCGCGTGCGGCCGCGAGGTCGACGCTCAGGTGAGTGGTGGCGGAGGCCAGCGGGCCATGCAGGTCGTCCAGCTTCAAGACGAGGTCGGTATCGCCGCTCTCCCCGTTCAGGTTCAAGCCAGCGTGCGCTTCGACACCATCGATGGCGAGTGCCTTGGCATTGACTTTGCTCGGCGTGAGCCCGACGTGCAGGCCGGCGGTGTTGGCCACGAGTGAGACGTTGGGCACGGCGTCCGCCCGCGCGCGGTCGAGCACCAAGGTGGCGCTGCCTTCACCGCGCACTTCGCTCACCCCCGCGCTCTTCGGCAAGACATAGCCGAGCAGCGTGAACGGGACGTGCTCGGCCTTGACGGTGAGCACCCCGGTCATGCCTTCGAAGCTTTTGGCCTGGGCCAAACTGCCGTTCAGCGTGCTCTTGGCGTCCGCTGAAAAGGAGCCAAAATCCCGCAATTGGGCGGTGCTTTGTAGGTTGAGCTGAGAGCCGCTCAATTGGCCCGCAAGCGACAGCGAATCGATCGCGACGCCCTCGCTGGCACCGTTCTTTAGTTGGACGTCGAAGTTGCCGCGCTGGCTCTTGCCCGTGGACTCGAGGTCGGCGGTGAGCGCGACTTTTCCCTCGACGAGGCCGTGCGGCAGACCGAGCGCATGGGCAATGACGCCCAAATCGAGATCCGCGCCGTGCGCCACCAGCGCGACGCGTCCGGGGCCGAGCAACCCGGACCCTTCCAGTTTCCCGCCCGCACCCTCCAGGCGCAAGCCGCTCACGCGCAGCTCTTCACCCGAGACGTCGACCTGGTCGACCGCGGCGGTCAGCGCGGCTCGATCGCGCCGGACCTCGACGCTGAGCCCGGCGATGCGCGTGGCCTGGCGCGGCGTGATGGTTGCCTTGGCGGTGATCTGCGGGCCGTGCTGGTTATTGATCGTGGTCGATACGACGGGCCGGGAGACTGGGCCGTGCAGCTCGGTCTGCAGCTCGTCGAAGCCAAATGCAAAAGCGCGCAAGCGCCGCGAAGCGACCGACAGATCGACGGAAAGCCGTTGGGGCTCAGCCAAAGGCCCGGTCACGCGACCCGAGAAGTGGTTTTTGTCGACGGACACTCGTCCGTACTCGAAAGCGTTCAGATCGCCGCTCACCTGGCCCACCAGGCGCCCTTTATCGATGCGTCCTTTCAGCTGCACGTCGAGCAGCCCGCGGCCCTGAAAGTACGGCTGGACCCGCGGCGCTCGGCTCAGATCCACGCCTTTCGCTTCCGCGCTGCCGTCGATCGAGCCGTCTGGATGCACATCGAAGGTCGCCTTCAGCGGGATGCCGGGCTCGTGTGCGGTCGCGCGCCCAGCAAACCCCCTGGCGTCGTAGCTGCCCGTGACGTCGATCGGTGGCACCGGTGTGCCGAAGACGTTCGTCGCTCGCGTCGTGCCATTCACGTTGGCGATCCACTGATCGCCCGACTCGAACACGGCCAGACTCGCGTCTGCGTCGAGAGCGGTGGCAGGTGCGGTGGGCCAGAGCGCGCGCAGATCCACGCTACGTGCCGAGAGCTCGAGATCGGCACCCGGGTGGTCGCTCAGCCTGAGCTCACCGCTGCTCGTGATCCAGCCCTGACCGAACAAGAACTTGGCTTGAGTGTGCAGCGTTTGCAGCGTGCCCACGGCTTCGACGTGCGCGCTCAAATCCTCGAGCAATGGGTAGCCCGCCCACAGCGCGCGCACGCTCTTGGGCTCTGCGCGCGGGACGTCGAGCGTGACGTCGAGGGTGGGGCTATCGACGCGCACGACGGTGCCGAATTGCAGCTCTCCGAAATAACCGTCGAAGGAGGTCCAAACCGCCCCGGGGGCGCGTACGTGCACGCTGCCCACCCCAGTTGCGTCCGCGCCGCCGAGCCCGCGCACGGTCGCGGAAAAGCGCTCCACATCGACGCTGGTCAGGGCGGCACTGCCGATCACGGCGCCGCGCACGGACGACAGCTCGGCCTCGAGCGTCGGGACGCCATCGAGTGCCATGCGACCATAGATGTGCCCGACCTCCACTTCCGGAAACCAGATCTTGAGCTCCGGCCCGGACGAGCTGCTCGCGCTGCCGGGCAGGGTCGGACGGGGCGTGAACGCATCGACGATCGTCGGCACGTTGTGCGAGCCCGGTAACAGGTAGACTTCTGCGCGTTCGATGCGCGCGTGATCGAAGCGTAAAGTGACGCGCTCCCTGCCGAACAGCACCTTTCTGAGTATGTCGGCTAGATCCACGTTCACACTGAGCGCGCTCACCGAGAGCACCAAATGCCCGTCCGGATCGTGCACGGTGAAGCCACGCGCGCGCAGCTCTTTCAGCGATATGTGCTCCACGGCGGCGATGCCGAAGCCCCCTTCGAAGGTCGTCTTCAACACGCGCTCGAGGCCGATCGCCAGCACGCGTCTGCCCGCGGGCAGGTTCGCGTACAACACGAAGGCCAGCAGTGAGCCGCCGACGAAGACCAAGAGCAGCCCCGCGCCCATACCCAGGCGCAAAAGGGCGGAAAGCACGCGTCGCGTGCCGGAAGCCCGCGGCCTGGTGCTTGCGCGGCGAGCGAGGCTCAAAACGCCTCTCCCAAGCTGATGTTGACCGCCACGGGCAGCCACTCGATGCCGAACAAGTTGCTGACGTCTCCGCCGCCTTCTTCGGTCGACAATTCCTTCTCGCCGATGGCTTGCAGGCCCGGAACCCGGTAGCCGATATCGAGCCGCAGCGGCCCCACCGGGGTCAAGTAACGGATGCCGGGGCCGATCGTCACGTGAGGCACGCTGAAGCGAACATGTCCCACGTCGCGCGAGACGTCACTGGCGTCCCCGAAGATGACCGCGCCCAGGGCGCCCGAGAGCGGAAAGCGCAGCTCGAGCGAGGCTTCCCAGAGCGTGAACCCGCCCAGCGGGCGAATACAGGTGGACGGCAGCTGGTCGACTGGTCGCTGGTCGCTGGTCGAGCAGTCTACACCCGTGGGCACCAAAAAGCCGACTGGGCCGTGCGGACCCACGCCGCGCAGCGGGTAGCCGCGGTTGGAGTTGGGACCGCCCGAGTAGAAGGCGCGCAAGAGCAGCTTTTGCTGGTCGGAAATCACGTCCTCAGTCACCGGATTGGTGGTACCGCTCTTCAGCGAACCGCCGTAATCCCTGGGGATCAAAAAGCCCATCGTCAGGCGCGTCGCGAGCGTGACCGACTTCTTCGTGATCGGAAAGTAGCCGCGCAGCTCCGGCTGAATTTTCACGTCCGAGACGCTGCCGCCGAACACTCGATCGGCCACCTGCAGCGTGTTCGTCAGGTACAGACCCTTGTGCGTCTGCACCGGGTCGTCGCGAACATCCAAAGTCGTGACCAGGGCAGGGAAGGCGACGCGCACCTGGCTCAAGCCGGCAGGCAGATCGAGTTGATAGGTGAACGGGAAGTTGGCTTGCCAGTTGTAAGACGTGGCCACCGTCAACGATGCCGGCCACGTCTTCGATGAAGACAAGAAGAACTGCCGACCGAGACCGGCCGCGGTCGAGATGGTCTGGTAGCCGAGGATGCGCTCCTTGGTCGGGTCTGTGCCCTCTGGCAGCGGGTAGAGCACCGGCATGATGTTGTAGCTCGCGTCGATCGTGCCCACGGTGCGGCTCTCGAGGAACGACGGCTGCTTGAACTTGAGCTGTAGCGAGTTTTCGAGCAGGACGCGCGTCGGGGCCATCAGCTTCGCAGTGTCGAAGCGCGTCGGGTACAAGTTGAGGCCGGGCGTGGTGGTGATCGACAAGTGCCGGGTTCCACCCAGGAAATTCAGGTGCTCCCAGCCCGCGCTCAGGTGCAAATTCAAGCGCAGCACGTCGAAATCGGCGCCGCCGCTGAGGCGCACCGTGCGCAATTCGGTCTCACGCACGACGACTGCGATCGGTACGCGCTTCGTCTCGGGCTGCGTGAGATCCTCGCGGATCTCCACGTTGCTGAATACGCCGAGGTTGAGTAGCGCCCGCTGCGCCCCCGCCAGATCGCTGCGCGAGTACGGCTTGCCTTCGTGAATCGCGAGTGTGTCGCGGACCGGGCCTTCGGGGATCGACTTCAGGCCCTCGATGCTGACCGCGCCGTAGCTCGCGCTCGGACCGGGCTGCAAGCTCACGCTGACGTCGACGCGATGCTCGACCAAATCGATACGCGCCTTGGCGTCCACCTTGGCGAAGGGCAAGCCGCGATCCTGCTGCACCTCGACGATGGCTGCCTTCATCGCGTCGAAGCGCGCCTCGTCGAAGACGTCACCGACCTTGAGCGAGCGAGCGCGGAGCACTTCTTTGGTGACCGCGGGGGGGAGCTGCACGAGGCCCGGGATTTCGACGCTGCGCACCGTCACGGGCACGCCGGGCACGACGCGGAGCTCGAGCTTGACGTGCTTGCCGTCGAGCTCGAGCACGCGCGCGGCAGTCACCTTGGCTTCGTAGTAACCACGCGCGCGGTAGTAGCGCTCGATGCGCTCGAGATCTCGGCTGAGTAGCGTCGGGTCGTACTCGTCCGAGGTCGCCAGCCCTTCCAGCACCGCAGCGTCGTCGACGACCTGCGAACCGGCGGTCTCACGCAGATCGATGCTGGAAACGACTGGCCGAGTCGTCTGCTGCCCGCAAGCGCACGAGAGCAGCCCGAGCGCCACGAGCGCGTGGCTTTTCGAGCGCCGCAGCGCGCCTGGCAACTATCGCCTCCTCGGCCAAGCATAGAGAATCGCGAGATCTTTCGCGACCTCTGCGAATCAGGGGGGGTTAGTTTCTCGGCGCTTTGCGCTTCACGCCAGGCAGCGTGGCGATCTCCGCGGCCGGTTCGGCCACGGTCATCTCTTCGTAGGTGAGCATGCCCATGAACGGGTCGGCTTCCGCGCCCGTCGAGGACTTGCTGAACGTGGTGCCGTAGTCACCCTTGACGGTGACCTTGGCGCCCTTGGCGGGCAGCGGATTGGGGACTTTGACCTGCCAGAAGGTATCCAAGTGCTCGGCGTCCTTCTTGCCCTTGTCGAACTCGGTGATCGCGTCGAACAGCTGCGCGAAGTTCGAGGCCCAGCCCATCACCTTGATGGTCTCGCTTTCCGGCGCATCTTTGCTGTCGCCAAGCCAGAACGCCGGGATGGGCGGCTTGCAATTCTCCGGATCCGCCTTGCCGCCCTTGTGGACTGCGCACGCGGGCGCCTCACCCAAGTTGGTTTTGACGATGTAACCGGTGATGGACAGCTTCTTGCGCGACACTTCCTTGGTGTGCACGGGGCTCCGCAAATAGTAGCTCGCGCCCCAAACCGTGTACGCCTCGCCGTTCTTGATCGGCTTCTTCGGCACGTTCGCAACGGGCGGCAGACTCGCCTTGGCACCGCTGTTGGCGGGGTGCGGCACGTACTTGACCTCGTCCGACCCGCAGCCGATACCGGCCAAACTCGCGGCGAACAGGAAAGCCAATCCACAGGAACGCGGGGACATCAGTGACATTCTTCGGGCCTCCTCGAAACTCCCGGGGACAGTAGTCTGCGTTCTGCCCATACTGCAAGCGCGTGATGTAGTGCGAGTGCCGTAATTTTTATGACCCACTCGGCCAGGGGTGACGGACAGGATTGGTGCGGCCCGTCGGCCTGGCGCGCCTCCCTGGCTTGATTGCCCCCAAAGCGCGCTAGGCTGGGCCGGATGGCGCGCAGCATCTTCATCGGGGATGTTCATAGCTGCGCAGCGGAGCTCGCTGAGCTGCTGTCCGCGGTCGCGCTCGCAAGCGACGACCGGGTGTACTTCGTGGGCGATCTGCTGAGCCGCGGTCCCGATCCGTTGGGAGTGCTCGGGCTGTTTAGCTCGGTGCGCGGTCGCTCGGCGATCGGCAACCACGAGCAGCGTTTGCTCGCCGGGCGTCACGCGCGGCTGCGCGGCGAGCCCGGACCGAAGGTCGGTTCCTCGCACGCCGAAGTGGCGGCGCTCTTGGGTGATGCAGAATGGGCGATCTTGGAGAGCATGCCGCTCTGGATCGACGTGCCCGAGAACGACGTGCGCGTGGTGCACGCGGGGATCGTGCCGGGCGTGCCCTTCGAAAAACAGGACCCCTGGCTCCTGACCCACATTCGCTCGATCGACGAGCGCGGCAAGCCGAGCGAGAAATGGGGCAAGCTCTGGGGCAGCTTGTATCGAGACGAGCCGCACATCGTCTTTGGACACAACGCGCGTCAACGTCCGCAGCTGCACCCGCACGCCACGGGGCTCGATACGGCCTGCGTGTACGGCGGAGCGCTGACGGCGATGGTGCTCCCGGAAGGCGTGGCTCCGCCGCCCGTGGGGACTCGTCTCGACGCGCTGGTCTCGGTGCGGGCGCGCCGCGCCTATGCGGATTACGGCCGCGAGTTGCCCGGAGCATGAGTGACTGAGTGGCGAAGCTGACGCGCGTGCCGCTGTCCGGGCTTTCGCCCGGCGAGCGCAAACTCGATGCGAAAACGGCCCACTACTTGTGCGACGTATTGCGTCTGCGCGCGGGCGAAAAATTCCTGGCCTTCGACCCGGACACGAAGCTCGAAGCAGAGGCGCGCATCGCCGAAAGTGATGACGGCGTCTACTGCGGAGTGGGAGCGTTGCGCGAAGCAGCGGGCGGTACCGATACCGGCATCGTGCTCGTGCAAGCGCTGGGCAAGGGCGACAAAACCGAACAAGTCATCCGCTCCGCCACCGCGCTCGCCGTGGCCGAGCTGCACTTGGTCGAGAGCGCGCGCAGCGTGGCTCGCGTCAACGAACGCAGTGATGGCAAGCGCGTGCGCTGGGAAGCGATCGCCCTCGACGCCGCGCGCCAGTGCGGTCGCGCGGACGTGCCCAAGATAGTCGGACCGCACACGCTCGAGCGCGAGCTCGACACCTGGCGCGAACAATCCGCGATCAAGCTGTGCTTGGTACCAGGAGCAGCGCACAGCTTGCGAGCGTTGACCGCTGGCTGGAGCGTGGGCTCACCGATCGCGGTCCTGATCGGCCCCGAGGGCGGCTTGGCAGCGGACGAGATCAGCCGTGCGGAGCAAGCAGGGTTCGTCCCGGTCC
>Ga0164307_10000534_pt1 | contig 16571 bp, 18 predicted proteins | sample Whisoiple_243_MG_FD_110214 | JGI IMG/M metagenome (GOLD analysis project Ga0164307, IMG submission 110214) | Soil microbial communities amended with fresh organic matter from upstate New York, USA - Whitman soil sample_243_MG | ecosystem: Environmental > Terrestrial > Soil > Unclassified >...
AGCAGTGACGGTTGCTGCATCACTTCCATCTCGCCGCCGACGCGACGCTCGGGGCCGATATAGGCGTTATTGGGATTGCGGCGTCGGTCCGGGCCAAAATAGGTTTTGGTCTTGATGAAGGGGCGCGGATGAGCGACCACGTTGAGAATGCGCTGGTAGAGGCCCTTGGCGGAAATCGGCTTGGCGAGAAATTCGGTAACTCCGGCGTCTCGCGCCACCGTGACGCGGCGCTTCTCTGAATGGCCGGTCAGCATGATGATTGGCGCGAAAGGGTTGCCCTTCGATTCCGGTTGCCGGATCATCTGCGCCAATTCAAGACCGTCGAAAATCGGCATCGACCAGTCGGTGATGACGATGTCGGGGACGCAATGGGTGTACATTTCGAGCGCCGTCGCGCCGTCCTCTGACTCATAGACTTCGCGAGCGCCGAACGAGTGCAGCAGCGTGCGCAAAATGCGTCGCATATGCGGATTGTCATCGCACACGAGAAATCGCAACTTGTTGAAATCGATGTGGAACATGGCGCGGCTCTAAGCTTGCCGGGACGGCCCGGTACACTCCGCGTTAACCTTATCTCGCGCTCGTTAATGAATGGTTGCGGTCGCGCTGGCGGCTGGCTGCAAAGGCGAAGTAGCGGCCGGGCTCGTGCCCTCAATAACCGAATTGCTCGCGCAGAATGCGTTCTTCCAGGCTATGGCCGGGATCGAACAGCATCCGCATCGAAATGGTCTTGTCGGACAAGATCTCGACCCGGCGAACGTCACGCGCCTCGTCATGGTCGGCAACCGCCGCAACCGGGCGCTTTTCGCCTTCGAGCACCTCGATCACGACGAAGGCGGTATTGGGGAGCAGGGCGCCGCGCCAGCGCCGGGGACGGAACGCGCTGATCGGCGTCAGCGCCAGCAGCGCCGCGTTGATCGGCAGGATTGGTCCCTGTGCCGACAGATTATAGGCGGTCGATCCGGCGGGAGTAGCCACCAGGACGCCGTCGGCGATCAATTCCGGCATGCGTTCGCGCTCGTCGATCAGGATCCTCAGGCGCGCGGCCTGATGGGTCTGGCGAAACAGCGCGACCTCGTTGATGGCGTGGTGCAGATGCACCTTGTCGTGAATGTCGGTCGCACGCATCAAAAGCGGGTGGATCACGGATTCCCGCGCCGACGCCAGCCGGCTGTGCAGGTGGTGCGTGTTGTATTCGTTCATCAGGAAGCCGATGGTGCCGCGATGCATGCCGTAGATAGGCATGCCCGAACGCATGTGCCGGTGCAGCGTTTGCAGCATCAATCCGTCGCCGCCGAGCGCCACCACGACATCGGCCGAGGCCGGATCGTGACTGCCGTACATATCCGTTAGCTGCGTCAGTGCCTGCTGGGCTTCCGCGCCGGCGCTCGCGACAAAGGCAATCCGTTCATATTGCTTGGGGCTGGTCATGGCAGGCAGTTGTTGGAGGTCGCGGACTCGTGCTGGCGGGGTGAGACGGATGGAAGCGCGGAGGTCGTCTATACGACCGCGGCTGCGCTTGTCGAGATAGGGCGGCGCGGCCCGCGATCCTACAGCAAATGCAACGGGCTCGGACACCCGGCACTGTGACACGGTTAATTGCGGATGGCGAGCTTGCGAACGGCATCCGGCTGCCGCATTTTGGGTTTGAAACGCGGCCCTTTCGAATGGACCCGCACGAAACGAGCAAAAACAGGGAAGATCGCCGATATGGCACACTCATTCGCGGCGTCGCGTCGTGCGCGCTTCGTCCTTGCGCTGCCGGTGCTGTCTTTCGCGTTTTGTTTTTCGCTTTGCGGTGTGGCCGGCGTCCGGGCTCAGGATACGCCGCCCTCGACTGACCAGCTATCGACGACAGCAAGCCAGAAGCCGAACGAAAAGAGCGGTCATGCCAACGCGGCGTCCGCGCCTTCCGCCGCCGAGCAACACCGGCTGCCGCCGGATTCCATTACCAGGCACACGATCGTGCTTCCCGGGCGCACGCTCGCCTTCACCGCGACCGCAGGCTCGATCCGCCTGTTCGACGCCAAGGGCGAACCTCAGGCCGACATCGCCTATACCGCCTACCAGCTCGACGGTGTAGATGCGGCGACCCGGCCGGTGACCTTTTTGTTCAATGGCGGACCGGGCGCGGCTTCCGCCTACCTGCAACTGGGCGCGGCAGGACCATGGCGGCTGCCGCTCTCCGGCGATGCCGGACTATCCTCCGCGCCACCCGATTTGCAGCCCAACGCCGAAACCTGGCTCGACTTCACCGATCTCGTCTTCATCGATCCCGTCGACACCGGCTATAGCCGCTTCGTTGCGAGCGGCGAAGATGTGCGCAAGCGCTTCTTCTCGCTTGACGGCGACGTCAACTCGCTTGCGGTCGTGATCCGCCGCTGGCTGGAAAAACATAACCGGCTGCTCTCACCGAAATTCGTCGCGGGCGAAAGCTATGGCGGCATCCGCGGTCCCAAGGTCGTGCGCGAATTGCAGATCAATCAGGGCGTCGGCGTGGGGGGCCTGATCCTGTTTTCGCCGGTGCTCGACTTCCGCGAATTCACCGGCTCAAGCGTGTTGCAATATGTGGTGAGCCTGCCGTCCATGGCGGCGGTGGCACGCGAGGCCAAGGGTCCGGTCACCCGCGCCGACATGGCCGATGTCGAACAATATGCGCGCGGTGACTTCCTCGCCGATCTGATCAAGGGCATTGCCGACACCGAGGCCACCACGCGGCTTGCCGACAGGTTCGCGGCGCTGACCGGAATAGATCAGACGGTGAGCCGGCGTCTTGCCGGGCGTTTCGACGTGATGGAATTCCGCAGGGAATTCGACCGCCGCGACGGCATGGTCACTGGGCGTTACGACGGATCGGTGATGGGCCTCGATCCGCTGCCGGATTCCAGCTTCTATCATTTCAAGGATCCGTCCGGCGAACCGCTGCTCGCGCCGTTGACCAGCGCGGTCGTCGATCTCACCACGGGCAAGCTGAACTGGCGACCGGACGGCTCCTATCAACTCCTCAATGGCGCGGTCGAGAAGGCCTGGGATTTCGGCCGCGGTATCAATCCGCCGGAATCCACGTATCAGTTGCGGGAGATTCTCGCGCTCGATCCCAAGCTGAAGGTTCTGATCGGCCACGGCTTGTTCGATCTCGCCACGCCGTATTTCGGTTCGAAAATCCTGCTCGACCAGCTACCCGCCTTTGCTTCACCCGAGCGCGTCAGGCTGGTGGTTTATCCCGGCGGCCACATGTTCTACTCGCGTGACGATTCACGCCAGGCGTTTCGGAACGAGGTACGGGCGCTGATGAACTAGGTGTCCGCTTTTTGGGGGCGGAGCGGACTAGATTTGCTTACGCTGAGTTCTTCGCATTTTGACCCGCAACAGACATCGGGTGTCAGCAACAGGTAGGTGCGTCTTACGGGCAAACTCGACCGAGGCAGGATCGCCGCGCCGCCGCTTGCGGTCCGCTTGGCAATACCGCAACGTGCGCACCCGCTTAGTAGGAAGACCCGGATGGCTGCGCAAGAGATCAACGCCGACATGCTTGCCTTCTGGAACGGGAAAGGCGGCGATCTCTGGGTGGCTCGACAGGAGCACACCGACATCACGCTCGCGTCCGTAACGGACGCCTTGCTTGTCTTTGCCGCTCCGCGTGTCGGCGAACGAGTGGTGGATATCGGTTGCGGCTGTGGCGCGCCCACGCTGGAATTTGCGCGCGCCGTAGGTCCCTCCGGCCGCGTGGCGGGGGTGGACATCTCCGGGCCAATGCTTGCCGAGGGTGAACGGCGCGCCAGCGCCGCCGGCATCGCCAATGTCGATTGGCGGCAGGCTGATCCGGCCACGGCCGCGCTGGATGAATACGATTTGGTGATCTCGGCCTTCGGAGTGATATTCTTCGGCGACCGGGTGGCGGCGTTCACCAATATGCGCCGCGCCGCCGCTCCGGACGCGCGCATGGCGCTCATTTGCTGGCGTTCGCTGGCCGAAAACCCGTGCACGGAAGTGCCGATGACTGCAGCCGCGCAGCACCTGCCGCCGCGGCAGAAGCCGGCGCCGAACGCTCCCGGAATGTTCGCCTTCGCCGATCGAGACCACGTGACCGAAGTTGTCACCGCGGCCGGCTGGGCGCCGCCGCACTTCGAGAAACTCGACGTGGACCTCGATCTCGCCGCCGGCCGGGGGCTGGAGGAGGCTGTGGTTCAGTCAACCCAAATCGGCGCCGTGAACAGTTGGCTGCGCAACCAGCCAGCAGAGGTCGTCTCGGCCGCCGTCGCCTCTGTTCACGAGGCGCTTGCGCCCTATGCGGACGGTGCGAGAGTGCAATTGCCCGGCGCGATGTGGTTGATCAGCAGCGCGCCCGCCTGAACGAGCACCGCCACTAAATAGCTCTTTTTTGCCGAGCGTGAGACCGCCTTTGGCCCTCATGCGAAGTTTGGGGCAGGCCCTGATGCAAAATTCTCGCAAAAGCTGCTCCAACCGGACATTCCACCGGCCTTGGGCCATTTGCCCCTCCGTTCGGACCGGTCCGCGCTGAAACATGACCAATATGTCATCCAGATGAACGAAGCCCGCTGCCGCGCTTCAGGCTGGGTTCAGTGCCGCCTCTCTAGAGTCGTCTGCATTGATCGGCGAGACCGACCATCCGGCCGGGCTGCTCGCGATCCCCAGGACACTTAAGGAGATCAGACATGTTGAAGACCGTTTCCGCGGCGCTGCTCGCTGTTTCCGTCATCGCTGCGCCGGCGATGGCGGCCGCCTCAGCCAAGACGGCGCCTGCGCCGATCGCCAAGACGACTGCAAAGACCACGCAAGCATCCGGCGTCAAGCCGGTGAAGGCGAAGCGGACTGTGCTGAACACTGACGCCCGGGTGGGCCGGCATCATCATCACTCCCACAAGCATATGGGCGCGTACAAGGCGCACCAGTTCTCGAAGGTTTCGGTCAAGCACGTCACGTCCACCAAGCACGGCTAAAATTGAGCCCGCGGGCGCGGTTTATTCATTGCCCCCTCCGTTGTTCGCGGACGTCAGGCCCGGCCCGCCGCCATTTGCGTCCCCAATGGCGGCGGGCCGGTGCCGTTCGGGTAGCCGGCAGGTGAATTCCGCGGTGCCGACGGACGTTGTAGAGTCCTACTATCGGTTCTGATTAAATCAGGATCGGGCTCTATTTTGCTGGAAAACACGTTAGTTTCAGCCAACGATACACCACCGGAAAAACGGATTTGCGCTTGAAGTGGGGCCTGGGCATATCGGCAACGCCTGCAGGGACAAGGCATGCAGGCAACCTGTTGGTGATCCTGCTCGTGGCCTTCGGTGTTGCGGCCTGCGCGAGCAGCGACAACAAAGATATCAGCTACACCGACGACCGTGGCGTTGCCAACCAGCCTTATCCGAATAGTTACCGCGCCGAATTATTGGCGTTCCTGAAAACCTACATCAACAATCCTGTCGGCGTGCGCGAGGCCGTCATTGCCGAGCCGGTCCAGCGCACCGTCGGCGGCCGGCTGCGTTATGTCACCTGCCTGAGATTTTCCGCGCGCGATTCCGACGGTAATTATCGCGATGCGCGCGACCGTGCCGTCGTCTATATCGATGGCCGCCTCGACCACCTTGTCGACAAGCCCGGCGATCTCTGCGCTGACGCCGTCTATGCAGCGTTCCCCGAACTGGAGAAGCTGACACGCTGATGGCCTGCCGGCTTCCCTTCGGTCTGTAAAACGGCCGTCGCAGACCGAAAACGTTAATCACTTTTCAGCGAGGCTTGAACCGGAACTTGGCGCGGAACGACGCAGCCCATAGCTGTTAGCGGACATTTGACGGCAAACAATTGTAAGGGCTTGGAACAAAATTGTGTCGTTGCGCCGCTATCACGGTCGCCAGCAGCATGTGCTCCGGCGTTGCCATCGAGCAACCAAATTGAGGCCACGTTGTTTGTTTGAATGTCGCGACGACAGTAACGGGGAATTCTCATGAAGAGGCTTTTACTCGGCACGGCTGCGATCATCGTCCTAGCGGCTCCGGCCTTGGCAGCGGACTTGCCCGCGCGTCCCTACTACAGCAAGGCGCCCGCCTATACGGCGCCGCAGGTCGTTTACAATTGGACCGGATTTTACATCGGCGGCCACGTCGGCGGTGCGTTCGCGGGTGACAACAGCCTGCAGGGCAGCGGCGGCCGCTTCCTTGGCGGTGTGCAAGGCGGCTTCGACTATCAATTCGCGAACAACTGGGTGATCGGTGCTGAAGCCCAGTACAGCTGGCTCACTGGCAACACCAACACGGGCGTCCTGTTGCCGAGCGGTGCGCTGGTGAGCGGCAACACCGACCAGCTCGGCTCGGTGACCGGTCGGCTGGGCTATGCTTGGGGCCCGACGCTGCTTTACGCCAAGGGCGGTTACGCCTGGCGCGACAACCCGAATTTCGGCGTCAGCTTCGGCGGTACGCCGGTGACTTTCACCACCGACGGCAACCATCGCGACGGCTACACCCTCGGCGCCGGTCTTGAATACATGTTCGCTCCGAACTGGTCGGGGAAGCTCGAGTACCAGTATTACAATTTCGGCAGCACCACTTTCACCAGCCCCGCCTCGGTCGCGGGGGCCCGCTTCCAGGATGACGAACACACCGTCAAGGCCGGCTTGAACTACCGGTTCGGTTGGGGTGGCCCGGTCGCCACCCGCTATTGACGGGCTTGGCCCCCGCATGATTTGCATAGGAAAATGGGCCGGCCTTGTGCCGGCCTTTTTGCTTCCGCATGGGAGGACGGCCTAACGCTGGCCGTTTTGCCGAAGCTGATATCGCCGGGGACGACGCGGCGTTCAAAAAAACCTTCTTGTCATTGGAACTTCGTCCGCCAGTTGTAATTGTTGATTTTGCCGTTGGTGGACAACGAACATGCGTGCCTTGGCGTTAGGGCTGGTTTTCTCGGTGGTTGCCCTGCCGTGCCTTGCCCAAACCGTCCTGAAATCTGAACCTTTAGTCTTGGCGCCCTATGAGGTTGCCTTTGTGCAGGATGCCTCCTGTCCGGTCGGGAAGGTTCTCAAGGTGACTGGCGCCATCCGCGGCCTGCATCGCAGAAAGACTTGCGTCGCGCTGGCTGCGGAGCAGGCCTCGCTGGCCATCGCCACGCCGTAGCAGGCCGAGGGGCCGATTGGCCGAACGTCAAATCTTAAAACAAGGTTCAGGCGCAGGTGGCGGATACCGTCCATCAATGCAGCTGGAGATCCAGTTGGCCGTCGCGCTCCGCTTCTTCCTTGTTGCGGGCCGGGTCTTCCTGCGGGTCGGTGGGGCAGGGCCTGATTTCGTAATCATTGTCCAGCACCGGACGGGGAGCCGGTTTTTCCTCATCCGTTGTCGCGTCCACCACCAGCCCGCTTTGCTGGGCAAGCTTCCAGACATCGGCTTCGGTCGGATAGGCCTTGCTTAACTGAGCTTCATTGCAAAACAGCGCGTAGGGCATTGCTTACTCCGTCAAACCTCCTTAACGCGCAGAAGCGAAATAGAGTTTCGGTCCAAGACGACAACCGGTTCACGGTCAGGTGAGGCGGACCACGACCATAACAGCCGATGCGGGCATGAAGTATCGGTCGGTGGAAGCGGGATCGTTTCGACGCCATTATCTGGGTCGTAAACGAGTCCTGAATCCGGCGAAAAATATTGGCCAAGACTCCGCGGCTAGAATCGCCCGATGTTTTGGCGATGACCCGAACGATCCTGCAAACCTCCTGCGATCACTTGCCGATGGCACTCTCGGCGGCGCTGTTCGGTGCCTGTGTCGCCAATCTGGCGCTGGTATGCGCATGGCTGTAGCCGCCCGGCTACAGCCGATTCACGCCGTCATGCTGGCCGACCTCGAACCGGTGGGCCATCTTGCTCGGCTTTGTGCCGGCAATTCTCGGCGGCTTTCCGCAGGATTTCCGGACGCCTTTGCTGGTCGTTTGATCGGCGTGGCGTTCGGCGTTTCCGCCTGCCTCAGAAGCTGTGCTTTGCTCATTTTCGTTCCGCGTACGGTCGAAATCATATCTGTTCGGCCGGGCGCCAGGGTTCCTGCATCAAAACAGGCATTGACTTATTGTTCATGTTTTGTTCCTAAGCTTCTTCTCCACAAAGGAGACGGCCATGGACAACAGAATCAACGAAAATCGCAAGAAAATCAGGTTGCTGCGCACCCAGATGCTGGAGACTGAGGCCGCTATTCGAGGCCAGATCGGCCGGGATGAGGACTCCACCGGAACTTCGCTTGCCCTGATGGCGATGCGGGCGGAAATGTCAGAGCTTTCAAAGGAGAGGGCGAGGCTTGGCGACGACAAGGAGCCTATCCTGGTCGAGCGGTTGATGCGCCCGCGGCGCGCGCCGGCGGTGAGGCTGATCTTGGCTTCGAAGCGGCACCTTGCACGCAAACAAAAAATCTCAAGCTGAGCTGAAGATTGACGCCACATACTACCATGCTCGGCGTGGTTCGGAGGAACCAGCGGATCGCGCGAACGCGCGCGCGATGGTGCCTCGCCGAGCCGAGCGAGGATGTAGAAAATAGCTGGATTGAGCGCCGCCAAATCGGGGATGGCGCGACGGCGGCTGCGGAGGTACTCGGATTTCGCTGCGTTCAATCCGGGCTGCGCTTCTTCACGGACGGGCCGCAAAAAATTGCGTCTGTTTTGCGCCTGAAGGACAGCGTTCTGAATCAAATCCGCAAGACTAGTCCGCTGAATAAAGTGGCGGGAAGCATGGTCCCTTTAAAGGTTTTTGATGGTGCCGGTTGAGAGGATTGAACTCCCGACCTTCGGTTTACAAAACCGCTGCTCTACCGCTGAGCTAAACCGGCATTTTGCTGAAGTTTCAGCAGGTTGACTCTATCGCCTCATCGAACAGATTGGCAACTTGGCCCTAAGTTGGCCCAATGCTTAGCCCTTCGTCATTTGGCCGATCTTTTCGGCTGCCGATTCATCACCCTTCTGCGTTCTCTTAGCGTACACTTTGAGGAGGACGCTAGGGTCATGACCGAGCCTTTTGGCAACTGTGTGGATTGGCGTTCCCCTGATCGAGTAACCAGGTTCCGTGCGTCACGCGGAGATCATGAAGGCGGATGGAAAAGCCGAGGATCTTCTTCCCACGATTGGCGAACTGCTTGGTGACGCTGTCAGGGTGGCGCGGGGCGCTTGGCTGGCCGGCGCGGGAGGGGAAAATCAGCCAGTCCTCGGGGATACGGACGAGGCTCAGATCGACGTCAACACCTTGCGGCGCACCGGCGACCAGCCCCTGATAGGATCGCGCATCCTCAGCGGCATCGATCACGCGAACCGAAATGGGGCGAGGAACAGGTGCTGATCTGGCGACGTCGGGATTGCTCTCGTCAATGAAATCATCGAGGCATTCGGGCAGTAGCGCCCATTGCCCACGATCCGCCTCCTCAACCAAGCGCCTCATCGATTCCCACATAGAATCACGGGAGAATCATAACAACGGCACGGCGTTTCCACTCAGCCAAGGCCATTAGAAGCGGACATTTATCGGGGTGACGATCATGTCCGCTTAGGGCCAAAGCGGACATGAACCTTATCGACACCGCCGCCCTCATGCCGGTCACTTGGTCTGCGCGGCCGAGCAATGTAGGTGATACAAATGAGCAATGGTCTTACAAGAAACAACGTCGCTCGAGTTAACCTTTGCCTTCAAACTTGAACGAGACCTTCAGTTTCGCGCGATACATTTCAACTTTTCCATCTTTGATCTGCACATCCAGCTTTTCGATCTCCGCAATCCGAAGATCCCTTAAAGATTTAGCGGCCATATCGACTGCTGCCTTGGCAGCGTCCTGGAACGACACTGTACTGGTGCCTACCAATTCGACGACCTTGTAAACGGAATCAGGCATACGTTCCTCCTTGTGTCTCGCGCTACAATACCAATCAGGTCGAACCAAAAGCACTCAGTGTTGATCCAAATCAACCGATTGCAATGGCTCTGCGCGGGCTACGCTGGCGCAGGTGCGTGGGTCTCTCGCCAATCGGCATTGCGGCCGCCGGATTGCAGGGCGCGCGCTGGTCGAAATCCAACGACCAAAAAGCTGGGCCGGAGCTCACACTTCCATCTTTACAAAACATAGCCCGGATGCTCGCAGCCCACCGATAGACTTAGACCGCGCCACGCACAAAAAAGGGCGGCTGCAAAGGGTGGTGCCCTCCACGTCAAACGCTTAAGATATCGGGTGTGCGATCGGCGAAAAATCCTATTTGAGAGGGAAGGCTCTACGAGCACTCCGATAGGATGTCGTGTCAGCTAACGGGGATGATGCGGCATGAAGAATAAAAGTGCGCCGGGTACGATCCTGTCGATCGATGTCGGCGGATCGAATGTCAAGGTGATGACGAACAAGAATCGCATCAGGCGCGAATTCGTGTCCGGTCCCAAGCTAACCGCTAAATCGATGGTCGCGCAGATCAAGGAGATCACGAAGGACTGGTCCTACGACGTTATCTCCGTTGGATATCCGGGGCCGGTTGTGCGGGATCGCCCCGCGGCGGAGCCTCACAATTTGGGGAAGGGATGGAAGGGCTTCGATTTCGGGCGCGCGTTCGGGTGCCCGGCCAAGGTCGTGAACGACGCGCTGATGCAGGCGCTCGGGGACTACGAGAACGGAAAAATGCTTTTCCTGGGCCTTGGGACCGGTCTGGGTTCCGCAATGATCGTGGACGGCGCGCTGGTGCCCATGGAACTGGCCCATCTGCCGTACCGGAAGGACAAAACCTTCGAGGATTTCGTGGGAGCGGCCGGGCTGAAGCGCCACGGCAAGAAGAAATGGACGCGTTATGTCGAAGACGTCGTCGATCGCCTGGTCGCCGCGCTCGAACCCGACTACGTCGTCATCGGAGGCGGCAATGCCGACAAGCTCGGGACATTACCGAAGAAGTCACGCATTGGCAAAAACGGCAACGCATTTCTCGGTGGCTTCAGGCTTTGGGAGGACGCCGCCCTGTCGGAGTCTACCGCTGACTAGCTAGCTGGGTGTCGTGCAGCCAGAACCACGCGGATATTTCGAAAACCTGTCTCGCATCGTCTTCAAACTGATGTGGCTTCCGGTTCCGGCGTTTGATCATGAGAGCCGCTAATGGATGCACTTACGCGGCGTTAACGTTTTCGGAGCTCATTGGGCAATTGAACCTGTGCCGATGCTTGCGCATTAGGGCTACCGGCAATTTCAGCCAACGCCTTAACCCTTCCGTTTATCGATTGGACTAGATTGCTCCCGGAAAATCGGAAAATCGGGCATGCGCGCCGGACTGGTGTTGGCCATCTTGATCGGAACGGCGCTCCCCGCTTGTGCCAGCGAGGGCTTTGATATCGTGATTCCCGGGCGTCCCGGCGTGCCCATCATCATCAACGGCATCGATGCGTCCTATTCCGTGGTCGAAGGCCAGTGGGGATTGGGCCGGGGCTATCATGAACAACCTGTCGTCTATGGTGGCCGCTATGTCGAGGGCGAGCCTAATGTCGGTCATTGGTATCCGAGCCTCGGCCATAAACCCGGCTATGGACGTTTCGAGATCCAGCCGCCGGCAAATCGTATCCTGCCGAAGCCGGCGGAGAGCTATCACCAATCATGGTCCGCCGAATCCGCGCCGCCGCCAAAAGTTATTCCAGCGCAGCCCGACGTGCCGTTCAATCCGCCGCCGGTGATCGTCGCGCCGCAAATCGACGGCGCGGGCATGCCACCCGATCCCGATCCGCGACTTCGGAGGCCGAAGCCGCTTCCGCACTAAGCGACTCATCAACAGGAGAGAGTAATGCGTCAGATGATTTCAGGCTTTGTAGCGGCGATCGCCGTGGTGGCCGTCGGCACGCTGCCGGCGAGCGCGTGTGGTGTGTTCGAGTCCGCCTGCGGGTACGTTGCAGCTCCCGTTTATACCGGCTGCTACATCGGCTGCGGCTGGGCCTATGAGCACTTGCCCAATCCGGAGCTGCAATACCACTCGGCAGTTCCGGTCGTGCATCAATATTACTATGCCGATCAGGGACCGACCTACACCGGTCCCGGCGACTTCGCGCCATATCCGTTCTATCAGGAGACCGCGATAGGGGGCTGGGGCGTCTATCGGCATTACCCCTATTATTACGGCCACCATGGCTGGGCGCATCATCATGTGCACTACGGCTACGCTAGCCGTCATCGCTATCTGCGCTGACGCCGGCGCGCGGCTGTATCACGCTGCCCGTGAGCACATGACGCATCGCCACTATTGATCGCAGGATCCGATCGAAGAGATCGATGCCGGCTCGCATTGATTTGCCGGCGGGCGTTGTCGTCAGCGCATCAGGCCAAGGCGGGTCGCGCCAATATAGAGCGCCAGTACCGCGGCGTTCGAAACGTTCAGGCTCTTGATTTCGCCGGGCATGTCGAGCCGCGCCACCACGCAGCAGGTCTCGCGCGTCAATTGTCGCAAGCCCTTGCCCTCCGCGCCAAGCACCAACGCCAATGGTTGCCGCAACGGCGCGGCGCCGAGGTCTTCACTGCCCTGGCTGTCGAGGCCGACGGTCAGAAAACCCTGGTCGTTCATCTCGGTCAGCGCGCGGGCGAGGTTTTGCACCATGACCAGCGGCACCAGTTCCAGCGCGCCGGACGCCGATTTCGCCAGCACGCCGGTTGCCTCCGGGCTGTGACGCGCCGTGGTGACGATCGCCTTGACGGCGAAGGCTGCCGCCGAACGCATGATAGCGCCGACATTGTGCGGATCCGTGATCTGGTCGAGCACCAGCACGATGCCTTCCTTGGGCAATGCCTCGATATCCGGCGAGGGCAGCGGATCGGCCTCCGCCAACAGGCCCTGATGCACGGCATCGGGGCCGAGCCGTTGGTCGATCAGCGCCGGCCGGACGATTTCCGGTGTCACGCGGGTGTCGATGTGGTCGTCGGCAAGACGTTTGGCCGCATTTTCCGATAGAAACAGTTTGCGGATCCGGCGCCGCGGATTGGCCAGCGCCGCGGCTACCGTGTGCCAGCCATACAGGATCACCGGACCGTCCGGACCCGGGCCACGGTCGCGCCAGGCCGGCCGGCCGGGTTCGCGGCGTTTGTCCGCCGGTTTGCCGTCCCCACGCCGAAATGGCGGTTTGCGAGTGCGATCAGCCATTTGGGTCACCCATTTCAAGCGCTTGTCTCACGGGTTCCGGACAATGGCAATTTGAGCCACCGGATGCGCCATGATTGGCCATTCCCGTTGGTTGACTTTGCCATGCCCCTTCCCCCATAAACGCGCCCGACCGGGGACGTGCCATCGGAACCCGGTCTTAACGTCATCCATGCCGTTTGCCTCGCCAGATCGGGCGACCGGCCGGATGTTGTTGAGCGGGGGAGTGTCCCGAGTGGCAAAGGGAGCTGACTGTAAATCAGCCGTCTTATGACTTCGAAGGTTCGAGTCCTTCTTCCCCCACCATCGATTTTTGACTGTAAAATCCAGTGCTTACGCCAACTTCCCCCGAGGGAAGCTCCCTCTGTTTTTGACCGTGCTGGCTTGTGTCAACGCCCTGTCAACAAACGGGGCGTGGCGACGATGCGGCGGAGTTGGCGGCGGGCGAGAGGTTGGTGTTGGGATGATCGACAGCATTATCAGTCCGCCTGAAGGTCACGTAGTGACCCTTGTCAATGCTGCACCGAAGCGGCGGAAGACTACACATGCCTAAGAAATTGCCGACCGAAGAGGCGGTGCGACGTGCAATCCGGATCACTCCTTTGCTTGCTCAAGACACGTGGCATACGCTCAGATCACGGGCAGCACTGCACACTGCCAACGACGTGATTTGGGCAGGGAATTTCAACGGTCCCCTCCGTTTCGGAGATACCTACAACGTCGTCCAGAATGGTCTGGCTTTGACCGTCGCGCTGGATGTGGCCCGCATTTTCGACGTGAGCAACCCTGATCGATATCCCGTTGAACAGCAAGATAAGGCGTCAATACCCGTGCTCGCAAATTTGTTGATGAGGAAGGACGTGCAAGATGCCTTTGCGGAGGCGGCACCGGGGTTGGCATCCCGAGCTTATCGGCGGTATGGATCTAGGCGAGGGCGATTGCCGGGAAGCAATCTCAGCCGCCTTAGTCGTGTACAATACCCATCTCAACTCAACCAACCATCAGGAAGCCGCTTCCCGGCTCCGCGAGTTTCGGACGGGCAGGCTTGCTCATCACCTATTCGACGATCTACCAACTGACCTGCCTCGCTTCGATGATCTCGATCTTCTAGCGAACTGTGCCCGAGATTTTGTCCGCTCGGCAGTCCTTGCCGTCGAAGGCGTCGACCGCGATCTGGGGCGCGAAGAAGAGATCAAACGGGAAATGGACAGGGAATTTTGGGATATAGGACTGTCAGCGATTCTTAGCGAGGCCCGAAACTTGGGTCCCTCTACCTAAATACCGCAAGCCGGACAGGCGGACCAGCCGGGTTCCCAAAGCCCATTGGCAATTCCGCTGGCCCGTTTCGAGCCTCGATAGCGGCCCCACCCCCAAATCGCTCCTAGGCCTGTTTCTGACCGTTCCAGCGGGGGTCCGGCGCCGACTATGGCGCCGACTGTGAGGCCCACATCACATAAATTCCTACGAGCGCGCTTGGCGATTGGAAGGGTGCACGAGCCGCCAAACAGGCAAACGGCCCGGCATCACAAAAAAAGACCCCGGTCAATTCTGCGCCGGGGTCCTATGCATCGTCTGCCTTGAGTGCCTTAGCCGGGCGGAAGGTAACCGCCGGGTTTGAGCTGCTTCACAGTTTCAAGGTTCTTGTCGATTCCCGCAAACAATTTGTCGAACATATGAGCAGGAACCGTGAGGTTCGGCGAACCTCCCGAAACTGCTTCCAGCTCGGCGGCGGGTAGCTCACGAATGTTGCTGATCTTCATGTGCTTTCTCCTGTTACCGGCGGCTCCATTGCCACTCGGTTCGGGATGGATACGAACTTCAAGCGACGGCCGCTGTGACGTGCGTCACAACTCTCGGCCGCATCTCGGCGCAGGTGGTCAACCGATGGAAGGGGTCAATCGACTGCGGGACGCCCTGCTCGCCTGCACTCTGCATCGCATGAGGCTGAAACCATCGATCCGCGTCCCCAAACTTTCAACTCGCTTTTGCGCTGCCAACGCATCGCCCGTGGCAGCCTGCTCACCGGCATGGGTTGGCTAAGAAGACGGTGAGTTTCTAAAATGTTGGCTGAGTGGTTCGTCGTGAACCTTCGACCAGCACAGATGCGCTGTGCTGGTTGCGTTAGTGACAGACCAATACCGGAATGTTAGTACGCGTGAGTACGTTTGCCGTGACACTGCCGAGGAGTACCGCTGCCATCCCGCTTCTCCCGTGGGAAGCCATCACTATGAGATCGCAGCCTCTCTCCTTTGCGGTAGTCACGATGGCCATTTCCGGGTCACTCTGAATGACCTGCAGCGTCTCGCAAGTTACACCGACTGCCTTCGCCTCACTAGCTATTCCATTCAGAATCGAAGCGGCGTGCTCCTGCGCTTCCTCCAATCGTGACTTGAATGCATCATCGACATTGAAAGCTTCAACGGTAAGGACAGTAACCTTAGCGCCAACCGCCTTGGCAAGCGACAACCCATGTACGACGCCTTTGTGCGCCAGTTCCGAGCCATCGGTGGGGATTAGGATATGTTGGTACATAGGGGATGTTCCTTCTTTGCCTTAGTCGAGCCTATTCTTACCTTGTCTAGACCGCTGATCAACGGGACCTTCGCTGTTGGCCGTGAGTCCACCCGGAAATCAGTTTTTCTGGCTCTTCTGTCGCCGCCAGAAAAGTGATGCTTCAAGCGTGGCCTTACGGACCCTGCTGTCGGCATTCTTACATACGATCTCGGTTTGATTGATGGGTGTTTCTACCCACAAGACCTTTTGAGTTGTTCGGTCGAGTGTGATCGTGATGCGTGCGCAGGGGCCGTCGTCTTCGGCGACAACTTCATCATCGACGGTCCAACGTTTTACTGATTTACGTTACTGGGCCGAAATCACCAAATCGCTCAGGTCACAATTGAAAGAGGGCTCCATGCAGGCTTTGCACAATTTTTTTGTTAGTTGCGGGGGGTAGTCTTTTTTGCGGACTTCAATGAGCGTTTCTTGGTGGCGGCTTTCCGTTTCTTCTTCCCTACCGCTATTCGGATCTCGCCCTTTGTCATTGGTTCGTTAGAGTCGGCTCTAAAATCTCTGAATTGCTGAGCCATGGACTTCTTTGGCATGTTCCTCTCCTTGTTGCCCTGAATCTACTTCATTTCCGCATCATGGGACAGGGGTAAAGACGGCGGTGATAACCGGCGCGACAAAAGTGATGCGCGCAGTTACAAAAACTCCCGCACCGCCAAAACGCATCTCCATGCCCGGACGGGCCTTGCAAGGCCATCCGAAAAGGGGGGGCGAGAACCCGTGGAACCCGCCGGGGGAATTCTTCCAGGGCGATACGCGCAGCGCATTTTTACCGACAACCTCAACCCAAGGGCCCGATAAGACTGTCCAGCAGTTCACCGGCTCGTTCAATCGTTGGCGGCACTTCTGCGAGTTTTAAAGCCAACTCGCGATCGAAGCGACCTATGACTACGATAGATGA
>Ga0164307_10000535_pt1 | contig 16558 bp, 19 predicted proteins | sample Whisoiple_243_MG_FD_110214 | JGI IMG/M metagenome (GOLD analysis project Ga0164307, IMG submission 110214) | Soil microbial communities amended with fresh organic matter from upstate New York, USA - Whitman soil sample_243_MG | ecosystem: Environmental > Terrestrial > Soil > Unclassified >...
CACCTACGCCGAAGCCCACCGGCGCGCGGCGGCTTTGCTGGCAGAGGCCGGCATCGAGACGCCGAAACGCGATGCCCGCGTGCTGCTCTTGGAGGCGGCTGGCATCGATCACGCCGCGCTCTTACGCGATCCGGATGCGCGGCTCGGCGACGACGCGGCGGCGCGGCTGCAAGGCTTTATCGAGCGGCGGCTCAAGCGCGAGCCGGTGTCGCGCATTCTTGGGCGGCGCGAATTCTGGGGCCTGACGCTGCGCATCAGCGCTGATGTGCTCGATCCTCGCGGCGACACCGAGACACTGGTTGCCGCGGCGGTCGAAGCGCTGCGCGACCGCCGCAATGATCCGCTGCGCATTCTCGATCTCGGCACCGGATCGGGGGCACTCCTCTGCGCCTGCTTGAGCGAATTTCCGCGCGCCTTCGGCATCGGCATCGATCGCAGCGAGGCGGCCTGCCGGGTCGCGCGCGACAACCTCGCCGGCTGCGGCTCCGGGCGCGGCGCGATCGGCTGCGGCGATTGGGGCGAGGCGCTTGGAGAAGATGCGATTGGACGGGGCTTCGATCTCGTCGTTGCGAATCCGCCCTACATCGCCTCCACCACGATCGCCACGCTCGCGCCGGAGGTGCGCGAATTCGATCCGCCCGGCGCGCTCGACGGCGGCCCCGACGGCCTCGCCGCCTATCGCGCCATCGCGACCGGCCTCGCCCGTCTCTGCCGGCCGGACGGGCGCGCCATCATTGAAATCGGCCACGACCAGGCCGAATCGGCGCCAGCATGCTTCCGCAGCACAGGCTGGAGCGTTGCGGTCAAGCCGGACCTTGAGAAGCAGCCGCGCGCTCTGCTCTTACGCCGGTGAGCCCCGGAAATTTCTGTGGCAAATCAATCACGGGCGAAATTATTCCCGATTTCATCTTGGCGCGGGCCGCTCGATCCGCTATGTCTAAATAAATACCACTCGCCCCAGCGCGCACTGGCGATCCAGGATGCGGCGCGGCGATGGAAGCTCCCGATCTCAATGATTTTCGCGAAAAGATCAGGGCGCTTGAACTCCCGCCTCGTCGATCAGCGCTTCGGGCGCATTGGTGAGGCTTAGAGGTCCCTGGACTTTCACGGAGGAGTCCTGGGACGCGGGTGGCCGTCGCGGTCGCGCGGCCTCGTAGATTCCGGCCGGAGAACATTGGTTCGCTTGAGCTTGAGACATGCTCAGCCCATCGGCCCGGGAGCCGGTCCGCACAGACGCGGCCGGTGCACACGCGAGAGATGATGTCAGTTTAAGGATCATCGATGAGACCTGGTCAGAATAAGCGCATGCGCGGCCGCAATCCCGGCCGCAAGGGGCCAAATCCGCTGACGCGGAGCTACGAATCGAACGGGCCCGACGTCAAAATCCGCGGCACCGCCCAGCACGTCGCCGAAAAATACCTGCAGCTCGCCCGCGACGCGCAATCCTCCGGCGACCCGGTCATGGCGGAGAGCTACCTGCAGCACGCCGAGCATTATTTCCGCATCATCGCGGCGGCGCACCAGGCGCAGCAGCAGGCGCAGATGGGCCATATGCGCCCGCCCGGCGAGCAGGTTGAGGAGGAGAATGAGGAGGACGACGATCCCGGCCTCGGCCTCTCCGACCGCTTCGCGTCAGTCGCCGAGCGGCTGCCGCCGCAGCCTGTCTACAACGCCCAGAATTTTCAGCCGCAGCCGAATTTCAGCGGCGGCCAGCCGCAGCCTTATGGCGAGCGGCCGCGCTACAACGACCGGCAGGACCGGCAGAATTTCGGCGACCGCCAAGGCTATAATGGCGGCGACCGCAACGAGCGCTGGCGCGATCGCCAGCCGCATGACCGGCAGGACCGGCAGCAGGACCGGCCCTATCAGGATCGGCCCTATCAGGATCGCGGGGATCGCAGTGGCGACCGCGGCAATTACCAGGGCCAGCAGCCATATCAGAATCGCGGCGACCAGCGCCGCTTCCGCGGCGACCGGCCGGAGCGCGGCGGCGAGGGAGGGGCCGAGGGCCGCTCCCCGGGCGATCGCGAGCCGGCCGAATTGCCGGCCTTCATCACCGCGCCTGGCCCCCGCCCGCCGCTGACCGAAGCCGAGGGTGAGCCGCGAGGCGAGAGCCCGCGCGACGCTGGCGGGGAGAGCGGTGGCTTCCACTTGCGCTCCCGTCGGCGCAGGGGACGCGGTCGATCGGAGGGCGATCGCTCGCAGAATGATGTGCCCGATGCCGACGAGGTGCCGGCGAGCGATTGAGCTTCACGCTTCGCGCAATTCATCGCCGACGCTGAGTTCGCCGCCCGCGATGATGCGGGCGTATACGCCGCAATCGTGATGAGCGTAGGCGCGTTCCATCAGCGCGACTAAATCCATGTCGCGCAGCCCGCCTCTGGGCACGACATCGATTGCGGCGCAGCGGTCGATCGGCTTTGTAATCTCAAGGGCCAACGAACCCGCGCGCAGCGTACGGCCGGTGAGCGCGAATTCCTCCCAGGGCGAAAGGCCGTTGACGTAAACGTTCGCGCGAAAGCGCAAGGGATCGAGGCTGCGCCCTGCCTTCTCCGCGATCGCTCGCACGCTCGCTACATTAATCAGCGACACAAAACCCGCGCGCGAGTCGGTGAAACGGAACCCCCTCGGAGCAGCCAGCACTAGCGCCGGCCCCCGCATTTCATCTGCGCAAAATGCATCGAAGAAGCGTTCGATCGCGGCGCGCCCCTCATTTGTCGCAAGCGCGCCCGCCACGACTTCAATGCCGCCCTGCTCTATGCTCAGCACTGTCGTCGCCGCATCGTAACGCGTGGTCAGTGCTGCCAACCGTGCATTACGTGCCAGCATCAAAAACTTGATCTTCGGCTGATGCACCGGCGCCGCCGGATCGAATCCGGAGGGGCCGTTCTCGATCGCATAAAGCCGGTCGCCGGGGAAAAATTCCCCCGGCTCGAGGTTCACGGTTTGCACGGCCTCTGGCGAGAGGCCTTTCACGGGATATCGATAAAGCGCGGCAACCCGCATCCCGCAGAAGCGTCAGCTCCTCAATTCGTCGCTGAGGATCGGCCCGAACAGAACCCAACGCGTTCCGTCGAAACGCTGCATCTGGAACTGCTTGATCACCCGATAGTCGTCCGACGTCGTATTGATTGTGATGCCAGGCAGGCCGAGCGAGCCAGAAAAATTCTTGATGTTCGTCGCCTGCTTCATCAGGTTCTCGCGCGTGAGGTCGTCACCGCACTGGCGCAGCACGTGCACCATCAATTCCGCCGTGCCATATCCATACGTGTTGAAGACGCTGTCTTTCACGCCGGTCGGATAATATTTCTCCATGAGCTCGAAATATTTCTTCATACCCGGATCGTCCTTCCACGCCGGGTCGGTCGGATCCTTGCCGTAGTTGATCGTGATCAGGTCCTTCGAATTCTCGAGTCCCGCCGGCGTCAGCACTTCGCTTACGGAAATGGAGTTGATGTTGAGGACGTGCATCGGCTTCCAGCCGAGCTCGGCGGCTTTCTTGATGATCTGCGCTGCGAATTTGGGCGTGCCGCCATTGAACAGCACGTCGGCGCCCGACGCTTTGAGCTTCAACATCTGTGAATCGACCGTCGGATCGGTCACTTCATAGGTCGCCTCGGCAACAATCAGGTTCGCCTTGTTGGCGAGCCCCTCCTTCAAACCTTTCACATAATCGCGACCGAAATCGTCGTTCTGCGTCAGGATCGCGATCTTCGCGTCCGGCTTTTCCTTCAAAATATATTGCGCATAGACATGCGCTTCCGTGAGGTAGCTCGGGTTATAGCCGATCGTCCACGGAAAGTTCTTCGGGTCGGTGAACTTCGCCGCGCCGGTCGCGACGAACAGCATCGGCACCTTTTTGGTATTCATATATTTCATGATCGCCGTGTTCGAGGCGGTGCCGAGCGTCTGGAACGTCGCCAAGACCTCGTCACTCTCGACGAGTTTGCGAACCTGCTCGACGGTTTTCGGCGGGCTATAGGCGTCGTCGTAGCTGATCAGGTTGATCTTGCGGCCATTGATGCCACCCTGATCATTGATCATCTGGAAATAGGCGGCTTCCGCTTTGCCGATCGTGCCGTAGGCGGAAGCAGGCCCGCTATAAGGCATCGTTTGACCGAGCTTGATCTCGGTGTCGCTCGCCCCCGTGCCAAATATCTTCTGCGCTTCGGCCGCGGTGACCGTCGCCGCCATCGCCGCAAACACGAAGCCGGTTGCCAACCAGGTTCGCTGCGCCCGTGTGGTCATTTTTCCTCTCCTCTTGCGCCAAGACGCGCAAATCTCCGCTTTAATCCGAGTCGTGGCAAGCAAGCCGCGATTGCTGCCAAGCTAGCCGCGCTTCGCCGCCAAGAGGTTCACAACCATGTAGGACGGGAAGCTCGCATTCCACTCGTCCTGGTAGCTCAGCGGAATGAATTCATTCGGCGCGGTGATTTTGGCGCGATGCTCGTAGCCGACCTCCGCGACATGCAAACCGGCGTCTTTGAAGATCAGCGCCAGCGCTTCCTTGCTGAAGCGGAAGAAGTCGGAGGGGTTAGCCGTGCAGCGGGAAGGTCTGGTGGGTGCTGACGTACGCGAAGCCGCCGGGCTTTAGCACGCGCGCAACTTCCTTCGCCGCGATCCACGGCCGCTCGAGATGCTCGAACACCGCGACGGCGACGAGCGCGTCGAAATGGCCGGCCCAATCCTGCGGCAGCGCATGCAGATCGGCGACGGCGTCGACGTCGGCACCGGTATCCACGTCCGCCATCACGTAATTGCTGCGCGGCACATGCGGGAAGAGGTGCATCGAATGGGTGGGCCGGCCCTCGATCGACTGTTTCGTGCCGAGTTCGAGGACGCGCGCCTCGCCTCCGAGAGCCGCCGCGGCGGCGACGAAGGCGTCACGCGGCGCGCTGCTCGATATATCGGGGCATAGCCTGCGAGGCTTTCACGCCGCAGCCGGTGATCGCATCGCGGAATTTCCTCAGAGCGTTGAGCGCCATCTCGGTCCTCGTCGAGTCCTCCCGTAGCATCGCATGCCAAGCGGCGGCAACCAGCCAGTCGATGGCAGATGGCAGCGACTCGCTGCCTTGAACGACTCGCTCACCCATTCGGGCGTGCGTCATCGCCGCCGCACGCCAGTGCGTACGAGAAAAAGAGAAACCAAGAGGACACGGGACGCCGGGTCACCGATGCCTGAAGCTTCATCAAAAAAGCCGGTTTCCCGGCGCCCACGTGTCGGCGATTTCTGACTTATCGCGTCCCGAGCTTCCATGGAGCTGTTTTTGCGCAGGCCCACATCTTTCGATGTGCAACCCGGGCCGATCCATCCCCAGGGGCAAACACCCCGGACGGGTCATAGTGCCCGACGCTAGGTGGACCCCGGGCGCGGGCGCCGGTCCCCGCCGCGTTTGAAGACCGCTCTAGAAACGCCCTCTTGGGGCGGGGACGGCAGGAGATTTAGGATTATATTCAAGAGAGGTCAAGAAGGCGAAACATTAAATCTGCGGTGCTTCGCTTCCCTCTTCCGTGCCGGCAGATTCGCCGGGCGTTAATCGGAGAGAGCGGCAGTTGCGAGAGCCCCCGCGACTGTACGGGCCGCAGGCGCCGCTCCCCGACACGACAAGCACTAAAGTCAGCACCTCATGCCAAGGACATCGAAGGGCAGCACGAAGGGCTGTCATTGCGAGCGAAGCGAAACAATCCAGGAGCAAATGCTCGATGATTGCAGCACTGACGCCTGGATTGCTTCGTCGCTCCGCTCCTCGCAATGACTGCCCTTCACCCGGGCCTGCTCGCCGGAGACGGGGCGCGGGCGCGGCGCGTAACGCTGCATCACGCGCTCTCCCGCCGGCCTTTACCGCCAACCACCTCGCCATCTTCTTTCGTGAACCGCCCGATGTCGCGATTGGGCAGAATCTCGAGCACGGTTTCGGACGGCCGGCAGAGCCGCACGCCTTTCGCCGTCACCACGATCGGCCGGTTGATCAGGATCGGATATTTGAGCATGAAGTCGATCAGCTCATCGTCCGACCATTTCGGATCGGCGAGGCCGAGCTCGACATAGGGCGTCCCCTTCTCGCGCAGCAATGCGCGAACGGGAATGTTCATCGCCTTGATGAGCTCGATCAGCCGCGCGCGGCTCGGCGGATTTTTGAGATACTCGATGATCTCGGGCTCCTCGCCGCTCTGGCGGATCATCGTCAGCGTGTTGCGCGACGTGCCGCAATTCGGATTGTGATAGATCGTGATCATAGTTGCGCCTCGGGATTAAGCGGGGCTGCATCGCTCGTGGCGCGCAGCAGCCAATTCGTCAGTGCCAGCGCGGCGAGCGCGCCGGCAAATTCGGCGATCATGAATCCAGGAAGGTCGAGCGGGCGGATGCCGGAAAATGTGTTGGTGAGCGCGCGCGCGATCGCCACTGCGGGATTGGCGAAGGACGTCGAAGCGGTGAACCAGTAGGCGGCGGTGATATAGAGTCCAACGAGCCATGGCACCGCGGCATGCGCGAAGCGGATGCCGGCGAGGATCACCGTCACGAGGCCAAAAGCAGCGACTGCTTCGGCGAACCATTGCGGTCCGCCTGTCCGCGCTTTTTGCGACGCCTCGATGAGCGGCAGCGCAAACATGAGATGCGCGGCGATCGTGCCAAGCACGCCGCCGATGATTTGCGCCGCAATGTAGGCGCCCGTCTCGCCGGCCGGAAGATCGCGCTTCAGCGCAAAGACGAGCGACACCGCCGGATTGAAATGTGCGCCGGAGATCGGCGCGAAGATCGTGATCAGGACGACGAGGATCGCGCCTGTCGCGAGCGTATTGCAGAGAAGCGCAAGCGCGGTGTCCTTCGTCAGCGATTCCGCCATGATGCCGGAGCCGACAACCGCTGCCACGAAGAGCGCCGTGCCGAGCGCTTCCGCCGCGAGGCGGCGGCGCAGATCGTAGGCCGGCATGCGTTAGCAGCAGGCGGCGGCTTTGGGCGCGCAGCCGCAAGATTCTGCGGCTACCGGCTCGCTTAGTTCCGGCGCTTTCGCGTACGCGACGCGCGCCTCGCGTTCGCCGGTTCCGTCGCCGTAATCGGTGACCTCCCCTTTTGTCAGGAACGCCTCCCAGGCGATGCCGGCAGGATCTTCGATCCAGGACTTTTCCGATTGCGCGTAGCAGCAGCGCGTCTCGCCTTGCTCGACAATCGCGCCCCCGGCCGCACGCAGGCGGCCGTAGATTTCGCCGAGCTCCTGCTTGTCCTCGACCTGAATGCCGAGGTGATCGAGGCCAGGTTGCCGACTGCGCGTTGGGATCGCGAAATTGACGCGCGGATCATCGAGCATCCACTTGGCGTAATCGCGCTTTGTCACGGTAGGCTCTGACGCGAACAGCGCCGAATAAAAGCCGATCGAATGTTGCAGGTCTTCGACGGACACGTGAACGTGCAGGCGTTTCATATTGGTCTCCCTCAGGCCGGAGCTTTGGCGCGTTTGCGGCGCGCGGGTTTGCAGGCCGCCGCGGGCGGACACGATGCGGCGCCCTGACAGCAATTTTCGGTGAGATAGTCGATGAGCGCATTCATCGTCTCGAACTGCGCCGCGTAAATCATCGAACGGCCGTCGCGCCGAACGCTCACGAGGGCTGCCATGCGCAGCCGGTCGAAGTGGAAGGTCAGCGTGTTCGGAGACAGTTTGAGCGCCGCGGCAACCTTGCCCGCCGGCATTCCCTCAGGTCCCGCCTGGACGAGAAGGCGAAACGCGTCGAGCCGATTGTCCTGGGCGAGGGCGGCGAGGGCCGCGACGGCGTCGGCAGTTTCCATGTTTCAACGAATATCGAAACGTTTTCGGCGCTGTCAAGCAATATTTCGGCCTTCATCGAAATGTCGCGACGGGCAAATTGAGCGCCTCGTCCTGCTTCAACGCGATTCCCGTGAGCTTGCGCGCGAGCGCCAGGCGCATTAGCGAGCCGATGAGCCGCGCGGCGGCTTCGATCGGCAGACCGTCGGGCCGGATATTCGACACGCAATTGCGCTCGGAATCGCGCGTCTCGCCTGGACGCGGCGCGTAAGTGAGATATGCACCGAGCGAGTCCGCCGAAGTGAGCCCCGGCCGCTCGCCGATCAACATAATGACGAGCGTGGCGCTAAGCGCATCGGCAATCTCGTCGCCGAGGGCGACACGCGCTTGCGTGGCAATGACAAGCGGTGCGAGGCGCAGATCGTGAAGATACGACCGCAAGGCGCGCACGAGCAACGGCGCGTGAGTCGCGGTGGCGCGGGCGGAAAGGCCGTCGGCGGTAACGATACATACGTCAAACGAGTCCCGCGTCAGCACGCGCCGCGACTCTGCCGCGAGCACGCGCCCGAGATCGGGCCGCTGCAGATAATCCTGCCGGTCCGCGGCGCGGCTCATCACGATAACAGGCGCAAATTGGGCAAGCTCGCGCGAAAGCCGCTCGGCGTCGAGCGTCTCATGCACGGCGTCCTGCGCTTCCGCATGCGCCAGCGCGAATTCGAGCACGCGCCGCGTCGGCAGCGAATCGCCGATGCGGCCGAGCGCGATGCGCGCCGCCGTCGCACGGCGCAGGAAGGACCATGCATCATCGGAGTCGCGCGTCATCGCATCGCGGCGATCAGTTTCGCCGCACCCTCGCCGCGCGGCCGAATGCGGCGCATCTCGTCCATGAGGCCCATACGAATGAGCCAATCCTCGAATTCCGGCGCCGGCCGCAGTCCAAGCGCGGCGCGCACATAAAGCGCATCGTGAAATGACGTCGACTGATAGGAGAGCATGATGTCGTCGGCGCCGGGCACGCCCATCACATAAGTGCAGCCGGCGACGGCGAGCAGCGTCAACAGATTGTCCATGTCGTCCTGGTCGGCGTCGGCGTGATTGGTGTAGCAGACGTCGACACCCATCGGCAGCCCCAAGAGCTTGCCGCAAAAATGATCTTCGAGTCCGGCGCGGATGATCTCGCGGCCATTATAAAGATATTCGGGACCGATGAAGCCGACGACGCTGTTGACGAGCAGCGGCTTGTAGCGGCGTGCGACCGCGTAAGCGCGCGCCTCCATCGTCTGCTGATCCACGCCGTGATGCGCATCCGCCGAGAGCGCGCTGCCCTGCCCCGTCTCGAAATACATGCAATTGTCGCCGACCGTGCCGCGTTTTAACGCACGCGCCGCATCGTGCGCCTCGTCGAGCAACGAAAGCGACACCCCGAAGGATTTGTTGGCGGCGTCGCTGCCGGCTATCGACTGAAAGACGAGATCGACGGGGGCGCCCTGCGCCATCACCTCGAGCATGGTCGTCACATGCGCGAGCACGCAGGATTGCGTCGGGATGTCGAAGCGGCGGATGAGATCGTCGACGCGTTCGATGAGGAGAGCCGCCTGGCTCGCGCTGTCGGTCGCCGGATTGATGCCGATCACGGCGTCGCCGCAACCATACATGAGGCCGTCCAAAATAGACGCGCCGATCCCCGCGAGATCGTCGGTCGGATGGTTCGGCTGCAAGCGCACGGAGAGCCGGCCCTTGAGGCCGATCGTGTTGCGGAAGCGGGTGACGACCTCGACCTTGCGGGCGGCGGCGATCAGATCCTGGTTGCGCATGAGTTTCGACACCGCCGCCGCCATTTCTGGCGTCACGCCCGGCGCGAGCGCGGCGAGGGTTTGCGGGTCGGCTTCGTCGGAGAGCAGGAAATCGCGGAATTCGCCGACGCTCAGCGAAGCGACGCGCGCGAAGGCGCTTGCGTCGTGCTGATCGAGGATCAGGCGCGAGACTTCGTCCGTGTCGGGATCGATCAGCGGCTCGGCAAGAAAGCGCGTGAGGGGGACGTCGGCAAGCGCGATCCGCGCCGCGACGCGCGCCTGTTGATTTTCCGCGGCGAGGCCGGCCAGGCGGTCGCCGGCACGATCGGGACTGGCACGTGCGAGCAGCGTGCGCAGGTCGGGGAAGGTGTGCGCCGTGTCGGCGAGGTGCGTTGCGTACATGACAGACTCAGCGCGCCGATGATTACGCGGAGATCATATCGCCGCAATCAATTTCCAGCCTACGCACCGATGACGCGGCTGACGACCGGCCAATAGAAATCGCCAAAGCCCGCTTCCGACGCTTCCTCCAGCAATCGGGCGGCAAGCTCCGCGCCGTGGATTTTCGCCCCGACATTTTCGGCAAGATCGAGCGCGTAGCCTAAATCCTTGCGCATATAATCGGTCGAGAAAGCGCGCTCGGGAAATATGTTGGGCAGAACCGCTTTCATGCCATGATTGCGCAACGCAAACGAATCGGCCGAGCCTTTCATCAGCGTCTCGAACAGAAGCTTGCCGTCGAGACCGGCGCGGCGCGCAACGACCAGCGCTTCGGACAAAGCAATTACGGTTTCCGCCAAAACCATGTTGTTCAAGATTTTCACGATCTGCCCGGAGCCGACAGGACCGCAATGCGTGATGTCGGTCGCGCAGCAGGCAAGCAGCGGCTCGATCGCGGCAAAAGTCTCGGCATCGGCGCCGACCATGATGCTGAGCGTGCCCGCTTCCGCCGCCTCGCGCGTGCGGGCGATCGGCGCATCGGCGTAGCGGGCGCCTCGGTCGGCGAATTTCGCCGCAAGCGAGCGCGTGAGATCGACCGGCGACGTGCCGAGTTCGACAACGATCTGCCGCGCGCGAGTATGCGCCAGCAACCCGTCCTCGCCCGCGCATACTGTCTCGACATGCTTGCCGCTCGGCAGGGCCATGAAGATCACGTCGCAGGCGCGCGCCAGCGCCGCGATATTACCCGCGGCCTCTACTCCCGCCTGCTTCAGCCGCCGCAACGGCGCGGCATCGCGATCGAAAGCGATCACCATCCGCCCGCTCTTCCGCGCAAGATTGCGGCAGATGGGCTCGCCCATGACGCCGACGCCGACGAACCCGATCGTCCTTGTTTTCATGTGCCTTTCCTTGGCCGAATGAGGAATATCACCGCACCGGGAATAAATCCGCGCCGGCCCTGGTCTCATCCATACGTACCCACGGATTGGAGGAGACCCACATGGCTGACCACGACGACGGCATCAACCGGCGCCACGCACTGGAATGCATGATCTGGGCGGGCACGGGCGTGCTCTGGACCGTCTCGGGCGGCGTGCCAAAATCGCTGAATCTGCTCGGCGATGCGCAAGCCGCCGAGCAAAGCGCCACCGGCCTCACCTTCCTGCAAATCAGCGACAGCCATGTCGGCTTCGACAAAGCCGCCAATCCGAACGCGCTCGCCACGTTGCAGGAGGCGATCGACAAGGTCGGCGCGATGCCGCAGCGCCCCGCGTTCATGATCCATACCGGTGATATCACGCATCTCTCGCGCGCCGCCGAATTCGACAATGCCGACCAGGTGATCGGCAAGGCGAAACTCGACGTGCATTACGTGCCGGGCGAGCACGACGTCATCGATGAGGATGGCGGCAAGGCCTATCTCGACCGCTACGGCAAAAATGCCAAGGGCGCCGGCTGGTATTCGTTCGATCAGGCCGGCGTGCATTTCATCGGCCTCGTCAACGTGCTCGATCTGAAAGCCGGCGGTCTCGGCAATCTCGGCGAGGAGCAGTTGAAGTGGCTCGAAGACGACGTGCGCGGCAAATCGGCGTCGACGCCAATCGTCGTCTTCGCGCATGTGCCGCTCTGGCTCGTGTACGAGAAATGGGGCTGGGGCACTGACGATGGCGCCCGCGCGCTCGCGCTGTTGAAGCGCTTCGGCTCGGTCACCGTGCTCAACGGCCACATTCATCAGATCGTGCAGAAGGTCGAAGGCAATATGACCTTCCACACCGCGCGCTCGACGGCCTTCCCGCAGCCCGAGCCCGGCACGGCGCCTTCGCCCGGTCCGAAGGTCGTGCCGGCCGACCAACTGCGCACCATGCTCGGGCTGAGCACGGTGACGATCGCTTCCGGCCAGCGGCCGCTGGCAATCGTCGATTCCACACTTGCATAGGGTCTGAGGCGAATTCCCATGAATATGACGCTCTCGCGCCGCTCCTTTTCCGCGCTCGTCTTCGCGCTGCCGCTGCTTGGGACGGCGCGGGCGGAGGAAGAAGCGGCGCATATCATGATCGATAATTTCGTCTTCACGCCGGCCGAACTGAAGGTGAAGACCGGCACGAAAGTGACCTGGAAGAACGACGACGATATCCCGCATACGATCCTCGCCAAGGGCGGCGCGTTCCGCTCGAAGCCGCTCGATACGGGTGACGAGTTTTCCTACGTCTTCGCCAAAGCCGGCAAAGTCGACTATTTCTGCACGCTGCATCCGCATATGGTGGGGAGCGTCATCGTCACGGATTGACGTAAGTTCATGGCTGAGGCGTTCGCTTGGAGAGCGATCGGGCGCTGTTTGCGAAGGTTTTTCTTCCACATCTGCAGCAGGCCTACCGGCTTGCGCGCTGGATGACGGGGAGTGCTGTCGATGCCGAGGACGTGGTGCAGGAAGCCTCGCTTCGGGCGTTCCGCTCGATTCGCGATTGCAGCGGCAGCAATCCGCGCGGCTGGGTGCTGACGATCGTGCGCAACACGGCGAACACTTGGCTCACCCGCAATCGCGCCGACCGAATGCCCCCGGGACGAAGCGAGGCGGATGGATCGATCATCGATGTGAATGAAAATGTCGATCTCGACACGCCGGAAGCCGTTCTGTTGCGCAAGGCGACGGTCGACGAAGTTCGCCGCGCCGTCGACGCGCTGCCGGCGCCCTTTCGCGAGGTGATCGTGTTGCGTGAGATCGAGGAACTGGATTATCGCGAGATCGCGGATATCGCGGGCATTCCGCTCGGCACCGTGATGTCGCGGCTGTCGCGCGCCCGCTCGATGCTGTTCAAGACGCTCGGAGAGATCAGATGAAAAATCCCGAGCAGATCTATGAAGTCGATGCCTATGCCGACAACGAGCTAGATCCGGTGCGCGCGATAGCGGTGGAGAAATTGATGGCGGAGCAACCTGAGCTGCGCCAGCGTTACGACTCCATTCTCAATCTGCGACGCGCTTTGCGCGAAGCGGCGGCTCAGGATCGCCCCTCCGATCTGATACAGCCGCGCATTAATCGCGCTCTTGGGCGTGTGGCGCCGTTCGTCACGCGCTGGGCTGCGCTCGCCGCCTCGTTCCTTGTGGGTCTCCTTGTTGCGGCGGCCCTCACCTGGGTCGTCTTCGTGCCGAGAAGCCCGGCTCTCGCCGAGGCGATCGTCTCAGCGCATATGCGCAGCCTGCTTGCCGAACAGCCGATCGATGTCGCCTCGTCCGATCGCCACACGGTGAAACCGTGGCTCGCACGCAAGGTGCCGCAATCGCCCGATGTCGTCGATCTCTCGCAAAGCGGCTTTCCGCTGATCGGCGGCCGTGTCGACGTCATCGATGGCGAACCCGTCGCGACGATCGTCTACGGCCATGCCAAGCATCTCGTCAGCCTGATGACGTTCGCAAAACGGATCAAATTGCCGGCGGTTAGCAGCGTCGCGGGATTTCACATGCGCAGCTGGACGCAGGGCGACCTGACCTACGTGGCGGTCTCCGACATACCGGACAGCGAGCTTGCGATGTTCGAAAACGGCATCCGGCATCCGAATTCGTAAAGCGCCTCGGACTATTCGCTCCGCCAGTTCTGCAAAATCGTATCGGTCGTTACCGTCTCGACCTGCTGGCCGTAGCGCCTATGATAAAGCGTCATCATCGCGTCATGCGTCTCGTCGGACGAGCTGCATAAAGCGTCGGTTGCGACAACGACGCGATAGCCGCGATCGACGCCGCCGAGCACGGTTGCGAGCACGCAAACATCGGTTTCGCCGCCGCTGACGACGAGCGTGTCGATCGGGGTGCCGCGCAGCATGTCATCGAGCTTGCCTTCGAGCCAGGGCGAATAAACCTTTTTGTCGATTATTTTTGCGGGCGGGACGAAACGTGCGAGTTCGGCCACTAGTTCGACCATTTCGTCGCCGAGCCGGCTCACGGTCATGCTCTGCCATTTCTCGTAATAGCGCCGCCACGTGCCCCTGCCCTGCCCCGGCTCATTCGCCGGAATGAAGCGCGTGAAGATCGTCCGCGCCGGATGCGTCCCGACGATCTGCACGACGTTCGGCAGCACGCGCCCCATCCACGGCGTGTGCCAGTCGGTGTCCTCGGCAAAGAGCCGCTGCATGTCGACGCAGATATGCAGCGCGGTACCAGTCAGCGCGCCGTAGCGGAGCGCGTTTTCGTCTTTCATAAGAAAATCCAACGTGGAATGCCGGCATAGAATGGCTACCAACGCGTAGCAGTTTCTAAATTCATCTCTTTCACATATGTTGGCTGATCTCCGCAGCGATGGCCACGAGGCACCGATGCACCTGCGCTCCAAAGTTTCATCTGATGGCCGGATCGTGCCGCGAACCGTCGGCAAAAGATTGAATCCCGGGCCCGACGATTACGTGCACTTCATTGTCGAAGCAAGGAGCGTTCGTTTTTTGTGGAAACACCGCAGGACGCGAACGATCCATTCGCAACTTTCTCGGAATGGGTGAGCAAGGCCGACGAGGAGGCCTATGCCGACCTCTAGCTCGGCGGCTAAATGGTTTTTCCATGATTCGGCTTTAGCTGAGTTCCCTATGACCCTACACGTCGCCGTCCTCATGGGCGGCCTTTCCGTCGAACGCGAGGTCTCGCTGGTCTCGGGTGCCGCCTGCGCCAGGGCGCTGGAAGGCCAGGGCTTCATGGTGACGCCGATCGACGTCGATCGCGACATCGCGGAGGTGCTGGCACGGGTAAAGCCGCAGATCGCCTTCAACGCGCTGCACGGGCGCTTCGGCGAGGACGGCATCGTCCAAGGCATCCTCGAAATGCTGCGCATCCCCTACACGCATTCCGGCGTGCTCGCCTCGGCGCTGGCGATGCAGAAAGACCGCGCCAAGGACGTCATGCGCGCCGCCGGCATTCCGGTCGCGCAAGGCGTGACTTGCAGCCGCTTCGAGGTGGCCAAGCGCCACGTGCTTCCGCCGCCTTACGTGGTGAAGCCCGTGAACGAAGGCTCGTCGGTTGGTGTGATCATCGTCAAGGAGGAGCGCTCGCATCCGCCGCAGGAGCTGATGCGCGAGGACTGGCCGCATGGCGATACGGTTCTTGTCGAAAAGTTCGTCGCCGGACGTGAGCTCACATGTGCGGTCATGGGCGAGCGCGCACTCGACGTCATCGACATCCGTGCCGCCGATGGAGGGTGGTACGATTATCACGCAAAGTACTCAAAAGGCGGATCGATCCACGTCCTTCCGGCAAATCTTAAACAAAATATTTACCAAGAGGTCCAACAGTGGGCGCTCGAGGCGCATAGAGCCCTCGGCTGCCGCGGCGTGAGCCGCACTGATCTCCGATACGACGATCGCCCCGGAGGTACGGGCGAACTCGTCGTGTTGGAGGTCAACACCCAACCCGGCATGACCGAGACGTCTCTGGTGCCCGAGATCGCCGCTTATGCCGGCTACTCGTTCGGTGAGCTCGTCCGATGGATGGTGGAGGACGCTTCCTGCGATCGTTGAGCGAGGCATTGCGCCTCGACTCGATTGCACCAGGGCGTCCGCTGCTTGCCGGGATCGGATTATCCGCGCCCTCCAGCATTTCTCTGTTCGCGTTGCCTGCGCGGAGCCCCGCGCAAACGGCGCTGCCGCCCCGCCGCACACGTCCTTCGAAAGTCGCCGACTTCGCCAGACGCCATGGCACTGCGCTCCTCGTCTTCTCGCTGATCGGAACCTCGATTGGCTATGGCGCGCTCCGCGGCGGCGGCTATGCGGCATTCATCGAGCAATACGGCACCCCGGCCGACATCATCGCGAGAAACATCGGCTTTCCGATTTCCGCCGTCGCCATTAGCGGCCAGAGCGGTCTGACGGAATCGGAAGTGCTCGAGGCCTCTGGTATCAACTCCAGGAATTCACTCGCTTTCCTGAATGTCTCCGAGGTGCGCGACCGTTTGCGGGCGGTACCGCTCATCAAGGAAGCGAGCGTCCGCAAGCTTTACCCCGATCAGGTGCAGATCGAGATCACCGAGCGCCAACCCTATGCGCTGTGGCAACAGGACGGACAGATTTCGGTCGTTGCCGCCGACGGCACTGTCATCGACACGATGCGCGACGGACGCTTCCCCGATCTGCCGTTTGTCGTCGGCGAAGGCGCCAACACGCACCTTCCCGACTACCTTGCTCTGCTCACCAAGGCCGGCGACCTCAGGTCGAAAATCCGCGCGGGTATTTTTGTCAGCGAACGGCGCTGGAGCCTCAGCACCACAAGCGGCGTCGAGGTCATGCTGCCGGAGCAAAATCCGGAGGCCGCGCTCGCCGCGCTGGACTCGCTCGAGCGCAATGCGCGCATCCTCGAAAAGGATGTGATCTCGCTCGATCTGCGCCAGCCGGACCGCCTCGTCGCGCGCCTCTCCGAAGAAGCCGCCGCGCAGCGCGCCGACGCGCTCGGCAGCAAGCGCACGCGCGGCAAACCCGGACAGACGTGAGCGCCGCATGATCCCGCCACGCCTCAAACCCCTCTCCGCCCGCAAGAGCACCATTCTGTCGGTGCTCGACGTCGGCACCAGCAAGATCGCCTGCCTGATCGCGC
>Ga0164307_10000537_pt1 | contig 16551 bp, 21 predicted proteins | sample Whisoiple_243_MG_FD_110214 | JGI IMG/M metagenome (GOLD analysis project Ga0164307, IMG submission 110214) | Soil microbial communities amended with fresh organic matter from upstate New York, USA - Whitman soil sample_243_MG | ecosystem: Environmental > Terrestrial > Soil > Unclassified >...
GGAAACGTCGCTCACCTCGCCGCAGGCTGGACACCGCACGAACCTCGTCACCACTTTCCTTTCGTGGGCTAGGAACAGTAGCGCGGTTCGGAGCCCGCACCCAGGCGGCCGGAACGCGCCTTCGCAGGGTCGCGGGGAGTAGGATGGTTGCACTGGCCCTGCGTGTCAGGACGCCGGCCGAGGCCCAACGGCATCGACGCGCCATCTAACGCGCGCGAGATGAGGGACCGAGGCAAACAGAGTTCGACCGCAGGGCTCTTTCTCCCTAGTACAGAACCATCGTTGGTTCCACCGTTCGCGCTTCGAAGGGAAGTGGTCGTCGTGGTCGCACAAACAGAGACTGAGATCGTCGAGGGGATCGGCGCGGACTACGCGGCCAAGTACGGGTTCTCGAATCCGGACGAGGCGGGCGACTACTTCTTCAAGTCGGGTCGCGGGATCTCGCACGAGGTCGTCGAAGCGATCGCGGAGCACAAGAACGAGCCGCCTTGGATGCGGAAGGTGCGCCATCGGGCGCTCGACTACTTCTTCGCGCGGCCGCTGCCTGCCTGGGGAGGGGACCTTTCCGGCATCGACTTCGACAACATCTACTACTACATCAAGCCGACCGAGAATCAGGCCGAGTCGTGGGAGGACCTGCCGGCTGACATCAAGGACACGTGGGACAAGCTCGGGATTCCCGAGGCGGAGAAGAAGTACCTCGCGGGCGTCGGCGCCCAGTACGAGTCGGAGGTCGTTTACCACAAGCTCCAGCAGCAGCTGACCGACCAGGGGGTGCTCTTCCTCGACATGGACTCGGGCCTGCGCGAACACGAGGAGATCGTCAAGCAGTACTTCGGCACGATCATCCCCTCGAACGACAACAAGTTCGCTGCCCTGAACACCGCTGTGTGGTCGGGCGGCTCGTTCATCTATGTGCCGCCGGGCGTCCAGATCGAGCTCCCGCTCCAGGCCTACTTCCGGATCAACGCCGAGAACATGGGCCAGTTCGAGCGGACGATGATCATCGTCGACGAGGACGCGTACGTGCACTACGTCGAGGGCTGCACCGCTCCGATCTATTCGAGCGACTCGCTGCACTCCGCCGTGGTCGAGATCGTGGTCAAGAAGGGCGGCCGCTGCCGCTACACGACGATCCAGAACTGGTCGAACAACGTCTACAACCTCGTCACGAAGCGCGCCGTCGCCTACGAGGACGCGACGATGGAGTGGGTCGACGGGAACCTCGGCTCGAAGCTGACGATGAAGTACCCGGCGATCTGGCTGATGGGCGAGCGCGCGCACGGAGAGGTGCTCTCGATCGCCTTCGCCGGGGAGAGTCAGCATCAGGACGCAGGCGGCAAAGTCGTCCACCTCGCGCCCAACACGACCTCCCTCATCACCTCGAAGTCGATCTCCAAAGACGGCGGCCGCGCCGGGTACCGCGGTCTGCTCCAGGTGGACAAGCACGCGGTCGGCTCGAAGTCGAAGGTGGTCTGCGACGCGTTGATCCTCGACGAGGACTCGCGCTCGGACACGTACCCGTACATCAAGATCGAGGCCGACGACGTCGACGTGGGCCACGAGGCGACCGTCTCGAAGATCGGCGACGAGCAGCTCTTCTACCTCATGTCGCGCGGGCTGACGGAGGCGGAGGCGAGCGCGATGATCGTGAGTGGTTTCGTCGAGCCGATCGTGAAGGAGCTGCCGCTCGAGTACGCGGTCGAGATGAACCGGCTGATCCAGCTCCAGATGGAAGGCTCGGTCGGCTAGAGGTGCCGCTCGCGCAGCAGCAGCGGCTGGAGTCACTCGCCCACGGGAACACGGTTCGTCATGCGTGGGCGCAACTGGAGCGAGACCTCGCGGGCGGTAGCGTGGAACTGGCGGAGATACTCGAAGATTCGCCTACCTGGACGCAGAACATGAAGGTGCGGGTGCTACTTCTGGCACTACCCGGGATCCGCCCCACGAAAGCCGACCGTGTCCTCAAAAGCTGCCGGATCCCGCACAGCAAGACCGTTGCCGACCTCAGCGGCCGCCAGGAAGCCGTCCTGTTCACATTGTTCCGCCGCTGACGCGTTGCCGATCGCTGCAGCAGCCAGGCGTGGGTGCCTCGCAGGCACTCCACGCCGCCGTCTCGATCGGCGTGCTCGGGGTCATCACCGGGGCGCCGTCCTGGGGCCGCCACTGACGGCCGCGGGGAGCGGACAAGGTCGCCGATCTCGTCGCGGTCGTGCACGAGCCGTCGAGTCCACCGCGGCGTGGGCTGCTCGCGAAGGTTCTGCCGGGAGTAACCCGTGATTTGCGAGGGTACTGCGATTCTCTTGAGCGCTCGCCCGCTGCCGTGAGCGGCTAGACTTCGGAGCGCGAGGTGAGGATCTATGGCGTGCTGGCGCCTTCCTCCACGTGGCAGGTGAGTGGAGGCGGGGTTCATTTGACGACAGCAGGCGCTTTTTCATTGCCGGATTCGCTTCAGGCGTTTCTGAGGGACATCGGTAAGGTCGACCTGTTGACGGCGGCACGGGAGGTCGAGCTGGCGAAACGCATCGAGCGTGGTGACCACGGTGCGAAGCAGGAGATGGTCGAGGCGAACCTCCGCCTCGTCGTCTCGATCGCCAAGCGGTATCGCAACCAGGGCCTGCCGTTCCTCGACCTGATCCAGGAAGGGTCGATCGGCCTCGTGCGCGCCGCGGAGAAGTTCGACCACCGCAAGGGCTTCAAGTTCTCGACCTACGCGACCTGGTGGATCCGGCAGGCCGTCACGCGTGCGCTCGCCGACAAGGCGCGGACGATCCGGATGCCGGTGCACGTCGTCGAGAAGCTGAACAAGATCGTGCGCTCGGAGCGCAAGCTCCACGGCGAGCTCTGCCGCGAGCCGAAACCCGCCGAGATCGCGCACGACGTAAACCTTCCGCTCGGCGAGGTGGAGCAGATCCTCCGCAGCGCGCAGACGCCGGTGTCGCTCGAGAAGCCGGTCGGCGACGAGGGAGAGTCGGAGTTCGGGCACTTCCTCGCCGACAGAGCTCCGTTGCCGGAGGACGTAGCCGACGACAATTCCCGCTCGCGCGCGCTCACCGAGTCTCTCGCGAGCCTGAGCCTGCGAGAGCGACGCGTGCTCGAGCTTCGCTACGGGCTCGACGGACGGGAGCCGGCGACGTTGGACGAAATCGGCGTGATCTTCAGCGTGACGCGAGAGCGCATCCGGCAGATCGAGAAGAACTCCATGGGGAAGCTGAGCGCGCTCGCGGAAATGAAGAACCTCCAGGACGTTGCGTGACCACTAACCGCCCCACCTCAACCTGCGACGAGCCAAAGCCGGGCATGTCAAAAGCTGACGCAGAGTAGGCGGTTCCATACCGCCCCACCGCAACCTGCGACGAGCCAAAGCCGGGCATGTTAAAAGCGGACGCAGAGTAGGCGGTTCCATGCAAATCACTGCCGCGCCCTCCGGCCGAATCCAGGCATGTTGAATTGCCTCGCGTAAGAGTCGGCAAAAAGGGCGTCCGCGGTTGAGCTGGGTGCTCCCGGACGGGGCAACAGTGGGGCAACAAGAGCAGCCGAGATCGGCCGAAACGCCGAAGCCCTGCCGAACCCGATTCGGAGGAGTGACGCGGGATCGCCTAGATGCGCCAAGACGCACCGAAACGCCGGGGTGGACTTAAAATTGGGTGGCCCTAGGGCCGTGCGGGTTCAAGTCCCGCCCCCGGCATCGCAAACGGAAGCGCCGCTTCGGAGATCTATCGTGGGGTCGGCCATGACGATCGAGGAGCTAGCACGACAGCGGCTCGGGTTTTCCGGTTTGAGGGCGGGCCAGCGCCGCGCGGTCGAGGCGGCCGTCGCCGGCCGCGATGTCCTCGCCGTCCTGCCCACCGGTAGCGGGAAGTCGGCGATCTACGAGCTTGCCGGGATGCTGCGCGACGGCCCGACCGTCGTTGTCTCGCCTTTGATCGCGCTGCAGGACGACCAGCTCGCTCACCTGCGCGCCAACGGCCTGACGGCGATCGTTCTCAACTCGCACCAGTCGTCACGCGAGCATGCGGCGGCCCTCACAGCCACCTGCGGGCCTGACGCTTTCGTGTTCCTGGCTCCGGAACAGCTCGCGAACGAAGAGACACGTGAGGTTCTGCGGCGGGCGCGTCCGGGGCTCTTTGCGGTCGACGAGGCCCACCTGATAAGCCAGTGGGGGCGCGACTTCCGCCCCGAGTACATGCGGCTCGGAGCACAGGCCGATGCGCTGGGCGTGCCAGTGCGAATGGCGTTGACGGCGACCGCGGCTCCACCCATCCGAGCAGAGATCAGCCGCCGCCTCGGGCTGAGAGACCCGGAGGTCGTCGTCGGCGACTTCGACCGCCCACACATCCGGTTGGAGGCTCGGCGCGTGCAGACCGTGCGCGACAAGCACCGTGAGCTCCAGCAGGCGGCGGCCGAGCTAGGCGGGCCGGGGATCGTGTATGCGGCGACGCACGCCACTGCACAGGACGCACACGACGTGCTGGCAGACGCCGGTGAGCGCGTCGCCCTCTACCACGCCGGACTTACGGCCCGCGCGCGGCGCGAGGCGATGACTTCGTACCTCGACGGCTCCGCCCGCGTCATCGCCGCAACCGTCGCTTTCGGGATGGGCATCGACAAGCCCGACGTGCGCTGGGTCCTCCACGTAGACCCGCCTGCCTCGCTCGACGCGTACTACCAGGAGTTCGGACGGGCCGGCCGGGACGGCGACGACGCAGTTGCGCGTCTCGTCTACCGGGTCGAGGACTTCGGCGCGGCCGCTCACTTCAGCCCCGGCGGCGTGTCACAGGCGGCGGTCGCGCGCGTAGCGGAGCTCGTTGCCTCCGGCGCGGAGGTCGTACCGACGCGTGAGACCACCGCCGCCCTTGTGCGCCTCGCAGACCTCGGTGCGGCGGCCTGGGATGCGGACGGGCGCGTGCGCTGGACAGGCGAGTGGACCGTCAGTCATGCACTCGCCGCCTCCACTGCCGAGAGCAAGCGAGAGAACGAAGTCTCCCGCTCCCAGCTCGACATGATGCGGCGGTACGCGGAGCACGAGGGCTGCCGGCGCTCGTTCATCCTCACCTACTTCGGCCAGGACTACCCGGGCCCGTGCGGCAATTGCGACAACGACCTCGCCGGCGCCGCGGCGTCCGTGGCGACGACCGAGCCGTACCCGGTCGGCGGACGGGTGCGAAGCGAACGCTGGGGCGACGGAACCGTGCAGCGCTACGACGGCGACCAGGTAACCGTCCTCTTCGACGACCACGGCTACCGCGATCTCTCCGTCCCGATCGTCCTCGAACGACGGCTGTTGCGTCAGCTGTAGCCGGGCGGCGGGCTCGAGCTCAGAGATGAAGCTCGTCGCGGCGGCGAGAAACCTCCGGCTCGCGACGGTCGCTCGCGTAGGTGACCGCCAGGGCGACAAGCGCCATCGCAAGGACGAGAGAGACTCCGATGAAAGCCGAGACATTCATCAAGCTGCGCGCCGGTAGGCGATCTCCGCTTCGCATCCGGGGCAGATCCCGGCCCGCAGCCGCGTCGGGACAACGCTCTCGTAGGTGCGTAGCTCCCGGATCGCGTCTCCAGGCTCGAGCCAGGTCCCGTGGGCACGCACTCGCAGGCAGACCGAGCACGCAGGGAGTCCCCAGCGGCGAAGGATGGGCGCAACCGTGCGAGACCTCAACGGGGATGCGCCGCCGAGGTTCGTGGGCAGGCGCGACGGCATGTTCATCTTTCCGACTCCTTCCGTGGTTGTGTGGGCGACCGCCTGCGCAGGGCCTCGCGGTCGAGCAGTCGGCTTGCGGCCAGGTACCGCCGCACGTTCACAGGCGTCGGCTCCTCGCTGAGATCGAGCACAGCCCTGCGGAATACGGTCGTGCGATCGACTGCCCCCATGACGGTGGACGTTGCCCGACCTAATCCCCGGTCGCATCGCGGGCAACGTCCAACGTTCGTAGCGGCTAGCGGCCATGAGGCCCTGAAGCGACCCGGGTCACCGAGCCACGGCGCAGTAGGCTCGCGGGGATGCCGGCGCTCATCTTCGATCTCGACGGAACCCTGGTCGACACCGTCTACGCCCATGTCTTCGCCTGGCAGCGCGCCCTCGCCGAGGCAGGCCTGCCCATCGACGGCTGGCGAATCCATCGCAGGATCGGGATGAGTGGCGGGCTCTTCACCCGGGCGGTAGCGCGGGAGCTCGGTCGGCCGCTGACCGCAGCCGAGGTCGAGGCGATCCAGGGACGTCACGGTGAACTATTCCGCGAGCTGCTCCCCGAACGACGCCCGCTTCCCGAAGCGATCGAGCTCCTGGCGGAGCTGCGAAGTATCGGAGCCAGCTTCGGAATCGCGACCTCCGGCCGCCGCCCGGAGATCGACGCCTCGCTCGAAGCGCTCGGACTCGGCCCGGAGACGGTCGTGGTCGAGCGCGGGAACGTCGAGCGCGCGAAGCCCGAGCCCGATCTCTTTCTCGCCTGCGCCGAGCGGCTCGGCACCCCGCCGGAGGAGTGCTACGTCGTCGGTGACGCGGTCTGGGACCTGCTTGCGGCCCGCAGGGCCCGCATGCTCAGCATCGGCCTGCTCAGCGGCGGCTACGGCGAGGACGAGCTGATCCGTGCCGGAGCGTTTCGGGTCTATCGCGACACGCGCGAGCTGCGCGAGTCGCTCGACGAGCTCGGTCTGCTGCCCCTCTGAGCTCCGGTCAAAGATCGTCGCGGCGGAGCACGCCAACAAGGGTGCCGTCGGAGCGGGTCACGAGCAGGTGAGCGAGGTTCTGGTCGCGCATCCGTTGCTCGATCGCGGCCTTTCGCGCGCTCGGCCGAATCGTCCGCGGGCCTAGCGACATCACCTCTTCCACCGGAACCGGTTCTCCGGAGCCAAGCGCGGCTCGGTCGAGGACACCGGCGACGACGCCACGCTCGTTCGTGACGACGGCGACCTGCCACTCGTCTCCCAGGCGCTCGGCGACCACGGGGACGAGCTCGTCCGGACGGCAGGTCGGGACGTCCGTGCGGGTCACGCTCCCGACGCGCGTGCTGCTATGCGACCTTCCCTCGAGCGGCAACCCGAACGAGCCCCAGTCGGCCTTGCCGGCCGTGTACTCGTAGACGCGGGTGAAGCCGAGCGCTTCGAGCCGCGCCGCGGCTCGTGGGCTCAGGTCTCACTGGTAGTGGTAGCAGTAGACGATCACCGGCCTCGACGCGTCGAGCGACGCGGTCGAACGGCGGTCGAGTGTCTTCAGGGGAATGTTGACCGCGCCCGGGAGGTGCTCGTCCTCGAAATCCTCCGCCGGGAGCACTTCGACGAGGTTCGCATTCTCCTCCCGGCGCAGCCGTTGGAGCTCGTCACGATCGATTGGTGTAGGCACGACAGCGACTCCCGTCAGTTCTCGCTGGAGGCTGCCCAGAGGTTGATGCCGCTGTCGGTCGCGTAGCGGTCGATCTCTGCCAGCTCGTCCGCGGTGAAGTCCGGCGTCCTGAGTGCGCCGAGGTTCTGCTCGAGCTGCTCGACGCTGCTCGCCCCGACCAGCGTCGAGGTCATCCGCGGGTCGCGGAGCGTCCAGGCAAGCGCGAGCTGGGCAAGGGTCTGGCCGCGACGCTGGGCGATCTCGTTCAAGGCGCGTACCTTTGCCATCGTCTCCGCGGTGAGCTGATCCGGCGACATCGAGCCCGGCCGGCTCGCGCGCGACCCCTCGGGGATTCCGGCGAGATAGCGATCGGTGAGCACACCCTGAGCGAGCGGCGAGAAGCAGATGCAGCCGACGCCGAGGTCGCCGAGCGTGTCGAGGAGCTCGACCTCGATCCAACGGTTGAGGAGCGAGTAGGACGGCTGGTGGATGAGGAGGCGGACCCCGAGATCGCGGAGGATCGCCTCCGCCTCGCGGGTCTTCTCGGCCGAGTACGACGAGATGCCCACGTACAGCGCCTTCCCCTGGCTGATCGCCGTCGCGAGCGCGCCCATCGTCTCCTCGAGCGGAGTCTCGGGATCGAAGCGGTGCGAGTAGAAGATGTCGACGTACTCGAGCCCCATTCGGCTGAGGCTCTGGTCGAGGCTGGCCAGCAGGTACTTGCGCGAGCCCCATTCACCGTAAGGCCCCGGCCACATGTCGTAGCCCGCCTTCGTCGAGATGACGAGCTCGTCGCGGTACGGCGCGAGATCGAAGCGGAGCACTTCGCCGAACACCTGCTCCGCAGAGCCGTAGGGCGGCCCGTAGTTGTTCGCCAGATCGAAGTGCGTGATCCCTGAGTCGAAGGCGCGGCGGAGAATGGCCCGGGACGTCTCGAGCGGGCGCTCGTGACCGAAGTTCTGCCAGAGGCCGAGGCTGATCGACGGCAGCTTCAGGCCGCTCGCGCCGCAGCGGCGGTAGGTCATCTCCTCGTAACGGCCGGCAGCCGCGGCGAAGGCCACGGTCGCATTCATACACATGTGGGAGCGAGTTAAGGGACCGTTCATGTGCGAGTAACCCGACGGTCAGGGTTGGTTGCGAGCGTGGTTGGCGCGCGGGGAATGAGCCTCGCGCCGATCGGGAGGTACTTACGGAATGACGAAGCTTGGCTTCACGGTTGTGGCCGTCCTTGCCGGTGTGGTTTCGCTGATCGCCGCTGTGGGCGCATCCGCGGCTCCGAAGGCGCCGAGAGTGGTCGGCCACGTGTACATCGACGACAACACCGCCGGCGCGAACACCGTCGCCGGCTTCGATCGGCACGCCGACGGATCGCTCACGCCCATTCCCGGCTCGCCGTTCTCGGCCGGCGGGGCCGGAGCCGGGCATGCGAACGCGTCCCAGGGCTCGTTGCAGTTCAGCGCCGACGGTCGCTATCTGCTCGCGGTCGACGCCGGCAGCAACCAGATCTCGGTGCTCAGGATCAAGCCCGACGGGTCACTTCGGATCGCCGACGTCGTGTCGTCGAACGGCGGCAACCCGGTCAGCATCGCCGTCGACGGCGGTCTCGTCTATGTCGCGAACGCCGATGCCGAGAACCCGAACTACACCGGCTTCACGCTCAACCAGGGAGGCGACCTCCGGCCGATCCCCGGTTCCACCGTCCCACTTCCGGCGGGTTCACAGCCGGGCGATGTTCTCTTCAACGGAGACGGCACGAAGCTCGTGGGCACCCGGGTTGGAACCTCGGAGATCGACAGCTTCACGGTCGGCGCCGACGGACTGCTGACCGCCGCATCCGGCTCGCCGTTCGAGCACCAGACGGGCGTGTTCGGCCAGTTCGGCAGCGAGTTCAACCCGACCAATCCCGCTCAGCTGTTCGTCTCGAATGCGCATACCGCCGCCAACGGCCCCGCGTCGGGAAGCGTCTCGGCGTACACGGACGCCGCCGACGGCACCCTGACCCCGATCGGAGCGTCTCCCTTCGCAAACGCCGGGACAGCCTCCTGCTGGATCGAGGTCAGCCACGACGGTCAGTACCTGTACACGGTCGACACCGCCTCGTCCACCGTCTCGAGCTACTCGATCGGACCCGACGGGTCGCTCACGGCCATCGGCAGTACGCCGATCAAGAACGGGAAGGGTGCCGAGGACGCGCGGCTCTCACCTGACGGATCCACTCTGTGGGTCGTCAACGGTGGAGGCGACGCGATCAACGCCTTCTCCGTCGACGGAGGCACCCTGAACGAGCTGACCAGCTCGCCCACCGCCGGCCCCGCCGGAGCTACCCCGTCCGGAATCGTCGTCAACTAAGCGTCGCAGGGGGCGGACGACTTATCGTCGTCCGCCCCCTTCCAGCTAAGTCGGAAGCGTGAAGGAGACGCAGGCCCCGCCCTGGGGGCGGTTCTCGGCCCAGATGCGGCCACCGTGGGCCTCGACCAGCCCTCTAGCGATGGCGAGTCCGAGGCCGGCACCGTTGCTGCTGCGGGCTCGATCCGCCCGCCAGAAGCGGTCGAACATGCGCCCCGGCGCCTCCTCCGGCAGCCCCTCGCCGGTGTCCTCGACGCGGAGGATCAGGTCGGAGGCCCGGCGCTCGGCGCGCACGGCCACGGATCCGTCCGAGGGAGTGTGATGAAGCGCGTTCGTCACGAGGTTGAACAGAACTCGCTCGATCTTCTCGGGTGCCAGCTGTGCCTCCATCTGCTCGTCGACCTCGGAGCTGAGCGCGACGCCACGCGCCTCGGCCTCGGGCCGGAGAAGCTGCAACGCCGAGGTGACGAGGGGCGCAACGGGCGTCCGCCGAAGCTCCAGGGTGAGCACGCCGGCGTCGATGCGCGCGAGCTCGAACAGGTCGTCGACCAGCGCCGACAACGTCCGCACCTGCTCCCGAAGTGTCGGCAGGTAGTCATCGGCCGACGCGAGGCCGTCCTCTATCGCTTCGAGCATCGCCTGAAGCGACGCGATCGGAGCACGCAGGTCGTGGCTCGCCCAGGCAACGAGCTCGCGGCGGGCGTCGAAGAGCTGCTCGAGGCCCTCGGCCATTGCATTGAACGAGGCGGCGAGCTCGGCCATCTCCCGCGGGCCTTCGACGGGCGCCCGAACCGACAGCTCGCCGGCCGCGAGCGTGTGCGATGTCGTGCCCAGGCGGCGGAGCGAGCCGGTGATCGACTGTGCGAGCACGAGGGCGGCAAAGACCGCGGCTGTGGCGGAACCCGCGGCGACGGCAAGGATCTTGCGGTCGGCTCCCATGTGGAACATCACCCAACCCGACAGCAGCACGGCCGCGAGCGGGACGCAGGCCGCGATCAAGGCGAGCCCGGCCAGCTGGATCCGGACGGTCGGCGCACGGCGCAGGAGGTACGCGAGCGCGAGCCCCGAGGCGAGGCTGCCGGCGGCGACGACCAAGGCGAGCGCAATCATGGGTCGAGGCGGTAGCCGACGCCCCATACGGTGTGGAGGTGGCGGGGGTGGCTTGGGTCGGCCTCGATCTTCTCCCGCAGCCGTCGCATGTGCACCGTCACCGTCCCGGTGTCGACAGCCGACTCGTAGCCCCAGACGCGGGCCATGAGCTGGTCGCGGGAGAAGACATGGCGTGGGTGCGAGGCGAGGAACCAGAGCAGCTCGAACTCCTTCGCGGTGAGCTGGACGGGAGTGTCGGCGAGCCGCGCCTCGCGACTGCTGCCGTCGAGAACGACCTCGCCGAAGGTGATCGTCTCACGCGGCAGCGAGCTGCCGTTGCTGCGGCGAAGGACCGATCGCACGCGCGCGGCGAGCTCGCGTGGCGAGAAGGGCTTCGTGACGTAGTCGTCTGCGCCCAGCTCCAGTCCGACGATCCGATCGGCCTCCTCGCCGCGCGCCGTGAGCAGGATCACGGGCAGGCTGGACCGGTCGCGGATCCAGCGGCAGAGGGACAGCCCGTCCGTGCCGGGAAGCATGACGTCGAGCACGACGAGGCTCGGCTCGCGCTCCTCGATCAGCGACCGCGCCGCGTCTCCGTCGGAGGCCGTCAAGGTCCGGAAGCCGTCGCGCTCGAGGTAGCGGACGACGACGTCCCGCACGATCGGCTCGTCATCCACAACGAGGACGGTCTGCATCTCCACATTCTGGCTTGCGGGCTTACGGCCGAGTCAGCGAGTCCTTACATGTCAGTTAAATCGCGCGGTGCGGGCCATTGGCCGGTTGTTCGGCCCGGCGTATGCTCGGGCCAAGTCACGCAGGCTCTCAGGGAGGAAGATGATGGCGAGCAAGGTCGCGGTGGGCGTGGAGCTCGACGCAGAGGCGTTGGAGGCGCTCTCTCAGCAGGTCCGGGGACCGGTGCTCACGCCGGGTGATCCCGCGTACGACGTCGCGCGCTCGATCTGGAACGGACTGATCGACAGGCGTCCCGCGCTGATCGTCCAGTGCAGCGGCGCGGCCGACGTCGTCGACGCCGTGAACTTCGCGCGCGAGCAAGGGCTCACACTCTCGATCAAGGCCGGAGGGCACAACGTCGCCGGGAACGCCGTCAACGACGACGGGATCGTGCTCGACCTCTCGCAGATGCGCGGCGTCCATGTCGACCCGGCCTTGCAGACCGTGCGTGTGCAGGGAGGCGCCACCTGGGGCGACCTCGACCGGGAGACGCAGCTGTTCGGGCTCGCCGTTCCGGGCGGCGTCGTCTCGACGACCGGCGTGGCGGGGCTGACGCTGCACGGGGGGCTCGGTCATCTGCGCCGCAAGCACGGGCTCTCGATCGACAGCCTCGTGTCGGTCGACATCGTCACCGCCGATGGAGAGCTCCGGCGCGCGAGCGCGACGGAGAACGAGGATCTCTTCTGGGCCATCCGCGGCGCGGGCAGCAACTTCGGCGTCGTCACCTCGTTCGAGTTCCGAGCGCACCCCGTCGGCCCGATGGTGTTCGTCGGCGCGATCTTCTACCCGTTCGAGGAGGCGTCCTCGATCCTGCCCGCCTGGCGCGACTTCATGGCGACGGCGCCCGAGGAGCTGAGCTCGCTCGCGATCTGCTGGAGCGTGCCGCCGGTCGAGCCGTTTCCGCCGGAGATCCACGGCACTCCGGTCGTCGTCGTCGCGGCTGCTTACTGCGGCCCGGCCGAGGAGGGCGAGCGGGTCGTGCAGCCGCTGCGCGAGCTCGCCCAGCCGGTCGTCGACGCGAGCGGTCCCTGGCCCTGGCTCGGCCTGCAGAGCGGCTTCGACGCGATCTTTCCGCAGGGGGAGCTCCGCTACTGGAAGTCGCGTTCGGTCACCGAGCTCTCCGACGAGGTCATCGGGGACATCATCGAGCTCGCCGGCCGCAGGCCGGCGCCGCTCAGCGACATCGTGATCTGGCATCACGGTGGAGCAATGAGCCGCGTCGCCGAGGAGGAGACGGCGTACGGCGGCCGCGACACACAGTTCCTCGTCACCGCCGAGGCGAGCTGGACCGACCCGGCGCAGAACGAGGAGGCGATCGCCTGGGCCAGGGAGGTCTTTGATGCGATGGACCGCTATTCGACCGGAGCTGTCTACCTCAACTTCCCGGGTCTCGGCGAGGAGGAGGACTCGCTCGCACGCGCAGGTTACGGGGCGAACTACGACCGTCTCACCGCCCTCAAGGCGAAGTACGACCCGGAGAACCTGTTCCGAATGAACATCAACATCCCGCCGGCAGGCTGAGGGGAGGACGCGGTGATTGCAAGGGTCGCAACGTTCGAAGGAGGGGACGCGGAAGAGATGCGTCGGCTCAACAACGAGATGCTCGTCGAGCGTGGATCAACCGCGCTCCCGCCCGGGATCTCGCGTGTGATGGTCCTGATGAAGGACGAGAGTTCGTGGTCGGTAATCTCGTTCTTCGACAGCGAGGAAGCGGCCGCTGCATCCGAAGAGCGGTTCGAGCAGATGGGCGACGAGATCCCGGAGAGCGTCCGCGGCAAGCGAATCGGCGTCGAGAGCTACGAGGTCGCCTTCGACGTGGAAATGGTCAGATAGGGAGGAGGATCGACAGTGCCGAAGGTCTCGCGCGATACGGCGTCAGAGGTTCGGGAGTTCGGGCCGGTAACCGACCGGCGGGAGGAGATGGACGGCTACACCGTCGAGTTCGTCTCGTTCGCAGCTGACTCCGATCTCGACGGACCGCTGCAGGCGCCGAGCTTCTCCAGTTCAGCCCGACCGAGCAGCTTGCCGAGACGGAAAGAGCGTTAGCGGAGTGGATGAGCAAGCAGCAGGGAGCCGTTTAACGATTCGCCGGATCAGCCCTGCTTTGGCTGGACGGTGAATCCCAGACCTCCGAGGATCTTGACCGCGCCGTCCCTTCCGCCCTCGAAGTCGCCCGATGCGAGGCGCTGTCCGGTCGCGAGCTCGTACGCGGTGCCCAGGATTGCCTTCGGAGGGTAGGGCCGGTCTTCCCAGACGAGGTCGTACGTCGTGGTGGGTGCGAAGCCATGCTTCGAGAAGAACGCTTCTGCGCCCAACTGGTCGTACTCCTCGATCGCGCGTACCACGTCGTCATGGGCGACTTCGCTCCAGGCGATCGGCTGCTTCATGGCGTCCTCCCGACGTCGCGATGACCTGATTTGGACTCTAGCCCGCGCCCGTCGCCTCGAGGCGGCGCAGTCGTAGGCTGAGGTCTCTGAAGATCGTGAGCGTGAAGGCTGAATGCGCTCTCGCAAGCTTCAGCACGGGCCGTTGCGGCAGCTCGATCAGCTCCACGTCGCTTAATGCGACCGCCGTGGCGAGGCGTGGGCGTCCGTCGATCAATGACAGCTCGCCGAAGTAGTCTCCCGCGCTCAAAGTTCGAGCGGCGGGTCGCGATGACACCTCTACGGTCCCGCTGAGGATGACGTAGAGGTGGCTGCCGTACTCGACGGCGGAGATGATCGTCTCGCCTGGAGCGAAATCGGCGCGGGTCGCTTCCCGGACGAGCTTCCAGAGGCTGCGTTCGCTCACTCCGGCGAAGAGCGGGAGGGTCCCGAGCGCGTGTACGAGCTCGACCTCGTTCATCGTCAGTTCCTCGAGGGGACGAAGCGGTCGGAGTGAAGGTCCTGCTCGGGCAGGCTCGACAGGTAGACGAACGGATGGTGGAAAGCGTCAAGCGCTCGTCCGGTCGGCACGGGGAAGCTGATCGTTTCGTCGATTCCCGCCTCGTGCACGTCGATGCTCGTGCCGTTCGTCCTCGGGTCCCAGTAGAGAGTGATCTCGAGGCCGCCGTTGATCCGCTGGGCTAGCTCGCGCCGTTTGATGAGAGTTGCGATGTTCATGATCGATGGTCTCCTTGGATCGGGTGCCGGCGGAGTCGAGCGCGTCGGCTCCGCCGGCGTGGGGTTGGAATCAGCCCGCGATCGTGAAGCTCTCGCGGACGACGTTCGAGATGGGCCTTTCGTTGCCGGTGATGAGCGCCGGCGCCGTGCCGTTGACCGCGTAGACGGTCAGGGTCGCGTGGACGCCTTTGCCGAAGAAGCCGGGGACGCTGACGATCCAGCTGTTGAACGTGCGCTTCAGTCCCCCGACCTTCGAGACGTCGTTGATCTGGAAGACGCCGGCCAGGTTGGTGTTGGCGCCCTGCAGCGGCGTACCGGCGATCGTCGGAGTGGTGGAGAGGAGCACCACCAGCCCGGGCGCCGCCGCGTCGGGACCGGGGTGGAACGTCGGTGCGTGGGGGTCGTTGAACGCGGCCGTGTAGCCGGAGAGCAGGCTGTTCGCTCTCCGCGTCCGCGCCTGCAGCGAGATGTCGACGCTGAAGGTCCCTGCGATGCCGGCGCTGGAGCCGGGGGTCGGCGAGATGATGCTCGCCTTCAGCGGCTTGTCGGCCCGATACGAGTACGTGGACACCATGCTGGGCTTCCGCACGGCCTTGCCGGCAGCGGAGAGCGGATCCCAACGGCCCCCGAAGCCGGTGAGGCCCTCGCCCTTCGTCTGTCCGGCCCTCGTGTCCTGAACGAAGTAGTAGAGGGGATGGCCTGCGTACGTGACCTGGAGACGGCCGTCGTTACGGCGCGTCGTCCCGAGCAGCCCCGCCTTGGCCCCTGCGCCGGCGACGGCCTTCCCATGCGTGATCAGCGGCGGCCAGTACTCGGCGCAGTCGCCGTAGCAGGTGCTCTTGCGCCCCTTGTCGTGGGCCCAGAGGTAGAGCGTCTTGCCGTGCGAGTCGACCAGGATCCGGCCGAGGCTGCTCGAGCCGGTCTTCACGACCGTACCGCTGCTGGCCGAACCGGACGCGGAAACGGCGAACGCCGCCGCGACGGCGAGCGTGCCGATGGCGACCGCCAGCGTCTTGAGATGGTGCATTTCGGTCTCCTTCCTCAGTGAAACGCTCCGTAGCGTTTCCAATGAGGCGACCGTAGCAGGACCATTCGAGGCTACGCAACGCTACGTTTCGTATACAATGAAACGGAATGAAGCAGACCGAGAAGCCAAACGGCCGCGCCGAGCGCTCCAAGCAGGCGATCCTCGACGCGACCCGGGACTTGCTGGCCGCCGACGGCGATGTCGGGTCGCTGACCGTCGAAGCGGTGGCCGCCCGATCGGGTGTCGCTAAGACGACGATCTACCGGCGCTGGCGGGACAAGTGGGAGCTCGCCCTGGACGCGGTGATGATCGACATGCTCCCGAGCTTCGCCAATCCCGTCGACGTCGGCGACACTCGCAATGAGCTCATCACCTTCGTTGACTCCGTCGTGAAGATCTGGTCTTCACGTCCGTACGGGCCGGCGATGCAAGCCCTCGTCTCTCAGATCTCGACCCAACCCGAGCTGGCGCGGGTGTATCGGGAACGCGTGGTCGAGCCGCGTCGCGACCAGCTGGCCCCGGTGATCGAACGCGGCATCCGCCGCGGCGACCTTCGGCCGGACACCGACGTCCGGCTGGTGCACGAATTTCTCGTCGGCCCGATCCTCTACCGCTTGTTGCTCAGCGGCCCGCCACTCGACCGCAAGCTCGGGACGCGGCTCGTCGACGGGATCCTCGAGGGATTCAAGCCGCCGGAAAAGGCCGCAGGGACGAAACGGCGTCGCTGACCCACTCTGCTGCCATTACCCTCGCGTCGTCCGCGCGATTCGACTCTGGAGGTTCCCGATGGCCGTCCACACCGAGCTGAATGGAACCGAGGCGGCCGACCGCCTCGCCTTGCGCGAGCTCTTCGACGCCTACGCCCACTGCGCCGACCGTCGCGACGCCGAAGGCCAGAAGGCGCTCTTCACCGACGACACGGTTTTCGCCGTCTACATGGA
>Ga0164307_10000538_pt1 | contig 16538 bp, 15 predicted proteins | sample Whisoiple_243_MG_FD_110214 | JGI IMG/M metagenome (GOLD analysis project Ga0164307, IMG submission 110214) | Soil microbial communities amended with fresh organic matter from upstate New York, USA - Whitman soil sample_243_MG | ecosystem: Environmental > Terrestrial > Soil > Unclassified >...
AAGCTGTCACTGCGGGCGTCGGTGACCTCGGAGCTGCATCTCGACGACGTGCGCCTGCCTGCCGAGGCGCAGCTGCCGCAGGCGCGGGGTTTGTCGGGTCCCCTTGCGTGTTTGTCGGAGGCCAGGTTCGGCATCGTGTTCGGCAGCGTAGGCGCCGCACGGGACTGCCTGGAGACGGCAATCGAATACGTGGGCAGCCGTGAGGTGTTCGACAAGCCGCTGGCTGGCTATCAACTGACACAGGCCAAGATCGCCGACATGGCAGTCGAGCTGGGCAAGGCCCAGCTGCTGGCACTGCACCTCGGCAGGCTGAAGGACGAGGGACGAATCCGCCCGGAACAGGTCAGCTTCGGCAAACTGAACAACTGCCGGGAAGCGATCAAGATAGCGCGGCAGTGCCGAACCTTGTTGGGCGCCAGCGGAATCACGCTGGAATACCCGGTGCTTCGGCACGCCAACAACCTCGAGTCGGTGCTGACCTACGAAGGCACGTCCGAGGTACACCAGCTGGTCATCGGAGAGGCGCTGACAGGAGTCAGCGCCTTCCGATGAACGTCAGCTACGGGGTGAGCGGTGCGACCTGGCCGCCGCTGAGCCGCCGCCAGGCATAGACCAGGATCAACGCGGCGACGGGAACCGCGACGAGAAGGCCGACACCACACAGCAGCGCACCGACGAAAGCGGTCGCGACCATGGCCAGCCACGTGACGAACACATTGCCGAAGTTGGCTTTGCTGAGCTCAAAGCTGGTCTTCACCGCGTCGACCGGTGACAGGTTGCGGTCGAGCAGGGCGACGATGGTGAAGACCAGCATGATGCTGGCGATCACGCCAGGGATGATGCACAGGAAGAAGCCGATCGTCGTAATGACGCCGACGATCAATCCCGCGATGATGACCTGGCCGATGTTGCGAGGCCGGAAGAACGATCCGACCGACACCTGTTGGCCGTTGGCGATGTCGAGCACACCACTGATGTAGCCGGATTGTATTGCCGCACCGACGATCAGCAACACGAACCAGCCGACGATCGAGATGAGAATCCCGCCGAGACCCATGGACGTGGTGCTCCACGAGTACGAGAAACCGCTTCCGCTTGACGAGTAGTCGCTCACTCCGGGGCTGACGGCTGCCTGCAGGAGGTTCACGATCACCTGCAGGACGACGATGATCAAGCCGTAGACGAGCGTGGCGATGATGAGCGGGGCCGCGTTCTTGGTGAACTTGTTCCACGCCCAGGAGAACGCCTCACCGACGCTATACGGTTGTGCGCCACCGTAACCCGGCGGACCCGCGGGCGGGTAACCCCCGGGCGCCTGCTGATATCCGCCCTGCTGAGGTGCAGGCGGATATCCGCCTTGGTGGGGAGGCGGCGGATAACCACTCGGCGGGGGCGGCGGTGGATAACCACCTTGCTGAGGCGGCGGGTAGCCACCCTGTCCCGGTGGCGGCGGGTAGCCACCCTGTCCCGGTGGCGGCGGGTAGCCGCCCTGCCCTTGCGGCGGGTAGCCGCCCTGTCCCGGCGGTGGTGGATAACCACCCTGTCCCGATGGCGGGTAGCCGCCGGGAGGGGGTGGTGGTGGTGGATTGTTCATCGAACCTTCCGAAGTTGAGGGTTGAGCCTTTACAGGGGTACGGCGATCGTGGAGATGATTTTGTCGACGAGAGTTTGCCGCTTCGGGTCCCACAGCGGGAACAGGACGGCGACCAGCCAGATGATTCCGCAGAGGCCCGCGGCGACCAGGTAGATGAGTTCGCGGACGATCGACATGCCGAAACCGATTGGCTGCCCGGTCTTCTCGCTGACGATTTTGAACTTCATGATGCCCTTGCCGATGCTCGAGCCCGTCGTGCCCTGCCGATAGCCCAGGTTCCAGATCACGTAGGCGAGTGCGATCAAACCGGTGAGAGCGATCGACAGCTGCCCGATCGTCGATGCGCCGGTTGCGCAGAATTCACCGAGGTCGTATTCCGATGTGTCTGTGACGCAAGCGGTTTCGCGCGTTCCGATGAGCAACAGCCAGCCGATGCCCTCGAGGATCAACACCGGGATGTAGTCGATGATGTACGCCAACACGCGGGTGCCCCACGGCGTGTACGCCTCTTTGGGCAATGCTCCGCCCGGTCCGGCCTGCGACGGAAATCCGCCACCCTGCGGCGGCGGGTAGCCTCCGCCCTGGGAAGGCGGAAAGCCTCCACTCTGCGGAGGGGGCGGCGGGTATCCACCTGGCGGTGGTGGCGGCGGGGGGTAATTACCAGGCGGAGGTGGCGGTTGATCGGTCATGGACGCCTTCCAGTCTTTCGTTAGCTGGGAACGAGCGTGCTTAATCTACCTGAGAATTAGCTCAGCGCAGCGCCTTCGGCAAGGTTCGCCAAAGGTGTCGTGTGCAGGCCTTTTGGCCGTAATTCGGGTTATCGCAACCGCTAGCGGCGGGTGGCACCGTCGGACAGGAATCCCAGGAGATCATGGCGAGTCAGCACACCGACCGGCTTGCCTTCCTCCACCACCATCACGGCATCGCAGTCGCGCAGTGCCTTCGCCGCGTGGCTCACCATTTCGCCGGCGCCGATCAACGGCAGCGGCGGCAACATGTGCTGGGAGACCGCGTCGGCCAGCTTCGCCCGGCCCTCGAAAACGGCGGAGAGCAGCTCCCGCTCGGAAACGCTGCCCGCCACCTCACCGGCCATCACCGGCGGCTCGGCTCCGACGACCGGCATCTGCGACACCCCGTACTCACGGAGGATGCCGATCGCGTCGCGCACGGTCTCCGACGGGTGCGTGTGCACCAGATCAGGCAGCGCGCCGGACTTGCCCCGCAACACATCGCCGACCGTCGCCTGCTCGAGCGACCCGTCGAGCCTGCTGCGCAGAAAGCCGTAGGAAGACATCCACGCGTCGTTGAAAACCTTTGACAGGTAACCGCGTCCGCCGTCCGGCAGAAGCACCACGACAAGCGAATCCGGTCCGGCCTTCTGCGCGACCTCGATCGCGGCGACCACGGCCATTCCGCAGGACCCGCCGACCAGAAGGGCCTCTTCGCGGGCAAGCCGCCGTGTCATGTCGAACGAGTCGGCGTCGGAGACGGCGATGATCTCGTCGGGCACGGTCGGGTCGTAGGCCGACGGCCAAAAGTCTTCGCCGACACCTTCAACGAGGTAGGGCCGACCCGTGCCACCCGAGTACACCGAGCCCTCCGGATCGGCGCCGACGACCTTCACGGCGCCTTCTGGTCGCTGCGCGGACGCCTCTTTCAGATACCGGCCCGCACCGGTGATGGTGCCCCCGGTGCCGACCCCGGCGACGAAATGGGTGACCGTGCCATCGGTGTCGTTCCAGATCTCGGGACCCGTTGTCTCGTAATGGCTGACGGGACCCATCGGATTGGAGTACTGGTCGGGTTTCCACGCGCCATCGATCTCCTCGACGAGTCGGTTGGAGACGCTGTAGTAGCTCGCCGGGTCGTCGGGCGCCACCGCGGTCGGGCAGACCACAACGTCAGCACCGTAGGCGCGCAACACGTTTCGCTTGTCCTCGCTGACCTTGTCTGGGCAGACGAAGACGCACTTGTAACCGCGCTGCTGGGCGACGAGCGCGAGGCCGACACCGGTGTTGCCGGATGTGGGTTCGACGATCGTGCCGCCCGGCTTCAGTTCGCCGCTGGCTTCCGCCGCGTCGATCATCTTCACCGCGATGCGGTCCTTGGAGCTGCCGCCCGGGTTGAGGTACTCGATCTTGGCGACCACCCTGCCCGCGCCCTCGGGGACGACCGAGTTCAGCTCAACAAGGGGGGTGTTGCCGATGAGCTCACTGAGGTGCCGGGCGATGCGCATGCGTCCATCGTGTCAGGCCGCGGAAACGCTTACCAGGTGGCCTCTCGGATGTAGTCGCCGACCTGGCGCAGCGATCGGGTGCCTTCCTTCACCGCGGGTGCGGCGATCTGAAATACATGCATCTGCCCTGGCCACACTCGGACCTCGACCGGTACGCCGGCCGCCGCCAGCATGTGCGCCGCCTTGCGGGCGTCATTCAGCAGAACCTCGGACCCCGACACATGGATCAGGGTGCGCGGAAGCCCCGGCTCGATGTGGTCGAGAGGCTCGAAGACCTCTTCGACCTTGCCGTCGACGGCGTTGCGCGCCGCGGCCGCCTCGACCAGCTCCACCAGGGCGTTGAACGCCTTCGGGGGGAACATCGCGTCGGATCGGATGTTCGGATGGTTGGCGCGCGCCTCGTTGTCGATCTCGAACAGCGGCGACAGGGTGACGATGGCGGCGGGCGATTCACCGGCCAGCCCATCCTGCTGCAGCCGCTCGGCGAGGGAGAGCGAGAGATATCCGCCCGCGGAGTCGCCGGCGAGCACGATCTGTTCGGGGTCGTAACCCTTGAGGCGCAGCCACTTGTAGGCGTCGTAGCAGTCGTCGAGCGCTTGGCCGACGGAATGCTTCGGGATCATCCGGTAGTTGACGACGAGCACCGGGCTGTCGGCGAATTTGGACAGCGTCTCGACCAGCCGGCCATGGCTATTCACGCCGCAGGTCAGAAATGCGCCGCCGTGCATATAGAGCACGATGCGGCGCCTGCCGTCGGCAGGCAGCACGCCCGCGGCGCGCACCAGCTGGGCGTTGCAGTTGGGCAGCGCGATTGTGGCCCGGACGGTGCCGGGTGCGGGCTTCAACACGCGACACGCCATGTCCACAAGCCCGAACGGCCAGGGTACGCGGGGAGCGTAGCTGCCGATTGCCAGAGTTGGCTTGATTGTCAGCATTGCGGCCAGTGCGAGCAGCCGTCCCTGCAGGCTCGGACCGTCCTCGACGACCTCGACCGGCGCCCCGTCGCTGACCGGAAACTTACGAGGTTTATGCCCTCTAGCTGCGCTGATTGCAGCGCGAGGGGTACTCGGAACTTTGCTTGGTGCCGTCATCGCCACCACTTCCTACGACGCTGTAGTGCCCGGGGGTGGCTCGTTGCTCGGCCAGTCCGGATAACTTAGCTTGACATCGATAACCAGTTCAACAATCAAAGAAACTGATTCGATACCGGACTTGATACCGCACCGTGACCGTCGAACGGGACTCGCCACGCGGACATCCCAGAATTTGGCCAATAAACTGGGGTTTGTGAGGAAACGTGCATCGCGTCGGTCCACAGTCGCCATGGCGGCGGCGGCCACACTCGCATCGACGGGCACTTATGTCGGAGCCCGCAGCTACCTGAGCGGACAGGCCGAGGCGGCCCGACGCGTTATTCCGAAGTCGTGGGACGTCCCGCCGCGCGCCGACGGCGTGTATTCGCTCGGCGGGGGTCCGGTCGAGCGCTGGCACCGCGGAATGCCGTTCGACCTGCACCTGATGGTGTTCGGCGACTCGACGGCCTGCGGTTACGGTTGCCAGAGCGGAGACGAACTGCCCGGGGTGATGATCGCGCGCGGGCTGGCCGAAGAGTCCGGCAAGCGGATCCGGCTCAGCACCAAAGCCATCGTGGGCGCCACCTCGAAAGGCCTTGCGGGGCAGATCGATGCGATGTTCGTGACGGGTCCACCGCCCGACGCGGCCGTCATCATGATCGGCGCCAACGACATCACCAAACCGAACGGCATCGGCCCGTCGGCTCGGCGGCTCGGCCGGGCGGTGCGCCGACTGAGGGCGAGCGGCGCTGTCGTCGTCGTCGGCACCTGCCCGGACTTCGGCGTGATCAGGGCGATTCCCCAGCCTCTGCGCTGGGTGGCCCGTAGCCGCGGACTGCGGCTGGCGCGTGCACAGGCCGGAGAGGTACGGGCAGCGGGAGGCATCCCGGTCCCGTTCTCCGACCTGCTCGCCCCCGAGTTCTATAAGGCTCCGGACGTGCTGTTCTCACACGACATGTTCCACCCGTCCGCGGCCGGATACGCGCTGGCGGCCAAGCAGCTGTTGCCTGCGCTGTGTAACACGTTGGGCGAGTTCATCACTGGTATGCCCGTCGAGCAGGCGCTGGAATCGAGAACGGCCGACACTGGCTCACTGCTCGCCAGGGTTGGCGGCGTGAGCCGGTTGTGGCGTCGTTCGACCGGGGTCCCCGCGCCCATCGTTGTGCCTGCGGGTTAGGTTCTCTTCCAGTAAAGCCACTACTGAGGAGCCGTCATGTCAGAAGCCGTCATCGTCGCGACCGCACGCTCTCCGATCGGCCGTGCAGGCAAGGGGTCGCTGGTCGACATGCGGCCCGACGACCTGGCCGCACAGATGGTGCGGGCTGCGCTGGACAAGGTGCCGTCGCTCGACCCGAAGGACATCGACGACCTGATCATGGGCTGCGGGCAGCCCGGCGGCGAGGCGGGCTTCAACATCGGCAGGGCCGTCGCCGTCGAACTCGGATACGACTTTCTGCCCGGCACGACGGTGAACCGGTACTGCTCGTCGTCGTTGCAGACCACGCGGATGGCGTTTCACGCGATCAAGGCCGGCGAGGGCAGCGCGTTCATCTCCGCAGGCGTTGAGACGGTTTCGCGCTTCCCGAAGGGCACCTCCGACGGTTGGCCCGACTCGCACAACCCGCTGTTCGCCGACGCTGAAGAACGGTCGGTGGCGTCGTCTGCAGGCGCCGAGGAGTGGCATGACCCCCGTGCCGACGGCGTGCTTCCCGACGTCTACATCGCAATGGGACAGACCGCCGAGAACGTTGCGCTGCACACCGGCATCAGCCGCGAAGAGCAGGACCACTGGGGCGTGCGCAGCCAGAACCGCGCCGAGGAGGCCATCAACAGCGGCTTCTTCGCCCGCGAGATCTCACCGGTGACACTGCCCGACGGATCGCAGGTCAGCACCGATGACGGGCCACGGGCAGGCACGACATACGAGAAGATCAGCCAGCTCAAGCCGGTGTTCCGGCCGAACGGCACAGTCACCGCCGGCAACGCATGCCCGCTGAACGACGGTGCGGCGGCGGTCATCGTGACGAGCGACGAGAAGGCCAAGGAACTCGGCCTGACGCCGCTGGCCCGCATCGTGGCGACCGGCGTCAGCGGTCTGTCGCCGGAGATCATGGGGCTCGGGCCGATCGAGGCGACGCGCAAGGCACTCGCCAACGCGGGCATGACGATTGACGACATCGACCTCTACGAGATCAACGAGGCGTTCGCGGTTCAGGTGGTCGGGTCGGCCCGCGAATTGGGCATGGACCTCGACCGGCTCAACATCTCCGGCGGCGCCATCGCGTTGGGACACCCCTTCGGCATGACGGGTGCGCGCATCACGGCCACGCTGCTGAACAACCTGACGACGCAGGACAAGACGTTCGGCCTGGAGACGATGTGTGTCGGCGGCGGCCAGGGCATGGCGATGATCATCGAGCGCCTCAGCTGACGCGACTGTATGGGTTATGTACACGTGCGGGCGAATTCGCGTACATAGCCCACACACTCGGCGGCACAGCAGAAGAGCCCCCGGCGTGCCGGGGGCTCTTCTAGTGGTAGGTCGTCAATCGCTTTGCAAGATGCTGAGCAGACGCAGGATCTCGATGTAGAGCCAGACCAGCGTCACGGTCAGGCCCAGAGCGACACCCCAAGCGGCCTTCTCGGGCGCACCTGCACGGATCATCTGGTCAGCGGCGTCGAAGTCGAGCAGGAAGCTGAACGCTGCCAAGCCGATGCACACCAGCGAGAAGATGATCGCGATCGGGCCGTTGCCGCGAAGGCCGAGGCCTTCACCGCCGCCGACACCGAACATCGCCAGCACGAAGTTTCCGAGCGCCAGGACGAGCACGCCGAAGATGCCTGCGACGATCATCCGGGTGAATTTCGGCGTCACCCGGATCGCGCCCGTCTTGTAGACGACGAGCATGCCGACGAACACGCCGATGGTGGCGAGGATCGCCTGCCCGATGAGGGCGCCGGCGCTGGCGCCGGAGACATAGAAGTTGGCGAGCACGAACGAGATCGCACCGAGGAACAATCCCTCGAGGGCCGCGTAGCTGAGCACGATCGCCGGGTTGTCCTGCTTACGGCCGAACGTGGCGATGAGCACCAGGGCCAAGCCACCGAGCCCGCCGACCAGAACGAACGGCATTGCCAGCGCGGTGTTGCCCGCGACCAGGAAGTACGAGACGACCGCGACGGCCGATAACACCGCGAGCGTGACACCGGTCTTGGTGACGACGTCGTCGATGGTCATCGGACGCGAAACCCCGGTCTGCTGCCGGTCGGGGTACTGCGTCACATAGGGATCTGCCTGTACTGCGGCCGCACCGGCGCCGGTGGCTCCGGTACCGAACTGCGCATATCCACCTTGCCCCTTGGGCAGGGAACGAAATACCGGGTTGCTGCTCTCGCGCACCGTCGGTTCCTCTCCTGTGCTGTCGTTCGCCTACTGACGAACATTTACTCAACGATCGGTCACCAGTGGAGGTTCCCGAAAAAACCTCCCAGGTCTTTCACAGGAAACCTTACCCGCGGTGCAGCACAGACGGGTCACGATCTACATTGCATTCCGTGGGCGAAAACGAGGATGTCCTAGTAACAGTCGACCGTGGATTCGGCCTGATCAGGCTCAATCGGCCAAGAGCCATCAACTCGCTGACCCCCACCATGGTCTCCGCGATTTCTCAGGCACTGACCGAATGGGAGCACGACGACGACATCTCGGCCGTCGTGCTGTCCGGCGAGGGCGAGCGGGGCCTGTGCGCGGGCGGCGACATCGTCGATGTCGTCTACAAGAGCGCCCTCGGCGACCACAGCATTGCGACGTCGTTCTGGTGGGACGAGTACCTGATGAACGCCCAGATCGCGGGCTATTCGAAGCCGTTCGTCTCGCTGATGGACGGCATCGTGATGGGCGGCGGCGTCGGCGTCAGCGCGCACGGCAGCGTCCGCGTCGTCACCGACACCACGAAAATGGCGATGCCCGAGGTCGGTATCGGGTTCATCCCCGACGCCGGCGGCACGTACATCCTGTCGCGGGCACCCGGCCTACTCGGCCTGCACGCCGCGCTGACGGGCGCACCGTTCGCTGCGGGTGACGCGATCGCCATGGGCTTCGCCGACCGCTACGTCCCACACGACCAGCTCGGCGACTTCTCCGACGCCATCGTCGCCGACGGCATCGACGCTGCGCTCGCCTCGTACGCGACCGAACCGCCGCCGAGTGAGCTACTGGCGCAGCGGCAATGGATCGACGACTGCTACGCGGGTGACACCGTCGCGGACATCGTCGCCGCGCTGCGCGGACACGATGCGGGCCCAGCCAACGACGCGGCCAACCTGATCATGACGCGCTCACCCGTTTCGCTGTCGGTCGCACTTGAGGCCGTTCGCCGCGCCGCCAAGCTCGGCACCCTCAAAGACGTGCTGCGCCAGGAGTATCGGACAACGTCCCAGTCGCTGAGTTCACACGATCTCGTCGAAGGAATCCGGGCGCAGGTCATCGACAAGGACCGCAACCCGAAGTGGTCGCCACCGTCGCTGGCCGCGGTCACCAGGGCCGATATCGACGCGTACTTCGCCCCCCGAAACCCCGACCTGACCTTCCCCGAGGAGACGCAATGACCGAGACCAACTACCAGACCATTCTCGTCGACCGCGACGAGCGCGTCGGCACCATCACGCTGAACCGCCCGAAGGCGCTGAACGCGCTCAACAGCCAGGTGATGGACGAAGTCACCACTGCTGCAGAGCAACTCGACAGCGACCCGGGGATCGGCGCGATCGTCATCACCGGCAACGAGAAGGCGTTCGCCGCCGGCGCCGACATCAAGGAGATGTCGGAGCTGTCCTTCGGCGATGTGTTCGGCCAGGACTTCTTCGCGCCGTGGGCGAAGCTGGCCGCGGTGCGCACGCCACTGATCGCCGCGGTCGCCGGTTACGCACTCGGCGGCGGCTGCGAGCTGGCGATGATGTGCGACATCCTGATCGCCGCCGACACCGCCAAGTTCGGCCAGCCGGAAATCAAGCTCGGGGTGCTGCCGGGCATGGGTGGGTCACAACGGCTGACCCGCGCCATCGGTAAGGCCAAGGCGATGGATCTCATCCTGACCGGCCGCACCATCGACGCCGAGGAAGCCGATCGCAGCGGCCTGGTATCGCGCGTCGTACCCGCCGACGAGTTGATCCGTGAGGCAAAGGCAGTGGCCACCACCATCTCTCAGATGTCGCTGTCGGCATCGCGGATGGCCAAGGAGGCCGTCAACCGGGCCTTCGAATCGTCGTTGTCTGAGGGCCTGCTGTACGAACGCAGGCTGTTCCACTCGGCTTTTGCCACCGCTGACCAAACCGAAGGCATGAACGCCTTCAGCGAGAAACGCCCCCCGAACTTCACGCACAGCTAATCTGCCCTGGTGACAGACACCGCGGAGGCGACGGAAGAAGCAGCACCGCAACAGGAACCGCCGGATAAGAAGCTGACCTGGTGGCAGCGGCACTACACGTTCACCGGGACGGTTCTCGCTCTGGTCTTCCTGTGGTTGTCGCTGACGCCGTCCCTGCTCCCCCGCGGCCCGCTGTTTCAAGGGTTGATAAGCGGCGCGGCCGGCGCGATCGGCTACTGCATCGGCGTCCTCGCCGTGTGGCTGGTGCGCTATATGGGCTCAAAGGACTCCAGCCCCCACGCGCCGGGCTGGGCGTGGCTCGCGGTGGTCGTCGTCGGCATCATCGGCCAGATCCTGATGATCATCTATTTCCACATCTGGCAGGACGAGGTACGCGACCTCAACGGTGTGCCCCGGATGGGATTCTGGGACCACCCGCTGACAGCGGTGCTCTCGATTGTCGTCTTGTTCATCTTCGTCGAGATCGGCCAGCTCATCGGCAAGCTCGTGCGATTCCTGGTCCGCCAGCTGAATCGCTTTGCGCCGCCGCGGGTCTCGCGGGTTGTGGTCGTCGTGTTGCTCCTTGCGCTGAGTATCGCGCTGCTGAACGGCGTCGTCGTCCGCGTCGGGATGGACTACCTCAACAGGACATTCGCCACGGTCAACGACGAGACCGACCCCGAGTTCCCCGCGCCGGACTCGAAGTGGCGATCGGGCGGACCGGACTCGTTGACCGACTGGGAGTCGCTCGGCCACCAGGGCAGGGTGTTCGTTTCGGCGGGCCCGACTGTTGACGAACTCTCGAAGTTCAACGGCAAGCCCGCGATCGAACCGATCCGCGCATACGCCGGGCTGCATTCGGCCGACGGCATCAAGGCCACCGCGGCACTGGCCGCCGAGGAACTCCTGCGCACCGGCGGCCTGACTCGCGACGTGGTCGCGGTGGCGACGACGACAGGCACCGGTTGGATCAACGAGGCCGAGGCGTCGGCACTGGAGTACATGTACAACGGCAACACCGCGATCGTCAGCATGCAGTACTCGTTCCTGCCTAGCTGGCTGTCATTCCTCGTCGACAAGGAGAACGCCCGCCAGGCGGGGCAGGCGCTGTTCGAAGCCGTCGACGCGGAGATCAAGGCGATGCCGGAGGGCCAGCGGCCAAAGCTGGTGGTATTCGGTGAAAGCCTTGGCTCGTTCGGCGGTGAGGCGCCGTTCCTGTCGTTGAACAATGTCATCGCCCGCACCGACGGCGCCCTCTACTCCGGTCCGACGTTCAACAACACCATCTGGTCTGATCTCACTCACAACCGCGACGCGGATTCGCCGGAGTGGCTGCCGATCTTCGACAAGGGCGAATACGTCCGGTTCGTCGCGCGGCCTGACAACCTGGCCCGTCCAAAAGACCCTTGGGGTCAACCACGTGTGGTGTACCTGCAGCACGCGTCGGACCCGATCGCTTGGTGGAATCCGGACCTGCTGTTCCAAGAACCGGACTGGCTACGCGAGCCCCGCGGCTACGATCTGTCCGGTCGCATGCAGTGGATCCCGGTCGTCACGTTCCTTCAGGTGTCGGCGGATATGGCCGTCGCGGTGGACGTTCCGGACGGACACGGCCACGTCTACATCAAAGACGTCGCCAACGCGTGGGCACAGATACTGCAACCGCCGGGCTGGACGCCAGGGAAGACCGAGCGACTGCGCCCACTGCTGTCCAACGACGAGAACGCTTAAACGAGAACGCCTTCGGCCGCCAGCGCGTGGTATCCACCGACGACGTCTGTGGCCTTGTGCAGCCCGAGGTCGTTCAGCGACGCCGCGGCCAAGCTGGAGGTGTAGCCCTCCGAACACAGCACCACCCATTCGACGTCGTCGTCGACGGCTTCCGGAAGCTTCGCGTCGCTGGTGGGATCGCAGCGCCACTCCAGCACGTTGCGTTCGATCACCAGAGCGGCAGCGACGTTCCCCTCGCGGTCGCGCTGCGCCTGCGGGCGGATGTCGACGAGTATCGCGCCGCGCTCCAACGCGCCGGGCACAGCGCTGGCGGGCAACCGGTGCAACCTGTCGCGGGCGGCGTCGAGCACCTTGTCGATGCGGCTGGCCATCAGATCCCTATCCCTCCGGGCCTTCGGTGAGTTCGGTTCGGTTGCGACGCAGGGTGTTCCGCGTGGTCACCTCGTAGTATGACATCGCCGTCAGCGGCGGCGAATAGGCGTGCACGCTCAGAGTGGGCGCGGCTACGGTGAGGCTGTGCGTCGGCGCCCACACGACGTCGTGTACCCAGCCGAGCGGAAACGCCGCCTGGTCGCCCGCGTCGAGCCGACGACGGCGCAACGCGTCGCCGTCCCAGCGGAACTCGTCGAGTGCGCCGGAAACCAGCGTCAGCGCGCCCAGCGAGCCGCCGTGGTCGTGCAGCTCGGTGGCGTGGTCTTTGACCCAGCTGATGAGCCAGACGTCGAGTTCGTCGTCGCCGTGGATGCGGGTGTACCAACGGTCGTCGGTGGGCACGCCGTCAGCAGGCAGAAGGTGGTCGTAGTGGCCGCTGAGCAAGCCGTCGGCGGCCTGATCGACAGCATTCAGCAGATCGGGGACGCGCAGGCGGGTAGGGGCGGAGCGGGCGGGCGCAGCAGGGGTGGGCACAGAAAGAGTGGAAACCATGGAAGCTCCAGGAAGTGACGGACGGACGGGGGTCGGCGGCTAGGCCTGACAACAGCTCCGGGTCCCGGTCATTTCCATCACGTCGGCGAGTGTTGCATAGATTGGCAGAATGCGCTCCTACCCCCTCTGCGCCGCGACCGTAGCGGCAATCGTGGCGATGACAGGCTGTTCGTCGAAAGAGGAGGGCGGTCCGTCGTCGGCAGCGCCCGCCACGACGAGCACGTCCAGCCCGGAAACCCACACCCCGGCGCCTGGCGCCACCGAGGTCGCACCTGGCGGCGTCACCACGGCGATCGGGGCCGACGCCGAGTCGACCGAAGAGGAGTACTCGCAGGCCTGCCAGGCCGCGAAGGTCTGGATCGATCAGCAGGGCGGGGACCGCCAATCGCAGATCGAGCCCTTCTTGAAGACGATTCAGGACCCCAGCACACCGCCGGGGCCCGCATCCTTCAACACCCCGTGGGCGCAGCTCTCCCCCGCCAGGCAGGCGGCCGTCATCGTCGCCGTTCGGGCAGGCGCGGACTCGCTCTGCTGAATTCGAATCAGGGCTGAGAGAAAGTCGGCTAGGACCGGCAAGCGATCCATGCCCGGCCCCGGGCGACGGCTTCGTCCAAGGCTCCGAAGACCCGATCGGTGGCGGGCACGATGCCGTCGTCACCGAGCACGTCGACCAGGCCGCCCCGCACCAGGATGCGCTCCGCGGCGGGCGTCACCCCCGCGACGATGAGGCGGCCGCCGTGCGCCTGCAGTCCGCCCGCCCACCGACGCATCGCCTTGATCGCGACCGAGGACGGCACGTCGGGCATCATCCGCATGCTGAGCACCACGACGGCGTTCGTGGAGCCTGCCACCTTCGGCCACTCCTCGTCGATGCGGGCCACCTCGGCGAACAGCCCAACCCCCGCGTAGTGCAGGACGGTGACGTCGTTGCTCGCGCATTGCTCGGGTACCGGGACGATGTCGAAGTGGCCGTCGTCGGTCTGCCGAAGGCCGACCAGTTGGGCGGACTTCGCGACTTTGACGCAATAGAGCACGAGCGACGTGACGACCCCGATCAGGATCGCCGTATGCAGGGGCAGCTGCGTGGTGGCGGCGAACGTGATCAGCATCGCCACCGCCGAGATCGGGGCGACGCGCAACACCAGCTTGATGTCTGGCAGTCGGCCTGCCACCAGTTCGAGGCCGATGACGAAGATGAGGCCGCCGATGACCGGCAGCGGAATGATCTCGGCAGCGGAACCGGCAATCAAGACGAGCAGTGCGAGCCAGATGCCTGCGAAGATGCCCGCCCAACGAGTCTGCGCCCCAGCCGAAGTCGCGACACCCGTTCTCGACAGTGAACCGCCGGCGGGAAGCGCGCCGAAGAAGCCACCCGCCAGGTTGGCGGCGCCCTGGGCGGTGAAGTCGCCGGACATGTTGCTGCGGCTGCCATCCGGGTTTGGCACTGCCGCGGAGATCCCTGCCGCTTGCGCCAGGGCGACGAGTGCAACCGCGACGCCGCCGACCAGCAGCTCAGGCATCACGGCGAAATTCGGGACAGTCAGCGGTGGAAGGGAATTGGAGATCGATGCGATGTCTCCGACGGTCTCGACGTCAACGCGAGCAATGGCGACTACGGCGGTGACCACGACGAGCGCAAGCAGAATCGCGAAGGACTTCAATGGCTTGATGAAATGGAACGCCGCCCACACCGCGACGGTGCCGACTGCCACCGTAACGGCCGTCGGTTGCCACAGTCCGACGTGCCTCAGCGAGTCGATGAACTTTCCGATGGTGTTGCCGCTCTGCGGTTTATAACCGGTCGCGTCATTGAGCACACCGGCGATGATCTGCAGCGCGATACCGGTGCTGAAGCCCGTCATGACGGCGTTGGAGACGAAGTTCATGATCGCGCCGAAGCGAAGCAGGCCGAAGACCAACATGACAATGCCGACGACGACGGCGAGCGCGGCGACGTTGGCGGGATCCGCGGGGTCGAGACCTTCCTCGGCCAGCACGCTTCGCGAGGAGAGCGCGATGGCGCTTGTGAGCGTGGTGACCATGAGGACCGAGCGGGCGAAGACCGAGGCCACGATGCCCGGCACTACGCCCGAATACAGCCCGACGACAGGATTGAACCCGCCGATGCTGGCGTAGGCCATCCCCTCGGGTATGGAGAACAACCCGGTGACGAGGCCGGCCAACGCGTCGCGCGGTGTGGGCCTGCCGAGGCCGCGCACGGCCGCTATCGGCTTGGATTCCTGCGCGGACACACCCGATTGTGGCGCCCGACACTGCGCAGAGAGCGCGAATTCTCGTTAATTCGCGATCGGTCAGCAGGCTCGGCGCCGGTGCGTGTCGGCTGCAGCGCAGAATGATCCCATGGCTGGCAACCGGGTCGCGCTGGCTCTCGGCAGCGGGGGCGCACGGGGATACGCGCACATCGGCGTGATCATCGAGCTGCAGAAGCGAGGGTACGAGATCGTCGGGATCGCCGGGTCGTCGATGGGTGCGCTCGTCGGCGGCCTTCAGGCGGCGGGCAAGCTCGACGAATTCGCCGAATGGGCGAAGTCGTTGACGCAGCGGGCGGTGCTTCGCCTGTTGGACCCGAAGATCACCGCCGCAGGTGTGTTGCGGGCCGCGAAGATTCTCGACGCCGTCCGAGACATCCTCGGCGAAGTCACCATCGAGGAACTGCCGATCCCGTACACGGCAGTGACGACGGATCTGATCGCCGGTAAGTCGGTGTGGCTGCAGCGCGGGCCGGTGGACGAGGCGATTCGGGCATCGATCGCGATTCCCGGCGTCATCACACCGCACGTACTCGACGGCCGCCTGCTTGCCGACGGCGGCATTCTCGACCCGCTGCCGATGGCGCCGATCGCGGCCGTCAACGCCGACCTCACCATCGCCGTCAGCTTGAGCGGCAGCGAGGCGGGCGGCCGCTACGAGCCGACGGATGCCGAACCGAGCGCGACGACGGAATGGCTGAACAGGATGTGGCGCAGCACCTCGTCGCTCCTCGACACCAACGCCGCCCGGTCGGTGCTGGACACGCAGACGGGTAGAGCCATGTTGAGCCGGTTCAGCAGCGTGGCCGATGAGGACGACCCAGACGCCGTGCCCGACGGCGGATCGGTGCCCACGATGGGCAGCTTCGAGGTGATGAACCGCACCATCGACATCGCCCAGGCGGCGTTGGCGCGTCACACGTTGGCCGCCTACCCGCCCGACCTGTTGATCGAGGTGCCCCGAACCGCCTGCCGCAGCCTGGAATTCCATCGCGCCGCCGAGGTCATCGACATCGGCCACGAGTTGGGCGCGCAAGCCATCAAGGCGCTGCAAAGCTGACATGACTCAGCCCAGGCCGGGTGGCCTGGGCTGAGTTTGGTTGTGTGTCAGAAGGGGAGGTTGCCAAGGACCTCGCCGGCCTGCTTTTGCTGCTCCTGGAGTTGCTTGTTGATGTCGTCGATCTGCTTCTGCTCCGCTGCTTTCGCCGCCGCGTCGTCAGCCGCCTTCTTCGCCGCCGCGTCGTCAGCCGCCTTCTTCGCCGCCGCGTCATCAGCCGCCTTCTTCGCCGCCGCGTCATCAGCCGCCTTCTTCGCCGCCGCGTCATCGGCCGCCTTCTTCGCCGC
>Ga0164307_10000539_pt1 | contig 16525 bp, 11 predicted proteins | sample Whisoiple_243_MG_FD_110214 | JGI IMG/M metagenome (GOLD analysis project Ga0164307, IMG submission 110214) | Soil microbial communities amended with fresh organic matter from upstate New York, USA - Whitman soil sample_243_MG | ecosystem: Environmental > Terrestrial > Soil > Unclassified >...
CAACGAGGAGCCGAGCACGGACGTGCTCGACATGTTCCTGACCGGCGCAGCCGCTCGCACCGAGCACTACGAGATGGCGGCGTACACCGGCCTGATCACGATGGCAAAGGCGCTCGGCGAGACAGACGCCGCCAAGCTGCTCGGTGAGAACCTGAAGCAGGAGAAGGCCGCGCTGGAGACGGTCACCACCATCTCCGAGAAGCTGGCCAGCAAGATCCCCGCCAGCGCGTAGTCAGCGGCGGAGACGCGTTGAACTGGGGGGTGTCGCGCGTGGGCAGGGCGCGGCACCCCTCTTGCAAGCGGCGGTGTAGCCGAACCGCGCCGGTCAGTGAGGAGGCTTCCCGCCTCCGTTGCCGTTACCGCCTCCGTTGCCATTGCCATTGCCATTGCCGTTGCCGTTGCCGTTTCCGGTGTTGTGTTTGCCACCATTGCCGGTGGTGGGCGGGGGGGCCGGCGCCGTGTACAACTGGAACTGTGAGGTGAACGGTTTGTAGGCGCCCAGCGGTGCGGAGACGACCGGGAACGACGTGGCCGGGAACTTGGTTGGCTCAGCGGCTAGCGCGGCGGTCATGAAGCTGTGCCAGATCAGCGCGGGGTAGCCGCCGCCGAACGAGTAGGCCGATCCGACCGCGGGAATCATCGAGATCTCGCCCTGCGGGAAGCCCATCCAGACGCAGGTCGTGAGGTTGGGCGTGTAGCCGCAGAACCAGGCGTCAAGGTGTGCCTCGACGGTACCGGTCTTGCCGGCCGCTGGGCGGTAGGGGCTGAGGGCAGCTGCGCTGCCGGTGCAAAGGCCGCTGGGGCAGACGTAGATGTTGTCGTAGAGGATCTGGTTCATCTCCGAGGCCGCCCAGGCGGGAAGCGCCCGCCGCCCGGGATTCTTTGAGGCGGGGGTGGAGGCGATGGTGGCGCCGGTGGGAGCAGTCACGTCGGTGATCGCCAGCGGATCGTGGTGGATGCCGGTGGCGGCGAAGGTGGAGTAGGCGCTGGTCATGTCGAGCGGCGAGACCAGGCCGGTGCCAAGGATGATCGAATAGACCTTGGGCAGGTGGTCGGATCGCGGGATGCCGAGGTTATAGGCCATGTTGACGGTGCGGGTGGGGCCGATGTCGGCGGAGAGCCGGGCGAACACGGCGTTGATCGAGCCGTCCATCGCCACGTGCAGGTTGAAGTTGCCGGCCAGGTTCGACTCGGCGTTGTTGACCGTCCAGATGCATGACGGCGCACCCACGCATCCCGGGATCGGATAGTTGAACGGCGCCTGGCTCGAGTACTCCGTCGTCTCGGGGTCGATGCCGAGGTCGACCATGGCCGCAGCCAGCCCGTACGGCTTGAAGCTCGAGCCGGCCTGCCTTCGTGCCTGCGCCGGCAGGTCGAACTTGGTCTTGCGGTAGTTGGTCGAGGCGTCGAAGGCCAGGATCTCCCCGGTGCGCGGATCGATCGAGACCAGCGCCGCCGCCGGCAGCCCCGGCCGGTCGAGGTAGGCGTGGAACGCCTGCTGCGCGGCGGCCTGCAGTTTCGGGTCGATCGTGGTGTCCACGCGCAGCCCGCCCGTGGCCAGCGCCGCAGCGCCGTAGCGCTTCGTGATCAGGTGCTTGACGTACTGCACGAAGTAGGGCTGCTTGACCTCGCCGTAGGGATAGCTCGGGTGCAGGCGCAGGCAGCGTTTGGCGGCGCGCGAGCTGACCGTGGCAGGCGCGCCTGCCAGACCGGCGCTACAGGCACGTTTCCGGCCGACCGCCTGCTGGAGCTGGATCGAGGAGATGTAGCCGATCGATTGCATGGCGGTCAGCACCTCGTTACGGCGCACGAGCGCAGCCGCCGGATAGTCGGTGGGGTTGTAGTTTGTGGGCGACTGCGGGAGACCGGCGATCATCGCCGACTGGCGGATGTTGAGATGCTTGCAGTGGACGCCGAAGAAGGCCTCAGCCGCGGCCTCGCAGCCGTAGGTGACGGCGCCGTACTGGACGACGTCAATGTAGGTACTGAGGATCTTGTCACGCGACCACTGGTTAGCTAACTGGTCGGCCAGGTATGCCTCCTTGACCTTGCGCGACAGCGTCTGGGAATCGTTCAGGTAGAGCTGCCTGACCAGCTGCTGCTCGATCGTCGACGCGCCCTGCACGACGTGGCCTGCGTTGATGTTGTCCAGGATCGCACGCAGGACGCCCACGTAGTCGACGCCGCCGTGCTGATAGAACCGGCGGTCCTCGATCGCCACCGTCGCCTCCTTCAGCCACGGCGAGATCTGGCTGGAGGTGACATGGGTGCGGTTCTCCACCGAGGCAACGGTTGCGAGCTTGCCGCCGTAGCGGTCATAGATGATCGTGTTCTGGCCCGGATAGTCAGGCTTCAGCTTCTTGATGTCCAAACCGTGCACCTGGCTGTAGATGTAGATTCCGGCCGTGACCGTGGCGGCGCTGACCGCCCCACCGACGATCAACGCGCAGGCAAGCGCGACGCTCGCCCAGAACGAGCGGCGGCTACGGCGACGACTCATTCGTCCCCGCTTGCGGCGGCGCAAGGCGACGTGTGCCGCCAGTTCGTCCTGGTCAAACGGCGGCGGAGTCACGCCACCCACCCACGACACCCGGTCGTCATGGCATCCTCTCTACCGCCCGGCGAGACAGCGCTTCGACACCCGTCCCGCGCGCAACGGCCCACGAATCGTAACCGCACTGCCCATCGGTCAGCGACCCTCAGCGGGCTCGGTGATTGCCGTCACAGCCTCACCTTTTCGGCCGCTGACGGCTGCGCGAGCGTCCGCTTGTATCGCCCAGTCGGCGGGGCTACGCTCTCGAACGTGGCGGAGCCGATCTCCTCGCAGCACGCCGACTACCGCCTGGCCGCCGCAGGCAGGGAGTCCGCCGAGGATGAACGGCTGGACCTGCTGGAGCAGATCTACGATCCGTCGTCGCGCCGTCGGCGCTCCTTCGTGCAGCCGGGTTGGCGATGTCTGGAGGTGGGTGCGGGGCGTGGCTCGATGGCGGTGTGGCTGGCCGAGCAGGTGGGCCCGACAGGCCACGTTGTTGCGACCGACATCGACACCCGCTACCTGACGAGGCTGGACGTCTCCAATCTCGAGGTGATCCAGCACAGCATTCTCGACGACCCGCTCGATCAGCTGGGGGAGCCATTCGATCTCGTCTGTTCGCGGCTGATGTTGTTTCATCTCAAAGGCGTCCAGGAGCAGGCGATCAGGCGGATGGCGGAGTCCCTGCGTCCCGGTGGCTGGCTGTTCGACGAAGATTGCGATTGGGGGACGGCCGCTCCCGTTGATCCTGCGCACCCGTGCTACGACGACTATCAGCGGGTCTGGCGAGACGGCGACTGGTGGACGCCTCGCGGCTACGACAAGGTGTTTGGCCAGAAGCTGCCGGTGTTGTTCGAGCGCTGTGGGCTCCAGGGGCTACGCAATGAGGCATCCACCGAGGTGGTGCGAGGAGGATCGCCCTGGGCGAGATGGTGGATCCCGACCCTGGAGGTGATCAACGAGCTCGGCGGTGCTGATGAGGCGTCTCGACGCGAGGTCGAGGTGATGACCGCGGCGCTTGCCGATCCAACGTTCTGGCTCCAGCGAGAGGTGTTGCACGCCTGCTGGGGCAGGCGAGCTCCGTAGGTATCAGGGCGCTCTGCGCCAGATCACGAGCTCGATGTCCCGTGCCCGCTCGTAGAAGCGGCCGGAGGGGGATGATCTGCGCAGGAGCTCTCGCATGTCAGCCTCGAAGGCGGCTTGGCGGTCGCCGAAGAGGTGCGGCGCAGCCGATGACAGCGAGTAGACGGAGGCGACGATGTCGTCCTCGCTGCGGCTGAACACCTCGCCGCGCGGCACCATCACCCTCAGCGGTTCGGGGTAGCCGGCGGCACGCATCACCGCTTCCTCGTCCTCGGCGGTGCCGCGGGGAAGTGTTTGGCGTCCGGCGCGGCGATCCCGGCCGAGGTAGCGGCGAACGAGCGCTGCGATCTGCGCGCGCGGCGGCGAGGGCTCGGGCGGATGCTCTTCCTCGACCCCCCGGTGGGTGGTGGCGCCGACGTGCACCCACGCTCCGGCGGGTTCGATCATGGCGCTCACGACCTGAGCGACGCGGGGCCGGTCCATCCAGTGAAACGACTGAGCGAACGTCGCGACCCGGAAGCGACCGAGCTCGGCCGGCAACTGCTCGGCGCGCGCGACGACCCACTCGGCGTTCACCACGCCCCGTCCTGCGGCCTCGCGACGGGCCGCCTCGATCATCTCCCTATCAGCGTCGACGCCGACGACCTGCTCAAACAGCGGGGCGAGCAGGAGCGCCAGGCTGCCGGGCCCGCACCCCACGTCCAGCAGCCGGCCGTGCCCATCCAGGCCGAGCTCGACCGCGAGCGCCTCGGCCATCGCCTGCGGATAGGGCAGCCGCCCCGTCGCGTAGTAGGCGGCACTGCCGCCGTAGAGAGACTCGTCCCACTCGAACTCGCCGGCCGTCACCGAGCCACGATACAACCAGACCCGCACAATCACGCGCCGCCGAGAGCGTCGCGCCGGTTCTGGCAGGCGGGATGATCGGCCCCACCGAATCGGCGCGGGTCACTCGTCCGAGTGATTGGCGTTAGTCGTCCGCCCCGGACGACTATCGCGGCCCCCAGTCCAGGATCTCGACGTAGCCCTCGGTGGCGTGCAGGCGGATGCGTTGTCCATCACGGATCCGCCGGGTGGCGTTGTCCACGCCGACGATCGCGGGCAGGCCGTACTCGCGCGCGATCACGGAGCCATGCGTCATCAGGCCTCCCACCTCGGTCACGAGGCCGCTGGCAGCGACGAAGGCGGGCGTCCAGCTGGGGTCGGTGTAGGCGGTGACCAGGATGTCGCCCGCCTCGAGGTCGGCGTCCGCCAGGTCGAGGACGACGCGCGCCCGGCCCTCGACGATACCGGCTGAGGCCGGCAGGCCCACCAGCGCGTCGGGCGGCAGATCGCCCCGCCGGTGGCTTCCCATCAGGCACTCGCCGTCTGAGGTCAGCACGCGCGGCGGCGTCAGCGCGGCGTACGACCGGAACGCCTGCTCGCGCTCGTCGATCAGCTGGTAGTCCACCTGGTTCGCGCGCGCCACGTCGTGGAGCTCCTCGAACGTGAGGTAGAAGATGTCCTGCTTCTCACGGAGCACGCCGGCACCTACGAGGCGCTCGGCCTCTCGCAGCAGCGCCTGCTTGTAGATGAAGTAGCGGCTGATCATGCCGTACTTCGGATACTCGCGGTACCCCATGAACGTCCGCACGAGGTCGATCCTGCGCTTCGCCTCGCCGGCCTTCCGCTCGCCGTCCGGCAGCGCCCGCAGGCGCTCCAGCAGTTCCCGCTCCTTTTCGGCGGCCTCTTTGCGACCGTGCTCGAAGCGACGCCTGCCCGCACCGGGCTCGAAGCTCCTGACGTTGCCGAGGATCAGCGGCATCAGCGTGGAAGGCCGCTCGCTCCAGCGCGGCCTGGTGATGTCCACCTCGCCGGTGCAGCGCATCCCGTAGCGCTCGAGGTAGGCCTCGATCGCGTTGCGCGCCGCGGCCCCGCCCTCCAGCGCCGCGAGCTCGTCCAGGAAGCCGTCGTCGTCGCCCACCTGCTCCAGGAACTCGACCACCTGCGGGTGCGGGCGGATCACGTCGGCCACGTCCAGCAGCGCCAGCCCCATCTCGGAGGTGACGTTGTTCGGCACCGACTGCGAGAGCTTGTCGGCGGCGTTCTTCTCGCCCAGCCAGTCCTCGAGCTGCTCGTTCAGCCACCAGGCAGCGTCCATCGCCGACATGAAGGTCCGGTGGCTGCGCGGATCGAACAGCAGGCGCCTCAGCTCCTGCAGGTCGGCGAGGATGAACTCGAACAGCTCCGGCCCGGATCTGCCGCGGATGTCGTGCCGCAAACGCGCGAGCGAAGCCTGGGTCTCTGCGATCAGCTCGGTGACCCTGGCCGGGTCGGGCTCGATCGACTCGGCAGGGGCGGCGGCCGGCAGCGGCGCGGCTGGCGCAGCACCGAAGCCTTCGGGCGGGGAGGGCAGGAAGTCGCCGCGCTCGATCACGGTCTCGAGCGCATCTCGCAGCAGCGGATCACCCTTGCCGAACAGCTCGAGCAGGGTTGCCCGGCTTGCGGGTGCGGCCAGGATCTGGGTGACGTCGACGAACAGCCTGCCCCCGGCGATGCTCATCGGCCGCGGTGTGGTGAGCTGCCAGATGGAGAGCCCGAGCGGCTTCATCGGGTCGGTCATCATCTGCTGGTGACCGACCGAGACGTAGACGCGGTTGGTGTCGTCGCCGGCCGGCGGGATCGGAAACAGCGTGGTGATCGGCCGGCTCTGCACCACGAAGAACTCACCGCCCGCGAGGCACCACTCGATGTCCTGGGGACAGCCGAAGTGCGCCTCGATCCGCCCGCCCAGCCGGGCCAGCTCCACCACCTGGGTGTCGGTCAAGGCGGGCTGTTGCCGGCGCTCGAGAGCGATCGCGTGCTCGTGCGTCCCGCCCGTCGGCGCGGCCTGGATCGCGAGCCGCTTGGCCGAGATCGTCCGCTCGACGACCTCGCCGCCGCGCACCTTGTAGACGTCCGGGGTGACGCGGCCGGAGACCAGCGCCTCGCCGAGGCCGAAGCTCGCCTCCACCGAGGAGACCGTGCGGTTGCAGGTGACCGGGTCGGCCGTGAACAGCACGCCCGCCGCGTCCGAGGGCACCATCTGCTGGATCACCACGGCCATGGAGACGTTGCGGTGGTCGATGCCGCCCCGCAGCCGGTAGGTGACCGCCCGCTCCGTGAACAGCGAGGCCCAGCACCGGCTGACGTGCTGCAGTATGGCAGCCGGTCCCACGGCGTTCAGGTAGGTGTCCTGCTGCCCCGCGAAGGACGCCGACGGAAGATCCTCCGCCGTCGCGCTTGAGCGGACGGCGTAGGCGACGTCGTCGCCGAGCTCCGCCAGCCGGCGGGTGATCGCGTCGGCCACGTCGTCGGGAATCGCGGTCCGCTCGATCCTCTGGCGGACGTCGGTGCTGATCGTGCCGATCGCGTCGCGGTCATCCGGCTCGACTTTCGACAGGGCGTCCAGCCGAGCCGGGAGCGACGGCGCCTCCGCCGCCATCCGGCGAAACGCCTCCGTCGTGACGCAGAAGCCGGCCGGCACGCGGATGCCCTTGACGCTCAAGAGCTCGCCGAGGTGCGCGCCCTTACCACCGACCAGCGCGACCCGCGTCCGGTCGGTTTCCTCGAGGCCCACCACGTAGCGGCTCACCCGCTCAGATTCCTCCGCTTCGCATGCGGGCATCATGGTCCAGGGGACATCCTGCCGCCCAATGGCGTCGGGGTCCGTGGTGGTGCAAGGCATCGGGCGGCCGGTGTCTTCCCCCGCCAAGTCTGGCCGGCCGCCCCTGAATGCCCTGCTGCCGATTCATCCGGGAGTCAGCCGCCTAAGAAGACTCCCGCCGGTTCGGCTACTGAAATGATCGGTTGCAACGCTCGTGGCCGGATCCCCGGTCGTGCAGCTCGGAGCTTGCGTTTCGCTCGATCGAGCCACCCGTTCGGGGGAGCGCTGCCGCACAAAATGCGCGTGCTGGGTGTCGGCCTGGGGGTTCTGGCGCCGGAGGCCTTGGGGTTGCTACTGGCAGTGCCGATCCAAGTCTTGTCGTAACTGATTTCGTGCTACATCCGGGAGAGAACGTGTCTGTAACGCGGGAAAAGAGACAGGTCTGGAGGGAGTCCGTTTGTGTGGGCATCCTCGTAGTCGACGACGATCCAGCGGCTGCCTCGAGTGTGTCCCAGGTGCTTCGGCAGCAGGGCTATCGGACAGTGCTGGCCAGCGATACCGAAGACGCCCGTCGCCGACTGCGCCAGGGTGGCGTCAATCTGGTGGTGTGTGACGTGCGGTTACCGAGCGAGTCGGGGCTGTCGCTCGCCCAGGAGATCGCATGCGACCATCCCGAGGTGGGCGTGGTGATGATGAGTGGATGGGGCGATCTACGCACCGCGGACGCTGCGTTCGAATCGGGCGCCGATACGTTCCTGGCCAAGCCGTTTCGTGCTGAGGAGCTGGTGATTGCGGTATCAACCGCGCTTCGGCAGCTGCGCTCGCGTGTCGAATCGCAGGTCACGCATTCGCGGTTGGAGGAGGACGTCGCGCATCTTCGGATCGCACTGAGCGAGGTCAACTCATCGCTCGCCGACGCTCGACGCGACATGCTCACCCGGCTCGCATTCGCGGCCGAATGTCGCATACCGGGGATGGGCGGTCACCTGGGCCGGGTGGGCGCAATGGTGAAGGCCCTGACTGCGCACATGGGATGGGAGCCGGAACGAGCCGAGCTGGTGGGGGCTGCCGCGACGCTGCACGATGTCGGCAAGATCGCAATCCCTGACCAGGTGCTCCTGAAGCGAGGGCCGCTGACCGACGACGAACGGCGCGCGATGCAGCGCCACGCGCTGATCGGCCACGAGATGCTGGCAGGGTCCGACGACCCGCTGCTCGAGATGGCGGCGACGATCGCCCTGGCTCACCACGAGCGGGCGGATGGGACCGGCTATCCGTACGGCCTCTCCGGCGACGCGATTCCCGTGGAGGCGGGTGTGGTGGCGGTGGTCGACGTGTTCGACGCGCTTCTCAGCACCCGTCCACACCGCGACTCGATGACGGTGCCCGAGGCACTCGACGAGATCACGTCCGGCCGCGGCGGTCTGCTTCATGAGCAGCCGTTGGCGGCGCTGGTCGAAAACGTGGATCACCTGCTGGTGGTCCGGCAGGGAAGCGACGTCAGCATCACTGGCGATTGACCGCCTCCCGCTCGCGCCCGCTGCGAGCTTCGTATCCGCGCTTATGCGGCCGACCGAGTGTCGAGCCGCCGCCGGATCTCCTGTGCCAGCTGGCCGGGTGTGAATGGTTTCTGGAGCAGTGCCCAGGCGCCCTCTTCGCCACGCTCATTCAGGAGCTCAAGGGAGCGCTCGGGGTAGCCGGAGACGTAGAGGACGGGCAGTCCGGGATGGGTCCGGCGCAGCTCGTCAACGAGCTGGGGACCGCTCATGTACGGCATCACCACGTCTGTCACGACCAGGTCGATGCGGGGCTCTGCCGAGGCGAAGGACCCGAGCGCATCATCACCGTTTGATGCCGCCACGACCCGATAGCCGTGCCGTTCAAGCGCCAGTTGCAACGGTTCGCGCACGCGAGTGTCGTCCTCGACGAGCAGGATCGTCTCGCTTCCGCGACCGTCGCCCTTCGGTTGCAGCGCTCGTGGCTCGGGCGCTTCCGCGGCGAGCGGCAGGCGGATCGTGATCGTCGTACCGCGGCCGGGCCGGCTCGCGACGTCGATCGTGCCGCGGCTGGCGGTGACGATGCCATACACGGTGGCGAGGCCGAATCCTGCCCCGTCTCGGTCGGGCTTGGTTGTGTAGAAGGGTTCGAATATATGCCGGAGATGGTCCGGATCGATTCCGCGGCCGGTGTCGGTGACCTGGAGCACCACAGATTCGCTCATCTCGTCGTATTCGACGCCCACGTTGATCGACAACAGCCCGCCGTCGACCATCGCGTCTCGACTGTTGACCGCGAGGTTGAGGAGTACCTGTTCGACCTGGCTGCGATCGGCCTTCACCGGGATTGGCGCGCGGTCTACGCCAATCTCGAGATCGACGTCCTCGGGGATGAGGGTGCGAAGCAGGTCGCGCATGCCAAGCACAGTTTCTGCGAGGTCGATGACTTCGACGCGTCTGAGTTCGGGCTGTCCGAACACGAGCAGCTGTCGGGTGAGGGTGGCTGCACGATCGATGGCGCGATCGATCTGGGTAACGCTGTGGATGTGTTCGGGCGCCTCGGGGTCTCGTGATTGGCCCAGCAGCCAGTTGTAGCTTCTGATCGCCAGGAGGATGTTGTTGAAGTCGTGCGCAACGCCGGCCGCCAGACGGCCAATCGCCTCCATCTTCTGCGTTTCGCGGAGCTGCTGTTCGAGGCGGCGTCGCTCGGTGACATCGACAGCGATGATCATGCTTCCGGTCTCGTTGCCGGCTGGGTCTCTCAGCACCGATGCGCTGAACGCAACGATCCGCTCTGAGCCATCGGAGTGGCGGATCGTCCAACTTGGACGGGTTGATTGAGCGTCTGAATCGGCGATCTGGAATGTGACTTCCTGCGGCAAGGGGTTGTTGAGGACGGCGCTTGCGGGGCGGCCGAACAGGTGCTCGGCTGTGCGGTTCCAGGTAACGACGCGGCCGTCGTTCTCGACCTCGATGACCGCGACCGGCGCTGCGTCGATCAGCGCGCCCAGGCGGGTGGCGGCGTGGTGTGACTCCTCCACGCTCGCGGTCGCGATCGCGAGCGCCCTGCCAAGCCGGTCGGACAGCAGGTAGATCAGCACCACCGGCACCATCATCGTGCCGATCGGGATCAGCCAGGCCATCGCTGTCAGGTCGGCCCGCGCATCCAGGATCCAGGCGAACGCCAGGCCCACCGCGAGGATCTGGAGCAGCAAGGCACGAATGCCGAAGAAGTACGCCGAGAAGATCAGCACCCACAGGTACAGGAAGGCGTAGATGTGGGCACTGTGGCCGACGTAGTACGTGCCCGCAGTGACCAAGGCCGTGCCCGTGGTTGCGAGCAGACCGAACGCCCACAGCGGGAAGCGCGCGCCGCGGAGGGTCGTGAGGCCAGCGATCACGATCGCGATCACCGAGATCAGGAACACGACGCGTTCATTCCGATCGGGGGATCCCTGGAAGGCGAGCGATGCCAGGCCAATGCCGCCCCCGGCAACGAACAGTGCCGCGCAGACCCGCGCGATCGTCGGCTGGGCGGTTGCGGGGGCAGTCGGATCGCCGCTCATCAGACGATCCATCCGTCGCGGATCGCGACGCCCACGGCCTGCGCGCGTGTGTCGGCGTTCAGCTTTCGCATCACGTCGGCGATCCGCGCCTGCGCCGTTGTTCGCGACGCCGACAGTGCCAACGCGATGTCCTCGGTGGTCAGTCCGTCGGCCAGCATCCGCATCAACGTACGCTCGTCACCCGTGAGGCCGGCCGGCTTTGCCCCCATCCCGCTGAGCAGCGGGGTTGCCAGGGTCGGGTCGATGTAGGGGGCGCCGCCGGACACCATCCGGATCGCTTGAATCAACTCGCTGAGTGGCGCGTCCTTGACCAGGAACCCGCTGATCCCCGCGTCGACCGCGTCGGTCAGTCGCGCCACGTCGCCGTACCCGGTGTACAGGAGGATGGCGGTGCCGCGCCCGTTCTTCTCGATCACCCGCCGAGCGAGTTCGATCCCGTCGATGTCCGGCAGGTGCAGATCGACCACGGCGACGGCCGGCCGCAGCCGCTCGATCTCGTCGACCGCGGCGGTGCCGTTCGAGAGCGCAGCGACCACAGTGACGCCGCTTGACTCGAGGAAGCGGCTGACGGCGTCAAGCACCGCCGGGTGGTCGTCAACGAGCACGCAGGTGAGCCCATGGTCATGCGTGAGAGCCTCGGATACATCCACCACTGGATCGGTTCGACCATCGATCGGGATCGCCTCCCCGGCGACACCGGCGCTCGCGTCGCCGGCAACCTGCGGGCCGTTCCTGACCGCAGGGTGAGCGTGTAGGGCTTTATCGACTCGACCTCCGATTCCCTTAGCCGTACCTCGAACAGGGGACACCGGCCGCGCGTTTCGCCGCTGACCGATGCTCCCCCGGGGGAACGTCCGGGAGCCGGATGGGCCGATGAACGGAGCAATGTGGCGCAACCGCGACGGTCGTGATCGCCGGGATTGGGAAAGGTCCGGGCAGCGACGTTGGAGCGTTAAGGCCGCTCCATCACACGGCGGGTTGGTGGCCGGTCTCTCGGGGGGGAGGCCGGCCATGCGCCACCACTCGGTGGGCCGTCGACGATGACGGCGTTCAGCTGGGACCGCAAGTGCCTGTTGTTCACCAACCATGCACTTGTGCTGGGAGTGATCGCGGCCGATCCCGCCGTGCGGATCCGTGACATCGCCGAACGCGTCGAGATCACGGAACGGGCGGTTGAGATCCTGCTCAGGGACCTGGTCCAGGTCGGGTTCCTGACACGGAAGCGGGTCGGACGGCGAAACGTCTACGAGGTCCACCGGCACGAAAAGCTCCGCCATCCACTGATCGACGAGCGCGACGTCGGCGGTGTGGTCCGCGCAATGCTCCCGGTGAAGAAGCAGCAGCCGAAACCGGACGTCGCGTTCGCCAATGCGCGCATCTCGCCTGCAATACCCGAACAAAGTTTCGCTCGTGCCGCAAGCATCGTGCACCCGATGAATATGTCGACGGTAACGTCGACGAAGAAGGGGGTCACGATGAAACAGGTCCTGGCGTACGCGGTGGTCGCCGTGCTGCTGTTGTTCGCATCGGCAGCGCTCGCTGCGGCCACCAGGTGGCACCGCGCCCAGCACCACCCGGCACCGGTGCACCACACGCCAGGAACCCAGAAGCAAGGACGCGCGCAGGGCGCGCAGGGACCGGCTACCAGCGCTTTCTCGAATCCAGCCTCAACGCCACTGCTACCTGCGGATCGGATACGACACCGATACCCCGCGAACCTGCGCACGGGCATACACCGAGCCACCGCAGATGCGGGAGGTAGCCAGCCGGCTGGAGGCCGAACATCCGATACGTCGCAAGGCGCGACGGCTACGGTCGCAGGCGCCACGGTTGGCGTAACGACATCCGGCGACGGCATCAACGTCGGGATCGGCGAGAAGCGCACGGGAACCCAGGTGCACGTCGGCGTCGGTAGCGGTGGGATCACCGTCACCGCCGACCCCGGCGCACCCGATCACCCCCCGGACACCGGCAGCACCCAGCCCGTGCTCGGGAACCTCCCGATCCACGTCGGTCTCTAACAGCGATTGATTCGCTAACCGCTGACACTGGGCGAATGCCCAGAGCGATGCGGCCCTGGAAGACCCTGGACCCACCCATGGCGGGTGCGCGACGCGGCACCCGCCAGGGGCCGGCCCACAGATGATTACTCCGACACATCGAGACACATCACTTATGACCACACGGGCGACCACCAACCTCAGCGATGTCGCACTTACCGCTCCGATTGAATCGCGGCGGGTCGCGCGCAAAGCGTCGCTCGTGACAATGACACGACGCGCGACGATGTATCGACTCGCCCTCGCCGCGCAAGTCCGTCACCCTCACCTGGTCGGCCATCTGGAGCGAGTCGATCACCTGCTTGCAGCCCTGCGAACGAGCTGGACTTCGGCAAGATCATCGCCGGCGACAAGCGCTAGATCCGGAGGGCTCGCTGCCGCTGGTTTCAAGGCCGGGCCGGCTCGAGAGGGACGCGGTACGGGCCGCGGGCCGTACACCAGTCGTGAAATGGGTAGCGACACTCGTGCTGGCCGTATGGCTGCTGCTGAGCGCGTCGTGCACGGGCTCAGCCCAACCGGGCACTGAGCCCTCGACCGCACGCCCCGGTACGTCGACGACGTCACCGAGCGGCGTGTTGGCTCGGCCGACGACACTAAAGCGGCACCGCCCTCGCACTCAGGTTGCGCTGGTCACGGCCGAGCTGAGAAACGAGCTGGTCGTCGTAGCGCTGCCGGGCGGGCGCGTGGTTCGCCGCATCCCGGTCGCCCCCGATCCAAAGACGGTCTCAGCCGCCCCCGGTGGCCCCGTTGCGGTTGTCAGTCCTGGATCCGGGACGGTCACGGTGTTCGGTGCCGGTTTGCGTCGGCTGGCCGTGTTTCGGGACTTCCGCTCCCCACAGCTCGCGACCTTTACGCCGGATGGGGAGTACCTGCTCGTCACCGACGCGGCGGAGGGCACGCTGACCAGTCTCGAACTGGCACGGATGCGGGTGGTGGGACGCGTCGCCGTGGGCAGCGGCGCCCATCATCTCGCCGTCAGCCCCAACGATCGGCGGGCCTGGGTGGCACTGGGCGAGTCGGCGAACACGATCGTGGTGGTGGGCGTGGCCGATCCACGACACATGCGGGTGCTGCGACGGCTTCACCCAGCCGCCCAGGCGCACGACATCGCCTTCGATCCGGATGGGCGAACGGTGTGGGTCAGCTCGGCCTCACAGCCGTACATCTCGGTGTACGGGGCGGCGAGTGGCCGCCTGATCGACACGGTGCCGGCCGGACGCGCGCCGCAGCATGTGCTATTCGCGGCAGGGCACGCCTTCGTGACAAGCGGCTACGGCTCCTCGATCGAGGTGGTCGATCCCGCCCGTCGCGCCGTAGTCCGACGCGTCGAGTTGCCCTACGGCTCGTTCAACCTTGCATCAGCCGGTCGTTGGCTCGTAACGGCGTCGGTGCTAAATGGCGAGGTCACGGTCCTGCGGGCGTCTACTCTGCGCCGCCGCGCCCGAACGACGGTCGCATCGGTCGCGCGATCCGTGGCGGTACTGTCGCGCTGATCCACGCGAAGCGGCGGGGTGGGACTCGAACCCTCGACTGACCCTGACGAACGTCGTGGCGCGGCCGCGTCTAGAGGAAGGGCGAAACCGGCAAGGGAACCGCGCCGTGCGGGCCGTGTGTCCTGGTAAATCCCCTGGGAATCACGGGCTGCAGCATGGCCAGGTTGGCCGGCGTGGGAGGAAGCAGCCGATAGTCGGCGGTGACCGCGAAGAAGGGGCCGGGCGAGCCGCTACCCAGCTGAATGCGCTGGCGGATCGGTAGGTAGGTGTGGGCGTCCACCCACAGCGTGCGCCGAAGCGCACCGTTGCGGCCCGGACTGCCCACCGGCCAGGCGCCCGTCGCCGGGGACGCTTTCCACACGAGCTCGAGGGCCGGGCGGCCGTCGATGGTCACGTGCCCCGACACCCGCCACAGACCCAGGGCGACCTCGCGACGCAGCAGCGCAGGGTCGTCGGCGAGCGAGACGATCGCGTCCTGGCGCGTCGGCCGCGACGTCCACGTTCGCGTGGAGTAGTTCACTGTGGTGATGCGCCGGGTCACGCCGCCGCTGCCCACGAACCTCGCTCCGAGCCCGCTGAAGTCCGGACGCCGCGCCGTGTACAGCTCGCTTAGCTCGGACCGCGGGTGGCCGCCCGGAGTCGTGGAGACGAACCGGTAGCGCACCGTTGTGCCGGGCCGAGGCAACGTCGGCCCCATCCACGACACGGTGCGGCCGGTGACGGTGCCATCCCCGCTGACCGTCGCCCGAGACTCGAGCACCATTCCCGCCGCGGAGTCGAACGCCGTCAGGATCGCCTGCTGAAGCGCCGGATGTGTGTCCGTGCGGCCGGGCGTGGTCGCGGTGTGGGTCGATAGCTCGACCACGGCCGCGGCGACCGCCAGCATGCAGGCGGCTGCGGCTACGACGCGGAGTCGCGCTGCGGCGCGCCGCCGGGGCCGGGTCCGCGGGCCGAGCACCGACTCCCTGCTCGGCGCGAGCTGCTCCAGCGAGGCGAGCGCGGCTCTCAGGTCGTCTTCGGATCGCCGGGTCTGCGACTCGGTCATGTGGGGGTTCCGGGTGGACATGTCCCTGCCTCCGTTCTGAGCTGTCGTCGAGGTCGCGGTGCGGCCGAGTCGACCCGCAGGGCAGCGAGCGCCCTAGCGGCGTATCCGCGCACCGTGGCCGGGCGGCAGCCCAGCACATGTGCGACCTCCGCATCGGGGAGCCCCTCGTAGTAGCGAAGCACGATCACCGCGCGCTGGCGCCCGGGTAGCCGGGCAAGTTCGGCGAGCAACGCGTGGCGCTGGACCACCTCGGCGCCGATGTCCGGCGCCTGTCTGTCGCTCACGTCCTCCCCTGTGCCGGCCGGTACCGACCGCCAGGAGCGCCTGCGCCACGACAGATATTCGTTCACGATCATCCTGCGCACGTAACCCCGAGGCTGATCCATGCGCCCGATGCTGTCCCACCGCGCGGTCGCCCGGAACAGGACTTCCTGGAGGACGTCTTCAGCCAGCCCCGCGTCACCCGTGAGCACCGCCGCGAAGCGAAGCAACGACCCGAGCTCCGCCTCCAAGAACGCCTCGAATGTCACCCTCGGCTCTGTCATGGCTCTCGCATCAGAAACGCAGCGAGTACCCCGTTGCGTGGTCTCCAATTGTGCGCGCCGCCAGCCTCAGCGGGCGTGCACAGCGAGCTCAACGCGGCTCGTTTAGCTCGCAATCGGCTCACCAAGCGGGATTCAGCTCTGTTAACGGCGGGGGTGGGATTCGAACCCACGAGTGACCTTGACGACCACTGCCGGTTTTCAAGACCGGTGCGTTCAACCGCTCCGCCACCCCGCCGGGCGGCTCGAAGATAGCAAGGAACGCGCAGGCGCCGGGGCCGGCCTAGCTGATCACGCGCCGCCGGAAGTTGGCCGTGCCCAGCCACAGGAAGAACGCCGTGAAGGCGATCAGCGCCGGGTACACCGCCCACAGCGACATGTGCCCCGAGGTCGTGAGCGCCGCCCGCGAGCCCTCGTTGATGTAGACCAACGGGTTCACCAGCACCAGGATCTGCAGCCAGTGCACGCCCCACAGCGTCACCGGCGAGAGCGTCGTCCAGGCGTAGTACGTCCCGCCCAGGAAGGTCAGCGGCAGGATGATGATGCCGAACATCAGCGGCACGTTGCGCGGGTCGAAGATGGTGC
>Ga0164307_10000541_pt1 | contig 16497 bp, 21 predicted proteins | sample Whisoiple_243_MG_FD_110214 | JGI IMG/M metagenome (GOLD analysis project Ga0164307, IMG submission 110214) | Soil microbial communities amended with fresh organic matter from upstate New York, USA - Whitman soil sample_243_MG | ecosystem: Environmental > Terrestrial > Soil > Unclassified >...
AAATGAGTGCACCCTCCGCGTCGGTCACCCCCGCCGTCGCGGTGTCCACCCGCGCCTGCGCAACAGCGACGGGATCTTCGGTCGCCGACGTCGCCGGCGACGGCTCTCCCCCATCGTTCCTACTGCACGCCACGGCCAGCACCGCGACTATCACGAGAGCGACCAGACCACGCACTCGGGGCCTGGCGCGGTGGTGATCGGGTCCAGTCAGCATCGTCGAAATCCTCCATCGGCTCGCGTCCCGGAAACCTACCAAAGTCGGTTTCGCCCGGATCGCAAACACGACCGGAACGCGGTGCTCAACCTGTGCCACCGACGCTGATCCGGCGCACGCCGAACTCTTCCCCGCAGCAGACCCAGCCGGCGCGCCAGCTGTCTTGTGCCGTCAGGACTTCGTTACCTGGCGATGTCCCGTCCGTGCGCAATGAGGGCCCAGATCACGAGAACGTCGAGTGCGATGATCACCATGCCCCAGACCGGGTAGTACGGCAGCCACATGAAGTTCAACAGCGCACTCACCGCCGCCACTGCGACGCCCACGGTGCGGGCCCAGACAGCGCCTCTGAGAACGAACACCCCGGCGACCGCAACGAGCACACCGACGATCAGATGCACCCAACCCCACGACGTGAGGTCGAAGGAGAAGGTCCATTTCTCTCCGACCACGTAGAAGTCGGCGTTCAGGAGGGCGACCAGTCCTTGGAACGCCTGGAATGCGCCGGTCATGATCATCACGACAGCGGCGAAGGCGGTGAAACCCACGGCAGTCGGGCTCACGGGCGGCTCGGTGGAAGCGCGTCCGGACAATTGATCTGTCATTGTGTACTCCCAATGGTGAGGGCGATGATCGGCATCCGAGAACACGGAGGAACACGACGGGACAGCCAGCACCCGCGCGGAGTTGCTGGCATCTCGCCTTTTCAGTATCCTCCGCACGCTGGTCGATGGATCGAATCTTGTCGTATTCGTAATGTCGTTGCCGATGAGCGGCCATATCGAGACGTTCCCGTATCCGGGAGGACCCCAGCGCCTTGATCGGAAGCGCACATCGATGGGCAGAAACCTTTGTCGCGCAATCGACTGTCAGCAATACACCCTGGCCCGGAGCGATCGGTGGTCGTCAGAACGCGAGCACGGAAGGTAACCGGGCTCGGCAACGCTGTGCCGACATTGATGTCCGGATATGAAATGAAGGGTGAACAACGAGCGAATACCCCGCAGGATCCGGGCCCGGGGGACGGTGTTGTACTCACTATCTTCAGCGATCTCGCAGCATTTCGAAATAGAAGCGATGCGCGATCGACAATCGAGACTTCCTAGGAGAGCGCGATGACCTACTGCCTTGCTATGCGACTTGACGACGGCCTGGTTTTCATGTCCGACACCCGAACCAATGCCGGTGTCGACAACATCGGCACCTACCGCAAACTGCACGTCCTGGTGTCGGCACCGGACCGGGTCTTCGTCCTGCAATCTGCGGGCAACCTGGCGACCACCCAAGAAGTGTTGGACCGGATCCAGGTCGATATCGACACCCCCGGAGACCACGAGAGCTTGTTGAGCGTCACTCGGATCTTCGAAGCCGCTCTCTACATCGGGAGACTCGGCCGGGAGGTGAATCTGCGGCATCGTGACGCGCTCAACTCCGTGGGGGCCGACGGGACTGCCACCTTCATTCTCGGCGGTCAGATCACCGGGTATTCACCGGACATCCTGTTGATCTACCCCGAGGGCAATTACATTCGTGCCTCGGATGATCGACCGTTCCTGCAGATCGGCGAGAGCAAATACGGCAAGTTCCTCCTCGAGATGGCTGCGGAGGCTGGTGCCGGGCTCGCCACGGCATCGAAGATCGCCATCGGATCGATGATGAGCACGGCTCGCGCCAACCTGGCGGTCGGACCGCCCTATGACCTGGCCATCTATCCCGCCGATGCTTTCGCCGTCGAGGAATTTCGGATCCTGCCCGACTCCGCTGTCCTCGGCCGGCTTCAGACCATCTGGCAGCGGCACATGCTGCAGGTGGTGCAGGACATGCCTGGTGTGCACGACCTGGACGAACTCGATCGACGAATCGAACGGGATCGCAACGGGCTCTGAGGAACCGGCGGAACTCGGTCGTCGGGCGGCGGTTACCGCCGGTCATCAGGACTGTTGGATGCACTCCATCCCTTGGGTTTCCAGGCGGTGATGATCTTCGCGACCGCTGTCACAAGAAACAGTTGACCGAGGACTGCTTCCAGGACGGCGAGGGTCTGCCCCGGATTGGCGGGCGGCACCAGATCGCCGTACCCGGTGGTGGTGAGGGTGACGAAGCTGAAGAACAGCACCTGAGCGGTATCACCGTCACCCGATGTGCCGAAAAATGGTGTTGGCTGCAGGATGCCGATTGCCCGGTAGACGAAGGCGAAGAACATTCCGACCAGCAGGTAAGCAGCGATCGCTCCCAGCACGGTCTCCCGCTCAACGGCGCGGCGACTCGCGATGTCCCGGACCACGAGAACGGGTGCGAGCAGGTACAGCAGTCCGCTCGCGGCGAACGCCAATGCGAGGGTTTGCGGCGACACATCGACGAAGATGTCGATCACAGCAAGGATTGCGACGCCGAGGAACGCCACCGAAGCCGCGACCCGCACCGACCGCGGCGCCCGGGCAACGTGCAATGTCAACCACACCGTGGCGATCTGGATCGCCAATACGGCGGGCTGCCCTCGATCCGTGGGTAGCGAAACCGCCAACAGATAGGTGGCGACAACGAGCAGCAGGATCAGGCCGTAACTCTCGGCGGCCACATACTTGGCGAGCAGCGGGTGTCGGCCCCGGTCGCGATTCGTCGGCTGGCTGCTTGACTCGCGGGATCCGTCTGTGCCGTCCAGGTTCATGTCCTAGATGCTGCTGCAGACATCGAGCGGATGCCAGGTTGAACAGCGAACACCGCAGTTCGGCCCTTGGGCAGCGAAGCCTTCAGTCGATTCTGACGACATCGACCGAGATCTCCACCGCCGGAACCATTCCTCGGTTCTCGAGCCAATGAAGGGTGCTCCGGTCCTCTGGCCAGCCCACTCCAGGTCCGTAGTCCTTGGCAATCCCGTCTCGATGGTCGGTGATCATCCCCTGCAGGACGTAGACAGTGCCCGGCCTGCCATGGTGGTCGTGAACCGGGCCGAAGACCCCCCCGGGCTCGAAGGTCACCATTCTCATGCGAAGTTGGCGCCCTTCCATGCCCTGCACCTCGGGCCCGAGATCAACTGTGGCCAGTAGTTCCACGGTGACGCCCTGGGTCACTGGCGCGACTTGCTCCGCGCTCATGGTTGTCCTCTCCGAGCGGTCGCGGCCGGCAGCTCTTTCGTCTGTTTGTACCGAAAATCCTGATCGGCATCATATGTCTGGGTTCGAGATCGTCGCCGGATCGTTAGCGATGGATTCACGGCAGTTGAGGACCGTGAGTGTCACACGGGGCGGACCCGCCCCCGAGTTGAGGAGTTCGAAATGCACACCATCACGGTTCGCAAGTTGCTGGTCGGGGTGGCTGCGGCCGCCAGCCTGACGTTGTTGAGCCTCGGCGCCGCGAACGCCACCGAACCACCTCCCGGCTATCCGGGAACGGTCGAGCCGCTCGACTGGCCCGGATCCAACCTGCCCAAGACCACACCCACTGGATTCGTTGATCCCGGGCCCGGCGCGCCGTCTGGGCCCTACGGTGGCGGCCCACGGTGGTGAGACCCGGCATGCCATGGCGGTAGATATCGCACATTCGCTGACCCGCCCGGGTCATCGCAGATCTGTTCACGGGACGATCACAGTGGGTCCGATCCGGCGAGATCTCAGTGACCGGGAGCGGCAGGAGGGTCAGGGGCCGCCGCGCCAGTGGTCGATCCGGTGGTGGTCGGGCATGAAGCCGTTCTTCACGCCCCACAGGACCGCCTGAGTGCGGCTGGCCACATTGATCTTGCGGTAGATCGAGCGGATGTAGGACTTCACGGTGTTCGGGCTGAGGTAGGCGAGAGTGGCGACCTCACGATTGCTCTTGCCCTGGACGATGAGGGCGAGGACCTCGGATTCCCGGTCGCTCAGACCCTCACCCCGGCCTGGCCAGTTCAGGCCACTGGTGCTGCGGGGCCGGGGCGGTGGTTCGCTGACGACGATCTCGCCGGCATGTACCGCCTCCAGGGCGGCGACAAGATCGCGGGCCGGCAGCGTCTTCGACAGATAGCCGTGTACCCCCTGCTGGCGTGCGCTCCGGACCAGATCTGGATGAAAGTTCCAGGTGTACATCACCACTCGGCGAGCGCGGGGGTTGTCGATGAGGACGCTGATCTCTTCGTGGTCGGACTCCGGTTGTGCGAAGGAGTCGTACAGCACGATGTCGACGTTGTCCTGGACCGACTCGTTGGCGTCGAGTTCGGCGATGACCACTCGGTCCCGGTAAGGGTCAAGCATCTGGGCGACGCCAATCACGACAACGTCGTAGTCGTCGACCAACGCCACCGTGAGCGGACGCCTTGCTGGTGAGGGCACACACTGAGTGTAAACGCCCTTTGGGGTGTGCCGCTGCTCCCCTAGGGGTGATTGAGTCACCTGCGTTGGTGAATCACCATTAACCCCGCCCGGTGGTTGATGCGGCGTGCGCGTGGTGCTCTGCGTGCACCGACAAGGAGGACAGATCAATGTTGGGTCTCATCGTCAGCATCATTGTCATCGGCCTACTGGCCGGCGCGCTGGCTCGACTGGTTGTGCCTGGTAAGCAAGACATCTCGATCGTGATGACCATCGTGTTGGGCATCATCGGATCATTCGTCGGTGGGTTCCTGGGGTATCTGATCTTCCACAAGGACGCTCAGGACGGATTTCTTCAGCCTTCCGGAATCATCGGAGCCTTCATCGGAGCGGTCATCGTGCTGCTGATCTGGATCAGCATCGACAAGCGCCGCGCCGTCCGTCGCTGAAATCGGTCGCAACAGCTACTGCCGCCCAGGTTCTCTCGAGTGCGCCCGACCGTAATGTTTATTCGTCGGGCCCGGCGCCCGGTGTCGGTCGGCGCACCTTCCCAAGGAGGTATCCGATGCCGTCGAACGCAGAGCCGCCTGTCGAGTCCGGACAGAGTTATACCGTCACCGAAGTCGATGGGCACGAGCCGGAGTCGTTGGCCGAATTCGCCGGTGACGTCCATCTGACGCTCGAGCGCAACGATCAACTTCTCCGCATCAAGGGTTCGGGAACACCGCCGGCAGCAGACACGGTGCGGTTCTACCAAAAGGACGTCACTCTCCATGACCGGGACATCCGAGTGTGGACGATCGTCCGATCCGGCGATGCCACATTCCTTGCTGCGCCACTCGCGGCCTTCTGAAGTGGTGGACATCGGCGGGTCAAGTCCCAAGGCGTGGTGTATCGAGGTTGATCACCGGTGATCCGTGGGGTCAGGCGGTGAGTGCCTGGATGGTGGGTTCGTTGCTTCACGAGAAGCGCAAGGACGGTCATCGATCACCGCAACCGCCAGAAATCTGCAACAGTCTGACGAACTCGGGTTGTCCGGACTGTCACGCATCGTGGAGGGCATGTTGACGACACATCACCCACCTGTCGCTCAGTTCTTCTCTGCCCGCGCCGACATCCATCTCCCTGCCGATGTGCTGGGCCCGAGTCCGGTGACATTCGATGTCCGTGCCTTCGTGGTCCGTCGGGATGTTGACGTCGTCTTGGTCGACACCCTGGCCGGGCCGCGCCACATCGACCTCATCGAGGCCGCGTTGGCCGCGGCCGACGCCGATTTCAGCGCTGTCCGGTACATCGTGCTGACACACCACCATCCGGACCACACCGGTGGTCTTGCAGAGATCGCCCGACGCGCCCCGCAGGCTCAGATAGTCTGCGGTGCTGGTGATTTGGCGGCGATCGCCGGCTCAACGGGAGTACGCGTCGATGCGATAGGACCAGCCGACACGGTGATGGGTTTGGAGGTCATCGACACTCCTGGGCACACTCCGGGGCACATCTGCCTGTTCGATGCCCCGTCCTCGACGATGCTCCTGGGTGACCTCGCCGGCAACCGCGGCGGTTTGGAGCGTGCTCCCGCTAGTTTCACTGCGGATCCCGTCCAGTACGAGTTCACCTTGAGATCCTTGGCGGAGCGTCAGTTTACGCGGGCACTTCCTTCGCACGGGGACGCGATCCCGGACAACGCTTCTAACCTTCTCGTCCAGCTCTCGCTGCGCTAGAGCGAGGTCGGACAGCCACGTCGGTCATCGAGCACGTCGCGGGAGGTCGAGAACGGCAGCATCAAATGCCCAACTTCTCAGTGAGACGTCGGAAGGGTCGATTCATCAAGGTGCATCATCGATGTGGGGATCTGATTCTGCCCCGGCCCGGCGAGCCGCGCGTTCTATCAGTGCACGGTGAGAATCCCAGCCGGATGCGTCGGCCATCCTGGCGAGCCCGTTTCTTTCGTTCAACTGCTCGCGCAGGATGTCAGCGTGGCCGGCGTGCCGGTTGGTCTCGGTGAGGACATGAATCATGACGTTGAAAAGCTTCACCGTGGGCTGGGGCCACCACGATACGAATCCGACCGTGTCGATCGGCAGCGCGTCGATGGTGGCGTCAGCGTGCGCCCAGGCGCGGAGGTAGCCGTCGACGATGTCTGCGCGCGACTCCGACTCGGTGACCCACAGCGAGTCCTGGTTGCGATAGCCCGGATCGTCGTACCGGGGATGGGGCCATGGTGCGGTTCTGTCGAAGATCTCGCCCAGATACACCGTCTCCGTCATCGTCAGATGCTTGATGAGTCCGAGCAGATTCGTGCCGGTGGACGTCATCGGTCGACGGATCTCGTACTCGGACAGATCGTCGATCTGCCCGAGCATCGACTGTCGGACCCAGCGCAGATCCTGATGCAGGTAGTCCTTGGCGAAGTCGTCGATCACGCTGTCGATCCTGTCAGGCTGCGCACAATCTGAGCGGAATCCGGACCGGCACTGCCTGCTCAGTTGCCGGGCCGGTGTCTCAGAGTCTGATCACGCACCGAAACCCGAGGTGGGTGGTGCTGCTGCGGATGCTGTGGCCCTGCCGGGCTGCGGGGCGGTAGCGGTGACAGTACGACGGGGCGCAGAGGTGGGAACCGCCTTTGGTGACATAGCGGTCCTTTTCGGAGGGGTCGGCCGGACCCGGTGCACAACAGCTGACCTGCTCCGTCCCGGCCTCTGTGTGGGTGTCGGACCACGGCGTGCAGGTCCATTCCCAGACGTTTCCGGCGACGTCGAACAGGCCGAAGCTGTTTGGTGGGAAGCGTTTGACCGGCGTTGTCCGGGTGGCCCCTGGTGTGCCGAGATTCTCGTAGGGGAACCGTCCGTGCCAGGTGTTCGCCATGACCTTTCCACCGGGTGTGAAATCGTTGCCCCAGGGGTAGATCGCCTGATGAAGGCCACCGCGGGCGGCGTGTTCCCATTCCGTCTCGGTGGGCAGCGATTTGGCTGCCCACTCGGAGTAGGCGAGGGCGTCCTCGAAGCCGATGTGAACGACGGGGTGCTGATCCCGACCGTGCAGAGTGCTGCCCGGCCCTTCCGGGTGACGCCAGTCCGCCCCGGGGATCCACGCCCACCAGCGGGTCCAGTCATCCAACGGCACCGGGCCAGGCGCGCCGACGAACACCTGCGATCCGGGCACCAGGTCCCGCGGATCCGCCCCCGGGAAATCTCTGGGGTCAGGTGCATGCTCGGCGACCGTGAGATGGCCGGTGTCCTTGATGAATCTGCGGAACTGGGCATTGGTGACCGGATGCTCATCCATCCACAGATCGGCGACCTGGACTTCCCGGAGTGGTCGTTCCTCCGGGTAGAAGTCCAGGCTGCCGATGGTCTCGGTGCCACCGGGCACCAATGCCATCCCTTTCACTGCCGGCCTTTCCATCGTCGTCACTGTGCCCTGGTGAACCGCCTACTGCCTGGAGATGGCGACCATGGCAACTTGCTCCGGATCGATGAGGTGCGACTGATCGTCGTCGCCGACGTCGATCTGGACGACGTGGATCCGCCCGTTGAACCGACTGGCGCCGGCGTACTCGGCGCTGACCGGCATTCCGTAGTCGTTGCCGATATCAGTGGTCTCGTCCGCCGAGAAGACGAGCGGCTGGGTGACGGCCACCCGCCCCGTGCCCACCGCACGGCCGTCGTAGAACATCGTGACGGTGCCGCCTTTGGCCAAACCACCACCGTCATAGGCGAACTCGGCGCGGACCTGATGAGTGCCCGACGGGATCTCCTCCGTTGCCGCAACGACGAACTCCTGCATCCCCAGCAGGTTGTAGACGAAGGTTGCACGACCGTTCTTGACGAACAAGGCCCAACCGCCGAACCGGCCGCCCTGAGCAATGATCACTCCGTTCGTCGGACCGTTGGTCGGCGTTTCGATCGAGGCGGTCACGCTGAACGAACGGTTCTTGATGTCGATGACGCTGCCCTCGCTGAGGCGTTTCATGCCGGCGAACAGGACCTGGGTGTTGCCGGTGATCAGCTGCGGCCGGCCGGCGATGGTGGCGTTCAACCGTTCGAAGCGGCGGTCGTCGATCGGCAGCACGTTGTACTTCACCGCCTCGATCAGCCACAGCCGTTGCAGCTTCGCCAACCGATCGGGCTGCTCGGCGGCGAGGTCCCGGGACTGTGACCAGTCGTTCTTGCCGTCGTAGAGCTCCCACACGTCGTCATCCAACGCGGGCAGCACCTCGTGCGGCAGCCATGGGGTGCTGTGCCTGGTGACCGCGCTCCAGCCCTTGAAGTAGATACCGCGGTTGCCGGCCATCTCGAAGTACTGCAGATCGTGCCGCTCCGGCGCTTCCGGGTCGTCGAACGTGTAGGTCATGCTGGTGCCCTCGATCGGCGACTGCTGCACACCGTTGACGAAGTCCGGCTCCGGTAGCCCGGCCGCCTCGAGAATGGTTGGTGCCACGTCGATCACATGGCAGAACTGCGAGCGGATGCCGGTGCCGGTGATGCCCGCCGGCCAGTGCACGATGGTGCCGTTGCGGGTGCCACCCCAGTGCGAGGCGACCTGCTTGGTCCACTGGTAGGGGGTGCACATCGCCCATGCCCAGCCGACCGAATAGTGGTTGTAGGCATCGACCGTGCCGAGCTTGTCCTTGACCGAGGCCATGAACTCCGGGGTCTCGATCGAGGCCAACCCGTTGAAGTTGGCCATCTCGTTGAACGCGCCCGCCACGGTGCCCTCGGCGGAGGCCCCGTTGTCGCCGATGATGTAGTAGATGAGGGTGTTGTCCAGCGCGCCGATGGTTTCCAGGGTGTCGATGATGCGGCCGATATGGAAGTCGGTGTGTTCGAGGAAGCCTGCGTAGATCTCCATCTGCCGTTCCAGCACCGGCTTGAGGGTCTCGTCCATCTCTTCCCAGGACGGGATCGCCGGCGGCCGCGTGGTCAGCTCCGCGTCTTGTGGGACAACCCCCAGCGCCTTCTGCTGCGCGAAGATTTTCTCCCGCTGCACATCCCAGCCGTCACTGAACTGGCCGGCGTACTTGTCCGCCCATTCCAACGGGACATGATGGGGTGCGTGGGTGGCGCCGGGCGCGAAATAGGCGAAGAACGGTTTGTCCGGAGCCAACGCCTTCTGGGTACGGATCCAGTCGATGGCTTGATCGGTCAGGTCGTCGGTGAGGTGGTACCCCTCTTCGGGAGTTTTCTCGGGTTCGATCGGCGATGTTCCGTCGTAGAGCGACGGGTAATACTGATTGTTCTCGCCACCGATGAAGCCGTAGAAGTACTCGAACCCGCCGCCGCCGGTGGGCCACGCGTCAAACGGCCCAATCGGTGAGCTCTGCCACGGCGGCACCTCATGACATTTCCCGAACTGGGCGGTGGAGTACCCGTTCAGCTTCAAGGTGGTGGCCAGTGCCGCCTTGCTGTTCGGCCGCAATGAATTGGAACCCGGAGCCGACGTCGCGATCTCGGTGATCCCGCCCATGCCGACCGAGTGGTGGTTGCGCCCGCTGAGCAACGCCGCCCGGGTCGGTGCGCACAGCGCCGTGGTGTGGAACCGGTTGTAGGTCAGTCCGTTCCCCTGCAACCGTTCCGCGGTCGGCATCGCCGCCGGCCCACCGAAAACGCTGCCCGCCCCGTACCCGACGTCATCGAGAAGCACGATCAGCACGTTCGGCGCACCCTCCGGCGGGAGCAATGGCTCGATCGGCGGAAACGAGGTGTCCGGGTCCTTGGCGTCGTACGTCGTCAACCCCAGATGCTGGCGATCCGGGATCGGTAAATTGCCCCGACGTGCGCCCAACCGATCACTCATGCGAGCTCCTCCAACTGTCCGATGTGTGCAGTGTCGGATCCTGCCGCAAGCGCGGTCCGGGCCGAATCGCCCGATGAGGGCGATCCTTCACGCCGGAACTGAGCTCGAGATCAGTGCATCGTCGATCTTCGGCGCGATCTGAGCGCCGGTCGGCCCATCGGTGGCCGACCGGGCGCTTGCTCGGCAATAGGCTGCGGGGGATGAATCTTCACATCACCATCCGTGGGGCGCTGCCCGACGATCTCCCGGAGTTGCAGCGTGTCTACCGGCAGGCGTCGTTGTCGAACGCCGACGACCGGGCGGCTCTGCTCAGTAGGCCCGAGTTCCTTGTCTTCGACGGTTCAGCTGTGGTCGACGGTAGGACGCGGGTCGCCGTCTTCGACGGCCGTCTCGTTGGCTTCGTTTCCGTCACCGACGCCGGTTCGGGAAGTTGGGAACTGGAGGACCTGTTCGTTGATCCTCAGTGGCAGCGCCGCGGGATCGCCCGCCAATTGATCGCTGACCTGGTCCGGACCGCCGGCACGAGCGGCATCGACACTCTGTTGGTGACCGGCAATCCACACGCGAGGGCGTTCTACCTTTCGGTGGGCTTTGTCGAGATCGGCGAGGTGGCAACAGCACTCGGGGTCGGTTCCCGATATCGCCTGAACCTCGCGTCCGCCCCCGCTCCTCCACCGCCCTGACCCGCCGTCGACCTCGATGGTTCAATTCGAGGCGCCATTGCGTGCATTGCGAACGTCTGGGAAACGATCTTCCCGCTGTTCACCACGAAAGTGTCGGTGCCGAGCGGGATGTCGGTGCCGACACACCAGGTGATGAAGGCGATGTTCCGTTCCACCTGAAAGGCATTCAGCGTGAAACGCTCGATTGCCTTCACCGGTAGGGACGCGATGAAGCCGGTGAAGAATTCGGCAATCTGCTGTCGTCCGCGGTAGATCCTGTTCTCGGTGCAGAAACGAGCGTCCTCGTCGTAATCAGCCACGATCGCGGGTACTCCCTGCTGCTCCAGGAAGGCCTGCAGGTGGTGACGAACGACGGCTTCAGTCGGTGACGATTCGACGTTCATCGGTTGTCACCTGACCGATCAGAAGTGATGGGCCGAGTATGCGGGTTCAGCTCTGGCCGCAGATCAGCTGCAAGGCTCATGGTTTGGCCTCCAGAATCATGTTGAACGGGGTTTCGGCCACCCGGCGGACGCTGCTGAATCCCGCCTCGTGCAGCACGACCGCGAGCCGGTGTTCGCCGGCCTGTGCCCCGAGCCCGAGGCCAACTTCCTGGGCCAGTGAGCCCGGGGTGCAGATAACCGCGGACAGGCCGTAGTAGGTGCGTCCGACGGGGTTCAGGTTCTGCTCGAGGGCATCGCCGGCTTGCGGCTCGACCAGCATCAGCGTGCCGTCGGGTGCCAGGGCCCTCCGGATGGTTCGGGCTGCGCCGATCGGATCGCCCATGTCGTGCAGGGTGTCGAACAGGCAGACCAGGTCGTAGCCGGTGCCGGGCAATTCCCTGGCCTCGGAGACATCGAAATGTGCGCGTGATTGCACCCCGGCCTCGACCGCGGCGGCGCGCGCGGCCTGGACCGAAGGTCGGTGGCTGTCGAAGCCCACAAACCTCGAATGCGCAAAGGCCTCGGCCATCAGGATCGTCGACGCACCGTACCCACAGCCCACATCAGCGACATTCGCGCCGGCACGGAGCTTGTCGACGACGCCGTCGAGTGCTGGCAACCACTCCTGCACCAGATGCGCGGCATAGCCGGGACGGAAGAGCCGCAAACAGCCGGAGAACAGCCGCTCGTCGTGGGCATGCCAGCCGATCCCGTCGCCGCTGCGGAACGCGTCAACAATCATGTCGTGGTCCGCGTAGCAGGACGCGATGGTCTCGAACGCGCCGCCCAGGAACACCGGACTCTGCTCGTCGGCGACGACCATCGCCTGCTCGGCGGGCAATTCGAAGGTGTTGTCGTACGGGTCGTAGGCGACGTATCCGCCGGCCGCCTGATTGGCGAGCCACTCCCGCACGTACCGCTCGGCCGTTCCGGTCCGCTGTGCCAGCGACACAGACGTGAGGGGCCCGGCACCGGCCATCGCCTTGTACAAACCCAACCGATCGCCGAGGTGCAGCATGAGCCCCGAGATGGCCGCACCCATGTCGACCACCGCCTGCCCCACGAACGCCTCGAGCTTGGCCTGATCGAGGGTGGGGATACCCGTTGTCGTCATTATTGTCTCCGTTCATTCGGTGTGGGCCCGGGGTGGACCCGGAAGTGCCTGTCACCGAGAATGCGGGGGTTCTGGCGCGGCGCCGAGTGACGATCTCGTACCGCCAGGGGTCACCTCGAAGTGGTGCGAAAACCACCGGAATCGGACGGATTGCACCGATGGCTTGCCTGCTTCGGTGCTCATTCGGTAGTACAGAATCCGTACTACCGGATAGTCGTTTTCGGGAGCACGATGAACAGATGAACCGGAGGGACTACTGTCCGATCGCCGCCAGCGTGGAGGTGTTGGGCGACCGTTGGACCCCCTTGATCATCCGCGAGGTCATGGTCGGCTCCACCGGGTTCAACGAGATCCATCGGGGTATCCCCCGGGTGAGTCGGACGATGCTTGCCCAGCGACTGCGTGAGCTCGAACGACGCGGACTCCTGACCCACGAGACGAGCCGATTGGGCTATCCGGGCGTCTACGCGTTGACCGACGCTGGCCAGGCGCTCACGCCGGTCATCTGGGCGATGGGTGCCTGGGCCGCGGAATGGATGTTCGGCGACCCGACCGAAGAGCACTGCGATGGCCTGACGTTGATCTGGCGGACTCATCAGGTGGCCATCCCGGCCAAACTGCCAGAGGCCCGCACTGTGGTGCACCTGGTACTGACCGGTTCGGGCGGGGCTCAGGGCTGGCTCGACATTCAACGCCCGGGCATCACGGTCTGTAAGGACGACCAAGGCCTGGCCGTCGATCTCGCCCTGCAGGCGGACACTGCGCAGATGCACCGATGGCTGGTCGGGCTGGTGCCCTTCCGCGATCTCGTCGCCAACGGGCATGCCCGATTCCTCGGTCCGAGTCGGCTGGCCAAAGCCTTCCCGACGTGGTTCGACACCTCGCTCTTCACCCGCAGCCTGCAACGGGCAGCGGAACGCGCGCCGCACGACACACTGACTGCTTCACGGTGACGTTCAGCGATCCCGTTCCTGTTCGATGAAGTCGATCCCGACCGAGGCGGCTACCGCGAGCACGGGATCCATTCCGACCACCTGGACTGCGTAGGCGTCAGCGACGGAGATCCACCTCCTGGTCGTTGTTCCCACGGCCTGTCCGTCCTTCTCGACGGTGAATTCATCATTGAGAGCGTCGCCCTGGAGGTCGATGTCGCCGTCTTCGGCCCCTTCGACACGCCAGGACTCGCGAATCGGCGAGAAGTTCGACTTTCGTATGACGACGTCGGCACGCCCGGGTCGGGACAGCGTGAACATCGGATGCACTTGCAGCGGAGGACGCACCATGTACGCCACGTCCGTCCCAGCGCCGTCCACCATGCTCCACCGCTTGCCGGAAACGCCAGGTGGCCCTTGAATCGGTACACCTGGGTGTCGGTGTCGTCGTAGACCAGGTGCCCCTCGATGCTGCCCAGCTTGCGGCGCACCAGGTAAGCCCCGGTGGGCAGCTGCGAAACATCGGGCGTGGACTGATGATGAAACACCCAACCTCCAGGCTGATCGACGCGACTGCCCACGGTGGGCAAGGAGCCTGCCAAGCACTCGTCCGGGTTCGACGGCCAGGACAGGAGGTAGTGCCACCCGGCGGTGGCCGTGGAATCACCCGGCGGTGGTGACCCGATCGAGCCGGTTGCTCTGCGCAAACGAATCGGCCGGTTGAGCGTGTCCCCGATGGTTCGAGCCTGGGGGCGGCGACCGTCGAAACGACGAGGGGCTGCTGAACCCCTCACCTCCTCAACCCCTTGCGTGAACGATGGGACCGTCGTAACGTACAACCACATGGTTGTACTTCGGGAAGAGAGTGAGGAGGAGCTCAATCAGCTCTTTCGCGCCCTGGCCGACGGGACACGGCGCGACATCCTGGCGCGGTCGCTCACCGGGACACCTTCGGTGTCTGCCTTGGCCGCGAGGTACGAGATGAGCTTTGCCGCTGTGCAAAAGCATGTCGCCGTGCTGGAGCGGGCAGGTCTCATTCAGAAGCGGGCGAGCGGCCGTCAGCAGCTGATCTCCACCAATCATGATCGGCTGCAACGAGCCGGTGAGCTCCTCGAATACTTCGAATCCATCTGGCGCCAGCGCATGGCGCAACTCGACGACCTCCTCGTGCCGAAGGAAGAATGACCATGCCACTCACCGCCGTCACCAAGGACGCCAAGAAGCTCACCCTCACCGTCGTGGGTGACTATCCCGTCCCGCAACAACGCCTGTGGGACGCCTTTGCCGACCCGCGCCAACTCGAGCGTTTCTGGGGACCACCCACCATGCCCGCCACCTTCACTCACCATGACTTGAAGCCAGGTGGCCGGGCCGAGTACTTCCTGACCGGCCCGAACGGCGAAACGTGGAGCGGCTCATGGCTGTTCACCGTGGTGGAACCCATCAGCTCATTCGAGGCGCAGGACGGCGACGACAACGCCGAAGACGGGAACATGCCGTCGTCGATGAAGTTCGCCTTCGAAACCACGACGACGGGATCGCGCATGACCTGCGTCACCAGATTCTCCAGCGTCGAAGCAATGGAGCAGACGATTCCGGGAATGGAAGAAGGACTCCGCGCAGCAATGCCCCAGCTCGACGCAGTCCTCGCCGGTATCGCCGCTTGAACCGCGCACGCCCACTTGACCGCACACGCCAGACACGGAGGCTGACTTGAGAAGGCTCAAGATCATCGAACACATCTCGTTGGACGGGGTGATCCAACACTCCGCCGATGACGACGATTTCCCGTACGGCGAGTGGACCGTGCCCTACCGGACCCCGGCGGGCCGGGACGCCATCCTCGCCGCCCACGGCGAAAGCTTCGATCTGCTGCTGGGCCGTCGCACTTACGACGGATGGTCGGGCTTCTGGCCGACGGCGCCGAGCAGTCCGATGGCGGACCGCCTCAATGCAGCGACAAAATTCGTTGCCACCCACCGTCCGGATGGCCTCGAATGGGGCCCGGTCGAGAGCCTCGGACCGGATGTCGTCGAAGGCATTCGCCGAGTCAAGTCACAGGACGGTCCGGACCTGATCCTCTCGGGAAGCTCGACGCTGACGTCGACGACCCTCGAACACGGACTGGCGGATGAAGTCCTGCTGGCCGTCTATCCACTCGTGTTGGGCACCGGGAAGCGCTTCTTTGCGGAGGGAACCCCGGCATGCTCACTCGAACTCGTCAACACGACAGCGATGTCCACCGGGATCATTCTCAGCAGCTACCGAGTCGCCGGCCCCCTGACGGGCCGATAGACAGTTGCTGGATCACCCGGACTTGCGTGCAAGCAGGTGCCCCTCGTGGAATCGGTTGCTGGGACTTGGTTCGCCCCGCAGCCTCGCCACTTCGATCAACCCGGCGGGCCGTAGGAAGGTGGCCATTTTCTCTAGGGACCAGCGGTAGGCCGCCACGACCTTGTGGTCGAACTCCTGCCAGCCCTGCAACGTGTCGTCGCCCGTCTGGAAAGACACCAACAGGTAGCCACCGGAAGTCAGAACGCGGGAGAACTCGGCGAAGGCCTCAGGCATTCGGTCAGGGGGCGTATGAATGATCGAATAGTGCACCAACACCCCGCCGAGCGCTCCGTCGGAGATGTCGAGTTCGAGTAGTGAGCCCAGGTCGAAGCGCAGATCCGGCCTGGCACGGCGGGCAAGGTCGATCATCGTCGGTGACAGATCGATGCCCCGCACCGAAAGCCCCAGGCGCGCCAGGAAATCAGTGATATGCCCAGGGCCGCAACCGACATCGGCCACCTGGGCGTTGTCCTGGCGACCGACCAGGTCGGCGAACAGGCCGATCATGGCCCGGTCGACGCTATCGGTCGGGAACACCTCCACGACATGGTCGCGGTACAGCTCAGCCATCTCGTCGTAGCTGTCGCGGGTGGCTTGCAGACGTGCGTCATCGGTTACTCTATTAAGATATCCGGCACCACCGAGACCGATACTCGTCATCCTTCGGCTCCAGGACAGGCGCCGCCTCGTCCGGGCAACGATCCGTTCACCGGGCCAAT
>Ga0164307_10000545_pt1 | contig 16461 bp, 19 predicted proteins | sample Whisoiple_243_MG_FD_110214 | JGI IMG/M metagenome (GOLD analysis project Ga0164307, IMG submission 110214) | Soil microbial communities amended with fresh organic matter from upstate New York, USA - Whitman soil sample_243_MG | ecosystem: Environmental > Terrestrial > Soil > Unclassified >...
AAGACCGAGTTCGGCGTGCCGCGCACGGTCGGCCGGGTCAACCACCCCAACAACGAGTGGCTCTTCACCGAGGCCTGGGGCGTGGACGTCAACGTCTCGACCCCGCGGATCATGTCGGCGCTGGTCGAGGAGGCGGTGACCGTCGGCGACCTGGTGCGGCTCTTCACCTTCCGCCAGGGCAACGCCAACCTGGTCGAGATGACGCTGCCCGCGGACTCGCCGTACGTCGGGAAGCCGGCGGGGCTGATCCCGTTCCCGGAGAACTGCGCGCTCGTCACGATCCTGCGCGACGGCCAGGTCTACGTGCCCAACGACGAGCAGCCGATCGAGGCCGGCGACGAGCTGCTGTTCGTGGTGCCGGCGGACGTCGAGGAGAACCTCGAACGGATGCTCGCCCCCTCCGCCCACGGCGGTTGAGTCCGGACTTCTGACGGTTCATTCGGGAGTTTCGACGGTTGAATCGGTATCTGACGGACCAGAAGTCCCGACTCAAGCGTCAGAAGTCCCGACTCAACCCTTGTCCGGCGCGATCGGGGTGTGGTTGCGCGAGAGCAGCCACACCATCGCGGCCAGCGCGGCCAACTGCAGCGGCCACCCCATCGCGATCTTGAGGATGCCGAGTGCAGCGACCGCGGAGTCGGCGTCGATCGACCCCGACTTGCCGGCCAGCCAGATCGGGGTCTGCACGAGGACGCGCAGGAGGCACGGGATCGTGAGCAGCCAGGTCAGGCGGGAGCAGAGCCGCACGACCTGCTTGTCCGCGTGCCAGGCCGTCGGGTCGCCGGTCACGCTGCCGACCATGAAGCCGACAAGCGGCCAGCCGACCAGGCAGGTCGCGGCGAGCACGACCGAGTAGCCGGCGTTGTAGATGATGCCGGGCAGGAAGTAGGCCAGCGCCTGGTCGTCCGCGCTGCCACCCCGGCCCGCGGAGATCGACACGAACAGCCAGCCGATCCCGATGCCGAAGATCGCGTTCAGGACGAACTGCACCGTCGAGCGCTGCACCAGCCGGACCACGAGCAGCACGACGGCCGCCGCCAGGCTGACACCCAGGGCGACGTAGAGCTCGCTGGTCGTCAGCCACAGCACCGTGAAGACGATGGTCGGGACGGCAGCCTCGACCATGCCCCGCCGACCGCCGAGAGCCTTCGCCATCTGGGCCCGGACGACCGCCTCGACGCTCTCGACCTCGACCTCGACCTGGGACTCGGCTTCGGTCTCGACCTCGGGCTGCTCCGTCACGGGATCAGCTCGTAGCGGGGGTTGTAGAGGATCCGCTCGCCGTCGTGCGACCCGATCCGGCCCTCCACGGACATCGAGCGACCCGGCGAGATGCCGGTGATCCGGCGACGCCCGAGCCAGACGATGGTGATCGAGCCGGTGCCGTCGGAGAGCTCCGCCTCGAGCGCGGGTACGCCGCCGCGCGGGCGCAGCGTCACGGTGCGCAGGGTGCCGCGCAGCCGCACCCGCTCGCGGTCCGGTGCGGCGCCGATCTGCAGGCAGCCGTCCCCGGCGTGCGTGCGCCGCAGGTCGCGCTCGTCCTGGTCGGTCGAGTTCGCCCACCGGCTGATGGTGCGCCGCAGCCTGGTCTTCTCACCCATCGGGCTAGGACTCCCGGCGTGCGAGCTGGTCGCGTGGCGGCAGGGTCAGCGGGAGGTCGCCGCCCGACGGCATCGCCACGGTGCCCCGCCGTACGACGGTCGAGGCGATCGCGTCGTCCCACGGCCCGGCCGCCTCCGGCTCGGTGGCCGCACGGCCCAGGAGGGTGGCCCGCAGCATCCAGCGTCCGCCGTTGATGCCGATGACGCGGGACGGCTGGGTGGCAGTCTTGCCGTCCTCGGTGCGGACGGTCAGCTGGCAGTGCAGCTCGGTGCCGTAGCGGCCCTCGCGCTCGCTCGCCGTGCCGCCGCGCTGGGCGTACTCGGCGGCGATCCGCGGCCGGATCTCGTCCCACAGGTCTCCCCCGCGCGGAGCGGCGAAGGCGCGCAGCTCGACTGCACCGTCGGCGCCGGCGAGGATCACGGACTGCACCGCCTCGGTCTCCTCGTCCACCTGGAGGCGGATCTCGAGACCGTCGATGTTGGTCAGCAGTAGGGAGCCGAGGTCGATCCGGTCGGACGCGTCGTCCTCGGCGAGGTCGTCGATGTCCCACGGCCCACCGAGGACGGGCTGGCCGGGCTCCTGAGGAGCGGCCGGCTCGGCGCTCTCGTCGACCGGTGCACCGGCAGGCTCGCTGGACTTGCGACGGAACTTCACGCGGACCTACTCACTCTTGCTCACTGTTGCTCACTGTTGACCGGAAACCTCCGGTAGAACCGTAGCCCCCGGCACCACGCACGGACGCGGGGAGTGCCTCTACCTCCACGAACGCCGCCCGCTCGAACCGCTGGATCACCAGCTGGGCGATCCGGTCGCCGCGCCGCAGCTCGATCTGCTCGCGTGGGTCGTGGTTGATCAGCATCACCTTGATCTCGCCACGGTAGCCCGCGTCCACGGTGCCCGGGGTGTTCACGATCGACAGCCCGTGGCGCGCCGCCAGGCCGGACCTGGGGTGGACCAGCGCGACGAAACCGTCGGGCAGCGCGATCGCGACTCCGGTCGGGACCATCGCCCGCTCCCCCGGCGCCAGCGTGACGTCGACCGTGGTCACCAAGTCGGCCCCCGCGTCGCCCGGGTGGGCGTACGACGGGAGCGACATGTCGGCGTCGAGGCGCTGCACGAGGACCTCGAGGGGGGTGTCGGTCACGGACGCGGACCCTACCTCCCAGCCGCTGACTCGCCAATGACAGGATTCCGCCTGTGAGCCAGACCCCCACCTACAGCGAGCGCCTCGGCGTCCCGCTGCGCTGGTGGGTCCAGGGCACCATGCTGGTCGCCACCCTGTGGCTGGCCGTCGTCGTGGCGCTGCCCGCGGTCGCCGCCTGGATCATCACCGCGATCGCGATGGCGATCCTCTCGCTGGGCCTCTGGGCGTACGGCGCCGCGCGGATCATCGTGGACGCCGGGACGTTCCGGGCCGGGCGCGCCCACATCGACGTCGCCCACGTCGGCACCGCGACCCCGCTCGACGCCGGCCAGACCCGGCGGATCGCCGGCATGGACGCCGACGCCCGGGCCTACCTGCTGCTGCGTCCCTACCTCAAGCGCGCGGTGCGGGTCGAGATCACCGACCCGGCCGACCCGGCGCCGTACTGGCTGGTGTCGACGCGTCGCCCCGACGAGCTGGCCGCGGCTCTCGGCGCACTCGCCCGACCGTCGAAGGCAAACCCAACCGAGCACTGACCCGCCGAGTGCTGAAGCCGTGTCCCGTGGGTAGTGTTCCCGCATGGCAGATGGTGGATCGAAGATGTGGAGCGCGTTCTCGGTGGCGTCCGCCCTGACGGCGGCAGCACTCGCCAAGAAGGCGGTCGACACGACCTGGACGGTGGCCACCGGCAAGCACCCGCCGGAGAACCCCGCCGACCCCGACGTCGACGTCTGGGAGGCAGTCTCCTGGGCCCTCGTCAGCGGTATGGCCGTGGGTCTGGCGAGGATGCTCGCCCAGCGGCGGGCGACGTCGTACTACGTCCGCTCGACGGGACACCTGCCCGGGCAGCTGGCCAAGGACGGTCAGTAGCCCGACACACCCTCTTGGACACAGCAAGGGCCGCAACCCACCGGGTTGCGGCCCTTCGCTACATCGCGCTCAGGAGCAGTCAAAACAAATCATCTTCTTGGCATCGGCCAGCTGGCTGCGGTGGTGCACGAGGAAGCAGCTCATGCAGGTGAACTCGTCCTCCTGCTTGGGCTTCACCTCGATGGCGAGCTCCTCGTTCGAGAGGTCGGCGCCGGGCAGCTCGAACGACTCGGCGGCCTCGGTCTCGTCCTCGTCGACCTTGCCGGAGTTCTTGTCGTGGCGCCGGGCCTTGAGCTCTTCGATGCTCTCCTCGGACTGGTCCTCTTCGGTCTTGCGCGGTGCGTCGTAGTCAGTCGCCATTCGTCACTCCACTCCCGCGAGGCGCCTGGGCGGTGCGCCTCGTCCTTCTTCGTCATCGTCATTCGTGGTCGGCTCGGCGGCCAGATCATGCACCATGAACCTTCCAAAAGGCACACCCGAATCGCCTCGCGGAGCGTGAACAGTGGGTGCCTGGCCGCTATTCCCCCGAAACGGGTGAGAACCCGGTGCTCCTGACGACCGTCAGGAGCTCGTCGAACCCGTGATCCGGTCCGCACACCATCAGGTCCAGTCCCCCGATCCCCTCGATGACGAGGGTCCGGGCCCCGGCGATCCGGGCGATCAGTCCGGCGGCGGCGTGGTCCCAGAGGTTGACGCCCTCCTCGACGTACCCGTCGAGCCGCCCGTCGGCCACCAGGCAGACGTCCAGCGCACACGACCCGAGACGTCGTACGTCGCGCACCAGCGGCAGCAGCCGGGTCACGGCCTCGGCCTGGAGCACCCGGATCCGCCGGTCGTAGGAGAAGCCGGTCGCGATCAGCCGCTGCGACATCGGCGCCGGCGCCCGCACCGCGACGGGTACGCCGTCGCGGGTGGCGGTCGCGGGACCGGACTCGTCCGCGAGCTGCCCGACGTACTCGGTGCGGCCCTGGACGTCGAGCACGACCCCGGCGACGACCTCGCCGTCGCGCTCGGCCGCGATGGAGACGGCGTACTGCGGGATGCCGTAGAGGAAGTTCACGGTCCCGTCGATCGGGTCCACGATCCAGCGCACGCCGGTGCCGCTGGCGACGTCGTCGCCCTCCTCACCGAGGAAGCCGTCCTCGGGGCGGACCGCCCGGATGCGGGCGCGGATCAGCTCCTCGCTGGCGCGGTCGGCCTCCGTGACGACGTCGACGTCGCTGGACTTCGTCGCCGCCACCGTGACGTGGCCGAGGGCGCGATCGCGGACCAGCTCCGCGGCGGCCCGTGCGGCGGACAGCGCGAGGGCGCTCAGCTCACCGTTGTTCATGCGCCGGCCAGCGCCGGGCGGTCGGCGCGGGGGTTGGCGCAGCAGCCCACCGCGCAGCGGTCCCAGCACGCGGGCCAGGAGCCGACCGCAGCGCGGACGACCTCCTCGCCACGCTCGACGGCGGCCCGCTCGAGCAGCAGGTCCCGTACGGCGGCGACGAAGCGCTGGTCGAGGCCGGCGGTGGCCGCGCGACCGGCCGGGAGGCCGAGCTTCTCGGCGGTCGCCATCGCCTCCGTGTCCAGGTCGTAGACGACTTCCATGTGGTCGGACACGAACCCGATCGGCACCATCACCACGCCCGGGACGCCCTGGGCGTGCAGCTCCTCGAGGTGGTCGTTGACGTCGGGCTCGAGCCACGGGGTCTGGGGCGAGCCCGAGCGCGAGCAGAAGACCAGCTCGTGCGGGTGCCGGTGCCCGGTCTCCTGACGGACCCGTTCGACGACCTCCACCATCACGCTCCGGTGCTGCTCGACGTACGCACCGCCCTCCGGGCCGCTGCCGTCGTTCATGGTGTCCGGGATGGAGTGCGTGACGAACGCCAGGTGCGCACCCTCGCGTACGGCGTCGGGCAGGTCTGCCAGGGCGGCGAGCGTGGCGTCGACGGCGGGCTCCACGAAGCCCGGGTGGTTGAAGTAGAGGCGCAGCTTGTCGAGCACCGGCGCTCCCTCGACGCCCTCGACCGCGTCGAAGAGGTTCTCGCGGTACTGCCGACAGGAGGAGTACGACGAGTAGGCGCTGGTCACGAAGCAGGCCGCGCGGGTGACCCCGTCGGCCGCCATCTGCCGGACCGTGTCGGTCAGGTAGGGGTCCCAGTTGCGGTTGCCCCAGTAGACGGGCAGGTCGAGCCCGGCGCCGGCGAGGTCCTCGCGCAGGGCCGCCAGGAAGGCGCGGTTCTGGTCGTTGATCGGCGACCGGCCACCGAACCCGAAGTAGTGCTGCCCGACCTCCTCGAGCCGCTCGCGCGGGATGCCGCGACCACGGGTGACGTTCTCCAGGAAGGGGACGACGTCCTCGGGCTTCTCCGGGCCGCCGAACGACACCAGCAGGACAGCGTCGTACGGACTGGGGTCGGGGGTCATGCCAGCCATCCTAGGAAGGCCGTCGCAATGATTCGTCGGCGGTCGACGGCCACCGATAGCGTCGCGGTTGATGTTCACGTCCTACCGCCGGATCCTGTCCCAGCCCGGCACGCTGCGCTTCTCGTTGACCGGCCTGGTCGCCCGGCTGCCGATCTCGATGATCGGCCTGGGCATCGTGCTGCTCGTCTCCGCCGCCACGGGCTCGTACGGCGTCGCCGGGGCGATCTCGGCGGCGTACATGATCTCCAACGCGGGGTTCGCGATCCTCCAGGGTCGCCTGCTCGACCGGCTCGGCCAGGGCAAGGTGCTGGCCTCGGCGAGCATCGGCTTCGGGCTCGCCATCTCGCTGCTGGTGGTGTCGGTGCAGGAGGACTGGGCGGTCGGCTCGACCTACGCCCTCGCCGCGATCGGTGGCGCCTTCCTCCCCCAGGTCGGCTCGTCGGTGCGGACCCGGTGGTCCCACGCGCTGGAGCAGCCCGCCGACGTGCAGACGGCGTTCGCGCTCGAGGCTGTGCTCGACGAGGCCGCCTTCATCCTCGGCCCGATCCTGGTCGCCGTGCTCGCGACGGCATGGCACCCGGTGGCCGGCATCGCCGTCGCCGTGATCGCGTGCGTCGGCGGCACCCTCGCGTTCAGCGCCCAGACCGCCACCGCCCCGCCGCCGCACCCGCGCGACAGCAGCTCTGAGCCGCGGCCGCCGTTGCCTTGGCGCTCGGTGGTCCCGCTCGCCATCGTCTGCGCCTGCCTCGGGGTGCTCTTCGGCGCGGCCGAGGTCACCACCGTGGCCTTCGCCGAGGAGCGCGGCCACAAGGCGGTCTCGGGTGCCCTGCTTGCGCTGTGGGCGTTCGGCAGCCTCGCCGCTGGCGTCATCACCGGCGCGATCCACTGGCGCCGCGGTCCGTCGTTCCGGGTCCGCTGGGGATCGTTCGCGATGGCCTGCGCCATGGTGCCGCTCTTCTTCATCCACTCCCTGCCGCTGATGGGCGCGGTCCTCTTTGTCGCCGGCTTCGCGATCGCGCCGACGATGATCGCCTCGATGTCGCTGACCGAGGCCGTCGTACCGTCCGGCCGACTCACGGAGGGCATGGCGATCATGCAGACCGGTCTGGTCGCCGGGGTCGCCCCGGGAGCGACCCTCAGTGGTCTCGTCGTCGACCACCAGGGCGCGTCGGCGGCGTACCTCGTCTCGGTCGGCGCCGGGCTCGTCGCGGCTCTCGCCGCCCAGGCGCTCCCCCGCTCCGGGGACCTCGCTCCGACGGAAGTTACCGGCGGGTCTACGATCGCGCCGTGAGCGAGTGGATCAACTGGTCGGGCATCGAGTCGGCACGACCCAGCAGCATCGAGGACCCGGCGGACACCGCGGCGATCGTCGCCTCGATCGAGCGCGCGAGGGCCGCAGGGTCCACCGTGAAGATGGTCGGCACCGGCCACAGCTTCACCGCGATCTCGGCCCCCGAGGCGACCATGCTGCGCCCGACCCACCTGCGCGGCATCCTCTCCGTGGACCGCGACGCGATGACGGTCACCGCGCTCGCCGGCACCCAGCTCAAGACCCTGAACGCCGAGCTCGCCGCGCTCGGGCTCAGCCTGCACAACATGGGCGACATCGACGAGCAGACGCTCGCCGGCGCCACCTCGACCGGCACCCACGGCACCGGCGGCGTCTGGGCGTCACTGTCGGCGCAGATCGCCGGCCTCGAGCTGGTCACCGGCACCGGCGAGGTCCTCCGCGCGACGGCCGACGAAAACCCCGAGGTCCTCGAGTTCGGTCGGCTCGGTCTGGGTGCCCTCGGCGTACTCACCACCATCACGTTCCGGGTCGAGCCGCTCTTCGTGCTCGAGGCCACCGAGACGCCGATGAGCTGGGACGAGGCGCTGGACGGCTTCGACCAGCGCGTCGCGGAGCACCACCACGTCGACACCTACTGGTTCCCGCACACCGACCGGATGATGACCAAGACCAACGACCGGCTCGCCATCGGCGTCGACGAGGCCTCGCCGTTGTCGCGCTTCGGCGGCTGGTGGGAGGACGAGTTCCTCTCCAACACGCTCTTCGGGGCGCTCAACCACGTCACCAACCGGTTCCCGGGGTCGATCCGCCGGGTCAACCAGCTCACCGGCCGGATGCTCTCGGCCCGGTCCTACAGCGACGCCGCCCACAAGGTCTTCGTGTCGCCGCGCACGGTCCGCTTCCGGGAGATGGAGTACGCCGTACCGCGCGAGGCCGGCATCGCGGCGCTCCGTGAGGCCCGGGCGGCTCTCGAGGCGTCGTCGCTCAACATCACGTTCCCCGTGGAGATCCGGGTGACGCCGGCCGACGACATCCCGATGTCGACCTCGACCGGCCGGGACTCGATGTACCTCGCGTTCCACACCCACCGCGACGCCGACCACCTCGCGTACTTCGCGCTGCTCGAGCCGATCATGCGCGCCCACGACGGACGCCCGCACTGGGGCAAGGTGCACACGCGTACGGCGGCCGACCTCGCGCCGGCGTACCCCCGCTTCGAGGAGTTCCTCTCCCTGCGCGACCGCCTCGACCCCGACCGGGTCTTCGCCAACCCCTACCTGCGCCGCGTACTCGGCGACTGAGCCGGGTCGTCCGCCTCTCGGCTAGCCATAGGTGCGCGTCAAGCGGACGACCCGAGTGCTAGACGCTCGCCGGACCCGTCGGCACCGGCGCCTGCCAGTGCCGCCAGAACGCGACCAGCCGCCAAGCGGTGCAGAGTCCGCCGCCGAGCAGCGCGATCGTCCAGTAGCTCAGGTCGGTGTGCGCGAGCGCGACCACGACGATCGAGCCGGCGAGCGCCGGGGTGGCGTACAGCTCGCCGCGGAAGACGGCCGGGACGCGCCCAGCGAGCAGGTCGCGCAGCATGCCACCGCCGATGCCGGTGACCATCCCCATCAGCGCCGCCGGCGCGACGCCGAGCCCGTAGTCGAGCGCCTTGAGCGAGCCGGTGACGCAGAAGAGCCCGAGGCCGAAGGCGTCGAGCACGTTCACCGACCGCTCCATCCGGCCGATCATCGGGTGGTAGATGAAGGCCAGCACGCCGGCCAGCACCGGCACCATCAGGTAGCGCCAGTCCTGCAGCGCCGCCGGCGGCGTCGCGCCGATCAGCACGTCGCGCAGGAACCCGCCGCCGAGGCCCGTCGTACCGGCCAGGACCAGGACGCCGAAGACGTCCAGGCCCTTGCGTACGGCGACCAAAGCGCCGGAGATCGCGAACACGAAGATGCCCGCCAGGTCGAGCACGATCTGGGTGGTGGAGGGGTCGGTGGTGGCCACGGTCGGACGTTAGTACGTCGAGCGGGCGTTGGGGCTGAGGAGTTGGTGCCGGTGTGACTGGAGTGACCCGAGGACGCGCGGCGGTGCTCCGCAGACGGCGCCCTCCGCTGGCGTAGGCTCGGCGCACCGATGACTGCACCCATCCAGCACCAGTTGCACCCGTCCGACCCAGGGACGGGAGCTCAACCTGCCTTGGCGTACCTCAGGCTGGTCGGCGTCACCGAGGACGGCACCCAGCTGCGCCTCGTGGACGAGGAGGGTGCGGAGCACGTGCTCGCGGTCGACGACCGCCTGCGAGCAACCGTGCTCCCGAGCACACCCCCCGCCACCCGAGGAATGGAGAAGACGATGGAGAGCACACTCCGCCCTCGAGACATCCAGGCCCGGATCCGTTCCGGCGAGACGCCCGAGGCGGTCGCGCAGGCGGCCCAGACGTCGGTCGACAAGATCATGGCGTTCGCCGCGCCGGTGCTCGCCGAGCGCCAGCACGTCGCGGAGCGCGCGCAGCGTTCGTCGGTACGCCGCAGCGACGCCGGCCAAGCCACGGGCGCCCGCACCCTCGGTGACGCGGTCGCCGCGCAGCTCCGCTCCCACAACATCGACCCGCAGACCGTCGAGTGGGACGCCTGGCGTCGCGAGGACGGCCGCTGGTCGCTCATCGCCGGCTACGACACCCCCGAGCGCTCCGGCGCCGCCGAGCTCACCTTCGACGCCCCCGGCAACTACGTCACGCTCGACAACGAGGACGCGCGCTGGCTGGTCGGCATCGCGCTCCCGATCGCCGACGCGGCGCCGGTCCGCGCCGACGACCTGCAGGCCGCGCGCGAGCGCCGCCTCGGCTCGACCGGCGAGCCGGCGTACGACGACCAGCTGCCGCTGGGTGACGCGCTGGGTGACTCTCTGGGCGACGACGCCATCGACATGGTCACCGAGCAGCCGATGGAGGCGTTCCTCGACACCGAGCCGCCCACCGACGAGCAGGTGATCGCTCAGGAGTCCGAGCTGCGCGAGGAGGCCGCCGACGCGGCGGCCGAGGAGCCCGATCCCGAGCCGGTCCGCAAGCCGGCCAAGAAGCGCGGCCGAGCGTCCGTCCCGAGCTGGGACGAGATCATGTTCGGCGGGGGCGACAAGGGCTGATCAGCCCGTGGCCACCGGTCGCGACGGGTCCGCGACCCACCCCGACCAGCTGCCCGGGTAGAGCGCAGCCCGGATCCCCGCGACCTCCAGCGCGAGCACGTCGTGCGCCGCGGTGACACCCGAGCCGCAGTAGACGGCCACGTCCTCGGACCCGTCCACCCCCGCCGCGGCGTACAACGCCTGCAGCTCGGTGGCGGAGCGGAACCGACCGTCGGCGGCCAGGTTGGTCGATGTCGGCACGTTGACGGCGCCGGGGATGTGCCCGGCGACCGGGTCGATCGGCTCGGTCTCGCCCCGGTAGCGCTCGGGCGCCCGCGCGTCGACCAGCACGGGTACGCCGAGCACCCCGTCGGCCTCGACCACGGGCATCGTCCCCGGCCGAGCCGTGAAGTCGCCGCGGCCCGGCAGCACCGCGCCGGTGTGCACGGCTCCCCCGGCGGCGAGCCAGCCCGCCCAGGCGCCGTCGAGCACCCGCACGTCGCTGTGCCCGTGATGACGCAACAGCCACCACGCCCGGCCGGCGGCGAGCCCGGACCAGTCGTCGTACACGACCACCGTCCGGTCGTCGCGTACGCCGACCTTGCGCATCGCTGCCTCAAAGTCCGCCATCGCCGGCAGGGGGTGCCGACCACCGGCACCCGGCGCAGCCGCCAGGTCGGTGTCGAGGTCGACGTACGACGCCCGCGGGATGTGCCCTCTCTCGTACTCGCCGCGGCCTCCGGGCCCACCCGTCCGGTAGCGGACGTCGAGGACCGTCACCTCCCCGATGCGTTCGTGCAGCTCGGCGGCGGAGATCAGAGGGGAGACCATGCACGTATCTTGCCAAGTCCATGAAAAGATCCCGACCCGTGGCTGAACTGCATTTCTTCACCGGCACCATGGACTCGGGCAAGAGCACTCTCGCGCTCCAGACCAACCACAACCACGCCGCACGCGGGCGGGTGGGCCGGATCTTCACCAACCACGACCGGTCCGGCGAGGCGCAGCTCTCCAGCCGCCTGGGCCTCACGCACGAAGCCCTCGAGGTCAACCCGGAGTTCGACTTCTGGCGATACGTCGTCACGACGCTCACCCAGGGCGGCCGGGTCGACTACCTCATCTGTGACGAGGCGCAGTTCTACACCCGCGACCAGATCGACCAGCTCGCCAAGGTCGTCGACGAGCTGCAGATCGACGTCTTCGCGTTCGGCATCCTGACCGACTTCCGCACCCAGCTCTTCGAGGGCAGCCACCGGCTGATCGAGCTCGCCGACCGGGTCAACGTCCTGCAGGTCGAGGCGTTGTGCTGGTGCGGCAAGCGCGCGACCCACAACGCACGCACCGAGGACGGGATCATGGTCACCGAGGGCGAGGTCATCGTCGTCGGCGACGTCGAGGACCGCGGCGGTCCGCCGGCCGAGGTCGCCTACGAGGTGCTCTGTCGCCAGCACCACCGCCGCCACCTCACCGCAGCCCGGGCCAAGGCCGTCAGCCTGGCGCCCGAACCCCTCCCCTTCGGTTGACGAGGGTTTCCCCGCTACCGACCCGCGGCGTGCGCTCCTAGCGTCGAAGCGTGCTGATCTCACGCGTCTCGGGTGCCCTGACCGCCGTCGCCGTCGCCGTCGCTGGGCTGGTGGCGCTGCCACCTCCGGCCGAGGCCGACGGACCAGGGTCCGGTACGCCGTGGGTCGTCACGCTCGGCGACTCCTACATCAGCGGCGAGGCCGGCCGCTGGGCCGGCAGCAGCAACGACAACAGCGCCCGCGCCGACGCACTCGGCCCGTCGGCGTACCACGACGCCGGCGACCACGAGGCGATCGAGCGCTGCCACCGCAGCAAGTCCGCCGAGGCGTACGTCGGCGGCGGGGTCAACGGGCTCAACCTGGCCTGCTCCGGCGCCGAGACCGCCACGACCAACGGCGACAACTTCAAGCCCGGCCTCGACTTCTACGACGACGGCGCCGGCCACCAGGGGCAGGCGGCGATGCTGCAGCAGTTCGCCGGCAGCCACCGCGTCGGCCTCGTGGTCGTCAGCATCGGCGGCAACGACTTCAACTTCGCCGACGTCGTGCAGTCCTGCGTGGTCGACTTCCTGACGTCGCCCACCTGGGCCAAGGACTTCTGTCGCGATGACGGCTCGGTCACCGCGAACTTCACGCCGGCGAACGTCGCCGCCGTACGAGCCCGGATCGCCGGCGCCCTCCAGAACGTCGCGGCCGCCATGCGCAACGCCGGGTACGCCGACGGGCAGTGGACCCTGCTCGCGCAGACCTACCCGAGCCCGATCCCGCGCGGCGACGCGATCCGCTACTCCCAGAGCGGCTACTCGCGCCAGTTCACCGGCGGCTGCGGCTTCTGGAACGCCGACGCCGACTGGGCCAACGACACCGCACTCCCCACGATCAATGGCGCCGTCACGGGGGCGGTCGCCGACTCGGGGCTGAGCAACGTCCGCACCCTCGACCTGGCCTCGGCGTTCAACGGCCGTCGGCTCTGCGAAAACACCGTCGGCCTCTACGAGGAGACGGGGATCGCCAACTGGCTCACCCCTGGCGCCGTCGACCAGACCGAGTGGGTCAACCAGATCCGCACCGTCAGCACCTGCTGCGCCGACAGCCCCTACTACATCCAGGAGTCGATCCACCCGAACTACTGGGGCCAGCTCGCCGCCCGCAGCTGCGTGCGCCAGGCCTGGAACGGCGGCACCCCGCGCGGCGGTCAATGCACCATCGCTGGCAACGGTCTCGTCAACGGCGAACCGGTGATGAGCCTCAACTGAGTCGTGACCGCTGTGCCTTCGGCGATCGCTTCACTGGACCGAGGCGGGTAGGCCGAACAGTTCGACGACCGTATCCGTGAACGGGCGGTACTGGTCGTAGCCCTCCAGGTCGAGAATTCCCGTGGAATGCGGCTTCAGGCTGATGTAGCCGTCAATGGCTCCGACGTCTTGTTCGCCGTCGTACACGTGGACTGTGACGCTCATGTCAGCGTGGACATCCGTGTGGTTGGTGAGCTCGACGGTACCGCCGTACCGACCGCCCACGTTCGCGACCGTGAGGTTGTCGTACGTGATCTCGTTGCTCCCCTGGTGCCCCTCGGCAGCAATGGGTGAGTCCGTGAACGGGGGCCAGCCGAATTGGTGGGCGAACGCACCTATCGAGCCTGCGATGAGGATCGCCGAGGCCAGGCCGACCCATACGCGTCCCCTTCCGACATGCAGCAGGATGCCCCCGAGGGCTCCGGGCACAGCTATGAGCAGCGCTTCAGGCGCGAATATCGCGCATGCGATGACGAGCCCGACGTAGACGAGGACCCCGCCGATCCGAACTGCCAGCCACCGACCGACCGCCCTGGTCCGAGGAGCTCGTCGAAACCGAGGCTGATTCTCGCGAACGTCTCGCATGGGCAAGTGGCAGGAAAAGCACATCGATGAGTTGCGTGTGACTGCAGACCTGCAAACCGGACAGGTCAGATTCTCGGGCACGCACGACTCCTGGATGTTGGACCACGGAAGGCTAGTCGCGCTCGCGGCGCTGTCGCGGCAGATTGAGAAGATCGCCGACGGCCGAGGTGCGGACCTACGTCATTGCGCCTCCATCTTCTTCGTTCTCGGCGCCGTCTTCACCACATTCGTCCAGCCCAGCGCTCAGGGTGGCGCGGCCGACGACGGACTGCAGCTCGCAAGGCGCGTGAGGTTCGTACCCTGGCCTCAGATCCGGCGCTTTTCGCCGCCGTGTCGCAAAACTGGCTGGCCCGACTTGTCGGACCCGTGTTGTCCGCGCTGACCCTTGACACTTGTCGGTTTGGTTCTCGAGTGGTTCGTCGTCATCCCCTTCATGCCGGCTCTGTTCTACATGGGCGCCCTGCTCATGATCATTCCGACTACCAGGGTGTCCCGCGACCTGCGAAACGTCTCCGCTGCTGTCGCAGATGACCTTCGGTCGCGCACCGCCGGTGCTTAGAACTTGTCTGCTGCTCGGAGGGGCGTCAGTCCTCACGGCCGACGGCTGCGTCGTCTAGCACGACGAGTGGAACCCGGCTGGGTGTCCGTCGGAGGGGAACCGTCGGCGGCCGTCGACACCCACAGAGAGCGGGAGGGCGCCGTACCGGAAGCAGCCGATGTCGGGTCGGCCGTGTGACGGGGCGCCGTCGAGGAGGCGAAGATCGGCGGGGAGCGTGACGCCGGCGTTGCGGGCGGGGCTGTCGGCGCTGAGCCTCAGGTCGTCCCGGCCGGACGGGCCGGTCTGGGCGCCGTTGAAGCGCCGGAAGAGCGGGTCCTCCTCGATGCTGCGACGCTCGAACCGGCCCCCGCTGTCGGCGAAGATCGGGCTCGGCGGGGCGACGGGGTCCCGGAGCTCGTCGAGCGAGGCGAAGTCCGTGGCGGGGACGACGGGCGCGGCGGCGGGGTACCCGTCGTGGGCCAGCAGCGGGCCGTCGACGTACTGGCCGGCGCGGTGGTAGCAGTTCCCGTCCGTCTCGGCCCCGAGGTTCGGGTCGGGAAGCAGGGCAATGGGCTTTTCCGCCCGGAGCACCGAGTCGACGGCGACGAAGACGTTGTTGAACGAGCGGCGTTCCGCTTCGCCCCGGTAGCGGTTGAAATGGCCGAACGAGATCCGACTGGTCTGATCCTTGACGACACACGTGTTGTGGAACAGGTGCAGCGGCCCGTCCGGTGGGTTGGTCTTGAAGAACGCCCCCGACGCGAGGGGACGCTCCTCCTCGGAGTCCGGGACCGCGGCGTCCACCTGCTCGACGACACGAGGGCGGGACTTCGCGAACGGCCGTCGAAGGTCGAACAGGTTCCGGTAGATCCAGGCGCCCTCCCCGGCCTTCTTCAATCCGTAGCTGATCCCGGTCTGGCACTGCTCGACGACGTTCCCGAAGACCTTCAGGTTCGCGCCCCCCTCCGTCTCGGCGATGATCGCGTCGTCGTTGATGTTGTGGATCCAGTTGTCGGAGAACTCCATGTCGTCACCGAACAGCGAGACGTCATGGCCGTTGACGAACTCGCAGTGACTGATGCGGGCGTGCGTGCATGCGTTGTTCCCGCTGAGCAGCGCCTTGACGGTGTTCTGGCCGGGCGCCTGGGGATCGTCGTCACCGTCCGACACCAAGAAGAAATCGTGCTTGCGGTCGCTCCGGAAGTACCACGGTGGCATCCCGCCGTCGACCATGCAATGCGTGAGGACTACTCCGTCGCAGGCGTCGCTCAGCCTCACGCCGGCACTGCCGGCGAGGACGTCCACGTGGTCGAGTCGCACGTCGGTGCAGTGGTCGATGACCACCGCGGTGTCACCGTGGCGGATCGTGAGGTCGCTGAGGTGGACGTGGTGGCACCCCACGATCCGCAGCGTGCCCTGCTGGATGGTCCAGATCGCCAGCGGGATCCGACGAGGATCGCTCGTCGCGTCATAGTCCGGGAAGCCGGCCACCTTGTTGTGCGTTGGCGAGAGCCGGATGTGGATGAGGCCGTCCGGCGTCTGGTGCAGACCGGGGCCCATGTACATCCAGGGTCGGCGATCCCTTCCGGGCTTGGATCGTGGTCCGTGGAAGGGATGGCCGGCGGGGATCGGCCCGTCGCGCTCATTGTCGGCCTGGAGGTCCTCCAGGAACTGGTGTGTGATCAGCCGAGTGTGCGGCACCCGATCGAGGAACGAACCACGGGCCGCATCGTTGGGTCCCAGCGGGTAGGAGTTCACCGACACGTACTCGTCGGAGTCGGCACCCCCGACCTTCGACCACAGCCGGTTCGGCACTTCCCGGAAGTCCGCGATCGTCCCGTCGATGGTGGCGCGCTCACCCGGGTACGACCGGATGATCTTCGGTCGGGTCGGGCCGCCGCTCACCGTCTGGATGTTGAACTGCCCGACGTAGGTTCCGCCGCGGAGGTATAGGACGTCCTCTCCCCCAGGCGCAGCTAGCGCGGCCAGCCCCGCCGTGACGGACATCGGACTCGCTTCGGTCCCGGTGCCGTCGACGAGTCCATCCGTACTGACGACGATCGGCATCTTGCACCTCCGAGGATTCGGCAGGA
>Ga0164307_10000547_pt1 | contig 16428 bp, 15 predicted proteins | sample Whisoiple_243_MG_FD_110214 | JGI IMG/M metagenome (GOLD analysis project Ga0164307, IMG submission 110214) | Soil microbial communities amended with fresh organic matter from upstate New York, USA - Whitman soil sample_243_MG | ecosystem: Environmental > Terrestrial > Soil > Unclassified >...
CCCCGCCGATCCGGCGCAGTGCCTCGCCGTCCTCGTCGAGAAGTTCGGTCGGGAAGGGTCCGGCACCGACGCGGGTGGTGTAGGCCTTGAGGATGCCGATGACCCGGCTGATCTTCGTCGGGCCCACGCCGGCACCGGTGCAGGCGCCGCCCGCGGTCGGGTTCGACGAGGTGACGAAGGGATACGTGCCGTGGTCGACGTCCAGCAGGGTTCCCTGGCCGCCCTCGAACAGGACGACCTTGCCCTCGTCGATGGCGTTGTTCAGGATCAGCGTCGTGTCCGCGACGAACGGCTTGATCTGCTCAGCGTACTGGAGCATCTCCTCGACGATCTTGCCGGACTCGATCGCGCGCCGGTTGAAGACCTTGGCGAGCAGCTGGTTCTTCTGCTCCAGCGCGGCCTCGACCTTCTGCTCCAGGATCGACTCGTCGTAGAGGTCCTGGACGCGGATGCCCACGCGGTTGATCTTGTCGGCGTACGTCGGGCCGATACCGCGCCCGGTCGTACCGATCTTGCGCTTACCGAGGAAGCGTTCCGTCACCTTGTCGACGGTGACGTTGTACGGAGTGATCAAATGAGCGTTGCCGCTGATCAGGAGCTTGGACGTGTCGACGCCCCGCTCGTTCAGGCCGCTCAGCTCGGAGAGCAGGACCGCCGGGTCGACGACGACACCGTTACCGATGACCGGAGTACATCCGGGCGAGAGGATTCCGGAGGGGAGCAGATGCAGCGCGTACTTCTGGTCGCCCACGACGACCGTGTGGCCGGCATTGTTGCCGCCCTGGTAACGCACCACGTAGTCAACGGATCCACCGAGGAGGTCGGTGGCCTTCCCCTTGCCCTCGTCACCCCACTGAGCACCGAGCAGCACAAGTGCGGGCACAGGCGTACACCCCTTCCGGGCGGGGCATGTCCAAGGCCAGGGGGCGTACGTAAAGGTCGTACCTGCCGCACGACGATGTACGGCAAAGCCTGAGCCGTCGAACCGGGTGCCCCGGAATAGACCAAGCCCCTGGCGCAATAGCGCAAGGGGCTCTTGCACCAAGATGCTACCCGAGGAAGGACCGAGGTGTCGGCTGCAGAGCCCCCCGGCGACGGCGACCACCAGCTACTCGTGCTCATCGACCCCCTTGCCCGCCGCTACGACGGGGAGTCCGTGCGCATCGCGAAGGACGTCCTGAGCGCGGGCGCGCACGCCAAGATCTGCTTCGCGGACGGCCCCGACGAGTTCGCCAGGGCCCTGTCCCGGCGGGGCTCCAGACGCCCGGTCGTCGTCGGCGACGACCACGCGCTGCTGCGCGCCGTGTCCCAGCTCCACCGTGAGCGCGAGCTGGCCGACAGCGTCCTGTCCCTGGTCCCGGTCGGCGCGGCGCACACACTGGAGCTGAGCTACGCCCTCGGCGTGCCCCGGGGAGCGGTCGCGGCGGCGCGTACCGCGCTCGACGGTGCCCGCAGGCGGCTGGACCTCCTCGTCGACGACAGCGACGGGGTGGTCCTCGGCGAACTGCGCATCCCGGCCGCCGCGTCCTCGCCCGGCCCGTCCCACACCGTCTGGGAGACCTGCCGCACCCTGGTGGCCTCCCTGGTCCGGCCCGCTCCGCCCTCGTCCGCCGGGCCCTCGGGGTCCCACCGGCTGCGGGTGGAGGCCGACGGGGTCCTGCTGAACGACCTCGACCAGCCGGTGGAAGGGCTCTCGGTGGCCGCCCAGGGCGACGGCGGACTGGCGGACGTGGTGGTCCGCACGGCGTCCGGAGAGACGCACACGGCCGAGGCCAAGGCGGTCACGGTCTCCGGGCCCGACTTCCGCTACCGCGCGGACATACAGGTGGCGGGTCCCGTCAGGACCCGCACCTGGACCGTGCACGCGGACGCCTGGGGGCTGGTGCTCCCGGCGGCGGACGAGTGAGCCCGCCCCGCACGGCCTCAGCCGGAAGCGGTGCGGCTCTCCCGCCACCGCTCCAGGACGCCGAGCAGTTCGGTCTGCATGAACGCGAAGAACTCGGCCGTCTCCTTGAGCCGCGCGCCGGCCGGGGTGTCCTCGCCGAGGGAGCGTGCGCCGTCCCGCAGCGTGCGCTCCCAACGGATCAGCACCTGGTCGCGCTCGGCGAAGGTGGCGTACCAGATCTCGTCGTGCAGGCGGTAGCGGTCCCGGCGTGAACCGGGGTCCCTCTCCCGGCCGACCATGCGGACCTGGCTGAGGTAGTTGATCGCTCCCGACACCGCGGCCGGGCTGATCCTGAGCTGTCTGCCGAGCTCCGCGGAGGTCATGGACGCGTCGTCGTCGGCGAGGAGCGACGCGAAGACGCGCGCGGCCATCCGCTGCATCCCCGCCTCCGTCATCTCGGCCGCGAAGCGCTCGACGAAGCGTGACACCGCGTCCTCGTCGCGGCCGGTGCCCTCCGTCGCCCCGGGCTCGCCGGTCCCGCCGGTCATGTCTTCCGCCGCCTCCCCTGCTCCGTCCACGGCCCGACTTTATACGGTTCCTTAACTTCACAATTTTGTGAAACCCCCATACTTTCAGAATCATGACGAAGGCAATCGCCGTGACCGGACTGCACAAGTCGTTCGGACGGACCCACGCCCTGGACGGCCTCGACCTCACCGTCGAGGAGGGCGAGGTCCACGGCTTCCTCGGGCCCAACGGCGCCGGGAAGTCCACCACCATCCGGATCCTGCTGGGACTGCTCCGCGCCGACACGGGCGCCGCCCGGCTGCTCGGCGGGGATCCCTGGCACGACGCCGTCGCACTGCACCGGCGCCTGGCCTACGTACCCGGCGACGTGGAGCTGTGGCCGGGCCTCACCGGCGGCGAGGCCATCGACCTGCTCGTGCGGCTGCGCGGCGGGGCCGACCGGCGGCGCCGCGACGAACTGATCGAGCGCTTCGACCTCGACCCGGCGAAGAAGGGCCGCGCCTACTCGAAGGGCAACCGCCAGAAGGTGGCCATCGTCGCCGCGCTCGCCTCGGACGCGGAACTGCTGCTCCTGGACGAGCCGACGGCCGGACTCGACCCCCTCATGGAGGTCGTCTTCCAGGACGTCGTCCTGGAGGCGAAGGCGGCGGGCAGGACGGTGCTGCTCTCCAGCCACGTCCTGGCCCAGGTGGAGAAGCTGGCGGACCGGGTCAGCATCATCCGGCACGGCAGGACCGTGCAGTCCGGATCGCTGAGCGAGCTGCGGCATCTGACGCGTACGACGGTCGAGGCGGAGACCGACCGGCCCGTCACGGGGCTCGACCGGCTCCCCGGCGTGCACTCCGTGGAGATCATCGACAGTGGGGCGGGGGCCGGGAACCGGGTGCGGTTCACCGTGGACGGGGGCCGTCTCGGCGCCGCCGTCGACAGGCTCGCCGCATGCGGCGTACGCGGCCTGACCAGCCATCCGCCGACCCTGGAGGAGCTCATGCTCCGCCACTACGGCGACGAACTCGCCGCCAACGGCCACGGCGCGCCCGCGCTCCACGAGGACGCGCGATGAGCGCCGCGGCCGCCGCCGACACTCCCGCGGTGACCCGTACCCCGGCCGCCGCCGGGGCGCTGGCGGGAACCCGCGCACTGCTCCGGTTCGCCCTGCGCCGGGACCGCGTCAGGCTCCCCGTGTGGATCCTCGCGCTGTTCCTCGGCACCCTGTCCGCCGCCGGCAAGTTCACGTCGCTGTACGCCGACCCGCAGGCCCGCGACTCCCTCACCGACACCATGGCGAGCCCGGCCGGGCTCGCCATGACCGGGCCACGGCACTACCTGGACGACTACACCTTCGGCGCGATGCTGGGCCATCAGATGCTCGGCTTCCTGGCCGTCCTCGTCGGCCTCATGAACGTCCTGGTCGTCACCCGTCACACCCGCGACGAGGAGGAGACCGGCCGCGCCGAACTGGTCCGCTCCGCCGTCGTCGGACGCCATGCGCAGCTGGCCGCCGCACTCTGGGTCGCGGTCGTCGCCGACCTGGCGCTCGCCCTGCTGCTCGCCGCCGGTCTCGGCGCGACGGACCTGGCCCCCGGAGGCGTCACGGGCCCGCTCCTCTACGGCCTCGCGCACGCCGCCGTCGGTCTGGTCTTCGCCGGTGTCGCCGCGGTCACCACGCAGATCACCGCCCACACCCGGGCCGCGTCCGGCACGGCCCTGGCCGTCATCGGCCTCGCCTACGCCCTGCGGGCCGCCGGTGACGCGGGCGGGCACGACGGGCTGTCCTGGCTCTCCCCCATCGGCTGGGCCCAGCGCTCCTACCCCTACGTGGACGACCGCTGGTGGCCCCTGCTGCTCTGCGTGGCACTCGCCGTCCTCTGCGCCGGGACGGGATTCGTCCTGTCGACGCGGCGCGACGTGGGCGCCGGGCTGCGCGCCGCCCGGCCCGGCCGCCGTACCGCCTCCGGCGCGCTGCTCGGCCCCCTGGGCCTCGCCCTGCGGCTGCACCGCCCCCTGCTGGCCGGCTTCGGCGCCGGGCTGTTCCTGATGGGCGCGATGTACGGATCGGTCCTCGGCGAGGCCGACGGCATGCTGAAGGACATCGACCAGGTCCAGGAAGCGCTGCGGAGGATCGGCGGGACGAGCCCGGCCGAGTCGTTCGCCTCGATGATCATGGTGATCCTCGCGGTCGTCGCCTCCGTGTACGTCGTGACGGCGGCGCTGCGCCCCCTTGCCGAGGAGCACGCCGGCCGTGCCGAACCCCTCCTGGCGACCGGTCTGTCCCGGGTCCGGTGGGCGGGCGGCCATCTGGCGGTGGCCCTCGGCGGCGGCACGGCGCTGCTGCTGCTCGGCGGCCTCGGCATCGGGATCACGGGGGCCGCCTCGACCGGCGACCCCGGGCTGGTCCTCTCCCTCACGGGTGCGGCGCTCGCCTACGCACCGGCTCTGTGGGTCACCGCCGGGATCGCCGCGGTGCTGTTCGGCCGGCTGCCCCGGGTGGCCCGGGCCGCCTGGACGGTGCCGGTGTACGCGTTCGTCACCGGCTACCTGGGCCAACTGCTCGGATTCCCGGGCTGGACGAACGACCTGTCGCCCTTCGGCCATGTCCCGCGACTGCCCGCGGCCCCCGTGGACGGGACGCCCCTGACCGTCCTCACCCTGGTCGCCGCCGCCCTGGTCCTCGTCGGGCTGGACGGCTTCCGGCGCCGGGACCTGGAGACGAAGTAGGGAACCGGCCACGGGCGCGCCGCCGTCCTGAGAATCATGGAACAGCGTGACGCGGCAGGGTACGGAGGATGCGCGACGGCGGCACTCGGGGCGGCCACGGCGCTGTACGTCTGGGGTGCCTCGGGGCGCACGCAGCGCCACATGGGCGCCGGCTTCGAGGGACAGGGCAGGGACCTCTCCGTCCTGTGGACGGAGCTGCCCCTCGTCCTGCTCGCGGGAATGCTGACACCCCCGGCCGTCTGGCTGCTGACCATGCGTCTGCTGCACGGACACGGGCGCCTGCGCCACCGGGCCCTCGTCGCGGCCGTGTGCACGGCGGGCGTACTCGCCCTGTCGGTCTGGGGCCTGCACGCCTGGGCGAACCCGCCCGACCCGGACCACATCCCGCTGTCCGGCTCCCCCGTGTCAGATCTCGACGCGTAGCTCGCTCAGCCCCCGGATCACGTACCCCGGGTTCCACCGCGGCTCCGCCGCCAGCCGCATCCCGGGCGCCTTGCGCAGCAGCTCCCCGAACGAGGCCGCCATCTCGACGCGGGCCAGGGGTGCGCCCAGGCAGTAGTGGATGCCCGCGCCGAACGAGATGTGCGGGTTGTCCCGGCGCGAGAGATCCAGCGTCTCCGCGTCGGCGAAGCGCTCCGGGTCCCGGTTGGCCGACGCGAAGAGCAGCGCGACCTGCGACCCACGCGGGATGACGGTGCCGTCGATCTCGATGTCGTCCAGGACCCAGCGCGCGAACATGGGCACCGGGGTGTCGTAGCGCAGCAGTTCCTCCACGGCGGTCGGGAGCAGGCCGTGGTCGCCGCGCAGCGACGCCAGCTGCTCCGGATGCCGGAAGAGCATCCACCAGCCGTTGACGGTGGCGTTGACGGTCGCCTCGTGACCGGCGTTGAGCAGCAGCACGCAGGTGGAGATGATCTCCTGCTCGGTCAGCCGGTCCTCCTCGTCGTGCGCGGCGATGAGCCCGGAGATCAGATCCGTCCCCGGGTCCGCGCGCCGGGCGGCGATCAGCTCGCGCAGGTAGGCGGAGAACTCGACCGACGCCCGGACGGCGGCCCGCGCCGTCTCCTCCGGCGGGTTCAGCTCGAACATCCCGCAGATCGCCGCCGACCACGGCCGCAGCAGCCCCCGGTCGGCCTCCGGGACACCCAGCATCTCGGCGATGACGGCCACCGGGAGCGGCTCCGCGACCGCGCTCAGCAGGTCGCCGCCGCCCGCCGCGACGAAGTCGTCGACGAGCCCGGCGGCCAGCCGCTCCACGGTCGGGACGAGCGCCTCGACCCTGCGGGGGGTGAACGCCTTGGCGACCAGCCGCCGGATCCGGGTGTGGTCCGGGGCCTCCAGGTCGAGGATCCCGTGCCCGTTGAGCGTGTGGAACGGCTCGTGGGCGGCGGGCGGGGCGGTGACGCCGAACTCGTCGTGGCTGAAGCGGTGCAGGTACGTCCGCCCCAGCCGGCGGTCGCGCAGCAGCCCGGACACGTCGGAGTAGTGCGGGACGAGCCACTGCCGTGTCGGCTCGAAGTAGTGCGCCCGGCCGGTGGCGCGCAGCGCGGCGTAGGCGGGGTACGGGTCGGCGACGAACGCCGGGGACCAGGGGTCGAAGGACACGTGCATGAGCCGACGCTATCCGGGCGTGACCAGCCGCGCCTCGTAGGCGAACACCGCCGCCTGGGTCCGGTCCCGCAGCCCCAGTTTCACCAGGATGCGGCTGACGTGCGTCTTGATGGTCGACTCGGCGACCACCAGGTGCGAGGCGATCTCCAGGTTCGACAGTCCTTGGGCGATCAGCACGAGCACCTCCGTCTCCCGCTCGGTGAGGTCGCCGATCCTGGCCATGGCGGGCGGCCGCGGGGCCTCGGCGATCTTCGAGAACTCGGTGATCAGCCTGCGGGTCACCGTCGGAGCGAGCAGCGCCTCGCCGGACGCCACCACCCGCACCCCGTCGGCGAGCTGCCGGGCCGAGGCGTCCTTAAGGAGGAAGCCCGAGGCACCCGCGCGCAGCGCCTGGTACACGTACTCGTCGAGATCGAACGTGGTCAGGACGAGGACCTTGGCGTCCGCGTCGGCGGCGACGATCTCACGGGTCGCGTCGATGCCGTTGAGCTCCGGCATGCGGATGTCCATCAGCACCACGTCGGGCCGCAGGGCCTTGACCTGGGAGACGGCCTGCCGGCCGTCGACGGCCTCGCCGACGACCTCGATGCCGGGCATCGCGTTGAGCAGCACGGAGAAACCCTCGCGGACCATCGCCTGGTCGTCGACGATCAGGACGCGGATGAGTGCCTCGCTCATGCCCCCTCACCGGCCTCGGCACGCTCCGCCTGCACCGGGAGGAACACGGCGACCTCGTAGCCGCCGTCCTCGGTGGCTCCGGCCGTCATCTCGCCGTTCAGCATCGCGACCCGCTCCCGCATCCCCGTGATGCCGTGCCCGGCCCCCGGCGACGGCTTGACCAGCCCCCGCGCGGGGCCGTTGACGACCCGCACCCCGAGCCCGCCCAGCACATAGCCGATCTCCACCTTGGCCGTGGCGCCCGGCGCGTGCCGGAGCGTGTTGCTCAGCGCCTCCTGGACGATCCGGTACGCCGACAGTTCGACGCCCTGCGGCAGCACCCGCACCGCGCCGGTGACCGTCTTCTCCGTCTCCAGCCCGGTCTCCCGGACGTTGTCCAGCAGCCGGTCGATCTCGGCGAGGGTGGGCTGCGGGGCGTCCGGCGCCTCGTAGTCCTCCGCCCGGACGACGCCGAGCACCCGGCGCAGTTCGGTGAGAGCGGCGACGGCGTTCTCCCGGATGGTGACGAAGGCCTGTTGCAGCTCGGGCGGCGGATTCTCCACCCGGTACGGGGCCGCCTCGGCCTGGATCGCGACGACCGACATGTGGTGCGCGACGACGTCGTGCAGCTCGCGGGCGATGGTGGTGCGCTCCTCCAGCAGCGTCCGCCGGTCACGCTCGACGGCGGTGACGGTCCGCTGCACGGTGACCTCGTGCTGCGCCTCACGACGTACCTGCACCATGGCGACGAGGAGCAGCGCGAAGGCCGAAGTGACCGCCATCGGAGCCGTGTTGGAGAACCCGGGGCCCATGTTCCCCAGGGAGCTCCCGACGAGCAGGGTGATCAGCCACATCCAGGCGGCGGTACGCGGCCGCGTCCTCGCCGCCACCACGATCAGCACACCCAGGTGGCAGGCGAACGCGCTCGGCTGCCAGGGCCAGTCGCCGCTGCCCACGATCGCCACCACCGGCGTCGACACGATCGACACCCAGAACGCGAGGACGGGACGGACCAGCGTCATCAGCAGCGTGCCGGCCGGGACGAACGCGGTGATCAGGGTCGCGATGCCGAACGGGGAGTAGGTGTTCGCGGCGAAGACGCCCTCCAGCAGCGCGATCAGCGCGACCAGGCCCACCACCAGGTGCGGGAACCAGACGACGACCTTGCGGAAGGGAGCCGGGAGGCGCCGGACGACCGGCCCGCCGGTGCCCAGCGGGTCCAGCGGGCGGTAGTCGAAGACGTCGTGGAACAGGTCCTGCCGAAGGCTGTGTATCGCCGCCGCGGCTGCCCGGCGCTCCGGGCTCTGGGTCTTGGTCTCGGTCACGCTTCCACGGTAGGGGCCCCGCCCGCCCCGGTCGTCAGCAGTGAAGCGGATCCTTCGGGGTCCGTCGCAAGGACTACCAGGCCAGCTGGGCGATCTCCTCGGCCACCACCGCGCACGCGTCGGCCGCCGGGTCGATCAGCGGGAAATGGCCCACCCCGTCCAGCAGCGTCAGTCCCACCATCTCGCCCGCCTTCGCCGCGGCGTCCACGAACGCCTCCGTGACGGCCTGCGGGACCGTGGTGTCCTCCACCCCCTGGACGACGGCCGTCGCGATCCCGGTCGGCAGCAGCAGAGCGGGGTCGACGTGCGCGCTCCGGGCCTCGAAGTCGTCCGCGCCGAGGAGCTGGTGCAGCGCACCCGAGCAGACGTCCAGCTCCACCGCGCTCGCGAAGTCGCCGATCGGTGCCAGCGCGACCACCCCGCGCAGCGCGGGCGCGGCGGGCAGCCGCCACGGGGACCCCTTCGGAAGGACGTGCCGGGCCGCCGCCCACAGGGCGAGCTGTCCGCCCGCGGAGTGCCCGGTGACCACGGTCCTGCGCGGATCCGCCCCCGGCAACTCCCGCGCTGCGAGCGCCGGGAGGGCGTCCATCGCCGCCGCCACGTCGTCGAAGGTCTCGGGCCAGCGCCCCGCGACCGGGCCCGCCGCGCCCTGCCGGGGGATCTCACCGCCGCGCCGGTACTCGACGCTGGCCACGGCGAACCCGCGCCGCGCGAGGAAGTCCGCGAACGGCGACACGTGCTGCCGGTCGTACGGCGCCCGCCAGGCCCCGCCGTGCAGGAGCACCACGAGCGGCACCCCGGTCCGGCCGTCCCGCGGCGCGAAGAAGTCGATCACCTGGTCGGGGTGGCTCCCGTAGGACGCGGACCCGTCGGGGGCGACCGCCGGATGCGCGAAGGCCGACTCGGTCTCGGCGGCGTCGCGGTCACGCCCGGCAGAATCCGACATGCTGCTCCAACCGTCCTGGGCCTGAGCCCAACTGGACTGACCTGCGGGGACGGTACCAGTACGGAACAGCGCCGCCGTACCGGCCCGGATCATGGGCCGGTACGGCGGCGGACGCTCAGACCGCCAGTACCTCGGCGAGGATCCGCGCCGCCCGTTCCGCGTCGGCGAAACCGACGTACAGCGGGGTGAAGCCGAAGCGCAGGATGTCCGGACGGCGCAGGTCGCCGACCACACCCCGCTCGGTGAGCGCGCGCATCACCGCTTCCGTCTCGTCCGCGTTCTCGCACCGCAGCGAGACCTGGCTGCCGCGCTCCTCGTGGGCGGCCGGGGTGACGGGGACGACCCGGCCCTCGGGAACGTAGGCGGCGACGCACTCCAGGAAGAAGTCCGTGAGCGCCAGCGACTTGGCCCGCACCGCATCGACCGACACACCGTCCCAGACGTCCAGCGCCGCCTCCAGGGCCAGCATGGACAGGATGTCCGGGGTGCCGACGCGTCCCCGTACGGAACCCTCCGCGGGGGCGTATCCGGGGGACATCGCGAACGGGTCGGCGTGCGAGGTCCACCCGGGCAGGGGCGAGTCGAACGCCGTCTGATGGCGCTCGGCGACGTACAGGTAGGCGGGCGAGCCGGGGCCGCCGTTGAGGTACTTGTACGTACAGCCGACGGCGAGGTCCACACCGTGCGCGTCGAGGCCCACCGGCAGGGCGCCCGCGCTGTGGCACAGGTCCCAGACGGCGAGCGCACCCGCCTCGTGGACGGCGGCGGTGAGACCGGGCAGGTCGTGGAGCCGGCCCGTACGGAAGTCGACGTGGTTCAGGAGCACGACCGCCGTACGGGGGCCGAGCGCACCCCGCACCTCGGCCGGGTCGACGGGGACGACACGGTGGCCCGTCATCCGAGCCGCCGAACCGGCGATGTACCCGTCCGTGGGGAACGTCGTGGCGTCGACCAGGATCTCGTCCCGGCGCTCGTCGGCGAGGCGGCTCGCGGCCACCACGGCCTTGAAGACGTTCACACTGGTGGAGTCGCCCACCACGATCTGTCCGGCGGCCGCGCCGACCAGCGGGGCGATCCGGTCGCCGATCCGCTCGGGCGCGGTCCACCAGCCGCTCTCGTCCCAGGAGCGGATGCGCAGCGAGCCCCACTCACGGGTGATGACGTCCTGCATACGGGCGGGAACGTGACGGGGCAGCGCGCCCAGCGAGTTGCCGTCGAGGTAGACGGTGTCGTCGAGCGTGAACAGCTCGCGCAGCGCGGCGAGCCCGTCGGCGGAGTCGAGCGCCTCGGCGCGCTCCTCGAGGTCAGACATGGCTGCGCGCCGTCCAGAGCTCGGGGAACACGCTCTTCGTCGCCCGCTTCTCCAGCCAGGCGACCCCGGCCGATCCGCCGGTACCGGTCTTCGACCCCATCGCCCGCCGGGTGGCGGTCAGGTGGTCGTTGCGCCAGCGCCACACGAGCTCGCCGACGTCGGTCAGCACCTCACCGAGCCGCACGAGCTCGGCGTTCTGGTCGGCGTCGGCGTAGATCTCCGCCCAGACGGCCTCGACCGCGGGGGACGGCTCGTACTTCTGCGACAGGTCACGCTCCAGCACCGACCGGGGCACGGCGTATCCGCGCCGGGCCAGCAGGGCGAGCGTCTCGTCGTACAGACCGGGCTCCTGGAGCGCCTTCTCCAGCTCGGCGTGGACACGGGGCGCGCCCCGGTGCGGCACGAGCATGGAGGCGGACTTGTCGCCCAGCAGGAACTCCATCCGCCGGTACATCGCCGACTGGAAGCCGGATCCCTCGCCGAGGGACCCACGGTAGGAGTTGAACTGTGCGGGGGTGAGGCCGGCGAGCGGCTTCCAGGACGCGTTCAGCGCCTCCAGCTCCCGGAGCGAGCGCTTCAGGGCGTCGCGGGCGACCGGTATGCGGTCCTCGCGCAGGGCGTGCGCCGCCGTCTCCCACTCATGGACGATGACCGTGAACCACAGCTCCATGACCTGGGTGGTGACCAGGAAGACCATCTCGCCGGGATCGTCCGAGCGCAGGTGCTGGAGGTGGGTCAGTACATCCGCCTGGACGTAGTCCTCGTACGGCGTCGTTCCCGCGAAGTCCAGGTGCGGGGTCTCCGCACCGGTGGCTTCGGGGTCGGGGTGGAACGTAGACATCGCTGTCTCCTCGACACGAGCTTCCGGGTAGCGGTCCGCCCCTTCCTCCGAGGGTGGGTGGAGCTCCGGTCCCCTGCCCGGCATCCTAACGGCCATCCGCGGAACGCGTCGGGCCCCGCGGGCTGCTGCCCGCGGGGCCCGTGAGGCGGGGCCGGGCCTCAGCCCAGGATGTCGGCGGCGGTCTGCGAGGAGTCGCGCAGGAACGCCGAGCAGCGCTCGTACTCCTCCTGCTCACCGATCGCCTGCGCGGCGCGCGCGAGGGCGTGCAGGGCCCGCAGGAAGCCGCGGTTCGGCTCGTGCTCGAAGGGGACGGGGCCGTGGCCCTTCCAGCCCGCGCGGCGCAGCGCGTCGAGGCCGCGGTGGTAGCCGGTGCGCGCGTAGGCGTAGGACTCGACGACCCGGCCGCCCTCGAACGCCTCGTCGGCGAGCTGCGCCCAGGCCAGCGAGGACGTGGGGTACTTCGCCGCGACATCGGCCGGGGCCGTGCCGCCCGCGAGCAGCTCACGCGGCTCCGGGTCGTCGGGCAGATGGGTCGGGGCAGGGCCCCCGAGCAGGTTCTCGTGGATGGACATGGCTCAAGTGTGCCCGGACCCGGGCTCCGGCTCCAAGGGCGGGGCCGTGACCCCGCAGTGCGTCGCACACGCCGGCCGTGGCTCGGCCCGGGCCGCGGGGGACGTCCGCACCGCCCACCAGGCGATCACCGAACCCGCCACCAGCAGGCCCGCGCACATCGGCATGGCCCGCCGGAAGGTCGAGGCGAACTCCCCGGCGTCCCGGTACGCCTCCGGGCCCATCCCGGCCAGCAGGGGGAGCGCGGCCACCGCGAGCAGCCCGGCGGCCCGTGCCGCGGCGTTGTTGACGCCGCTGGCCAGCCCGGCCCGCCCGGTGTCCACGGCGGCCAGCACCGTCGCGGTGAGCGGGGCCACCAGGGTGACCATGCCGACCCCCAGGACCAGGACCGCGGGCAGGACGTCCAGGAGGTAGGAGGCCCCCGGGCCGACCCGCAGCATCAGCAGCATCCCGGCGGCCGCCAGCAGCGGGCCGACGGTGAGCGGGATCCTCGGTCCGATACGCCGCCCGAGATCCCCGGCCGACGCGGAGAAGAGCAGCATCAGCACCGTGGTGGGCAGCAGCGCGGTGCCCGCGCCGAGCGCCGAGTAGCCGGCGACGACCTGGAGCTGGATCGCGGACAGGAAGAAGAACCCGCCGAGGGCCGCGTACACGCAGAACGTGACGATGTTGACGGCGGTGAACTGCCGCGACGCGAAGATCGAGGGCGGCACCATGGGGTCCGCCCGTCGCCGCTCCAGCCGCACGAAGGCCGCTCCCAGCACCACGCCGCCGAGCGCCGCGCCGATCACCAGGACGGACGCGCCCTGCTCCGGCACCTCGATCAGCGCGTAGGTGACCAGGCCGAGTGCGAGCGCCGCGAGGACGGCACCGAGGACGTCGAAGCGGCCGTGGGCGTCCGGGTCCCTGGATTCCGGCACGTGGCGCAGGGCCACCGGCACGCAGACGGCAGCGAGCGGCAGATTGAGCAGGAACACCCACCGCCAGCCCGGCCCGTCCACCAGCCATCCCCCGAGGAACGGCCCGATCGCCGCCCCCACCCCGCCGAGCCCGGACCAGAGCCCCACGGCGCGGGCCCGGTCGTCGGGATGGAAACTCGCCTGGATGATCGCCAGCGATCCGGGGGTGAGCAACGCGCCACCGACCCCCTGCAACGCCCGCGAGGCCACCAGCACCCCCGCGTTCGGCGCGATCCCGCACAGCAGCGAGGCGACGGCGAACCAGACCACGCCGACGACGAACACCCGGCGCCGCCCGAACCGGTCCCCGAGCGCACCCCCGAGCAGGATCAGCCCCGCCAGGGTGAGCATGTAGGCGTTGACGGTCCACTGCAGGGCGGCCAGATCGGTGCCGAGGTCCTGGCCGATGCGGGGGAGGGCCACGTTGATGACCGTGGAGTCCAGCAGGGCCATGCTCGAGCCGAGCACGGTGGTCAGGACGACCCAGCGCCCCACGGGCGAGGCGACCCGGATCCCGCCCTCGTCCGCACCGTCCGTACCGTTCGCGTCAGTCATACGAGCAGCATCATCGCTGCCCGGCCCGAGGGCCATTCACCGCGCTCACCCGGCCGGGGGACGCGGTCCGTCCGACGCGGGGCGGGGCCTCCCGGCCCGCCTACGCCCGCACCGTCCTCAGCCCCCGCACCAGGGCCGACACCCCCGCCTCGGCCTTGCTCCGCGGGCACCCCAGGTTGAGCCGCAGGAATCCGGGCGCCCCGTACACCGAGCCCGGCATGATCGCGACCTTCTCCCGCTCGATCAGCACCCGCTGCAGCGCCTCCTCGTCCACACCCAGGGGACGCAGATCGATCCACGCCAGGTAGCCCGCCTGCGGCGGCACCCACGCGAGCTCCGGGAACTCCGCGTCCAGCCGCTCCGCGACCATCGCCAGATTCCCCGTGACATACGCGCGGACCGCGTCCAGCCAGGCCGCGCCCTCGCGGTACGCCGCGATGTGGGCGGTCAGCGACAGCACCGCGGGCGAGGCGAGCCCCTCCGCGGTCTCCATCCGGCGCAGATACTCCGCACGGTCGGCGGGGTCCCCGATGATCCCGTACGAACCGGTCAGCGCCGGAAAGTTGAAGGACTTCGACGCGGAGGTGATCACCGCCCAGCGGCCGCCGGCCGGACCGCCGCCGTCCCCCACGCCGCCGTCCCCCGCGTCGGCGATCCGGGCGTACGGGACGTGCACATGGCCGTCATGGACGAAGTCCGCGTGGATCTCGTCGCTGATCACGGCCGCACCGTGGCGACGGGCCAGTTCCGCCATCTCCCGGAGCTCGGCCTCCGTCCACACCCGCCCGGTCGGGTTGTGCGGCGAGCACAGCACCAGCACCTTCGCGTCGGCCCGCGCCAGCTCGCGTTCCAGCGCTTCGGTGTCCCCCAGCGGCACGCCCCGCAGCTCCCGCCCCAGCCCCAGGACCGCCTTGCGGAAACCGTCGTACGTCGGGGTGTGGACGACCACGCCCTCCCCCTCGGACGTCCACATCTGCAGCAGCTGCGAGAGCTGGCTCAGCACGGACGGACCGTAGACCAGCCGGCCGGTGTCCAGATCGGTGCCGTACCGGGTCCCGTACCAGTGGGCCACGGCCGACAGGAAGTCGTCCTGCTGCCAGGTGGTGTAGCCGAGCACCCCGTGGTCCAGGCGGGCACGCAGCGCGGCCAGGACCTCGGGCGCGGTCTCGAAGTCCATGTCGGAGATGGTGAAGGGCAGCAGCCCGTCCACCCCGAAGCGGTCCGCGACGCCGTCCCACTGGACGCACCAGGTGCCCCGGCGGTCGATGACGGTGTCGAAGTCGTAGCGCGCGGTCGTGCTCACAGCGTTTCTCGCTCCCTCGGACATGGGGCGGGCCCGGTTCCCAGAAGGGAGACCGGGCCCGCCGTACGTCCGTGACGTACTTACTTCAGCTTGGTGCCGGCGGAGCGCAGGTTGGCGCAGGCCTCCGTGACGCGCACGGCCATGCCGCCCTCGGCGGACTTGCCCCAGCTGCGCGGGTCGTAGACCTTCTTGTTGCCGACCTCGCCGTCGACCTTCAGGACGCCGTCGTAGTTGCGGAACACGTGGTCCACGATCGGGCGGGTGAAGGCGTACTGGGTGTCGGTGTCGAGGTTCATCTTCACGACGCCGTTCTCCAGCGCGGTGGCGATCTCCTCGGCCGTGGAGCCCGAGCCGCCGTGGAAGACGAAGTCGAACGGCTGGCTGCCGGCCGGCTTGCCGTACTTGGCGGAGACACCCTCCTGCAGGTCCTTGAGAAGCTCCGGACGCAGGACGACGTTGCCCGGCTTGTAGACGCCGTGGACGTTGCCGAAGGACGCTGCCAGCAGGTAGCGGCCCTTCTCACCCAGGCCCAGGGCCTCGGCGGTGCGCAGCGCGTCGTCGACGGTCGTGTACAGCTCGTCGTTGATCTCGTGCGTGACGCCGTCCTCCTCGCCACCGGTCGGGGTGATCTCGACCTCAAGGATGATCTTGGCGGCGGCGGCCTTGGCCAGCAGCTCCTGCCCGATGGAGAGGTTGTCGGCGAGCGTCTCGGCCGAGCCGTCCCACATGTGCGACTGGAACAGCGGGTTCAGACCCTTGGCGACGCGCTCCGCGGAGACGTCGAGCAGCGGACGTACGTAACCGTCCAGCTTGTCCTTGGGGCAGTGGTCGGTGTGCAGCGCGACCGTGATGTCGTACTTGGCGGCGACGATGTGCGCGAACTCGGCGAGGGCGACGGCGCCCGTCACCATGTCCTTGTTGTACTGGCCGCCCAGGAATTCGGCACCACCGGTGGAGATCTGGACGATGCCGTCGCTCTCCGCCTCCGCGAAGCCGCGCAGTGCAGCGTGCAGGGTCTGGGTCGACGTCACATTGATGGCCGGGTAGGCGAACTTGCCTGCCTTCGCCCGGTCGAGCATCTCGGCGTACTGGTCCGGCGTGGCGATGGGCATTGCAGCTCCTAGGGAAGGGGATGTCGAACGCCCTCATCATACCGAGGCGCCTGCAGGGCCACGTGGCGCCCGTGAACGTCCGTGCAGACCTGCGGCAGCCCTCTGA